>JAABUQ010012972.1_pt1 | contig 10223 bp, 17 predicted proteins | sample 5560001 | NCBI WGS metagenome assembly JAABUQ01 (sample SAMN10711888, study PRJNA513371) | rock metagenome | isolation source: Antarctica rocks | place: Antarctica: Victoria Land, Finger Mt nord | collected 2015-12-18 | reverse complement strand
GGTGGAGAGGTGGTCGAGTTGGGATTGGAGGGTGAGGGATGTGGCGCCGTTGGCGAAGGTGGCGAGGTAGGTGGTTTGCCAGGTTTGGAGAGAAGGGTGGTGGGGGGAGGGGGGCCAGATTTCGGGACAGGGGGTTGGCATTGGGAGAGTGAGGTGGTGGGGGGTTGGGGATGTGGAGATGATTTGTTGTTCGGCGAATTGGGGTTGGTCGTGGTAGCTGGGGAGGGGGGTTAGATCGGGGTTGAGAGGAGGGGGGTGGGGTATGATCGTGGATTCTTTCTTGGGAAACGTGGGTATGAATTAGATGGGGAGGGGGAGGAGGTTTGGAGAGAATGTACCAGCGGAGAGCACGATCCACGTCTCCGCAGTGGGAGACCAGGGAAAGGGGGAAGTTCTTGGTGTAGTGTCCGCAGGCGATATGATTGAAATAATGGTGGATACACATCTTGAAGGGCTGACGGGTAAAACGCTGTTGCAAGTGACCTGAGGACTGTAAAGAGGCTGGCAATGGAGTCAAACGCTGACCGGTCTTGTGTCTGGGGCAAGTCAGGGAGGCTCCGAAGAATATAATCGGCGTGGATGGAGGCAAACTCTGACGGGGCATCGACGTACGATCACCCAGCTTCGGACACGCAGAATGCAGGTTCTCAATAGGAATGTTGTATTCTGAGCGGTTCAGAGAAGCTGTGCATGGAAGAAACGACGGGACATGGGCATACGATCACCCAGCTTTAGAAATGCAGATGCAAATGCTCAAGAAGAATGTTGTGCTAGAATGTAAGAAAGCGGCTCAAGTTGTCGGTGTATGCAAGAAATGAAAAAACCAAAACCGCTGGTACTGGGTAAAGGAAGCAGTGCTATTGTTGGTCGCGTGTTCATGACCGTGAATGCGACTCGGTCACTGAGTGAACCAAAAAGGGGATATGGAAGTGCGAGGCGGTATCTGCCGCCTCCCCCTTCCGGATTGGGATACTACATCCTCCTTCAGAATGGTGAATATTCTTCTGTCGAAGCTGGTATGTAGTTTCGCTTGCCCAGGCTGGTTTGGCGGTGAAGAAGTCTCTTTCTCATTGCTCGATACAAACGCCTTGTGCTACCCATCGTTCTCTCCCTCATGTGTGCATATGACGTATGACATATGGTGTAAGATGTTGAGCACTCGGATTGTATGGTCAGTAGTGAATGCTATGATGTACTTCTTGTAAAGCCCATGGCCAATGACGCCTGATGGTTTGATATCTGGGAATGAAATATGCTCCTAACATAGCGCCCTATCGATTCGACTTTCCCAAAGTGCTCAAGCGTAGCGGAAACAGCCGAGGTTCCGCACGCGCATTTGAGGGCCTTAGGGTTTGTCTCCAGAGTAGCCCCCCTATTCAATGGGGATTCAACGTATTTTGGGGCTTTCCCATTAGAAAATGTATATTTGGAACCCATTTTCAAAAATATTTCAAAATGGTGGAAATGCAACAAAACATCCTCGCTGGTGCGTCTGACATAGGAATTGTCAAGTGGGCATACAACAGCATGTGTTGATATTGCGCCCGCACGACCCTCGTCCTCCTTTCCTCGTAACATTTCATATCAACCCATTGTAAGTCATCAATGCTGGTCTAAAGATCTTTCAGCACCTGCTACCGCTCTTCATTACCTGTCAAGAGCTCAGCTGCTAGACACCCGTGGCGACACCTCTACAATATCGTCTTTTCTAGCATCTTTACCTTGAAGACCCATCTCATTCGGTGTCTTCAACAAATTTGAGCCGTTTACGGCAGTCAAAGCCTCAATCTAGAGAGCTAGAGGCAAGAGTGAATCAGCAACGAGGTAGACAGGGGCTTTCCTTCACTTTGATGCATACGCCAAGTTTGCTGAAGTAAAATGACAGGGGATTCATCGGCGATAGCAAATTCCATTGAGGCTACCTTCGCCACCCTGGAAGCCACCGAGCCATACCTTCATACACACCAACGTCGACCAGAAGAGCTTTTGCGTCTTTCAGGCTCTTGCGAGGCCCCAATTGCTCACCATCTAAGAAACCCGACTTTCGCAACCGATGATTTGACGAAGCGCGAGACCGTGGACAAGACAAACCCATCGCTCTCCATTCTGCTCGAGAGTGGCTTCCAGAAAAAAACATCGCTGATCTTTGACCATCTAGCTCGGCGAGATGCCGTTGGTGGTTTCAAAGGATATGATGAACAGATTCCGGAGCCAATGATGAATATGATTGCGATGGAGCTCGCATTACTAGAAAAGGTAGTATCACAGGACAACAGCCAAAGAAGATGAAGCAATCAGCAATTGAAAGCACAGATCCCAAGCTGACAGCTCTATGTTGGGGACCATTGCAATCTATGTGACAATAGCGGTCAAGTCGCTGTGATCGAACATAGTTGGCCTCTGAAGGACGGAGAGTGTTGTACATCAGGAGGGACGGATGTGGGGACGACAGAGAGAAAAGCTGAGCAGCAAATTGCAAACGTTCGGTGTCAATATCGATTTTGTAAAGAAAGCTCTTTATTACAGATTATTTGAAACCTTGGCAATCAGTAGTCGATTCATGTTCATCTCCAAAGTATGCTTCCATAATCAACCGTAGCCTGGAGCCGTCGCAGCATGGACCCGGTAGTGGTCACATGAGCACAGAGGGTAGAACAATATGGAATGCGTTGACGCTAGTCGGCCAGAGAGGATATCACAGTCTGGATGCCGTCAAATATCGTGAGGAATATATCAACATATAAGGTGCTTGTTAATCTACAGGCACTTTGGCGGAGTGGGTTAGTTCAGAATTTGACTTGCTCCCGCTCACACCAAATTTCTAACAATCTATAGTTAACGCGATGCCCTGCTACCAAGTAAAGGCATTCCCTTCGGGGGCGTGTGTTCGAATCACACAGGTGTCGTTCTTTTTTCCATTTTTCCGTTTCCATTCCTTACCCCATGCCAGGTCTACCTTAAGGTGTACTATATGTGCGATGCCAAGCAGCTTACGGCATTGACAAACCGCTATGTGACTCTCTCAGATCCGGAAACGCACACAAGCACGTCTAAAATTGTCAATATAATATTTGATCACCAGCAGATCTCCTCCGCCTGCCTTTTTGACCCAAAACCACCCTCCTCTCTCACACGCACACCAGTCCACGCCCATCGCCCCACCAAATCTTCCCTCCAAGTATATATGTACACACACGCTTTGGCGGCGGTAAAACGACCTACGCGACACGTCTCCCCCTTAATGCTAACGAGACCACAATGGTCAAGAATAATTTACACGCTCGTTTGCCTTATTCCCATGGGATACTAACGGCTCTTCAGCGCCCGATCTACTCATCGACTCTAGAAAGCTCCAAAATCTCAAGGGTGATAATTCGTTCACGCCCCCTTTTCTAAAAGGGCTCTGTTGCAAGGACTCCCGGGGGGTTAACGTGCGTAGTCTAGCGTCTGGGAAGTGGACTTTGTGCTGATAGATTTCTAGGATTTACTCTGCGGAGGGGGGTGCTGGAATAATGAAAGGGGGATGGATGAGTGAAATAGGGGGGTGAACGATTCACCACCCATGAATATTGGGCGGGCTAGCATGGCCCCTGGATTTCCCTACTCAGAGTAATAGTGTTCTGCCCAACAGATAGGATTAGGGAGTACATTCTTGCTACTGCTGGAGAAGAGAGGAATAAAGGGTTGTAGAGAGGGAGAGAGCATACGATCAACTTCCGAAAAAGCGCCGAGTCGCATTGCACTTGCTGGAAATCTAGATACTGAGAACGCAAAGCAAAGCTGACACAATCGTCCCATCTGAAAGCCATGACCAAAAAACCAACCACACTGGAGACAAACAAGTCTGATATCGCACCTCACCGTCTGGCAATCCACATAGCTCTCAACACCAAGTATCATCACCAGCGTCTCCCAGCGCCACGACACCTTCCACAACTGCGGTGACGACGATCATCGTAAGCACAAACCCCATCCCTCCCCAACTCCTCCAGCCGCCTCTCCACCACGGCATCCTCGCGAGCTTGTCGCTCTCGACGAATCTCCCTCCGCGTAAGGTGATAGTCCCGGTCCAGAGCAATCTGGCGCTGGTGGGAGGCACAGACCCCTTGCACATGTCGCTCAGTAATGTCGGATCGAGAGCATGGGTAGGTGGGTCGGAAGTGGTAGGGTAAGGCGAGGCTGTATTGACAGCAGTCGGCAATGAATGTCGGTCCTGAATAGATGCAGAGGCATTCGTAAAGGTAGATGTCGTAATAGCACATTGTGGGCGTCGGGAAAAGGCTACGATGGCTGTTGTGGTGCGCCGAAGAAGACTAGTGGAGCTTTTCTGATCCCAGACGGCCAAGGCAACAGGGAAGGATACTCCTTGATGTCTTATCGTTGGGTGAGGAGAGGCTTTTGGAGATTCGCTACGGTCAAGCTCAGGCCGGCGATCAGAAGGGTAGATGGTTGATGATGGAGATTCTGGTAGAGCGAAGGTTGCGATGCTCGGTATATTCTTATCGGAGAGGATTGCGGGGAGATTTGATGTTGTGGCTCAGTAGTTGTCTCGGACAAAGAAGGCAAACAAGAAGGCAGATGTGGGTCTGGATGTATCTTTGGTGCGGAGGGTCGAGCTTTCAATATTTTGACTCTGGAAGAGTGATGAGAGAAGGTGGAGAACGGAGGAGCAATCCAACCAACCCCCATCGAAGAGCGGGAAGAAGCTGAGACGAAATGGAAGCCACATGGATGTTCTAAGAACAAAGACCATCATATTTGGCGTCCATGCACTTCTTTTTCAAGATCGAACAAGATCCCCCAGTTGCCCAGGGACTGCATGTGACAATCTTCGTTGATAAAGTATAGTACTGGAAGCTTTCTCCTGCTTTCTCCAATTATCCAATCTGCTCATGACAATCTCAGACGGAACAGCAAAAACGCCGAGGGCACATGCAGAATCCAATATGCTAGATGATTGACTCCCCAAAACCGATATCTTCCTTGGTAACCTTTTTAAATCGCGAGCATACCAATAAAAGCAACCAAGACAGCAAATATCGAACCTTGCAACACTTCTTCGCTCTTCGCTGCTGCACCGTTGCCCTTTTGAGAGGTACCTTGCGAAAAGCCACCAATACCTGTGGATGCGGCCCCGCCCGCGGACGATGACTGGCTTCCACCGGAGCCCGATCCAGGAACGCCGTTGCTCCCTCCGCCTCTTGTACCGTCTGTTCCTGGCCCGGCACCGGTCAAGCCTGGAATGGTTGCAACATTGTTCGTAGCTGCGGGTGCGCCACTCGAAGTAGAACTGGATTTGGGGTAGTCTTTGTTCAAGTCCTCACCGTTGCCGAGGAGTGATTTCAACACAGTTGGATTCTTTGTGAGGGAGATCGCTTGCTGCGTGCCATTTCGGTTCGTATAGACATAAGATGTGCTCCCAGAGGAATTTGCGCCCGGAGGTGTATCGTAGCATTGAACGTTGACCTCCTTAAACATGGCGTAGTAGTAGCCATTCTGTTGGACATCCTGGGCCTTCCAGTCAATCAATCCTCCAGACCACGCAACGGTACCCTCTCCGTTCTTCGTGCTTCCCGCAGGCCACAGAGAAAGCTGTACACGTGCAGGAGTTTGTGGGTAGTGATACTGATTATCGGTCTTGTTGAAGGTGTCTGATTTCTTCAAGGTGCGCATAGCATTGCCATCCACAGACCAAGTGAGTTGATCGGGTTGCCAGTCAACCTCGTAGGTGTGATACGCCTCGAAGGTGTCTTGGGAGATCTTTTGCGTCGCTGAAACATTTTTCTCGTTGCGGTCTGTTCGGGTCAGCATTGCAGAGGTTCAGGGGAAGGGATAGGGGAGAATTGGCTTACATTCAGTGATGCCCTGGTAGTAAAAATTGGACTGTGCCACCGAGAGATCTGTGCCGATGAATTCGAAATCGATCTCGTCTTTGTTATCCGAAAGAAGAATGAAGGCCGAAACCACACCTTGACCTCGACTGGATTTCATCTGCGCTGAGACTTTTCCATACCATACGTATGTTGTACTCGCCAAGAGCGTCCCAGAAGCGCTTTCTCCGGTCTCCTGTAGAGTCAGGATGACCGCGTCATTGGTTGGGGCCTCCAGTGGGGTACCACTTGAAACCCAATCTCCCTTTGATGAGTCTCCAAGGTAGTGTTTGTTCGACACGATACCATCCAAGGAGGTAAATTTGTAATTCGAAGATTTGCACGCGGGTTCCGGCACGCACGAGTCGAGGTTATAGGAAAACATGGGATCACATCCCCCAAGGCAGTAAGCTCCGGCACCGCACCCACCGTATTCTGAGGATATTTGTCAGCCTTCAATCATGCAATCTGGGAAGCGCAATGTTCTCACGAGAGCAGCAAGGTGAGTCTTGCGGGCAATTCGTTCCAGGCCCGCATTGCGTCTGGGTTCCGCTGCCTTGCTGTTGGGCGAGTACGACCAAGGCTGAGAGGAGGGCGATTGCGGCCGAAGCCAGAATGTGTACCATATTGGAGGTCCGCAATTAAGGATACTTTATTATGAATAGTAGGGGCGAGCGAGGCTGAGATGGCAGTGATGACTTCAGGAGAAGGGGCGTGTCCTGTCGATTCAAATAAAGCGAGTGAAGTAATTATGGGCAATGAGATGCACGACGGAAGTCAGGGCGTCGAGCCTGGAAAGAGATGAGATGGTTTAGCGAAAGTGAAGATTATTATTGCAGCTGTCGATGCTGCTGTCGCCGTTGAATGTGAAAATTGCAGACGACGAGGCGAGTGGAAAAGCTGGATGGGGGTTGGAGATAGATTGCGCTAGCGAATACGAGCTGAGTGGCGTTTCTCCATGCACCCTTTAGGTTTAGGGCCTCGGGAAAAAGGTCTGGTCCGCCTGGAATGGAAAGGTTGAAAACGTGTGCTTCCGAGGCGTTCCTCGAGTTGTCTCACTTTCATGTCCATGTCCACGTTCATGTTCAATATGTGGTGTTCAGGCATGACATCTATCAGTCCCAGCAAATCTGGACGCCTGTGTAGCAGATGAAATTACCTTTGACGTGTGCACCTGAACTTTACTTTGTTCTTGTTTCCTCTCATGGAACATCATCAATTCTGCTTTGACTTTTCTTCGAAGGCTCCATGTCTGCCTTTGTTGTTTGCTGTACCACTGTGCTGGATGTATCATCAGGTAATTGCAACTCTATGTTCGGGGAGAAGGATAGCTTTTTTCAGCCTTTTGGGGACCCATGCACGACATTGCTGCCAGAGTCGTATATTGCCAGGTGTGCTTACTAACGGGTTTTGACTACAATCAATCTGACCGGTCTTGACCCACAGACAAAAGTGGTCTCACTGCTCTCTTCTGCTTCAGCTTGACATTAATCCGTCGTCTGGGATAGTGTTAGACATACTTTGCACCTATGGATCAACAGTTTCAAAATACGCTGTTTGATGGTACCCAGTTTGACTTCTTTGATAATGAAATCCCTTCCGCCAACATCCATGCCCCCGGGATGAAATTTGGTACAAGCAATGTCTCAATCGAAGAGCTAGAAGTGACACCTTCTTTGGACTGGGCAGGATCGGCCTTGGTCAATCTTGATGGTTTTCAGCCCATCATTCTTGGCGATTCTGAGCAAGTAGAACCAAGCCATTGTGTACAAGATCAACTTTCGTCAGATGTTCCCGGATATCGTTTTCCGGATAGTGACTCTATCGCAGCAAGCACTAACGGCAACGCTATGGAATCTTGGGCGATTGATATGAATGCCTATATCGATCTAACCTCCACGATCCACATAGATGGACAGAGTGCACTGGCGACAGAGCCGCTTGCTCTGTGGAATGGAGCCACATACATGGCACAAGATTGCTCGCAAAGAGAGCAGATACTGAGCGATTGGACTGCAACCGCGCCTTTCGCCATTTCATCTGCTCCAGCCAGTCCTATCATGACCCAAAGTCCACCAATCCCCAATATGCACATCACAGATGACCAGCGATGGCAAGCGACTCTCTCTCGATCTCGTGCAGCGGATCGAAGCTTTCTGTATGGCGTCCTCACCACCAAAGTTTATTGCCGTCCGTCTTGTGCCTCGAGACGTCCATCCCGCAGGCACGTCATATTCTTTCCCTTTCCAGGAGCCATTGAAGCAGCGAGACAAGCAAGGTTCCGCCCTTGCAAGCGATGCATACCCGAGACCTCGGGTATGGTCAACGCGGGAGTCCAAGGTGTGTGTAATGTCATCAGCAGAGTGATCTCGGAAGCCTTCCAGCCCTGCACTGGTCGAATAAGGACTATCAAAACGGAAGATCTTGCAAAGGTCGCAGGCACGAGCACTTATCACTTCATTCGGATCTTCAGGGCTACTACACAAATGACGCCGGGCGATTTCATGACCGCATGCTCCTCGTTGGCCCTTCAAGACGCTCTCAGCCATAAGCCTTATCAAGATTCGGAAGCAGAGATTGATGTTAACAAAACCATCATGGAAATTTGGCCCTGGAGCGCGCGTACCGCTAAGAAGGCGCTCGGAGGGATATCACCTACGGTATACGCGAAAGGTGCAAAAGATCAGACAATCAAGTACACGTCTGTCCGATCGCCTGTAGGATTGATACAGGTCGCTTTCTCTGGGAAAGGCGCCGTGCACGCTGTCATCCTTGGCGACCAATCAGAGGACTTCACGGTGTCACAACTCCCAACTGCGACGGCCTCCGAGATTCATGCACATTCTCTACATGATTGCATGCGAAGGATCGAGATGGAATCTAGAGATCGCGACACCGAGCTACCAGCAGACTTGTTGCCACTGCTGTGGAGAGCGAGAATATGGTCGAAGCTTGTTCATGACAACGTGCTAGGAGTATAAATCGGATACTATGGGATGGCTTCAGGATTTCGGTATCAAGTTCGTAGAAGTTCGCCGGTTTTCACCGTGGCAAGTCAAAGGAAGCCTGTATGGCCCTGACGTATCACACATGCGGGCTGTCACTGCTCGCAAAACTTCGAAGACTCAATCATCAATGATCAAAATAGCCGGCTATCTACTCTACAGTACCCCTACAAAATCCCGCGGAGTAAGACAACTACCCAAAAGCGTTATCACCAATCTCCGCTTTCGCCGAATCGCAACAGGTCGAAACCTCACACAAACAGCTCAACACCCCATATAAACCAAACAAAACCCCCAACCCTAACCCCAGCAACCCCATCAGCAAACAAAATCCCTCGCCCCATCGCGGAACCCACAATACCACAACGCACCCCTCACCCCTCGCCCCTTGCCCCCACAGTCCTCCCCGAAACCACCGCCCCATGAAACAAAACACGCGCCACCCTCTCTCCCTCTCAACCTTCTCAACAACACCCTTCATCAAACCACTAAACAAACCGAAACAAAGGAAGCTATCCACGGCCCCCAACGCTGGTGCGACAGCGGAGACGGGACGGGCTGTTGGGCGTTGGGGGCGGGAAAAACTGTTCGGATTCTGGCGCCGAGGAGTACGAACTGTACGATCCTGCAAGTGGAACAGTAGTAGAAGAGGGAGCGGGAAATGCGTGTGCGAACCTTGCACTGCAGATGCACAGTTATTGCATCGGCCGAGTGTCGCGACAGATATTGTTGTTGTTGTTTAGCGAGGGGAGACGGCGAGGGTGTTGGATGAGGTGAATGGGAGGACGTCGTGCTGTGTGCACTTCCTCTCTTCTTCGCTGTCATCGAGGCTGGAATGCTGTAACACGAATCGTGTTCCCTTCCTGCTGTCCTTGCCCTTCCGATCGAAATTGACACCGCACTCACGATACTCACTCTTAGCCTGCAATCCCAACTTCAGTGTCCTTCCCTTTGCCAACCCACCACTCTTGACCCCAAACCCCATCCTCCATCTTCAGATCACGACGCCGCCACCCAGCACAAACCCGCAGCCATTGCACAAGCACTCCAACACACAAAACTCTCAACTCCCCATCCCAGCGAACCCGCACCCCCTCCCTTCTTCACGAAGCAGAACATCAACCAACCCCTCCCCCCCCCATCTTCCCAATTCCACAGCACGAACCCACCCCTCCAGCGCATTCACCCTCCCTCAATCTTCCGAACCCACCCGCACAAACCCCTACCTACGAACGGGCGGTGAGCTTCATCCACCCCTCCGTCACTTCCCCATATCCTTCCCTGAGCCAAAAAAAACAAAAAACAAAAAACCAAAAGCGTGATTTGTAAAACCCGCACGCGCACGAGC
>JAABUQ010012970.1_pt1 | contig 10224 bp, 9 predicted proteins | sample 5560001 | NCBI WGS metagenome assembly JAABUQ01 (sample SAMN10711888, study PRJNA513371) | rock metagenome | isolation source: Antarctica rocks | place: Antarctica: Victoria Land, Finger Mt nord | collected 2015-12-18 | reverse complement strand
CGAGGGGGGGACGCTGTTCCTCGACGAGGTCGGCGACCTCCCGGTCGGGCTCCAGCCCAAGCTCCTCCGGTTCCTCCAGGATCGGGAGTACGAGCGGGTCGGCGAGACCCACACCCGGACCGCCGATGTCCGCCTGGTCGCCGCCACCAACCGCGACCTCGAAGCGTTGGTCGGCTCGGGCGGGTTCCGCGAGGACCTGTTGTATCGCCTCAACGTCGTCGAGATGACCTTGCCCCCGCTCCGCCAGCGGTCCGACATCGGCGAGCTGGCCGACCATCTGCTCGCCTTCTTCGCCCGCCAGGCCGGCCGCCCCTTGAGCGGCTTCTCGGCCGAGGCCCGGCATGCCCTGGCCCGGCACCCCTGGCCGGGCAACCTCCGCGAGCTGAGGAACGCCGTCGAGCGCGCCGCGATCCTCGCCGAAGGGCCCGAGATCGGCCTGGCCGACCTCCCCGAGCGGATCCACCCCCAGGGCCCCGACCCGGCCCAAGGCGTCGCCCTGGGCCGGCCCGTGAGCCTCGAGGCCCTCGAGGCCGAGCACATCCGCCGGGTCCTCGCCGCCACCCCCAGCCGCGAGGAAGCCGCCCGGGTCCTCGGGATCGACCCCAGCACCCTCTACCGCAAGCGCAAGCAATACGGCCTCTGAGCGAACGACCGATGGACGAGCCCGCCCCCGAGAAGCCGAAGCGTCGCCCGCGCTATCGCGGCAAGAACCCCCGCGCCTTCGCCGAGAAGTACAAGGAGCACCAGCCCGAGCTTTATCCCGACGACGTGGCCAAGGTGATCTCCGGCGGCAAGACCCCCGCCGGGGCCCATCGGCCGATCCTCGTGTCCGAGATCCTCCGGGTCCTCGGGCCCAGGCCGGGCGAGGTCGCCGTCGATTGCACGCTGGGCCACGGCGGCCACGCCCGGGCCTTGCTCGGAGCCGTCCAGCCCGGGGGCCGCCTGATCGGCCTCGACGTCGACCCGATCGAGCTGCCCAAGGCCGAGGCCCGGCTCCTCGCCCTCGGGTTTCCCGCCGGGTCGATCGCGCTGCACCGGACCAACTTCGCCGCCCTGCCCCGGGTCCTCGCCGCCGAGGCCCCCGGAGGCGTCGACCTGATCCTCGCCGACCTCGGCCTCTCCTCGATGCAGGTCGACGACCCCTCGCGAGGCTTCGGCTTCAAGCTCGACGGCCCGCTCGACATGAGGATGAACCCGGCCCGGGGCCGGCCCGCCTCCGCCCTCCTCTCCGAGCTGGCCGAATCCGGCCTCGCCCGCCTGCTCGCCGAGAACGCCGACGAGCCCCACGCCCGCGACCTCGCCGCCGCGATCCTCGGGGCCCACGCCCGCCAGCCCCTCGTCACCACCCGGGCTCTCGCCGCCGTCGTCCGGGCCGCCGCCGCCCGCTTCCCGGGCCCGCCCGAGATCGCCGTCCGCCGCGCCTTCCAGGCCCTCCGGATCGCCGTCAACGGCGAGTTCGACGCCCTCGACGCCTTCCTCCGGGCCTTGCCCGGCTGCCTCAAGGCCGGAGGGCGGGTCGCCATCCTCTCCTTCCACTCCGGCGAGGACCGCCGGGTCAAACTCGCCTTCGGGCAAGGTCGGATCGATGGCTTCTACGCCTCGATCGCCGACGAGGTGATCCGCCCCTCCGCCGAGGAGAGGCGGGACAACCCCCGCTCCTCCTCGGCCAAGTTGAGGTTCGCGGTCCGGGCGTGACCCATCCGCCGCCCCCTTTGGACGCGATTTCCTGCAATGTCGGGCAGGAACATGGAAGATCCGCCTCCCTCCTCCCGCTATGATTCGCCCGCAGTGACAAACGGACGGGAGGGGAATCATGGCCGACCGGCATCCGATCGACGCAACACAGTGGGACGCGACCGTCGCGCGCTACGCGACCATCGGCGAGTTGGTCACGACGCCGTACTGCCTCGGCGCCTTGGATGGGCTCAATTTGCGCCCGGGGGTCCGCCTGCTCGACGTGGCCGCCGGCACCGGGGCGCTGGCGCTGGCCGCCGCCCGGCGGGGGGCGAGCGTCCTCGCGATCGACTCTTCGCCGGGGATGATGGCCTACCTCGCCGGACGGGCGGCGAACGCGGGCCTGGCGAACCTGGACGCCCAGGTCATGGACGGGCAGAAGTTGGACCTGCCCGACGCCTGCTTCGACCTGGCCTGCTCGGTCTTCGGGGTCATGCTCTTCCCCGACCACCGGGCGGGCCTCGCCGAGATCCGCCGGGTGCTCGCGCCGGGCGGGTCGATCGGGCTGGTCGTCTGGGGGCCCCCCGATCGGCTGGCCCACCTCAAGATCCTGGAGGACGCGGTCCGGGACGCCTTCCCCGACTCCGGCGACTTCGAGAGGCCGGGCGGCTGGCGGGCGATGGACTCGCCCGGAGGGCTGACCGGGGAGCTCGAGCGGGCCGGCTTCGGCGAGGTGGTCGTCCGGCCGCTCCGGCACGAGTGGTCGATCCCCTCGGCCTTCTGGCTGCTCGCCCAGGAGACCGACCGATACCCCCACTTCGATCGGGTCCACGAGCGACTCGGCCCCGGCTCCCGCGAGCGGGTCCGGGGGCGGCTGCTGGCGAGGTTGGCCGAGGAGCACGGCGACGGGCCGTTCGCCCTGCCCTCGGAGGCATGGTTGGCCATCGGCCGGCGTTGAACACCCCAGGAGAATTTCTCATGGATCACGATGCGTTGAGGCCCGGCGACGGCGACCTCATGTCCCGCCGGCGGGCGCTGGCCCTCGCGGCGGGCTCGGCCGGCGTGCTGCTGGGGGGCGTGCCGGCGGAGGCCGAGGCGGAGGGACCGGCGGCGAAGCCGGCCCGGCGGTTCGACGTGGTGGTGGTCGGCGGCGGCCCCGCCGGGCTCGCCGCGGCCCTGGTGCTGGGGCGGGCCTGCCGGAAGGTGCTGGTCTGCGACTCGGGCCAGGGCCGCAACGCCCCGGCGGCGGCCGTGCACGGCTACTTGACCCAGGACGGCACGCCTCCGAGCGAGTTCCGGCGGGTCGGCCGTGAGCAACTGAAGCCGTATGATGTCGAGGTCCGGGACGGCAAGGTGGCCGACGCCCGGAAGGTAGCCAGCGGGTTCGAGGTGGCGCTCGACGGCGGCGAGGTCGTCGCCTGCCGGAAGCTGATCCTGGCCACGGGCATGGCCGACGTCCTGCCCGACATCCAAGGGCTCCGGGAGTTGTGGGGCAAGGCCGCGATCCACTGCCCCTACTGCCACGGCTGGGAGTTCCGCGACCGTCCCTGGGCCTTCCTCGCCCCGCCCGAGGCGACCGTCGAGGTCGCGACGCTCCTGCTCGGCTGGACCAAGCAACTGGCCCTGCTCACCAACGGGCCGTCCGAGGTGTCCGCCGAACACCGGGCCTGGTTGGAGAAGCATGCCATCGAGGTCGTCGAAGGCCGGATCGACCGGCTGGAAGGGGCCGGCGGGCGGCTGGTGGCGGTCCACCTCGAAGGCGGCCGGCGCCTGGAGCGGGACGTCCTGTTCGTCAGGGCCCGGCTCAAGCAGGCGTCCGACCTGCCCCAGAAGTTGGGGTGCACCCTGCTGGACCAAGGCATGGGGGCGGGCATGGTCAAGACCGAGCCGAGTGGGGCGACCGCCGTCGAGGGCCTGTACGTGGTCGGGGATGCCTCGGGGGTCGGCGTGACGAGCGTCGCCTCGGCGGTCGCGGAGGGCTCGGGGACTGCCGGCGCCGCCAACATGGCCATGCTCATCGAAGACGCCCGCTAGGCCGATGCCCGCCCCCCGCGATCTCGCCGGGGGTGACGCCGAGCAGCCGCCGGACGTGGTGGTGCAGGTGGCTCTGGCCCGAGAAGCCGACCCGCGCCGCCGCCTCGGAGATCCCGCAGCCGGACCGGAGCAACCCCTCGGCCCGCTCGACCCGGCGCCGGATGACGTCCTGGTGCGGATGAAATGATGCGGGCTGAGGCCGGCGACGGCGGCGAGCCGGTCGACCGACAGGTCGCCATCGAGGTTCGCCTCGATGTGGTCCGTCACCCGCCGGAGGTCGCCCGGGGCCAGCCCGACTTCCCCCCGCCCCGGCCTCGCCTCGCCTGGATAATCGCGGAGCAGGTGGACCGCCAGGGCCGTCCCCAGCGACTCGGCGAGCAGCCCCCGACCGACTTCACCCTCGCCCCCGCCGATCTCGGCGAGCTTGCGGGCGACCTCCCCGGCGAACCGATCCCGCCGGATCGCCGCCGGGCTCAGGCCGTTCACCCCGAAGCCCGCCCTCCTCGCGACCCGCCCGAGCATCCCCGTCGAGAACCGCACCGAGATCGACTCGAACGGCCGCTCCCAGCGGACCAGGGTCGGCACCGACGCCGGGCACACCACGACATCCCCCGCCGCCGGCCGGCCCTGATAGGTCGGCCCCTCGCCGAAGCACCACTCGACTTCCCCGGGGCTGGACAGGAAGACCGCCACCTGATGAAACCCGTGGGCGTGCCACCCGGCCCCCGGCCGGGCCCCGAGTGTGGACCGGCGAAGGCTCACCCCGTCACACAGCCGCTCATCTCCCGACCCCAGCGGCACGGTCTCGATCCCCTCGTCCATCCGGCTTCCTCCTCGGCCAAAGCTCGGGTTCACGGTTCGAAATCAACCTCGCGATCGGCTTGCTATTTTTGCTAAATCGCGATTAGCATAAAATCAGAGATCGCTAATTCGCGATTAGCAAACATTGAGGGGCGATGGCGTGGCTAAGCGGGCTGGACCAACCTGGGAGCCGAGCCAGGACGATTATCTCCGGATCTTCCGCGAACAGAACCCCTGGCAGCAAACCGGGCAGGTTCCCGACGCCCTAGCCAGGCAGGTGGAGCGACCGCTGGCCAAGCTGCTCCCGGGCCGGCTCATCCGCGATCGGCCGCGGCGGTATCAACTGATCCTGGGGCCACGCCGGGTGGGCAAGACGACCTCGATGTATCAAGCGGTCAAGAAAATGCTGGAACGGGGGGTCGATCGGTCCCGGCTCTGGTGGCTGCGCCTGGACCATCCGCTCCTGATGGACTTCCCCCTCGGCGGCCTCTGCTCCCACGTCATCCGGGAGGGCCGGGCGACGCCCGAGGCCCCCGCCTACCTCTTCTTGGACGAGTTGACTTATGCGGATAAGTGGGACCTTTGGCTGAAGACCTTCTACGACGAAGGCTGGCCGATCCGGGTCGTCGGCACGTCGAGTTCGACGGCGGCCTTGAAGGGGCGGATGCTGGAAAGCGGCGTGGGCCGGTGGGAGGAGCAGTATCTGGCCCCCTACCTGTTCCCCGAATACTTGGATCTGATCGGGAGGGGCGTGGCGATCCCCGTCGAGGCGACGCTGACCGGGACGATCGTGGCTTGCATCGACGGCGGTTTGCGCGTCGACACCTTGGCGGAGCCGCGCCGGAGGTTCCTGTTGACCGGAGGGTTCCCGGAACTATTGATCGCCCGGCAGGACATGGAAGACGAGGCGTCCGCCCTGCTCCAATCGCAGCGGATCCTCCGCAACGACGCGGTGGAGCGGGCGATCTACAAGGACATCCCCCAGGTTTTCGGCGTCGACGACCCGAAGCAGCTCGAACGGGTGCTGTACACGCTCGCCGGCCAGGTTTCCGGCCTCTTCTCGCCGGCCGGGATCTGCCAAAGCTTGGGGGGCCTGTCCCAACCGACGATCGACCGATATCTCTCCTACTTGGAACGGGCTTTCCTCGTCTTCACCCTGTCGAATTATTCGGGCAGCGAGGCTTCGGTCCAGAAGCGCGGCCGCAAGCTCTATTTCGTCGATGGTGCGATCCGCAACGCCGCGCTCCAGCGGGGCCTGGGCCCGCTGACCGACCCCCCGGAGATGGGGCTCCTGACCGAGAACATGGTCGCGGGCCACCTCCGGGCACTCGGCGAGGTCGGCCAGGTTCGGCTTTACTTCTGGCGGGAGGGCAAGGAAGAAGTCGACCTTATCTACGATCATCCCGATGAACCCCTGGCCTTCGAGATCGGGACGTCCACCGGCCACCACCGCCGGGGACTCAAGACGTTCGAGGCGAGGTATCCCCGGTTCCGCGGCCGATGCTATTACGTCGCCCCCGAGGTCTACGCCAGGCGACCCGACGAGACCGGGGACGGGATCGGGACCCTGCCGATCGACCTGTTCTTGCTGGCCGTCGGCGGCCAGGTCGGGAGGGAACTGGCCAGGCGATTGACGGAGTGAACCCCGCCGAGGAGCCCGATCAGGCCCCGAAGTGCTCGCGGAGCATGGCGAGGCTGCGGGGGACGGCGGCCTCGGCCTCCTCGTTGCCCTCGAATTCGAGGGAGATCCATCCTCGGTAGTCGTGGTCGGCGAGGATCTTGGCGATCCGGGCGTAGTCGAGGTCGAGCTTGTACCAGCGACCCCCTCCGTAGTAGGTCTTGGCCTGGACCAGGGCGATGGGGACGGGGGAGGAGGCCATCGACTCCATCTGGGCGTAGGGGTCTTCGAGGAAGTTGCCGGTGTCCAGGGTCATCTGGAGCCAGGGGGACTTGATCGCCTCGACGATCCGGCGGACCCCGGCGGCGGTCCGGCCCAGTCCCCAGTGGTTCTCGAGGCCGAGGACGACGCCGCGGGCCTCGGCGCGGGGGAGGAGCTGCTCGATCGCGGCGATGGCCCAGCCGAAGGCTTCTTCCTCGGTGTGGCCTTCGATCGCCGGCTCGATCCCCTTCTTGGCCATGAAGTCGTCGAACGACTTGACCGTGTTCCAGCGGCCGGTGTTGATCCGCATCGTCGGGATCCCCAGGCTGGCGGCGAGCTCGACCTGGTACAGCGTCTTCTGGACGTTGGTCCGGCGCATCTCGGCGTCGGGGTAGACGAACCCCTGGTGGGTCGAGAAGCCCATCAGGGCCAGGCCGAGCGAGTGGGCCTGCCGCTTGATTGCGTTGATCGCCGCTGGCGACTCCTCCCGCATCTGGACGTGGAGGAGCTCGACCCCGTCGAAGCCCATCGCCGCGGCCTTCTCGATGCAGGCGGCCATGCCCAGCCGCTCACCTCGGAACTGCCAGAACGAATAGGTCGAGACGCCGATGGCGTTCCTCCGGCGGGGGGCCGGCTTCGCCGAGTCCTGGGCGGGGGCCGGGCCGGCGGACGGGCCGAGGGACGAGGCGGCGATCATCCCGGCGCCCGCGAGGAAGTCTCTCCGATTCGGCGTCATCGATCCGGCTCCTTCGGCCCAAGGTCCACGGTGATCGGTCGGCGCCCCCCAAGCTAGCCCGTGCCGGGGGCCGGGGCAAGCGGCGGCCCCTTGCGTTCCGCACGACCTCCGGGCCCGATCGTGCAGGTTGCCCGGGGCGGTGGGGCGATCCAAAGGGGATGAAGATTTCTTAAGTTGTTTTTCGATAATGGTTTGTGTCTAACTGGCGGCATCGGCATCGGCGTTGCTTTGCAATAAGTCGGAAGACTTGAGGGGCCCGGATGATCACGACGCTGAGGACCAAACTGCTGATCGTCGTCATGCCTTTGCTGGCCATCATGGTCGGCCTGGGCCTGTGGGCGATCACCATGTTCTGGCGGCTGGGGAACAACATCGACCTGATCCTCCGGGAGAACTACCGGAGTGTCCGGGCCTCGCAGGATATGAAGGAGGCGCTGGAGCGGATGGACTCGGCCCAGTGGTTCGCCATCGGCGGCAAGCTCGACCTCGCCCGCCGGCAGGACCGCGAGAACCGGGCCAAGTTCGAGGCGAGCCTCAAGGTCGAGCAGCGGAACGTCACCCTCCCCGGCGAGCAGGAGATGGCCGATGACCTGACGCGGCTTTACGCGGCTTACACGGTCAAGTCCGATACGTTCTTTTCGCTCGATCGCGGGCGTAAAGCCGAACTGGAGCGGTTCTACTTCGAGGAACTTCAGCCGATCTTCGACGCGATCCGCCGCCGGGCCGACGACGTCCTCGAATCGAACCAGCAGAACATGGTGGACGAGAAGGATCGGTCGAGGCGGATGGCGGAGTCCTCGACCCGGCTGATGCTCCTGGCCCTGGTCGTCTCGGCGGCGGTGGCCTCGGCGCTGGCGGTCGCGGCGAGCCGGTCGATCCTCGGGCCGATCCGCGCCGTCACCCGGGCGGCGCGGGGGATGGCCCGGGGGGACCTGGATCAGGTCGTGCCGGCGACCACCCGCGACGAGCTGGGCGAGCTGGCCGAGGCGTTCAACACGATGGCCCGGACGATCCGGGCCTTCCGCCAGGCCGGGACGGCCCGCCTGCTCCGGGCCCAGCAGGCGGCCCAGAGCACGATCGACTCGTTCCCCGACCCCGTGATCGTCGTCGACCCGAGTGGCGCCGTGGAGCGGGCCAACCCGGCGGCCCGCCGGGTCCTGGGCGTGGCCCCGACGGACGACCGGCCGGCCGCCTGGACGCCCCCGCCGCAGCTCCGCGAGCCGCTGGCCGAGGTCCTCGGCGGCAAGGTCGACCGCCGATTGATCCAACTGGAGCACGCCCTGGGCTACCGCGACGACGGCCAGGAGCGGTTCTACCTGCCGCACGTCCTGGCCATCCGCGACGAGGGCCAGCACCTCATCGGCGCCGCGGTGGTGCTCACCGACGTGACCCGGTTCCGGCTGCTCGACCAGCTCAAGAGCGACATGGTCTCCACCGTCAGCCACGAGCTGAAGACCCCGCTGACCGGCGTGCAGATGACGGTCCACCTGCTTCTGGAGGAGGTCGTCGGCCCGCTCAACGCCAAGCAGATCGAGCTGCTCCTGGCGGCCCGGCAGGATTCCGACCGGCTCCTGGCGATCGTCAACGACCTGCTCGACCTGACCCGGATCGAGCAAGGGCGGGTCCGGCTCGACCCGGTCGCTTCGAGCCCGGCGGACCTCGTGGCCGCCGCGGTCGGGCGGTCCGGGCCGAGGGCGAAGGACCTGGGCGTCGAGCTGAGCGGCTCGGTCGAGCCCGGCCTGCCTCCGGTCTCGGTCGACCTCGATCGGGTCGAGCACGTCTTCGACAACCTCGTCGGCAACGCCCTGGCCCACACCCCCCGGGGCGGCTCGGTCAAGCTCTCGGCCGCCCCCGAGGCCGACCCGGGCGCCGTCCGCTTCGACGTGGCCGACACCGGCGAGGGGATCGCGCCGGAGCACCTCGGGCGGATCTTCGAGAAGTTCTACCGGGTGCCCGGCTCGAAGGTCGCCGGGGGCGCCGGGCTCGGCCTGGCGATCGCCCGCGAGATCGTGGCGGCCCACGGCGGCCGGATCGACGCGAGGAGCCGGCCGGGCCGGGGGACCACATTCGCCTTCACCTTGCCGACCGGCGCCGGGCCGGTCGACCTCGGGGGGACCTCGCCATGAGCGCCGTCGGGCGGATCCTGATCGTCGACGACGAGCCCAACGTCCGGCTCGTCTTCCGGACCACGCTGGAGTCGACCGGCCACGAGCTGGCCCTGGCCGAGGACGGCGCCTCGGCCCTGGCCTGGCTCCGCTCGGATCGGGCCGACCTCGTCCTGCTCGACCTCCAGATGTCCGCGATGGGCGGCATGGAGGTGCTCGAACGGCTCCGGGCGGCCGGCGACGACGTCCCGGTGATCATCGTCACCGCCCACGGGAGCGTGCCCGACGCCGTCGCCGCGATGAAGCTCGGCGCGATCGACTTCCTCGCCAAGCCGATCACGCCCGACGGGCTCCGCAAGGCCGTCGCCTCGGTCCTCGACCGCCTCAAGCCGCCCGCCGGGTCCGACCGGCCCTCGGCCCCGGCCGACCCGGAAACCCCCTTCGCCGCCCAGCTCCGCCGGGCCAAGCGGGCGATCAACGCTCGCCAGTTCGAAGAGGCCGCGCTCTTCCTCCGCCGGGCGATCGACCTCGACCCGCGCTCGGCGGAGGCCCACAACCTGATGGGCGTGCTCCACGAGTCCCGCCGCGATTACGCCGAGTCCTACGCCTCGTACAAGGCCGCCCTCAAGGCCGATCGGGCCTACGGGCCGGCCCAGAACAACATGAAGCGCCACTACGAGCGCCGGGCCTTCGGCCGGACCGACCTGGCGCTCGACCCCGGCGACTGAACCCCCTTTCCCCCTTCGAGGAGGTCCCCTTGGGACTCGCCACGCTCGCCCTGGGTTTGACCATGTTCGGCCTGTTCTTCGCGCTGGTCGCGGCCTGCGACCGGCTTTGACCGGCCTCGGCCTTCTTGGGAGTCGCCCGCGATGCTCATCCTCACCGCGACCTTGACCCTCGCCGCCCTGGGATACCTGGGGTACGCCATGATCCGGCCGGAACGGTTCTGAAAAACCGATCGATTCGGACGAAACATGTAGGGTGGGTCGAGCGCG
>JAABUQ010012969.1_pt1 | contig 10224 bp, 11 predicted proteins | sample 5560001 | NCBI WGS metagenome assembly JAABUQ01 (sample SAMN10711888, study PRJNA513371) | rock metagenome | isolation source: Antarctica rocks | place: Antarctica: Victoria Land, Finger Mt nord | collected 2015-12-18 | reverse complement strand
CCATGTCGACCAACTCGGGGTGCTTCACCGGCGACGGGACGCCTTGGAACCAGCGGACGGGGCGGAGGCAGACATAGAGGTCGAGGATCTGGCGCAGCGCCACGTTGAGGCTGCGGAAGCCGCCTCCGATGGGGGTGGTGAGCGGACCCTTGATGCCGATGAGGTAGTCCCGGAAGGTGTCGACGGTCTCCTGCGGCAGCCAGTCACCGGTCTCGTCAAAGGCACGCTGACCAGCCAGCACCTCTTTCCACGCGATGGTCTTGCCGTGCTTGGCCGCCGCCGCCTCCAGCACGAGCTTGGCCGCCGGCCAGATGTCCACACCGGTGCCGTCGCCCTCGATGAATGGGATGATCGGCTCGTCGGAGACGTTGAGCGACCCGTCGGGGTTGGCGGTGATCTTGTCGGCCATGGCCGGCGAGCCTAGGTGGCGGACCACGAACGTCACCTCGGCCTCCGGTGCCCATGAGATACGCTCCATCCCATGAGCAAGTACCAGAACCCTGCGCTCAGCTCGATCTCAAAGGGCGGTCAGTTGACGGTGCCGGCGGCGGTGCGGCACCGGTGGGGCACCACCCGTGTCACGGTCGATGACCAGGGCGACGAGCTGGTGATCCGACCCGCGCCTGAGGACCCGATCCGTGCCGCACGGGGGATGCTCAAGGGCAAGGGCCGAGGGCTGAGCAGTGAACAGCTCCGCTCGATCACCCGCCAAGAGGAGCAGGTGATCGCGGCGCGGCAGACCAACCGACGGACTTCGAGCCGCCCCAAGCGGTGAGCGTTCTCGACGCCTCAGTTCTCATCGCCTATCTCACCGACGAGGTGGCCGCCGACGAGGTCGAGGCCCTCATCACGGATCCCGACGATCCGCCGGTGGTGAGCGCGGTCAACTGGGCCGAAGTTGCCGATCAGCTCGTGCGGGTGAACGACATCGACGCCGGAGAGGTGGCACAGACCGCTCAGCTGCTCGTGAACGGCGGCCTCACCGTGCAACCGGTCGACCAACACGACGGGTGGCTCATGGGGTCGCTCCGAGCTGCGCACTATCACCGTTCACGAGCGCCGTTGTCTCTGGCCGACTGCGCCGCCCTCGCCGCCGCCGTCCGGCTCGATGCACGATTGGTCACCAGCGACCGGCCGCTCGCGGCGGTAGGTCGACAGGTCGGCCTTGAGGTCGTTCCTGTTCCCGACTCCACCGGGCGCCGGCCGGCCTGAGCCGCTCGGGTTCAGAAGCCGAGGTTGGCGGCGATCTCGGTGACCGAGTCTGCCTTGTTCATGGAGTAGAGGTGCAGGCCGGACACGTCCTCGTCGAGCAGCCGCTCGCACAGCTCGGTGGCCACCTCCACGCCCAAGCGGCGAACCGCTTCGGGGTCACCGTCGACGGCGTCCATGCGCGCCTGCAACGGGTCCGGGATGTGCGTGCCGTTCATGGCCGACATGCGGCGCGTGCCGGGCACGCTGATGAACGGCATCACCCCGGCCACCACCGGTGTGGTGCACCCCAGCTCGGTCAGCTCGTCGCGCATGCGGAGGTAGCTGTCGACCTCGAAGAAGAAGGTGGTCATGCCGAAGTCGGCCGCCTCCAACTTGGCAGCCAAGTGGCGGCGATCGGTGATCCGGTTCGGTGACCGGGGATGAACCTCGGGAAAGGCGGCCACGCCCACGCCGAAGTCGCCGCTGCCGCGCACCAGCTCGACCAGCTCGGTGGCATACGTGAAGTCACCGGGCGCATCGCTGCCGTCGGCGGGCGGGTCACCGGCCAGGGCCAGCACGTTCTCGATGCCGGCGCCGCGGTACTCGTCCATCAACGACCGCAGCTCAGCCTCGGTGTGGCCGATGCAGGTGAGGTGGGGCATGGCCGGGAAGGGATGCTCGCCGTTGATGCGGATCACCAGATCGCGGGTGCCGACGCGGGTGCTACCGAGGGCGCCGTAAGTGACCGAGACGTACGATGGCTTGAGGGCGGCCAGGTCGCTGAGCACCCGCTCCAAGGCCACGATCCCGGCGTCGGTCTTGGGAGGGAAGAACTCGAACGAGAAGGTCCGCCCGTCGGCCAGGAGGTCGCCGATCTTGGCCATCGCCCAACGTTAGGGTGCGACTCGAGCGCCATTCCCCAAAAGTTCTGGGGATTCTGGGGCGGTCCTCATGCCGCCAAATTTCCCCAGATCATTTGGGGACAGGTCAGGTCAGGGGTCGACGGCGAAGGCTCGGCGGAGGGCGTCGAGATCTGGCCCGGAACCGGTGACGGCTAGGACGAGCTCGTCGCGCTCGGGGCGCACCTCCCAGCGGGCGAACCCGCAACAGCCGCTCTCGGCCTCGGCCAGGCGGGGCAAGAGGTCGACCACCTCCGGCGCGGCCCGGTAGCGCACCTCGAACCCGCCGGGGATGGCGTGACGGCTGGTGACCGAGGCGTCTATGCGCTGCCAGACGGCCTGCCGGTCGGTGAGGGCGTCGGGCTCGAGGGCGCAGGCGTCGGTCAGCTCGATGCGATCCTCCATTCCCGTAGTGTGACCCCGCCGTTCAGCGATTGGCAACCCGGCGTTCGGCTGCTTCCACCGCGTTGCGGAACAACATGGCGATGGTGGTGGGCCCGACGCCGCCCACCCGAGGCGTGATCCAACCGGCCACCTCCTCGCACCTCTCGTCCACGTCGGGTAACAGCGTGCGGCCCTGGTAGCGCACGCCGCCGCCCACCACCACCGCTCCCAGCGAGAGGTGCTCGGGTTGCAGGATGCCGGGCACCCCAGCGGCGGCGATCACGATGTCGGCCCTGCGGGTGTAGTGGGGCCAGTCGGGTACACCGGTGTGCACCACGGTGACGGCGGCGTTGGCGGTGGGCCGCTTCTGGGACAGCAGCAGGGCGAGGGGGCGGCCCAGCGTGAACCCGCGCCCCAGGATGCACACGTTGCGGCCGGACACCGGAATCTCGTAGTGGGCGAGCAGCGCTTCAATCCCCGCCGGCGTGGCCGGGACCGGACCGGGCACCGAGAGCGCCAGGCGACCCATGTTGACCGGGTGCAGGCCGTCGGCATCCTTGTCGGGGTCCATCTCGGCGAGTGCCGACTCGTAGTCGATCTGGGGCGGGGTGGGGTGTTGGATCAACATGCCGTCGACCGCTCGATCCTCGTTGAGCCGCCGAACCGCATCAAGCAGGTCGACTTGTGACGAATCCGCCGGCAGGTGCACGTCGACCGAGTGCATGCCGAGCTCGGTCGCCTGCTTCTGCTTCATGCCGACGTAGCGCGCGCTGGCGCCATCGTCACCCACCAGGACGGTGGCCAGCCCCGGCCGGTGCCCCGCCTCGGCCAGCGCCCCGATGCGCGGCACCAGCCCCGCCAGCACCGCGTCGGCCACCGGCTTCCCCGGCATCACCATGGCGCTCATGGCTGCAGTCTGGTTGATCCCTGGTTCTTGGCAGCCGCAGTTCCGCTCTACCGAACTGAGGCTTCCCAGAATCGGGCCTGGAAGGGGCGGGTCAGTGCAAGAAGTGGCGTTCGCCGGTGAAGAGCATGGACAGGCCGAGCTCGTTGGCTTTGGCGATGCACTGATCGTCACGCACCGAGCCGCCGGGCTGCACGATCACGGCAACACCCGCTTCGGCGGCGGCCTCGATGCCGTCGGGGAAGGGGTAGAAGGCGTCGCTGGCAGACGCCCCGCCCGCCGCTCGGCCGGCCGCTTTGGCTGCGGCGATCTGGCCCGCTTCCACCCGGCTCTGCTGTCCGGCCCCGATGCCCCAGGCCGCCCCGTCGCGGACCAGCACGATGCTGTTGGACTTCACCCAGCCGCAGATCCGGAAGGCCAGCGCGGCATCGGCCCGCTCAGCCTCGGTGGGCTTGCGCTCGGTCACCACCTCCCAGCCCGACGGGTCGGCCAGGAACCGGTGCGGCTCCTGCACCAGCATCCCGCCGGTGACCGGCCGCAGGTGCACAGGATCGGGCTCAGGCGGCGGGGCTTCCAGCAGCCGGGTGTTCTTGCGCTTGGCGACCAGGCGGTCGATCACGCCCTCGCCGTAGCCCGGCGCGATCACGACATCGGCCTGGGCCGCCGCTTCCATGGCGGCGACGGTTGCCTCGTCGATGGGACGGTTGAGGGCGACGATGCCGCCAAAGGCCGAGCGCGAATCGCAGTCGAAGGCCCGCTGGTAGGCGGTGACGAGGTCGTCGGCCACGGCCACTCCGCAGGGGTTGGCATGCTTGACGATGACGCAGGTGGGTCGATCGGCGGAGGAACCCTCCCACGGACGGCCGAGATCGTGCACGGCTAGCCAGGCGGCGTCGGCGTCGAACAGGTTGAGGTAGGAGAGCGCCAGACCCGCGTGCTGGGACATGGCGGCCCACCACGGCGAGGCGCCCTCGGTGCGGTACAGCGCGGCGGCCTGGTGCGGGTTCTCGCCGTACCGCAACGCCAACGGCGCTTTGGTGAGCGAGACGGTGAACGAGGCGGGGAAGCGGTCACCCGCGGGCGTCGACGACTCACCGGTCTCGACGGCGGCGGAGGCGTCGACCTCGCGCAGCCAGTTCACGACGGCGGCGTCGTAGGCCGACGTGGTGGTGAAGGCCTTCAGGGCCAAGCGTCGACGGGTCTCGTCGCCCAAGGAGCCGTTGGCTCGCAGCTCCGAGAGCACCGGCTCGTAGTCAGCAGGATCGACCACCACGCCGACGTGGGCGTGGTTCTTGGCCGCGGCCCGCACCAGAGCGGGGCCGCCGATATCGATCACGTCGACCGGGCCGGTGCCGCCGTGCTCGAAGTCCTCCACCGCCGAGCCGAACGGGTACAGGTTGGACACGACCAGCTCGATGGGCTCGATGCCGTGGGCGTCCATGTCGGCCCGGTGCTCGTCGTTGGTGGGATCGGCCAACAGCCCGCCGTGCACCTTGGGGTGCAGCGTGACCACCCGGTGTCCGAGGATGGGCGGGTACCCGGTGAGGTCGGCGACGTCGGTGACGGCCAAATCGGCACCGGACAAGGCCTTGGCTGTCCCACCGCTCGACACCAGGTCCCAGCCGAGCTCGGCCAGGCCCTGGGCCAGCTCGACCACACCGGTCTTGTCGTACACGGACAGCAGCGCCCTCAACCGACGGTGCCTCGCCCCACGATGGACCGGATGGTGGCCGGGTAGAGCCGCCGCTCCACCTCTTTGATCCGTTCGTGCAACGTCTCGACGGTGTCGTCGGGCAGGACCGGCACTGACTCCTGGGCGAGGATCGGCCCCGTGTCGACCTCGAGCCCAGCCACGTGCACGGTGCAGCCGGTGACCTTCACCCCGGCCGCCAGCGCGTCGGCCACCGCATGCCAGCCGGGAAAGGCGGGCAGGAGCGCTGGGTGGGTGTTGAGGATGCGGCCACCGAAGGCGTCGTGCATCGGCCGGGCGAAGACGGTGCCGAAGCCGGCCATGACCACCAGGTCGACGTCGTGCTTGGCGAGGGTCTCGGCCATGCGGGCGCTGTACCCCACCCGATCAAAGGCCGGGCTGAAGTCCATGCGTTCCACCAGCCCGGTCGCAACCCCCGCCCGCTCGGCTCTATCCAAGGCGGCGCACGCACGGTCCGACGCCACCACCGCCACCTCGATGCCCTCGGCGAGGATGGCATCGAGGATGGTGCCGCGGCCCGACACCAGGACGGCGATCCGCATCGCCAGCGAACCTACCAGCCGTCCCGCGAGGCGATCTGAGGGTGTGCCGATAGGCGTGGCCGGGCCCGCGTGGCCCGGACGGCCGCAGGCGGCCAAGAGCGCCGAAGCGCAGCGCCCTGCTCGTCGGTCACCGACGACGCCGGTGGCCGATGCCAAGCAGGACTGTCCTACCGGAGCAAGCACTGAGCCAGGATCCGTTTCCTCAGCTTGACCGGTGGGTTACGTTGTGCCCGTCGACCGGGTCCCACCTCGGGCCAAGCAGGAAAGGGATGGAACATGGACCTCAGCAAGCTCACCCTCAGCGACAGGATCATTGCCGCTTCGGGCATCGTTTTTCTGATCTTCTCCTTCCTGCCCTGGTACGGGAAGGACTACTCGGTCGGCACGTTCAGCGGCAGTTACAGCGAGAACGGTTGGAGCTACTTTCTCTTCGGGATCATCCCTGCGCTGCTCGCCATCGCCATCTTGGCGTACATCGCCATCCGGGTGTTCTCGCCCAGCACCAACCTGCCGGAACTGCCCGTGCCATGGGCGACCGCGGTGCTCATCGCCGCCGCCGTGGCCGCCGTGCTCGTGGTGTTGAAGCTCCTCATCGGGGCCAGCAAGGGGGGCATCAACCTGGACCGCAAGTACGGGCTCTTCATCGCGGTGTTGGCCGTCCTCGGCCTCGTCGCCGGTGCGGCCATGGCCTTCATGGCCGAGCAGAAGGGCACCACCTCAGGCGGAACCGGCAGCACCCCACCCACGCCGTTCTAACCCGACCCGGGTCTGCCCCTTTCAGCCCGCCCTTCGGGGCGGGCTGAGTCGCGTCCGGCGCCGCAAGCCGCTGGCTAGTCAGCGGACCTTGCGCGAGGGACCGCTAGCCCGCCGCAAGGCCCTGCACGATCTCCACCATCAGTTCCCCCGCCTCGGTGGGGTTGTTGCCCACCCGCACGCCGGCGTCGCTCAGCGCTTCCATCTTGGCCGCCGCCGTCCCCTTCCCGCCCGACACGATGGCCCCGGCGTGACCCATCTTCTTGCCCGGCGGAGCCGTCACCCCGGCCACGTAGGCGCTCACCGGCTTGGTCATGGTGTCCTTGATGTACGCGGCGGCGTCCTCCTCGGCTGATCCACCGATCTCGCCGATCAACATCACCGCTTTGGTGTCAGGGTCGGCCTCAAAGGCTTCCAGGCAGTCGATGAAGTTGGTGCCCGGAACCGGGTCACCGCCTATGCCCACGCAGGTGGTCACGCCGATGCCTTGCAGCTTCAGCTCGTACAGGGCCTGGTAAGTGAGCGTGCCGGACCGGCTGACGATGCCTACCGGACCACCGGGCTGGGCGATCTCGCCGGCGGTGATGCCGATGTTGCACTGGCCGGGGCTGATGATGCCGGGACAGTTGGGGCCCAGTATGCGGGTGCCGCCGAAGTCGTCCTTCACCTTGTTGTAGAACCAGGCCTCGTCCTGGGCGGGCACGCCTTCGGTGATCACCACCACCAGCTCCATTCCGGCCTCGGCCGCTTCCAGCACGGCCCCCTTCACGCCGGGAGCGGGTATGAACACGCACGAGACCGTGGCGCCGGTGGCCTCCTTGGCCTCGGCCACCGAGGCGTAGATGGGCACGCCGTCGACGTCGGTGCCGGCCTTCTTGGGGTTGGTGCCGGCCACCACCTTCGTGCCGTAGTCGCGGTTGCGCAGGCCGTAGAACCGGCCTTGGGAGCCGGTGAGCCCCTGGTACACGACCTTGGTGTCAGCGTTGACAAAGATGCTCATGAAGGGACCGCCTTCGGCGGTGTCCCGATGAGCAACCGCCGCCTCACGGCGACGAACCCCCTGTGCTCACTGATTCGCTCGCTGTGCTCGCTCACGAGGGGACCGCCTTCGGCGGTGTCCCCATGAGCGATCGCCGCTCTGCGGCGACAACCACCCCGTGGTCTCTGATTCGCTCGCAGTGCTCGCTCATGAGACCGACGCTCCCTGCCGGCTGGCGGCCAGGTCCACGGCGGCTTTGGCCGCTTCCAACATGGTGGGCTTGCTGATCAGGGTCTCGGACTCGTGCTCGGCCAGGATGGCCCGGCCCTCACTGGCGTTGGTGCCGTCGAGGCGGATCACGATGGGGCTCTCGATCTGCACGCGGCCGAGGGCGGTGACGATGCCGTTGGCCACCTCTTCACCCCGGGTGATGCCGCCGAAGATGTTGATGAAGATGGCCCGAACATCGGGGTCGTTGTTGATGACCTCGAGGGCTCCGGCCATCACGTCGGCGTTGGCTCCCCCGCCGATGTCGAGGAAGTTGGCCGGCCGGCCTCCCACCTGGTTCACCACGTCGACGGTGCTCATGGCCAACCCCGCGCCGTTGGCGATGACCCCCACGTTGCCCTCCAGACCCACGTACTGCAGGCCCTTGTCGTGGGCGGCCTGCTCGCGGGCATCTCGCTCTTGGGTGGCCTCGTACTCGGCCCAGTCGTGACGAAAGGCGGCGCTGTTGTCCAGGGTCACTTTGGCGTCGAGGGCGTGGACCTTGCCCTCGGGGGTGAGGATCAACGGGTTGATCTCCACCAGGTCGGCGTCGCCCTCGACGTAGGCCCGGTACAGCTTGAGGAGGATGTCGACGGCGCCGTCGGTCGCTTCGGGGTTGAGCTCGGCCGCGGCGACCCATCGGCGAGCAACTTCTTCACTGAGGCCCTCGACGGGATCGATCCAGACCTTGGCGATGGCGTCGGGGTGCTCGGCGGCCACCGCTTCGATCTCCACGCCGCCTTCGGCCGACAACAGGCCGAGATGCTGCTTGGCCGAACGGTCGAGGGTGAAGCTGGCGTAGTACTCCTCGGCGATGTCGGACGCCTTTTCGATCCAGACCCGCTCCACGGTGTGGCCCTTGATGTCCATGCCCAGGATGGCGGCGGCGTGGGTGCGCACCTCGTCCGCGTCGGCGGCCAGCTTGATGCCACCGGCCTTGCCCCGACCGCCCACCTGCACCTGGGCCTTCACCACCACCGGGTAGTCGGCGATGCGCTCAGCCACCGCCACGGCCTCGGCGCCCGTGGTTGCCACGCCTCCGGGTGACACGGGGATGTCGAAGGTCGCGAAGAACTGCTTTCCTTGGTACTCGAACAGGTCCACAGGGTTCCTTGTCGGGGACGGTCAGAACAGGGTCAGCCGAGCGCAGCCTCTCGCTGCTCGAGAGCGTCGGTCAGCCAGTCGGTGATCGACGCCATGGGCGCGCCGGGCGTGAAGACGGCGGCGACACCCTTCTGCTTGAGCGCTTTGATGTCACCCCGGGGGATGATCCCGCCGCCGAACACCACCACGTCGTCGAGGCCGCGCGCGTGCAACTCATCCACGACCCGAGGGAACAGCGTCATGTGCGCACCGGAGAGCACCGAGAGGCCGACGGCATCGGCGTCTTCTTGCAACACCGCTTCGGCCACCTGCTCGGGGCTCTGGAACAAGCCGGTGTAGATCACTTCGAAGCCGGCGTCGCGCAAGCCTCGCGCGATCACCTTGACGCCCCGGTCGTGGCCGTCGAGGCCCGTCTTGGCCACCACCACCCGGTACCGACGCTGCACCGCAGCACCATAGGTGATGGTGCGCGCCCATCCGCCGGCGCAGTGGCCACCACGGGTCAACTGGTACCGGAGATCGAGCACGGATGACGCTCGGTTGACGGTCGCGGCCAGTGCCACGGCGATACTGGCGGCTGTGAGCCCGGTGTCGCGTTCGTCCAACCACGCCGGGCGGGCGCTGGCGGTGGGGACGCTCGGTGTCGGGCTCCTCCTGGCCGGGTTGTTCGGCGCCGCCATCTTCTACAGCCACCAGGACGCCAGCAGGGTGCGGCTGGGAGACCAGACCTTCCAGGCGGGACGGGCCCAGGACCGGGCCGACGAGATCGCTCGACGGGGACCGTTCATCGTGGCCGACGCCTCCCCCGCCCACAGCCGCGACATCATCGTGCAGCACCTCGGTCCCAACCCCAGGACCGGGTGGTACGCCTTCGCCGCTCAGCCGGACGCAAAGCCACGCACGTGCACCTGGCAATGGCAACGGGCGGAGCGGCGGTTCCGGGCCAAGTGCGACCGCTCGCTCACCTTGCCGGCCAACGGCGACGCGCTACCCAGTGGCGGTCGACGCCAAAGGCAAGCTCTCGATCGACCTCAACGCCGCCACCCATTCCAAGCCGCCGCCGGCGACCACCACCACGGTCCTGGTGACCGGCCAGTCGTAGTTTCGTTTCGGAAGGAGACCTCCCGAAACGAGCTTGGCGGACGGCCTTCGGCCGGCGTTCTCGCTGGTTCGCACGGCAGAGCCGCACGAACCAGGCCGAGGGAACCCGTAGGAACCGGTTCCCTCGGACTCCCTCCGAGCTGGCGCCCGCGTGCCCTTCCGAAACGAAACCGTCAGTTGAACAGCTCAGCGACCTTGGCCCGTTGCACCTTGCGGGTGCCGGTGCGAGGCAGGTCGTCGACGGCGAGGAAGCGGACCGGGACCTTGTAGTCGCTGAGCCGTTCAGCCGCCCACCGGTCGAGGTGCAAGCCGTCGAGGCTCTTGCCGTCGCGCAACCGCACGGCGGCCGCCGGCACCTCGCCCTTGGTGGCGTCGGCCAGTCCGACCAC
>JAABUQ010012968.1_pt1 | contig 10226 bp, 10 predicted proteins | sample 5560001 | NCBI WGS metagenome assembly JAABUQ01 (sample SAMN10711888, study PRJNA513371) | rock metagenome | isolation source: Antarctica rocks | place: Antarctica: Victoria Land, Finger Mt nord | collected 2015-12-18 | reverse complement strand
CTCCGGGAATCGTGTCGGCTTGGCGAGGAAGCCAAGGTGCATCGCGAATCGCGGTGAAGCCAGCGCTCCGATCAGAACGCGAGTTTTCATCTTCCGGATTGCCGATAATTCGGCTATTAGTAAAGCCTTCGCCGTCACATATGACCTATGCGACCCAGGATATGTCGGATGGCGAGATCGATTGGGTTATCAAGAACGGTCTCCGCTGGTCTGGTATGCCGGCCTTTGGAAAGCCCGGGGACAATGATGAACATGCCTGGAAGATGGTCGCTTATGTCCGGCATCTACCTAAGTTGACCCCTGCTGAAGGGCAGCAGATTCTCCATCAATCGGAAGAGCCCATGAATCACGGGGATGCGCCCTCATGACCACTCGCATGGGAATTAACTATACTCAGCACAAATCCCTATGAAAGATCCCGAATTGTTAAGCCAATCCGCGGATACCTTGACCGAGCAATTACTCGGTCAGCGGGCGGCATTCCTGGGCTTTCTCAGCTCTAAAGTCGGACCGGCCGCAGCCGAAGACATTCTGCAGTCCTGTTATTTGAAAGTAATCGAGAAAGGACCTCAGTTAAGCAATGACGAGAGTGTTGTGTCCTGGTTCTATACCGTTTTGCGACACGCGATTATCGATTACTACCGCAGGAACGCTACGCGAGACCACGCCCATGATCGGTTCGCCGCTGACTCCCCGGTCAGCTACGAAGCGGAACTAAAGGCGAACATCTGCGAGTGTTTGCCGGGCGTTCTCGAAACCCTGAAGGCCGAATATCGAATAGCACTTCACGAAATCGACCTTGAAGGCCGCTCGGTTGCGGAGTTTGCTCACTCGCAACGAATGACTCCCAACAATGCTTCGGTCCGCCTTCACCGCGCCCGCAAAGCTGCGGCTCAGCGGCTCACGCAGGTCTGCGGCGCCTGCGCCGAACACAAATGCTTGGACTGTACCTGCCACAAGCGTGAGGAGTAGAGGTGTAAGAGTCTCGTGTGGCGTGCGTCTTTAGGGTGAAAAGGAGATTTAACTATGTGTTGCTGTGGAACAAAGAATACCGCAAAGACCGCCGGATCTGTGACCGACGTCGTTTGTGGAATGCAGATCGATCCTGAGAGTGCTGCTGGCAAGACCGAATATCAGGGTACAACTTACTATTTCTGCGGAACTTGCTGTAAAGGCAGCTTCGACAGCAATCCCGCGCAGTACGCGCAGGCGTTAGTGAGCAATGGCAATTAACTGTGACGGTGCTCGGCTGCTCTGAGCGCTCTTTCAAAGAAGGTTGTAAATGAAATGGATCCACACGATAGCGTTGTGAACACCGCCGTAGTCGAAGACAACTCCGAGAGAGTTGTCGATCCTGTCTGCGGTATGAAAATCCTGCCCGGGAAGGCGGCGGGATCGCAGGAGTACGAGGGCCAGACCTACTATTTTTGCAGCCAAAGCTGTGTGCAGAAGTTCAAGGCAGATCCGGCCCAATATGCGATTCCGAAGTCAGCCGTCGACCCCGTATGCGGCATGAACGTTCCGCTGGAGAAAGCAGCAGGAACCGCGGAGTACAGGGGCGAGAAATACTTCTTCTGCAGTAAGAGCTGCCTGGAGAAGTTCAAAGCCGACTCAGCGGCTTATGTTGCTCGAGAAGCCGAGCAGAGGCCCGCGTCTTCGGCGACGAATAGGCTGGAGTACATCTGTCCCATGGACCCTGAGGTTCATAAGATCGGGCCGGGGGTATGCCCGAAGTGCGGCATGGCATTGGAGCCAGCCACGGTCGCAGCACCTGTCACGCGCACCGAATACACCTGCCCAATGCACCCGCAGATTGTGCGTTCAGAGCCCGGGAACTGCCCAATATGCGGCATGACGCTGGAACCGCGCGAGATAACGGCTGACGAGAAGAATCCTGAGCTCGTCGATATGACAAGGCGCTTCTGGATTAGCGTCGGCCTGGCCGTGCCGATGCTCGTCCTGATGGTCTCTGAGCTGCTGCCCTCGATGCCGCTTCAACACCTTGTCTCGGCAAGGGTATGGACTTGGGTGGAGTTTGCTTTGGCGACTCCCGTGGTTCTCTGGTGTGGGTGGCCGTTCTTCGTTCGGGGTTGGCAGTCGGTCGTCAACCGCAGTCTCAATATGTTCACACTGATCGCACTTGGGACGGGCACCGCGTATCTCTACAGCCTTGCCGTGACCTTCACCCCTCAGCTCTTTCCCGCATCTTTCCGGAGCTCGGATGGGCAGATCGCCGTCTATTTCGAGCCTGCCGCTGTCATCGTCGCGTTGGTTCTACTTGGACAAGTTATGGAACTGCGCGCCCGAAGCCAAACAAGCAGCGCGATCCGTGCGCTGCTCGGCCTTGCTCCCAAGATGGCGAGGCGCGTGGATAAGGACGGAAGCGAAGCGGACGTGGCGCTCAATGAAGTGATGGTCGGGGATCGGCTCCGGGTAAGACCGGGTGAAAAGATCCCCGTCGATGGCACCGTCCTCGAAGGCCACAGCTCCGTGGACGAATCGATGGTGAGCGGTGAATCCATCCCCGTAGAGAAAGACACCGGCGCTAAGGTCACGGCAGGTACGGTCAACGGTACGGGCGGCTTTCTGATGAAGGCGGAGCGTGTCGGCGCTGACACCTTGCTCTCACAAATCGTAAAGATGGTCAGCGAAGCGCAGCGCACACGCGCACCGATTCAGCGGCTGGCCGACCGCGTTGCTGCGTTCTTTGTTCCGGCAGTAATTCTGGCGGCAATCGCGACATTTTTGGTCTGGTACTTCGTCGGCCCGGAACCGCAGTTTGCGCATGCGCTTGTAAACGCCGTTGCCGTTCTCATCGTCGCTTGCCCCTGTGCACTCGGCTTGGCTACACCGATGGCAATCATGGTCGGCACCGGACGCGGGGCCGGGGCAGGCATCCTCATTCGCAACGCGGAAGCCCTGGAACGGTTCGGCAAAGTGGACACGCTGGTGGTCGATAAGACCGGCACACTCACCGAAGGCAAACCGACGCTCAGCGCGGTCGTGCCCCAACCGGCTTTCAACGCGGACGAGCTTCTGCGGCTCGTCGCAAGCCTTGAGCGATCTAGCGAACACCCGCTGGCTGCTGCCATCGTCAAGGGGGCTGAAGCAAAAAAGCTGACGGTAGCCGATGTGCAGGGCTTCGCCTCGATCACGGGAAAAGGAGTAAAGGGAAGTATCGACGGAAAGCTGGTGGCGGTCGGCAATGCGGAACTCTTTCGTGAACTCTCGGTCGATCCGGCGGAGCTCGTTGGCAAGGCGGAAGAGATGCGAAGGAACGGCCAAACAGTCATGCTCATTGCCGTGGATGGCAACGCTGCCGGTGTGGTCGGAGTTTCCGATCCGATTAAGGAATCCACCGCAGAGGCGATTCGTGAACTGAAGGCGGCTGGGCTAAAGATCATTATGGTCACTGGCGACAATGCGACGACCGCTCGGGCCGTGGCCGACAAGCTCGGGATCGAGTTTGAAGCCGACGTGCTGCCGGAACGTAAAGCGGAGGTCATCAAGGCGCGTCAGCAGAAAGGCTCGATTGTTGCCATGGCCGGCGATGGCGTGAACGATGCCCCGGCCCTGGCGCAGGCCGATGTTGGAATTGCTATGGGCACGGGTACAGATGTCGCAATCGAGTCAGCGGGCATTACGCTGCTCAAGGGAGACCTGAGGGGCATTCTCCGTGCTCGTCACCTAAGCCAATCCACCATGCGGAACATCAAGGAGAATCTATTCTTCGCCTTTGTGTATAACGCTGTTGGAGTCCCTCTTGCGGCCGGCGTTTTGTTTCCGGCTTTGGGTTTGCTGCTGAACCCGATGATTGCCGCCGCGGCGATGAGCTTCAGTTCCGTATCGGTAATCGCGAACTCTCTTCGCCTACGAGCGGCAAAGCTCTAAATAAACCTGTTGTTCTTATCGTAATCTGATGAGCCCATCCTCAGCGCCTTAGAGTATATTGACCGCACAGTTTGGTGAAAGGTACATATGACCTCAATGAAGCCAGCTCGACGCAGAATATCCATTCTGTTGTTGTCTTCCGGAGTCGCAGCTCTTTTTTCTCCTCGAAGCGCTATAGGAAAAGACGAAACGCCATCGTTGACGAAGAAGGAAGTCAGAGCGCTCATCGCGAGTGCTAAGACGCCTCAAGACCACAGAAGACTCGCTGCGTATTATCACGATGAGGCTGTGAATCTCGCGGCAAAGCAACGGGAGCATGAAGAGGATCTTGAAGAATATAACAAAAACTCGTCGCGATACTCGAGCAAATACCCCACCATGGGCGACCATTGCCGAGAGCTTGCTGGATTTTACAATTTGGCGGCCAAGAAGGCACAAACTCTTGCAGACATGCATGATGAGCTAGCCAAACAAGCCGAAAAATAACAAACAAACGACAGAAAGCACGGCGGGGGTTTGTGGGAGGCGTGAAATCACAAGAAAGAGACTTTTCGCACCTTCGGATGAGACACCTAAGCTCTAGCTGTCTGATGGAAGTGGATTCTTTCTGAAAGTGTCAAGTTTTCAGCTGGTTTTGGCATAAGGGAAGCTGCTGAGCGCAGATACACCAAGCACCATCATTCCGCTGAGATTCGTTGAGCTATGTCGCCACTTGCTCGACGCGTTCGACGGTGTTTGGAGCCGATTTCGTCGAGGCCTCGTTCGGCCCTTCACTGGTTACCGCGCCATCCACAAGCTGAAGTACCCGGTCAACTTCACCGATCATACGCTCGTCATGAGTCACGACCAGGATCGCGGTGCCTTCGGTCTGTAACCTCCAGATAATCGAGTAGCTCGGCGGCGCGTGCGTGCGCCTTTACGCCGGACGTGCCAATCAGATCCATCGGAAGGGTAATATTCTCCTCCGCCGTAAGAAACGGAATCAGGTTGGAAAACTGGAAGATGAAACCGATCTTTTCGCGGCGAAGACGCTGGAAATCCCGTTTACCCCCTTTGTAGATATTGTCGCCATCCAGGATCAGCTCTCCCGCCGTCGGCACGGTAACAAGTCCCAGGATCATCAAGAGGGTGGTCTTTCCCGATCCGCTCGGCCCCATGATGGCAAGCAGCTCTCCCTTTCTTACGGCAAGGTCGATTCCCTTGAGCGCTTCGACCTTTGCCCGCCCTTGTCCATAAGTCATGACCAGCTTTTTAGTTTCGATCGCTTGTTCCATATTCAGCCCTAATAAGGTCTCCCCTCACGTGCCTAAGACGAGCCGTGGGTCGACCTTCATGGCCCGCCGAATTGCAACCAGGCTGGCAATTATCGAAACGAGTGGGATAATGACGAGCATTTGCTCCACATCCCCGAGCGTGGCCGAAACTCTTCTGGGAAAGTAAGATTCGGTGGAAAACTCGAGCATTGCTCCCAAAACGGTGCCCACAACGCCCATCAGCACGGCCTCCTGAATAAATCATGCTGTAAATGCGCGACGTTTGTGTTCCGAGCAGTTTCAGAACGGCGATATCCTTAATCTTGTCCAGGGTGAAGGTGTAGGTAATGAGTCCGATAATCACTCCGGCGATGATGAGCAAGAGAAGGCGCAGCAGCGACAACTGCATGACGATGAGCCGGTTTGCGCCCATCAGTTGTATATTGACTTGACGCGCGGACGTGTACACTTCGACGTGCTTCCAATGTCTGATCTCTGCTGCAACCGCCTCCATGGAAGCTCCGGGCTCAACCCTTACCGCGATGGTGTTGATCATATGCAGGTTCTCCGATATCGAGGAGGACTTCCGCATTACCGGCTCGGCTAACTGCGGGGCCACCGCCTCCGCGCCTCCCGCCTGCGCTCCAGTGCGCCTTCGGATGTTGCGCAGCAGATCTGGATCCGGCTCGAAGAGGATATTTTGCGCGTCCTCCAGCCTTGCATAAATGACAGGGTCCGCATTGTATCCAACGATGTTTTTCGTCAACCCCACCACTGTGTAATCAAAACCGCGCATCCGAATGATCTCGCCGACCCGCAACCCGGTCTTCACATCCGCGACGATTTCATAATGGCTGGCTTCTATTCCGCGCCCCGCGATGATCATCGGCGGGCCGCCGATGTGATCCGGCTCGTAACCGATGAGGAGGAACCTCAATTCACGCACCATGTCGAGCCAATGCGGTTCGATCATTGTGACTGCACCGATTCGAGCATTCTGGTACATGAACTTCATCAAACCGGAAGAGGCCGGGGAATGTTCGATGTGATCCCACGCCATAACCATCGGGCTGGCTTCAGCCACACCTTGCATGACCTGAATGGCATGGTAGTAATCCTCCGGAAGTTTCGATATCTCGACGAATGGACCGAGCCAGTCTTTCTGAACAACCCAAAGATCGGCGCCGGTTGCGGTCACGACAGTGGAAGAATCCAGAATGACACCGCGTATGACGCCGCCGAGAGCAAACACCACCATCAGAAGCAAGCTGACGCCCACAGTGGAGCTGACGAATTTTAGAAGGTGGTAGCGGGTATCTTTAAGGGCCAGATTCATTGGGTCCCCACTACATCTTCATCACGGGGCTGCTCCCCATTGCCGGGCCGGTCGTCTTCGAAGCGGCCTTTGGATTCCGATTCGGGCGCACCTTCTGTCCGGGCTTGATTCCCATAGGTTCTGTCAGGACCCAGTCGCCGGCCTTGAGATCTCCCTTGACTGCCATCACCTGGGATCGCGGACTGCTGGCGACGGATTCGACCTTCACCTGTCGAACCTTATTGTTGGCGTCAACCACCAGCACAAATGGGTCGTCACCTATCGCCACGACCGCCGTCTTCGGCACGACCAACGCATTTTTCGTCTCGCTCACGGCCACATACACGTCTGCCCATTGGCCGATTTGAAGCTCGGCCGGGGGCAGTGGAAAAGAGATCTCAGCGGTCATCTCCTCGGCGGCGGGATCGGCCTGCGGTCGAACTCGATACACTCGTCCGGCAATCTGTTCTTTCGGCCGCCCACGCAGGGTGGCGGTTGCTGTTTGGCCTGTCCTGACCTTGCCCGCAAAGCGCTGGTCCAGGTAAGCCTCCACCAGAATCACCTTAGGATCCGCTACCCTGATGACGGCCTCTCCGGAAACAATCGCATCGCCAGAACGCTTAGGTCGGTCCGTTACGATCCCGCCCACGTAAGTGAAGATTCGTCTGGGAAAGATTGAACTGCTGCAATCGAACGTCGGCTTCGGTAGCCGCAATTTCGGAATGCGCGGCCTGCACCTTCGCGCCCGCAGCTTCAACCTGCGCATGCGCCGCTCCGATTTCAGCCTGTGCGGCTAAGACTGCGCTTTCTGCCGTCCGCTGGCGTTCCTGGTATTGATCGGCCTCTTCCTGGCTGACGGCTCCGGTCGCTACAAGGTGCTGCTCCCGCTCCCAGGCTCGTCCCGCTTGATATTCGGTTGCGCGCCGCTCCTGTTCCGTCGCGCCAGCCGACCGCTCCGTTGCACGTGCTGACTGCTCCGTTGCGCGAGCTGCTTGTTCCGTCATTCGGGCTGCTTCCAGCCGGTCCTGGGAGCTTTGCAGCACTTGACGTATATCGGTGTCTTCCAGCGTGGCGATAACCTGCCCAGGACGCACAAAATCACCCTCATCCACTAGCACGCGATCGATGCGGCCTGGAATCTTTGCCCCCACAGACGCCAATACATCGACGTTGATGGTGCCGGTGCCCTGTAGCTCACCCGTGTAATCCTGATGCAGTACCTGGGAAACCACAACCGTCGGCGGTGTTAAGAATTTGTACTTCACAAGCGCGAGTGTGGCCACCACGAGTAATGCGTACATAAAGATTTTGCCAACCTTCCGGATGCCGCTGTATTTGTCGCTTACCTCCGCTTTCTCAGGCTTGTCGTTTTTCTTTGCCTGATCCTTCTGGGCCTGGTCCGGTTTGTCGTTCCCCTTCGGTGCCGCGGGTTTGTCGATTACCTCCAGGTCCTTTGGCTGTTCAATCGCTTCCGGTTGCGTTACAGTTTCAGGCATTTGTACTCCCTATATCCCAGTTTCCCGCTTGATTGCGGCAGTAGCTGTCGTATAGTCGGCGAGCGCGCGATAGTAACGGGCTTCCGAAGTCAGGAGCGCCGCCTGCGCATCAAGGAGATTTTCAATGATGCCGCGGCCATAGCGCTGCTTTTCTTGTTCAATCCGTAGCGCTTCCCGCGCATAAGCGATAGCTGTCTCCGTGGCCCGAATTCGCTCTTCCGAGTTCTGCGCCTGCAGGTATGCAGTGCGTGTCCTCTGTGTGGCGTCGAGTTCCACCTTCTTCAAATCGGCCCGGCGTTCCAATTCGCGGCTCTTTGCCTCCTCGACCCGACTCGATAGAGTCCGATCGAAAAAGGGAAAGCTAAACACTGCTCCACCAATTACCCCGCCCTTATAGACAGCGAATGGATCGGGACTTTGCCCCAGCAATTCGCCAGCTAGAGAAACCGAGGGCCTTAGCGCTGACCTCGCTACCGCGACGGAGCGCTTCGAGACACTAACTTCCGCTCGGGCGATCTGGGTTTTCGTATTCCCTGTGCGTGCGAGTTGAGAGACCTGGTCCAGAGACAGTTGTGCCGTGGGCCGCGGCAGCGTGGTTTCCACATTAACCGGAGTATCTATTGGACGGCCGAGGAGTGCGTTGAACTGTCCCGTTTCAATGTCGCGGGAGTTTCTGAACTCAATCGCCGTGTCTTGCACGTCCGCCAAACGCGTATCCACTTTGAGAAGATCGACACGTGCTACTTTTCCTTCGTCGAACATCTGCGCAATCACCCGGCGGCTCTCCGTCAACGCACTGACGGATTCCCGCGCCGCTTGGATGTCCCTTTCCAGTTGAACAAGGTTGGCGTATGTGCTCGTGACGTCGAAATCCAATCCGCGCTCGACATCCTGCACACTGACCTGAGCCAAATCACGTTGGGCTTGTGCGAGGCTCACGGCTGACCGTATCCGTCCTCCGGTATACACGGGGAGTGTGGCCCGAATCTCTGCATTCAGGTAACTTCTACGGAATGGCTGGTTTTCCGGAATATTTGCCAATTCGGTCATGGGGAAGCCCATCGCGGTCTCTGTCGGCTGGCTTGATCCGCGAGCCGCTGCTTCCAGCGCAAGACGGGGCAAACGCTCAGCTCTGGCGGTGGCGATGGCGGCTTGCTCGGTTGTGACGCCTTGTCTCTTGGCGGAGAGTCGTGGGCTGTGCTGCCGGGCGTAGACGAGCGCGTCATCCAGGGTGAACGGTGACTCCGGCTGCTGTGCTGAAAGGAATGGGACATAAATTATGACGGTTGCACACAGGACCAAACGGGCAAGGGCACAATTGCGGCATAGGGAGGTAGTATTCATAACCCATGTCTTGAACTCGCAGTGCCGCCGTCTTATTGCGTTAGATTGCAGGATTAATAGCCGCTCTCCCGCGAAGCTGTGAACTTATCCAAATACTTGCTCCCGGATTGAAGGCCGGGCTTCGTAGTCAGGTGTCGAACCCGCCTCTCAAAGATAGCGGGTAAAACGTCAAAAGCGCGTCAAAAAGAGAATGGCGACAGACGCAGCTGCTTTGACAAAGTGTTGACGTTCATTCCGCTCGATTGATGCATGGCATCCCTTTTTTGAAACTAGGGTCGCCTTACATTTTTAGGCTTCGAAGCCGTAGAGAGTTGGCAATAACAGATGCAGAGCTAAAGCTCATGGCTGCGGCTGCAATCATGGATTGAGCAGCAAGCCGAAGGCGGGATACAAGACGCCCGCTGCGATCGGCACTCCAATTGTGTTGTAATAGAACGCGAAAAGAGATTCTGCCGGATGTTGCTCATGGTCCGTTGCTTCGCCATGGCGATCTGCGCGTCTAAGGTCAAGATCGCGTTAAACGCCACATCTCGGCAACCTGCTTCCGCAATGAGCGACTTTGCGCGTCGCTCAGCTCAGGGAAACTGGATTCTGCCGATTACCCACCGGTAGTCGCCCAGTGTTTATCGATTTCGCTCGTTGTGCTCGGTCAGCCGTATACAATCAGGATTTTTTTGGATTGACGCGTTGGCAAGAGCGGGATTTGGTGCGTAACGGCGCGCTGCTTGCGGTAAGAGTTACGCCGTAACGCGCAAGACCTGCCCTGGTCGTACACGGTTGATCGCGACCAGGGCCTTTTCCACAAGAGGCAACAGATCCTCAAGAGCGTTACTCGCAGCCCCGAGTACAATGACCCCCAGCTTCCGTTTTGTCAGGTTCTGTTGGTGTTCAAGGTTCTGGTCTCCGGTTATGAGAACTGAAAAGCCC
>JAABUQ010012967.1_pt1 | contig 10228 bp, 11 predicted proteins | sample 5560001 | NCBI WGS metagenome assembly JAABUQ01 (sample SAMN10711888, study PRJNA513371) | rock metagenome | isolation source: Antarctica rocks | place: Antarctica: Victoria Land, Finger Mt nord | collected 2015-12-18 | reverse complement strand
CCGTGCGGCGGTGCCGCGGTGGCAGGCGGGGCCGCCCGGGCGTGCGGGGCGCGCGGGCGAGCCTGGGCGGGGCGCGCGGGCGGCAGGTGATGCAGCGCGCGGTGGCGACGGGCGCGGCGGGCCTGGCTGCAGCCGCGGCCGACCTGGACGCGGCCGCGCTCGCCGGCGACGCGCTCGACGACGCGCAGGTGGCTGCTGGGCGGTGCGCAGTCCCCAACGGGCTCTATCGTACGTCCCGTTGGATCCCAAGATCGTGCACCCTGCTCCGGCTGGGTAGCACATGCACCGGCCCCACGCACACGCATCAGCGCGCCAACGGCTGCGCCCGTTGCGCTCAGTGGCGAAACTGCGCCCCCGTGCGGTTCGCGCTGCTTTCATTGCAGCGCAGGGCGCGCCGGCCCTCCGCATCCGCTGTGTAGCTTGCCAGTGGCGTCCCACCCCTGGCCCCGCGCGCCTGACGCGGCCCGCCTGCGCGGCAGCGAGCGCGCGATCGCATTCCTGCTGGCGGCGGTGGCGGCCGCGCGCGCGCTGCTGGGCCGCCTAGGCGCGGCCGGCGCGGCCGTGGCCAGCGGCGGGCTGCAGGGCGCGCTGCTGGCGGCGCACGCGGCCGCGGCGACCGCGCCTGAGGCGCTGGCCGCGCTTGCGGGGCGGCTGCCGGGGCTGGACGCTGCGCAGCTGCTGGAGGTGCGCGGGTGCCCTAGGGTGCATACCCAAGACCCTGGTGACCGGGTCGCACGGCTGCACGACACCAGTGCAGCGAGCCTCGGGCTCGCTGGTGTCGCGCAGGCTCCCCGTCCCTGACGATTGAGTGCGAGACGGGGCCTCACTGGCACTGCTGTCTGGCCTATCAGCAAGTGCCTGGCGCTCCAAGCGCAAGCGCGGGCAGGCCGCCATGGCAAGCAGTCCTCGCCGGCTGCCTGTGCTCGGCGCCGCAGCGGCTCGCCAATGGCATGGGCGCCCAGGTACCCTGCATGGAGCGGCTGTGCGTCGCGGCGCGAGCCCACACTATCAGCCGGCAATGCCGGGGCGGGGGCTTGTATGCGAGGACAGGCCGAGGTGGAGCTGTGATGCCGGGGGAGACCCTACCGTACGTTTGACCCTAGCCCGTGAACGCAGCCGCTGAGGCCACGGCGCGCGCGCCGGCAGGCGCGGCAGGCGCTTGCAGCAGCGCTGCGTGGCTGGGTGGACAACGAGGCCTGGGCGCCCGCGCTGGTGCCCGCCATCTTTGCGCCGGGGCGGCCTCCCGCGGGCGCCGACGCCGCGCGCGTCGGCGCGCAGGCGCGCGGCCTGCCGGCCCGCCGATGCGCGCAGGCTGCGCTCGCGTGCTCGCCTGAGCTGTGGCTGCGGCCGATTCCGCAGCACTGGATGGAAAATTGCCAGCGATGCCATGGCTTGCCTGGCCCGGTCGCTGCACACAGCAAGGTTGGGACGAGGAGGTCGTGCCAAGGTCGCTGCCAGCGCAACAGCAGGCCCTGGCTGTGCCATGCATGGCGAGCGCGCGGCCCTGCGTACGCTGGGCGCAGCCGCCCAGTGTACCGGCCGGCGGCCTCACGGCAGGGCCCTCTCGTCCGGTCGTGCCTCCACAACCCCGCGCCGCGCCCCGCAGGGCCCCACGGACATGTTTGCGGCTGCCAGCCTGCTGGCCGACCTGTTCCCGCCGGAGTGGCCGCCGGCGGGCGCGGCGCGGCGCGGCGCGGCGCCGCACGCGCCGCCGGCGGCGGTGCGCCTGCGCGCCGCGCTCGCGCGCTCGTTCGAACCGAGCGCGGCCGACTTTGCGCGCCTGGTGGCCGCCGGCGTGGCGTCGGAGAGCACGCTGCTGCGCGCCGCGCTCGTCCGGCTGGCCGCGCGCGCCGCAGGCGCGCCTGCCGGGTCACCCGCTGCCGGCCTGTTTGCCTGCTGTGTGCCGCCGCTGCAGTGCAGCAGACGCCCGCTGGCCGTGCGCGTGCACCTCGTGTACAGTGGCTTGCTGCGAGGCCGCGCGCGCGGGCGTGCGGGCCTGCGCGCGGCGCCGCCGCGCCGCATCGGCAGGCCGGCGCGCGGCGGGCCCCAAAGCGCCGGCCGTCCTGATGCGCCGGGGCGCTGCGGCGCGCAGGCCTGGGCGGCGGCATGGGCCTGTTCGTGATGGGTCCCGTGGCGGAGGCGCTGCGCGGCGCGGCCGCCGCCGCCGCGCCCAGCGGCGGCGGCGCGGCGTCCGGCGCGCGGCGCGAGCTGGAGGCGCTGGTGCCGCTCGCGTACCGGCCGGCCGTCAAGGCGGCGCTGCTGGACCTGGGCGCCGCGGGTGCGCGCCTGGCCCGCGCGCGCCTGCGCCAATTTGGGCTAGGGATGTAGGGTTGTAATTAGGGTAGGGAGTGGTTAATATGAGGAGAGGGGCACGGGAGCGCGCGCTGCCGGTCCATGCACTCCAGCAACCTTCCTGTGTCGCCAATAATTTGGCCTCTGTTCAGCATCTGCTGTTGCTGTCGGCCTTATTGCTGTCCGGGCCCGGCCACGCATGGAGCGCGTGCGGCGCGCGCAGGCGCGCTGGCGCAGCTGCTGGCACGCCTGGTGCCCGCGCTGAGCGGCCGCGGGCCGGGCGGCGCGGAGGCGGGCGCGCTGGCGACCATGGCGCTCGAGGTCGCCACCGCGCTGACCAACCCGGCCATCGCGCTCGACCCGGGCATGCCCGCGCCACAGCGCGCGCGCGAGGAGTGCCCGCCCTGCGCCGAGGCGCGCGCCCCGCCCCCGGCCGCTGGCCCCTTGTGGCAGGTCACCTGCGCCCCGCGCGGCCCGCGTGCGTGCGCGGCGCGCCGCCTGGCGGCTGTCACATAGGCATCACACGCTGCGGGTGAGCAGGTCATCGGTGCGCGCGCGTGGGGTCACAGGGGCGCAGCTCAGTGCAGGCTTGCCCTGCCACTTCCATGCTTCGGACCGATGCTGAGCGGCGGCCTCCGGCAATCTTCCGGCACGCCGTGCTCATCGCGACTTGGCACGCTGATTGGCTTGCCTGGCCATCCCGCCCTGCGTTTACCCCGCCTTGACGACGGGTGCGCCGGCAGGTCGGCGCGCTGGTCGCGCTGCTGCTGGCGAGCCTGCCGCGGCTGGGCGCTAACGCGCACCTGGCGCGCCGGCTGGTCGCCGCGCTCGCGCAGCACGCGCCCGGCCGCGCCGCGCTGCGCGCCGGCGCCGCGCGCTGGCAGGCGCAGGCCGGCGCCGGCGGCGCCGGCGGGGGTGCGCCGGCCGGCGCACCCGCCGGCGCCAAGCAGGCGCTGCAGTGGGCGGTCACGCGGCTGTGGCAGCAGGGTACGCTGGCGCCGCCCGCGCTCCCCCGCTGCGCTGCGGTGGCCATGAGACATGGCCGGGAAGTGGGCGTGACGGCATGTGCACAGTCATGTGGGACGCTAGCCCTTCCTGTGCTGGTCAGAGGCCGCCGGTCTGCTTGCCCGCATCCTGCTACCTGCGTGAGCGGCTCTCTCTGAGGCGCATGAGCCGCTCCGATCGGAACCCGATTCCGGCGCCCCGCATGGTGCGGCAGGCCAGGAGGGCGCCGAGCCGGGCATGCGCGCGCTGTGCACCGAGGTGGCGGGCGTGCTGGAGGCCGTGGCGACCGCGGAGGACGAGGACGAGGAGGCCGCGGGCGCCGAGCCCGCCACCGCGCCCTCGCGCTTCGCGGCCGCCGTCAAGGCCTCGCGCGAGGCGGCCGCGCAGGCCGGCCTGGCCGTGCCCGCCACGTGCGCGCCCCGCCTAGGCGGCCTGGAGGCTGCCTGCTTAGGGAAGGAGTGGTGGCGAGAGCGGCCGGGGCGGCCGCCCTGCCCGTGCCAGCCACATGCGCGCCGCGCTATCCATGTGGAGCTACTGTGCCGCACTCAAGCTTGATTAATAGGATTGACAGACTTCACTGTTCACAGCGCGTTTTGCTGAGCTTGGTCTATGCATGTGTGACGCAGTAGGCCGAGCAAAGCAAGTAAGCAATCGACACTGTTGAAGGGGTTGCGGATTCTTGGGCCATTGAATGCTATTTGCACCATGGCGGCTGCCGAGTGGGTGAGCGCCAATCCGTCCTCGCAGCTGCGCGGACCTGGAGGAGGGCACGAGCGCGGAGGCGCTCGTGTACGACGCGGCGGCGCGCATGTTCTGGCGCAACCTGCGCGCGCGCGCGTCCGCCGCGCCCATGCGCGCGCTCGGCGCCGACCCCGCCGCCTACGATCTGCCGCCCGCGGCCGACCCGGGGCCGCTGGCGGCGCACCTGCCCGAGGCGCGCGCCGGCCAGACGTACCCTGCAGTGCACGGCATGACTTATGGCGTGACACATGTGACCGCGCCGCCGGTAAGACCGGGGCAGACCGAGCTGCTCATGTCAAGCTTCTTGCGCGCTGAGGCGGCCGCATGCGCAGGGGCTGACGCGGCGCAAGCGGCCCCGGGATGCCAAGATGGACATGCGGGCGGCGCCCGGCGCGCCGCAGGCGGGCGGCGGGACGGCCGCGCAGCCCCACCCCGCCCATCACCCCAAGGCCGGTGACCCCGCTTCTGGTGCCGGCCTGCCGCCGGTGGCCGCGCCGGCGGCCCGGCGCGCGCCCGCGCGCGGCCGCGCCGCCGCGGGCGTCTCGCGCCCCGCCTCCATCCACGTGGACGATTTTCAACGCGCCTCGGGCGGCGGGCCCAGCCCTGCTGGCGGCTACCACCCTAAACCTAACGGCGGCGGCATTGGCGGCGGCGGCGGCCAGGCGCCGGCGCTGCCAACGCCGGCGGCAGCGGCGCAGCTGCAGCGGCAGGTCATCGCGGCGGCGGCGGCGCAGCAGCGCGGCGGCGCGGCGGGCAGCTCAAGCCTGGCGCAGCTGATCGCCGACCCGGCCGTGCGCGCGGTGAGCGCCTGCGCCTGTGCCGAGCGCTAGCCGTGTGTGGAGTGGCAGGGGCTGCATGTGCTGCAGGCGCCCCTTACAACACCTCATGCCGAATATGAAATGTTGGTGAGAGGCGTTGAGGAGCTCCATCCCATCGGCCCTTTGGAATGCAGTTGTGAACGGTGCCACGCGCGGCGTGGATGTATGCGAGCCAAGACAGTGGCACCGTACGGTGACAGCACATATCTCACTGCTTAATACTCCCAAAAGATCTTTGAAACGCCCTTATCACAACGCATTGGTTTGCTCTGACAGCTGGATGTATGCCGTCCCGCGCAGGGCTTGAGCGACCCCGCAAAGCTGCAGCAGCTGTTGCAGCAGCACCCCGCGCTGATGTCAGCGCTGCAGGGCCACCTGGGCAAGTGAGCAGCTGGGCGCTGCTTGGGCACTTGAGTGTGAGCGATTAACCTGAATGTCCGGCACTGTGGGTTCCCGTGCTGCAAACCTAAATCAGTATGACCAGCGCATGCAGTGACATGAACAAGTGATCACCTGTGCGTGTTACAGGAGTATGAATGTTAGGCTCCAGCAAAACTGATGTGTGTCATTCCCTCAGTACTGGCACCGCTCAGAATGCTTTGGCACCAAGCTGGTTGAACAGGGTTCAGAACTTTTGGCAACAAGAACATGTGGGAGAGCGTTGCACTGGGAACTGCAATGCGAGTCTGTTTGTTTCATGCGGCACCGTTGGCATGGTCGCATTACGACATACGACGGTCATATCCTGCAAAGACTGAGTTACTGAGTTTCTCGGTGACGATATGTGATTGACTGCATTCCCTCAGCATAGCAGACGCATTGGCGTAAGCCCATAGAATCCTGTCAAGCTCAACCTCTTGCACTGAGTTGCCTCAGGCTCCTGACGGAAATGTCAGCGTAATGCATGTTTCAACAGCCGAGGCTGTATTTTCAGTACGTTTATCAACAGCTCTAGACGCCGCGTGTTAGATACATCTCCATGCAGAGTCTGCATTGCAGACAACCTCAGCAGCTTGCGCAAGGGAGGCTGCGTATCCGTGTGTGCCCGCCGTGCCCTAGAACGCGAGGCCCTCGTATGCAAAGGTGATGGCCACGCTGGCGCCGGGCGGCACGCGGCAGTTCTGAGCGCGCCCGAACAGGCAGCCCTCGCCGCGCTCCCCGTACGCCAGGTGCGGCGGTATCACCACCGTGCGCACGCCCCCCGCCTGCACGGGCGGCGGCCCCGCCGCCGCGCCCACCAGCGCCGTCTCCCACCCCGGCACAACCTGAGACGGGACAACTCTTAGGGAGCTTGCAGACATGCAAGCACCCTTCGTTGGCCTTCCGGCATGATACATATGTACATATCATGCAAAGCATGCAGACTCATATGCGTGGGTGCACACTCTTGTGCAGCAGGGTACTGGGGTCCCGAGCACGCATGTATAGGACGCGCACCTCGCCCTCGCCCAGTGTGAACTGAAAGTGCTTGCTGCCGTCGTAGATGCGGCCCGGCAGGCCGCTCTCATCCATGACCCTGGCTGTGTAGGACACCATGACCTGGTCTCCGAGCTTGGGCGTGTCACCACCGCTGCCCGCGCGCACCTCGCTGCACGCACAGTCTACTGCTTGGCCTTTGCTAGAGCATCGCGAGCGTGTTGGTGGCCTGAGTCAGCTGACGTGCGAGTGTACAGAACGCGAGCGGGCAACAGACCCACGCTTCACTGGCCGCTACCAGCTACATCCAGCAGCAAGCGCTCATGCTCCCTGCACTCACTCGTGTGAAGGCACGTTCAGCACCCATGTTCCTAAAAGTGTGTGCAGGCCCGCACCAGTACTGCAGGTCGCCTGCCGGGGTGAACTTCTGGCATGCCGGCAAGTCCAGTAGTGTAACTCCAGCGTGCGCAACCTGCGGCGCCCAGCAGGACAGCGCGACAAGCACTGCTGCCGCGGCTCCTCCATACCTTGCCGCAGCGGCTGCCTTCCAGCACCTCTGCTCTGCATCATTGCGAAGTCTCAGCTCTGAGGAGCACATGAAGATGCAAAGAAATCCAGCAGCAAGCAGCAACTCACCAGTGCAACCCATAGCACAGCTTGCCCCGCATAGTGCCTGTTGTCTCAAAGGTGGTAGGATGGGCATGGTGCCATTTGACTTTGGCCGCTGACTGGACAGTGGAGAAAGCCTTGCTGAGTATGTGCACGGGACAGAAGAGAAGCTGACACAAGCTGGCATTGTTAAACAAAGTGGCTTGCTGAAAGGAGACTGGCCCGCTTTAACTTTCTGTCAAGCGCGGCGGGTTCCCAGGCTTGGTTGCAGCAGCTACGGCATCCTGCTGTGCTCTTTTTCGCAGCAAAATGCTCTGATATACCAGTCTGGCGCAAGGTGCATCCGTGCGTGAAGCAAGCAAGATCTAGATCTGCATGGCATGGCCAATCACATGCTGTCGCAGCATGTCGGCCACAGTGGCCGACATTGAGGGCCTGGCTAAGTAGGTGGAACCAGCTGGCTCCAGGCGACTGCATCATAGCTATGGGCGTTTTCCTCCACCTACCATATGTGCAATTAAGTGGTTCCTCGGCTTTAGTGCACCTGCCGCAGAGCGTCTTCTCTGCATAACAGTGTCTGTCCGCGACACAGCAAGGTGGCTGCGGACCACGGCCTGGAATTTACCTGCTGAGCGCCCCCAGCCAGCGAAATAATTCCCGACATGCACTCCGTTGCATCATACTTTGCCTTCGCAATACCCGCACTCATCAACCACCCCATGCCTGCTTTGTCACTCTGCATTCCTGCTCAAGCGGGCAGGCAGGTACTCGAGAAAATCGCCCTTGCAGCAGCAAGCCGCCTGCTCCATGGTTGAAGCAGCAAGCGGCCTGGCTGATGGCTGCACACTGTAGCTAGGCACTCTGCATGCGTCAGCACTCCTACCTTATTCACACTGACACTGTCATTTGGCCAGACCCCGCAGGGACGGCCAGCATGGCATGAGAGCTCTGCTGAGCAGCCACTAGTTCTTGTTGCGCACAAGAAACCATCTATGACTTTCTATGACTAGTGGTACACACTGTGTGCTACTGGGGGAACATGCTTGGCTGCCTGCACATGCCCGCCCACCCGGTCGCTCCCGCAACAGCGGCGCTCGCCTCGCGCCTGTTTGAAGCAAGCGGCCCTTGCAAGGATGCCTCCCCCCCAGGCCAAAGAGCCCGCTAGGTAAGAGCCTCATAGTTGGGCTCTTCGCTAGAGTGAGGTCGGGGTCTTGCAGCGGCTGTCACTGCCCCAAGCCTTTGCTGATAGAGAGCCGAAGCACTGCCCGCCTCTCTCCCCACAAGCAGCCAGTCCCGCCGCCACACACACAACCATCACAGGACACACACCTATTGCACACAACAAAGCACAATTTGCACGACATTCATAGCGAACATGAGCGCACCGCCGCAAACCTGAAGCCATGACAAGCTTGCCCGCAACCCTGTAGCGGCATCACCTCCCACACTAGCCTGGAGCGTCAGCGCAAGAGACTAGCGCAATACCAGAGCCGAGGCAGGACGTGCCGCAGCAAGCATCTCCAGGCCCTGGAGCGATGTACTAAACAGACGCGTTGGCCGCCGTGCAGGGCCATGTCCAGAGTGGGCGCATGACGCCTGCAGGGATGACCGGCCGGGCAGTGCGTGCCCACCCTATCTCAGCTCCCAACCTTGCCCTCCCTGCAGGGGGCCCATGACTTGCGAGCGCCCATCATGCGCATGGGTCGGGCATACGCACAGACACATCAGGTAGCTAACAGACAGCTACTGATACGCCCGCTGCCGTCCGGTCCTCGCCCGGCCCCGCCGCGCAGCGAGCGCGCGCCCGGAGCGCGCGCGCTCGAGCGAGCGGGCTGGCGCTGCACTTGGGCGCGCCACACGTGGTGATGCACGGCGCCACACCACCCACTTTGCGCCGTAGCGAGGAGCGCGCGCAGGGCGGCGCGCGGGCAGCGCTCAGAAGCGCGGGCAGGACATGGCGGCGGCGGAGGCGGGGTCGGCGCCGCGGCGCCAGCGCCCGTCGGCGAGCGCCGCGTCGAGCAGCACGCGCAGCGCGGCCGTGAACGCGGCCCAGCGCTGCGGGCCCATGTCGACCAGCGTCGGGCTGAGCGCGGCCGGCGACGCGCCCTCCACCGGCGGCGGGTACGCCTGCGCCTGCGTCGACCTGCGGGGCGCGGCTCGCGGCGGTCAGACAGGGCTAGGGTAGGGTAAGGGTTGGAGCCAAGCGCGGAGCAAAGCGCACGAGCGCAGCTGCTGCCCCGCACGGGCGGCGGGGACGCCTGCGCCTGCGCCGACCCGCGCGGCGTGCAGGCCCCAGACAGCCCACCCGCGGCAGCGCGCACCGCATCGGCACCAGCAGCGTTTGCGGCTGGCGCGGCCGCCGGCGCCGGCGCGGCGCGGCCGGCGAGCGCGGCTCCGTCGCGACGCCGGCTGGGCCGCCCGGCCGCGCCAGGCCGCCCAGCGCCGCGCACGCCGACCCGGCGCTCGCCTCCACGCCCAGCACCAGGCTGAGCGCGCCGCCGCGCTTGCCCTGCGGGCTGCCGCGGCGGAGCTGCCGCGGCGCCGAGCCGGGCGACGCGCCAGGCGTGCCCCCGCCGCGCAGGGCGGCGGCGCTGCTGCCAGAGCTCCCGAGGCCGCCCGTCCCGGAGCTGGCCGAGGCAAAGTTGCTGCCCAGCGACATGGGCGCGCTGCCCATGGACACAGGCGCGGCGGCCAACGCGGCCGCCGATGCGCGCAGCGCCGAGCCCGGCCGCGGCGACGCGAGCCGCATCTCAGCGTCGGCCGGCGTGCCCGGGCTGGCGCCGCCGCCGCGGCCGCCATTGGCGCCCGCGTCCGCGGGCGGGCACCCGAGCGACAGGCGCCGGCGGCCCAGCGGCGTCGCCGCCGCGGCGCCGCGCCCGCCCGGGCTGCCGTCCAGCCCGCAGCCGCTGCTGCGCGTGCGGCGCGCCAGCACGACCACGTCGGCGTCCGACGCGCAGCTGTCGGAGTCGCTGGCGCTGGCGGCGTCATCAGCGGCGGTGGAGTCGGCAAAGGCGTGCGACTCGTCCAGGGGCGGCGCCAGGCGCAGGCTGCGCCGGCGCAGCGGCGGCGCGACAGCGGCGTCGGCGGCGGCGCGCGCGGCCGCGCACAGGCGCTCCAGCTCGGACGGCTCCTCGTCCAGGCCGACCAGCGGCCGCGACGCGATTGCGCCGATCTCGGCCAGTGACAGGCCGGCCGCGGCGCACCTGCGCGCCGATGCTGCGTGATCACGGCGTGCTGCACAGCGACAGTACCAGGTCGTTTTATCTCAACCCTCAACTGATGGATATAGACACTGGCTGGACTCTTACAGCTGCCTGCAGTGGGTCAGACTGTCGCCCGCAGACCAC
>JAABUQ010012966.1_pt1 | contig 10229 bp, 12 predicted proteins | sample 5560001 | NCBI WGS metagenome assembly JAABUQ01 (sample SAMN10711888, study PRJNA513371) | rock metagenome | isolation source: Antarctica rocks | place: Antarctica: Victoria Land, Finger Mt nord | collected 2015-12-18 | reverse complement strand
ACACGCTCGCAAGGATCCACTTAAGAAACGCCGATTCCCGTCCAGCAAAACGGGGCCACCTCAGAAGTCGCTGGAGAGTAGCGCGGAATGAAGCTGCCTGTTAATGCTAGCCCAGCACTGCATTATTGCTACAACGACCGGAAATGTGCAAGGTAATCGGTTGGGTCGTCACTGAGTGGGCGGCCACCGAATACGTTCTTGCACTGATCTTCGCGCGGCTCGTTGGATCGGAAAGTGGCGTGATGTTGGAGGCGCTTTTTTTCGAAGCCGTGGAAAGCTTCAACGGCAAGCGGACGCTATTAACAGAGCTCGCCCGATATGCGTTTACAAATTCGCGAAAACGAAAGCGCTTCGTCGCGCTCCTTCAAGAGTTACAAACATTATCAACCAGGCGCAACGCCTACGCGCACGGTCGGTACTTTGTTTCGGAAGACCACCCTGACGACCTACTCTGGACCAGACGAGTGCACCCGAAGCAGGACTACGAAGCAGAAGTGTTCACTTTTGAGCAGATAAGGGAAACAGGACTCGAAATCATACGCGTTCGCCAAGCGCTCGTGAAGTTGACGGAAGGTGATTACGCGCACACGCGTCGCGGTGCGGACCGGCAGACGCGTTCGATCCCCGCCGCGAATGAGTCGACGAGTCGATAGGCGCCCATACGAATACGAGGATACGTGAATCGCCGCGGCAACAACGACGGCAGCATCCACAAACGTAAGGACGGTCGCTGGATGGCGCAGCTTCGCATTGTCGACACGGACGGCACCCGCCGCCGCGTATCGGCGTACGGCCGCACGCGCATCGAGGTTCGGACGAAGCTGCTCCAGCTTCAGCACGCGGCGGCAAACGACGCGATCGCGCCGCCCGACAACTCGACGGTCGAAGCGTTCCTGCGCCGGTATCTCGGCGATGTCGCCACCCCGACGCTCCGGCCCTCAACGTTACGTTCGTATCGGGATCATCCAAAACCACCTCATCCCAGCGTTCGGCCGGATTCCGCTCCGCCGGCTGGCCGCGCCGATGATCCAGCGAGCGCTCTCGGGATCGGGCGAGGACCCGGCGCCGCCGCGCACGCGCGAGCTCGCTTACGTCGTCCTACGCCGCGAGCTCGGCCAAGCGCTGAAGTGGCAACTCGTCGCCCGCAACGTCACGGACGTCGTCGATCCGCCGCGGGTCGCGCGGAAGGAGATGCGCGTCCTGGATCCGCGCGAGGTGCGCGCGTTCCTCGCCGCGGCGGCCGGCTCTACACGCTTGCCATTTTCTCCGGCCTCCGACAAGGCGAGCTACTCGCGTTGCGGTGGACCGATATCGATCTCGACGCGGGCGTCCTACGCGTCCAGCACACGCTCGAGCCGACATCATTCAAGCTCGTCGAGCCGAAGACGGCGGAGGCGCGCCATGCCGTCGAGCTAACGCCGCGCGTCGTCGCCGAGATGCGCGCTTATCGGAAGCGGATGCTCGCCGAGGGCCACCCGCACGAGCTCGTTTTCTGCAGTCAGGATGGCGAACCGCTGCGTGCGTCGACGGTGACCCACACGTCGTTTTGGCCGATCCTCAAGGCGGCGAAGATCGAGGGCGTTCGGTTCCACGATCTCCGGCACACGGCGGCGACCCTCATGCTGGCCGCCGGCGTCAATGCGAAAGTCGTGAGCGAGCGCCTCAGGCACGCCAGGGTCGCCTTCACGCTCGACGTTTACTCGCACGTGCTCCCGACGATGCAACGAGCCGGCGTGGTCGCGCTCGAGGCGTACCTCCGGCGCGCAGAGAAGGCCGATCAGAAGCGCGCGAACTGACTTCCTTTCCGACTTCCATTTGCTGGAAAACACCCGAGAATATGGAAAGATCGGAGGCTCGATTCGTGCTTAGCGGAGACTCCCTGCGTGGATCGTGAAGACTGTTAATCAGCGGGTCGTTGGTTCGAGTCCAACTCCGGGAGCCATGTCAAAGCCCGTCAAACCAAGGTTTGGCGGGCTTTTTGATTTCGCGTGTACGGCGTTTATAATTCGCACACGCTTGCTGGACCTCGAAGCGCAACGTCAAGCGTTGCCGATGCGGCGTTTTTACGAAGCCGACATTGTCGAACCGCTTCATGCTCTGCAAGCAAGCGGAGCGCAAAGCCAAGCCAGAGAGGCCCACTCTTCAAACAGAGTGAGTATCGGTGGATTCTTGCTCACTGTGCGTTCTTTACAGCTGTCGTTGCGCGCCCATTTATGCGCGCTTCAAGATCGGCGAGGCCTTGAATGAGTTCATCGAAGGTTGGGATCGCGCCAAAGATCATCGGAGACATTTGGGCGTAGGCGTGAATACCTGAGCGGGAACGGAATGAGCTCGTTGCGATGAGCGATCTCGCGCAAGATCGTCGCTTTCTCCCAAAACGTTCGCTGAGGGTCGAGAACGCGCACGCTAATCGACCCGGTGACGGGCTCCAGCGCCTCGACGAGATATGGCGAGATCGTGACGTCCGTAGCGGGCCAGCTATCAGCATGGCCGAACTCGATTAAGACGTCTGGTTTGATGTAGCCGATCGTTCCGATCTGCTTGGTCGGGTATTGAAAGCGAAGACTTCCAGGGTCGCCGGATTCCAGAGACCACGCGCCTTGGATCTTACCAGCCAGTTGATCGCGCAAAGCCGGCAGTAGCGATTCGACAGCATACTGCCTAACCACGTCGCGAATTTGCTCGACGCGACGCTTCGTTTCTTTCGCCGACGGCGTTTCGTTGAAGTATTTCTCACCGGGAAAGCCGAGCGTGGCACGGCCGATCGAGATGTCAATATCTTCCGAGAAGCGTTGGATCGCGCTGAATCCCTTGGAGAGCGACGTGCCACCCTTGAACGTGAAAGGCCCGACTGTTGATGAGAGAGCGAAAAGCGGCTCAAGCAGCCAGACCGCCCAAAAGTCTTTCTCGACAATCAGTTCGCTGAGTCCAGACTCGGCGGCGGCCGTCCGGATGTAGTCCGAGCGTTCGTCAACGGTGAGGAGCGCAAGGTCTTGGAACCTCATTTAATGGCGATCTGCCGCAAGTACGGTTGCATCCAGACCGGCGCGTCGCCAATGTGCTTGCCCAAATCGACGCGATCGCCCTTGGAGACTGAAAAGCGGATCGTCCCGATGGTCTCTTCGGTGACCTGATCCCGCCCGAGGGTACGGAGCGCTTCGATGATGAGGCGCACGGCGGGGTTTGGATACGGAAGCGGCGAGCTGATGCGTTTTTCAGACGAATCGGGAGATTGCGGACGTAGATCGTTCGACTCGGGCCAGCCGTGAGAAACTCCGGCTTCGCCGGCACCTGCGTCGAGAGATGCAGCGCATTTAACGCCAGCGCCCCGGTTGGTGTAACAGGAACGCCAATGCTACGCTCAACGGCAGCGGCGATGTCGTCCGCAGCCGGTGGGAGTGGCCCAAGCTTGGAGTGCATCTTAGGCAGGCTAAAAAGGCCGCGGCTGACGCGCTGAAGCTCCCCACTGCGGACCATCCGGGAAATGACCTGATCGACCAAGTCCCGAGTCGCCTCAGGGGAGGCGTTGAGGATATCACGAGTCGTGAAAACCCGGTCCACTGAGGTCCGGATGGCCTGGCGGACCTGCTCAGAGGGTGAAGCTACAGACATCTGTCAGAAAACATACTCGTTTTCTGACAATTTTCAAGGGAGTGCTCGCATAATTTGTCAGGAAATACCATTGTTTTTCTGACAGCGATGTAGTCATTCAATGATCTATCAAGCGATTTCCGAACGCGGCGACGACGGAAGCGGTTCGGCTTACGTCCCGGACCTTTCGGGCTGCACGTCGTGGGGCGCGACGCTGGATGAAGCGCGGACGAACGTCGCCGAAGCCGTGGCTCTATGGATCGAAGACGCGCGCAAGGATGGCGAGGCGCTGCCGCCGGCGACAACGATCACTGCGCTCGCGATCGAGGCGGCTTAACGTTGGCGACTGGGCGACGGAAGCGGGTCATCAATTACAGATGTTGGCCTTGTATGCGGCGGCTTCTGCCCTGCGCCAAGCTGCCCGATCGGGGCGTTTGCGCCTACTGGATCCCACTCGCGCTTCGTGAGCCGGGTCGCGATTAACCCCCCACGGCGCTTCGCTCCGGTTGAACGGGCAGATTGATGACCGTACCCGGCGGAACACGTTGATCGAAAATCGTCAGCAGAATTGCGGTCGATGAATAGTCGCCCATGAGGTTCGCGAGGTTCACGAGTTTCTCGCGGCCGAACAGCGTGTAGGCGCGGGCGTACGTCGCTGCACTCACAGCGTGCTCGCCGACAGCTTCGCGCCCAAGCTCGATGATCGTCGCTTGCGGGTCCGGTACGCCGGCGAGCGGCCGGCGATCGGCCGGCGATAGCGCACGACGTCGATGATCGCCGGATCTAGGCCGGCGGTCCGCGCCGCAGACTCGTGAGCATGCCATTCAAACACATGATTCAGCTCGCGAGCGGTTACGAGGATCGCAAGCTCGGCAAGCGGTCGATCGATGCCGGAATCGAAACGCAAAAACTGGTTGGTAGCGCGCGTCGCCTTATAGAGCTTTGGGCTCCAAAGACGAATCCCGCCCGGACCTTGCAACCCGGCGAGCGACCGTGGGTCGCTGGTAACTTCGTCGTACAAACTGCGGCCAAGCTCATCGAGATCCGCGCGCTTTGCCAGCGGCAAGCGGTTACGCGAATCCGCGTAGACGTCCTTCGGCAACTGACCGCTAGTAATCGGTGCGTTTACACCTGCAGCACGCGCTTCGCTCGCGGGAAAGCGGCCGAGCGCGTATCCGGCGACACCGGCACCGAGCATTAACAAAACCGTGATCGACACCCGCGGTACCTTCATAACGGCTCTAACAACGCGCAAAACCAATACGCACCAAGGCTTATACGCGGCATGATCGCTCGACCGATCTGCATGTAAAAGCAGCGCGGATGAGATAGGAATTTCCACGTTCCGGATTGGAGGCCTTCGCTCGAGGCCGCGCGGCAGCGCCCGCGTGCAAGCGGTGTGTTCGCGTAGTCGACGAGCGAGATCCCATTCTTCGCCACAATCTCGACGAACATGATTGTTCCGATGAGCAAGAACAGATTGAGCGTTTGTGCGTGATCGCGAGTGCACCGAGCGCGCCCACCGCCGCGGCGACTGGCTGCGCATGGACAATGTCGAGGGGGAATCCGATCCCCGGCCAATCGAACGGTCGGCCGGCCGGACCGCCGCCGGTGCCGCCGTCGGCCTCACATACTCACGATGGAGACGCATGAAGATCACGACCCTGCGCACCTGGCATGCGATGATCAGCGCGTTCATCGCGCCGATGGTGCTATTTTTCTCGCTCAGCGGCGCGCTGCAGATATTCGACTTCCACGAATCGCACGGCGCATATATGGCGAGCTCGTTCCTCCAGTCTGTCGGGCGTCTGCATAAGCAGCAAGTGTTCGCGCCGGTCCCTGCGCGCGAGCGGCCCGCGGGAGCCGCGACGGCACCGCGGCGTCAGGCGCCGCCGCCTGAGCCGGCGATGCGCCGGTTGACGCTGCTGCTCAAGATTCTCTTCTTCTGGGAAGCGGTCGCGCTGGCCGTGACGACACTGTTCGGCGTCTGGATCGCCGTGACGCATCCCAAGTACGCGCGCCGGTCATGGCTGCTCATCGGCGCCGGCACACTGGTCCCTCTGCTCTTGCTGATCCTGTGACGACCGGCGCCTACGCGATCGCTGCAGTCGATGGCAGCTCCGTTCGCTTTACGTGCGGTCCTCGAACGTAAACGCTCGCAGTTTGCCTGATGTCGCGCTGACAGCGTGCCGTTTGTCTTTCGGAAGAATGAAAACATCTCCGGCGTGCGCGGTTGTGCGCACGTTACCGACCGAGACGATGCCGCTTCCGCTTACGATGTACAAGACGATTCGAGCCTTTGCGCTGGTCCACGGAACCGCCACGGTTGGCGTAAACTCCCCCGCGTACACCAGCGTCTTGATGCCTTTCGCCAGAAGATGTTCGTGCAAACCGGGCACCTCGCAGGCGACGAGATTCTTGAAAACGTCCGATGCGCGAACGACCGCGGCGCTCGCAACGTGTGCCGGCTCCGCCGACGCTTTCTGTGAAGCAACACCGGCTAGCGCGGCTCCGGCCATGATGAGAGAAACGAATAGCGCGTTCATCCAACTCGCGACCGTGAGCGCACGCTTAAGGAGCGAAAAATCAAGAAGATCGCAGTTATTGCCGCAATATCCCATGCGCATATTCCTTCGATCCGGTAAAACGGCATGTAGCGGTCGATACGGAATGGCTCGATGATCTGTTTTTCGAACACCGTCCACACAAAGAAGACGCCGGCACCGGCGCCGAATTTGACCCAACCCGCGAGGGCCGCGTCCTCAAAGTTCTGCATCATGAATGACACGATAGCTGTTCAAGCGCACTTCAAGTCAAGAGGTTCGAAATGACGATCGGAGCGGTTGTAAAGGCGGCCGGAGTGCCGGCATCGACGATTCGGTACTACGAGGCGACCGGCATCATCCCGAAGGCGTCGCGCAGAAACGGCGTGCGGCAATTCGCGCCGGAGGTCATCGACGAGCTAAAAGCGCTACGCCTCTATCGCGCTAGCGGCATTCCCATCCGCGGTCTCAAGGCGATCGGAACGCATCCGCGCGGCACGAAAGAACGCGCCGCCGCGTGGGCACACGTCCTCCGCGCTCGTATCGCGGACCTTGATGCGTCGATGCACGAGGCTCAGACGACGAAAGACCTGCTCGAGAAGGTCATCGCATGCCACTGTAACGGTAAGCGGGAACACTGCAAACTTGTCGACGCCGCCGAGGCCTTACCGGTTCGCGAGTCCTGAACGCATGCATCTGGCACCTGCGAACGTCGCTCCGACGGACCTGTCATGCGCCAGATCCGTTGAGCGTTGCTTACACGCCGGCCGGGATCGACTTCGTGCCAGCGACCCCGTTCGTGTGCGGATCCGGGCGCGCGCCCTCTTTGGCTCCGGCGAACGTCGCCGGCGCAAGCCACACGTACATGATCGGAACTAAGATCAGCGTGAGGACGAGCGAGCTGAGGATGCCGCCGATCACGACGATGCCGAGGCTGGAGCGCACGCTCGAGCCGGGCTCGAGCGCCAGCGCGAGCGGGATGTTTCCGGCGACGACCGAGATGCTCGTCATCATAATCGGGCGGAACCGCGTGAACGCGCTCTCTTGGATTGCGGTCATCTTATCCTCGCCGCGCCCGCGCAGCGTGTTCGCGTAGTCGACCAAGAGGATGCCGTTCTTCGCCACGATGCCGACGAGCATGATCGTGCCGATGAGCGAGAACAGATTGAGCGTTTGGTGCGTGAGCGCGAGCGCGCCGAGCGCGCCCACCGCCGCGACCGGGACGGAAAACATGATGATGAGCGGCGACCGGTAGCTATTGTAGAGCGCGATCATCAGCAAGAACACGAGCGCGACCGAGAGGATCAGCGACGAACCCAATCCGACGAGCGTCTGATTGAGCAAGTCTTGCTGCCCGAGCGGCCGCGGGCGAACCTGAATGTTCTTCGGTAGATGCAACGCCTCTACGCGCTGCATGAACGCGCTCTGCACGTTCGAGAGTGACGCGTTCGGCGCGTAGTTGGCGCCGATGTCGATCACCGTGTTGCGGTTGACGCGCGTGATCAGCGGCGGGCTGGGCTGCGACCGGAAGCTCGTGAAGTCGCCGAGGTGAACGATCTGCCCCGTGTTGGCGCGAACCGGGATCTGCGCGATGCTCGAGAGATCGTTGCGCTGATCGCGCGGATAGATAACCTGGACCTGAATCAGCCCCTGCGTGCTCTCGAACTGCGTGGCGATCACGCCGCCGAACGCCGCCTGCGCAGCGGTCGTCGCCGTGCCCATGCTCACGTTGAGCGCGCGCATCGCGGAACGACTGAACAAGAGCTCAACCTGCGGCGAGAGCGACGCGGCGCTGCTGTTGACGTTCACCGCGCCGGGCGTATGCAGCATCGCGTCGTACACTTTTTGCGCGTACGGTGTCGGATCGCCGCCGGTAATGTCGGTGACAAGCTCGTCGAGCGGCTGTGCGTTTCCGCCGCCCTGCCCGGTCGCGGGGATCACGAGCACTTGCGTGTTCGGCAACGTTTTCGCCGCGATCCGACGGTACTGGGTGACCCAATAATCCGTCGGATGCGAGCGGTTGTCGTTGAGGAAAATCTGAATCTGTCCGACGTTGCTCTCGACCAGAAGTCCACCGTACGGCGATGAGTACCCGCCCGCGAGCGCCGTATCCGACGCGATGTCGGGGAGCGCGCGGAGCCGATGCTCGAGCTTGAGGACCGCGGTCGTCGTCGTGGCGAGCGGCGTTCCGACCGGATAGGTCAACTGCACGAAGACTTGGCCGCGATCGATCGGCGGAATAAACGTCTCGCCAACGACGCCGAGCGGGATCAGCGTCATCGCGAAAATGAGCGTAGCGAAACAGAACGCAACGAACGGGATCCGGTGGCGCATCCCCCACGGCAGTAGCCAGTGCGCATACAACGATCGCGCGTTCTCGAAGCCGCGCTCGAACGCGCGGATGATCCAGAACGGCCGCCAGTGGCCCTTGAGCGCCCAATTCGCGGCGAGCGACGGCGTGATCGTGAACGACACGAAGAGCGACGTCAACGTCGCGATCACGACGACCACCGCGAACTCGACAAGATTGCGGCCAACTTGCCCTTGCACGAACGCAATCGGCAGGAAGACGACGACATCGACCATCGTGATCGCGAGTGCAGCGAAGCCGATCTCCGTGCGTCCCTTGATCGCAGCTTGCTCGGGCTCTTCGCCGAGACCGCGGTGCCGCTCGATGTTTTCAAGCACCACCGTGGAGTCGTCGACGAGGATGCCGACGACGAGCGTCATCCCGAGCAGAGAGATGGTGTCGAGCGTCAGCCCCATCCAATTCATGACGAAGAGCGTCACACAGAGTGACGCCGGAATTGCGATCAGCACGACGATCGCATTACGCCACGACCCGAGGAAGAACAGCATCACGATGCCCGTGAGCCCGATTCCCTCGAGTAGCGTGTTGATGACGCCGTTGATCTGCTGTTGTGTGAACTTTGACTGCACGTTCACGATGCCGAACGTAACGTCGGGGAACTGCGCCTTCAGGCGCGGCAGTGCCGCGACGACGTTATTCGACGCCGTCACCTCCGACGATGTCGATGTTTTCTGGACCGACAGAAAGACGCCGTTAATCCCGTTAACCGACGCGTTCATGACGCGCGGTAAGTAGCCGTTGACGACGTTCGAGACGTCGCCGACGCGCAAAACTTCCGACGCGGACGTCCACGGATCGATCGTACCGTTTCCCGCCGAGAGATTGCCCGAGGTTACGCTCGCGGCGCCGCTTGCGGCCGAGGCTGCCGGCTGCGCGATCGGCAAGCGCGAGATCGATTGCGGCTGGTAGATATCGCCGCGGATATCGATGAGCGTCTGGCGATCGCGGCCGTACGCCGTACCGCCGGCAGCACGATTATTGCTCGAGCCGATCGTGGTGATCAGATCGTTGAGCGTCAGGTTTGAAGCGGCGAGCTTTTGTGGATCGACCACCACTTCATACGCCGCGGTCGCATCGCCGGAGATCGTAACGTAGGAGATATCCGGAATCTGCGCGATCGCCGGAATGACTTGGTTGTTCGCAACGAGCGAAAGCTGGCCTTCGGTGAGTTTCGACGATGTCATGGAGAGCGTCACGACCGTCGCTTCGCTCGGGTCGCGCACGCTCACCGTCGGGGGCTGGAGGGTCGTCGGCAGATCGTGCTGCGCGCTCTGCAGCGACTTTTGCACGTTAACGAGATCGGTGTTCACATTCGAGGTGATGTAGAACGCCGCCGAGATCGTCGCGCGGCCGTTCTGAATGTTCGAGCTGAGCGTTTGCAGATCGGGCGTACCGGCGATTGAATCCTCGATGGGTCGCACGATCGTGTCGCGCATGACGCTCGGCGATGCGCCGCTGTACTGAACCGACACGCTTACCGTCGGCTGGGAGACGTTGGGGTATTGTTGCTGGACGAGCGACCGGAATGCGAGCGCGCCGCCGAGCGCCATGAGCGCGAGCAGAACGAACACGAGTGGCGGACGACGGACGAAGGCGGCGGTAATCGACATCGTCTGTTACCGTGCCGCGATCTGCTTAGGTGCAACGGTTTGGCCGGCGGTGAGCCCGGATTGTCCGTTCACCACGACTTCCGCGCCGCTAGATATGCCGGTGACGATCGCGTT
>JAABUQ010012965.1_pt1 | contig 10229 bp, 9 predicted proteins | sample 5560001 | NCBI WGS metagenome assembly JAABUQ01 (sample SAMN10711888, study PRJNA513371) | rock metagenome | isolation source: Antarctica rocks | place: Antarctica: Victoria Land, Finger Mt nord | collected 2015-12-18 | reverse complement strand
GAGGTCAGGATCTGGAGATCGTTATAGGGAACGGCGAGAGTATCGAGGGTGCGCCCATCAGGGCCGACGATCTCAACGTAGGCAGCATCCGCGAAGGTCTCCACCACCGTGCCGGCAGTGCCAGCCAGCCAGCGCCCCTGGTCGCGGACGAGTGCAACGTGATCAAGCATCTTGGCGCGTCCCGTCATGTGGTCTCCATTATGGGGTCAGGTCTCCGTGTCAGCGTCGACCGATGTACGCCGTGGTCAGACGGGGCCGCTGATCGCCTGCGTGGGCGACGAGCCAGGCCGCGGTGACTGGAAGCGTCCGTCCATTGCGACCCAGGACATCGATACTCATCTCATAATGGGTGCCGTAGAGGTCCGTCTCAGTTGCCAGCACGGGCGAGCTTCTCGCCCCGGCGAGGAGCTGGTCACAGAGGTACTTCCAATCCTTCTGCACGATGCCGAGACTTGAGGCAAAGACCCGCGCCTTGTGGCGACCGTCCGGGTGCTGCGGGTTCAGCACGTAATCACGCAGCTTCTCTGGAGGGATCCAAGCGCGCTCGACACCCGGCAGGAAACTGGGACTCACCGGCGCATCCTAGTGCACCGGCCGCGGCTCCCATGAACCTCTACCACCCATCGCGACGGCGCCGCCCGTGCGAGCGGTGCCTGAACAACGGTCCCGCCTGACAGAGAGGGGACGTGGGCCACTTCTTCTCGGCGCTGGACCCGGCCGCGTTCTGCCCGCGCGAGGAGTTTCTGGCGCGCGTCGACCAGCAGATCGAGCAGATCAAGAACAGCGAGCGGCTGGACGGAGTCGACGAGACCGTGATCCCCGGCGAGTGCGGCTACCGGCTGCGCGACAGGCTGCTGGCGGAGGGCTCCGTGCCGCTCAGCGACGGGGACCTGGTCCAGCTTGACACGGACCGAATTGGTGGGTGTCGCGCCACCAGCAATCGGGCGTACAGCAGCGCCCTGAGCACCCTGTGCGATGCAGGTCGGCGCGCACAACAGCTACCGTTTCGGTGGCCCGCCGCCCAGCTCGCCGGCACCGGCGAGCTTAGGCGGTGGGTGTCCGTGTCCAGGCGCGCGCGATGGGCGTGCGGGAATGCTGCGCAACGTTGCGAGTTACGGACAGGCTGGGCGTGCAGAGTAATGCTGCCAGGAACCGATCTTCGCATTGCCTTTGATGGTGTTGAATGGTCGGCAACGTCGGATGCCCAGAGGTCGAAAGTTTGTCGCCACGCTGAGCGCGCTCTCGATGGCGTCGGTGCTGTCGGCCATCGACCAGACGGTCGTCTCGACCGCTCTGCCGCACATCATCGGCGATCTTCAGGGCGCCCATCTGCTGGGCTGGGTCTTCACCGCCTACTTCCTCGGCGCTACGGCAACGGTCGCCGTCGTCGGCAAACTGGCCGACCTGTTCGGCCGCCGGCGGGTGTTCATCATCGCGATCGGCCTGTTCTGCGTCGGCTCGCTGCTCTGTGGCCTGGCCACCAGCATGCCCCTGCTGGTCGTGTTCCGTGGGTTGCAAGGCATCGGCGCGGGTGGCATCCAGACGTGCTCGTTGATCGTGATGGGCGATATGTTCGCGCCCCGCGAGCGCGGCCAGTGGCAGGTGATCAACAGCATTGGCTTCGCCACGGCCAGCGCCATCGGCCCGTCTGTCGGCGGGCTGCTGTCCGACAATTTCTCGTGGCGCTGGATCTTTCTGATCAATGTGCCGGTGTGTCTGGCAACCGTCGCCGCTCTGGTCTACGGCCTCGGCAGCGTCCAGCGGGCCGGGGCGCGCCCAAAGATCGACTGGGCCGGCGGCACCTGGAGCATGGTCGGGGTGGTGACGCTATTGCTCGCGCTCACCCTGGGTGGCCACGACTACGCCTGGACCTCGCCTGAAATCATTGCGCTGATTGTGGTGACGGCCCTTGCTGGCGTTCTGCTGTACCGAGCCGAACAGCGCGCTCCCGAGCCGGTGATCCCCGGTCATCTGGTACGCGGAAATATCCGCGCCCTGAGCTGCATCGCCGCGTTCGCTAACAGCCTGGTCTCGTTTGGGCTGATCCTGCTGGTGCCGGTCCGCTTGCAGCTCGTCCTGGGCAACAGCGCTACGGTGGCAGGCGCTCTACTCACGCCGGGCATCGTGATGGGCCCGATCGGCTCGGTGTTTGCCGGACAACTGCTGAGCCGCACCGGCCGCTATCGGGTGGCGAGTCTGATCGCCGGTGCCCTGCAGATCACGGGCATGGGGCTGCTGCTGTTTTCGCCAGCCACCAGTGGCGAAGTCTGGGTGATGCTGTCGTTCGTCGTCGCGTCGCTGGGCACGGGGTTCGGCGGCCCGACCTTCATGATCATGTACCAGAACGCGATCCCGCAGAAGCAGCTTGGCGCGGCGGTCGGCTTGCTCTCGCTGTTTCGCCAATTCGGGGCGTCGCTTGGGACCGCGCTGGCCGGGTCCATCGTCGGCGCCGGGGTCATCGCCGGCAGCGGCGTGTCCCTGGCGTTATTTGTCCAGCAAGCGTTCATCCTGCCGTTCGCCGCGGCGGTGACCGTCGGCCTGGCGGCGTGGTTCGCGGTCAACCGACCGTTGCGCACGACGCTCCAGGAGGGCGACGAGCACAGCTCGGCCACCCCAAACGTCTTGAGCGCGCTCGAGACCTGAGCGCGTCATCGGGTCGAGCGGCGGCGTTATGATGGCCGTCCCGTAAGGAAACGAGAGGGTGTCATGCGCGCTGCGGTCCTGTACGAAGCTGGTACGCCGATGGCCATCGAAGACGTTTCGCTCGATGGCCCGAGGGACGACGAGGTGCTTGTCCGCGTCGGGGCAACCGGTGCCTGTCATAGCGACTACCACGTGATCGACGGGTCCTGGAATGGGCCTGGCTATCCGCTACCGATGGTGCTTGGCCACGAAGCCGCGGGGTTCGTCGAGAAAGTCGGCGCCAACGTCACGTCGGTCAAGTCGGGCGACCCGGTCATCCTATCGTTCGCTCCCAATTGCGGGCGTTGCCGCATGTGCACGATTGGCCAGCCGCACCTGTGCAACGGGTTGTCCAGCCCGCCTGGGACCTTTCCCGACGGCACCCGCCGTCATCGCAAGGGTGACCGCGAATTCAGCTGCTTCGGGCGGGGCATGTCGTCGTTCGCGGAGTACTCGATTGTGCATCAGTCGGCCGCGGTCAAGATCAACCCTGATCTGCCTATGGGCGCCGCGGCATTGATCGGGTGCGCGGTGATGACCGGCGTCGGCGCGGTACTCAATACGGCCGGGGTGAGCCCTGGATCGACGGTCGCCGTCTTCGCGACGGGCGGCGTCGGACTGAGTATCGTGCAGGGCGCCGTGATTGCCAACGCCAGCAAGATCATCGCAATCGACATCATGGACAACAAGCTCGACTACGCCAGCACGGCCGGCGCTACGCACCTGGTCAACTCTCGCAAGCAAGACGCGCTGGAAGCCATCCGCGAGATCACCGACGGTCAGGGTGTGGACTACGCTTTCGACGCCATCGGCGATGCGAAGGTCAGCCGCATGTGCTATGACGCCGTCCGTCGCGGCGGGACCGCGGTCATCGTCGGCATGGCGCCGACCGGCTCGGAGATCTCGATCCCCGGCACGATCGCGGGCCAGGAAAAGATCGTCACGGGCTGCTTCTACGGCTCGACCCGACCGGCCGTCGACTTCCCGCGTCTGGCCGACTTCTACATGCGCGGCGTGCTCAAGCTTGACCAGATGATCACCCGCACGTATCGGCTGGACGAGATCAACGACGCCTTCGCCGCCCTGGGCCGCGGCGACAACGCGCGTGGGATCATCACGCCGTCGAACTGAGCTCCGGGCCGCTCAGGCTGCCTGACGGGAGGCGTCGTAGCCGCCAGACCGGTGTGCCCGAGGCCGACCTCCATGGCACGCAATGGCATGACAGCCTACCGAGACTGGCTAGCGCAGGAGAGGAAAGATGGCACCGGCGACGGCGCCACCCAGCGCCGCACCAGCTACGACCTGCGCTGGCGTGTGGTCGTCGACCGCGACGCGCGCCCAGCCGATGAGGATGACCAGGGGAGCGAGGACAAGGAGCGTGGAACCGAACACCAGGACGAGAATGACCAGCGCACCCGCGGCGACGGCGACGTGGATGGAAATCTTCCAGAACAGCGTCACCAGCCCGGAGGTCGCGAGTCCAACCACCATGGCGCCGACGAGGGCGACCAGCTCACGCTGCGCTCCCCCGAGAGCAATGAGAGCGAACCCGATCAGGACTGAGACCATGCCAACCAGCAGCGGCAGGCGGCGCTGCTCCCGGACGCGGACATGGTGGTCGGTGAGCCGGCGCTTCCGCACGCCGTACACGATGTAGACGAACGGGACGACAGCCGCGAACGCCACCGCGATGGTCCCCCACAGCAGGGCGTCGGCTGTGGTGCGGGCGGTGTGCCAGGCCACAGCACCGAGGAGCACGGCGACCACGGCAGCAGGAGCGAAAAGCTCGGTGACGGCCCGAGCGAGGGTACGCCGCGGGTCGGGCGAGATGGCCGGTGCGCTGAGTTGGGCGTCCTGTTGGTGCGTCAGCATGCTGTCGTTAGCGGGTCTGAGCGTACTGATATGCCGCCCCTTCTCCGTCGCGCAGGCCGCGCTGGTCTCGGACGGCGCGGACGATCGGCGAGCGCTGGTACGCCCAAGCCACCCGCACGAGAAAGGCAGATTCGCTCTCGACATTGGTGCTCGTCGGAATGGGAGGCATGGCGCCTGGTGTTCGCACCGTCTGATTCTCGATCCTGGCGCGCAGGGCCGCCGCCAGGCAGGCGGCCTCGATCACGGGCGCGGCGTCCTCGCTGGACAGGTTCGCCCGCCCGCAGGCGTGCCGGGCGTCGTCCGCGCTACCCGCGGGGAGGTACGGACGCAGAGCCAACCGACCGTCACGGATTTCGACCACACGCCGGCGCAGGCGGCGTCCCACCTGCCCGACGGCGAGCGCATCGTGGAGGCCGGAGCGAGGTGGAGGCAGCAAGGCGATCTCCGGGAACGTCATGGAGATGCCCCGCCAGAGGGGGAACAGCTGGCGCAGGGCGCGGTACTGGCTCCACCAGCGTGGGAGCCCTGGGAGACCGAGCCGCGGCCCCCAGGCCGGCAGCGTCGCGCCGCTGACCATGCAGGTGATGGCCACGGCGATGAGCACCTCGTTGAGCAGCTGCGGGTTGACGAGGGGGTCCGCCACGCCAAGCCGACCTGTGATCGCCCACAGCGCCTGATTGACGATGTACGCGATGCCAACCAGGGCGCCAACGCTCACGAGCCGCAACCCAGAAGACAGCATGGCCCGCCCGCGGCTCAGGCTGGCGTAGCGCCAGCAGAGAACGGCCACGACGCCCAATGCCCAGCCGAGATAGGCCGAGAACAGGAGACGGTACTCGAGCACGTACGGCGCCTGGGCGTAGGTGCCGGTGAAGTCGAGGCTCTCCTGGGCGACGGGCGCGTGGGCGAACAAGAAACCCAGTCCAGAGAGCGCGACCACAAAGAGCAGGGCAGCCTGCCGGTTTCGGGTCCGCGCCACCGGAGCGGGATACGTGAGCGCATTCAGGAACACCTGGACCGACCACGCCGCTCCTACGACGAACCCATGTCCCACCAGGCGCGCGAGATTGGGAACGCCGAGCACACGGTCGAATGCGAGATAGAGGGGCGCGAGCAGGACCGTCAGGGCCAGAGCGACACACAGCAGGGTGAGCCACAGGGCACGCTGGCCCGGCGCTGGCTGTGAACGCCAGGCGGCGCCCGTCCGATACGCGACGGCTGCCCAGCTCAGGACTGTCGGCGCGTAGGCCAGGAAGTCCTCCCCTGTCACTTCGTCCCTCTCGGGCTTTCCTCGAGCGAGGCGCGGAGACGGTCGATCAGGGCCGCCGCCTCGGGATCGAGCTCCCAGCCGCTCAGAACAGGGGCAGCCGCAACGCGCTCGAGCAACAGCGAGGCCAGGATCTCGGCTTCCTGCTCCTCACGTGCCGAGTAGCTGTGTCGCAGGCGCATGTGCGCGCCGACGGTCCCCATGTCCAGACGCAGCAGCGGCGCCAACAGCTGGACGAGCTCCGCATCGGGAATCGCGGTGGGGCGATGGGCGCAGACGATATGGCTGCCCTCGTGAAGAATGATCTGCTGCTGGTGAAAGGCACTCGTGTCTTCTTCATAGAAGATGAAGTCGGTGCCACTCACCGGGAGCCAGGCACCGTAGGCGCCGCCGTCCATGCGCGCGGCACGCAGGACGATCGGGCGGCCTGAGGAGCGCTCAATTGCCCGGCAGAATACGAAGGCGTCGAACTGCGGCGGGAGGTCCAGCGCGCGTGCGCGTGCCGCGGCCTGCTTATAGAGCAGCTTCTGGTCCATGCACGACGGTCCCACCCTGCGGTGCGAGGGGATGGCGCTCTGAGCAGCTTAACAGCGGCGCGCCGGGCGAGTCCTGCGGCAGCTCCCGCGTGGCGCCTCGCCGCGTCGCCATCTAGGAGGGGGCCTCGTCACCTTCCGGAGCACCGGCGGGTCCAGGGCGACGCGATCCTTCGGCACCAGGCGGTCGCTGATGCTCGGCCACCTGGTCAAGCATCGCGCTCAGCGTCGTCAGGAATTCGGGCGTCAGCGTCGCCGCCCGTAGCGCTAGCTCGCGGACCCCCGTATCGCGCAGCGCCGTGAGCAGCTCGAGCTCGGCATCAATATGCGCGGCCTCGGCGTCGTCGAAGAAGTACGCGGGTGGAACCCCGAAGAACTTCGCCAGCGCTTCCACGTACTTGATGGTGGGGTTGGTCCGCCGGCCCGTGCGGAGCAGCCACAGGTAGTTGGCCGAGACACTGAGGCCGCCGCGATCCTGAATAGCCGCGGCGACCTCGTCGTAGCCGAACTCGCCACGGTCCCGGGGGTGGATCGTGCGAAAGAGGTGGCCGATCTTGTCCGCGAGGGTCCGCGGTGGTGGTGTGTCGTCAGCCATCCGCGCGAAGGCTCAGCGTACCGCCATCGCCCGCAGTACCGCCGCATCACTGACAGGAGTCAGTCCCGAGGAGATTTCCTCTGACAGATGTTGACAGCGAGCCGAGGGGCGGGCACAGTGGACGGGTGTTCGGGCCGCGGACGCCCAAGGCGACCAAATCGGCGGAGAGACGTGGCCGCGCGGGTGATGTGCCCCGGCTTGTGGGCAATTGGGTGATTTTCCCGGAGACGAGCGCCCACGCCCCAGTTCATTTGGGTGTGGTTTGGGCCTGATTTAAGTCACCAGGAGGCAGGATGGCGGCGTGGCAACTCTTTCGGGCGCCAGAGAGCGGTCCAGCAGCTCCCCAAAAGGGACGCGCGCCGACCCCGCGGGTCTGGACAGTAGAACGCATGTTCGCTACGCTCAGTCCGTGGGGGTCAGGCGCATGGCGCGCACGCAAACGCCTGCGGGCCCCTGTCCAACGTCCACGCGCCTCTGTCGAGCAGCTCGTCAGCAGGGACCGTCGCCGGCGGGGCGATCTGCTCCCGCACCTGACCCGCTGCGCCACTCCGTCTCGGGCGAACCACCCCTAGCAGCCTAGAGGTACCACGCAGATGGCTACGCTTGCCTCACCGCTCACGTCAGCGCATGCCTTCCGTCCCGCACGCCGCGTCAATGGGCGCGTCGCCGTCGCCGTCGGCCTGGCCGTGCTCTCCGTTCTGGCTCTGGTCGTCGGCCTGAGCCTCGTGGTTCCCGAAACGCAGTCGGTCCTGCAGGCGACACGGGATCTGCCGTCCGGCACAGTCGTCCAGGCCGACGACGTCGTCCTGGCCAAGGTGCGCGTGCCTGACACCATGGCGCACACGGCCTACGCCGGCACGGCCCCGGAGCAGGTGGTCGGTCGGCGAACCACTGTCCATGTGGCCGCCGGCGAGATGCTGACGTCCACGCAGTTTGCCGTCCAGCACGTGACCGTCGCGCCCGGCCGCGTCCAGGTGACCATTCCGGTCGAGCCCTACACCGCCTCGGGCGGGGCCATCGGTCCTGGCGATACCGTCGTCGTGTACACCAGCCCCCGCCAGGCCGCCACAGCCGCCAGCGGCACGGTCCTGGTCGACCACGCGACGGTCGTCGCTGTCGGACGGGCCGACCAGGGAAGTGCGCCGGCCGCCAGTAGCTCCACGGCGGCGGCCACCAAAGCCCTCTGGCTCTCCCTCGACCTGGACGTCGAGCAAGGCGCTCGCGTGACGGCCGCCGCCCGGACGCAGTACCTGGACATTGCTCTTCTGTCGACGGGGCAGGAGCGGCGGACACCATGACCGACGTCGTCAGCACGGCGCGCTCCGAGCCCCCCCGCCGGCAGCGTCTCCGCGTGCTCTTCGCGACGGGCCGGCCACAGGAGCGCCGGTTGCTGGCCGCCTTCCGGGAAGACGCCGGGGTGCGGATCGTGGCGCGCTGCTCCTCGGCGCCCGAGGTCATCAGCCTGATGCAGCAGCAGGCCGCCGACGTGGCCCTGCTCGACGAGGACCTGCACCTTCTGGGTGATGAGCAGCTCGGCGAGCTCGACGCTGGCCGCTTCCCGTCCGTCGTCCTGACACGCGACCCGGATGCCGACCGCTGGCGTGGACGCAGCGTCTATCCCGTCTCCACGGACGCGGAGGCGACGACGGTCCTGTTGGCCCTCGCCGACGCGTTGCACGGAGAACGTCCCGCCCACGTGCAACACCGCGTGGGACCCGCGGAGCCGCCGGCGCCGACGGCCGTGGTCGCCGGCGAGCGGCCGCAGCAGCTGCACGTTGTCGCCTTCTGGAGCGGCGCTGGCTCGCCGGGGCGCACGACGCTGGCCATCAACTGGTGCACCTTGCTCGGGTCGGTGGCTCCGACGATCCTGGTCGATCTGGATCTGACCGGCGCCGGCGTCGCGGCGCAGCTCGATCAGGGAGGACGGACCGACGGGCGGCGTGGCCGACGCGGGCCCCATCTCGGACAACTCGCCGCATCCGCCCCGGACTCCCCCGAGGCCTGGCGGCACGAGCTCGAGCGAACCGTGCAGCCGCTCGGGCCCTTCAGTCCGCAGGGGACTGTGCTGTATGGCGTTCCGCGTCCCTCCATGCGGACAACGGTCACAGGCACCTTCGTCGACAAGCTGATCGCCGCCCTGCGCGGCCAGTACACCTACATCCTGCTCGACCTCGGCGACGAGCCGCTGGGCGAGACAAGCCGCGAGGCGGCCGTCGGCGCCGCGGCGCTCCGGGCAGCCGACCAGATCGTCGTCGTGTGTCCGCCCGACGGGCCCGGCCTGCACCAGACGTCCATGGCGCTGCTCGAGGCAGGCGGCATTCTTGACCGCGAGCGGGCCGCGATCGTCGTCAACCGCTATGACCGCCAGCATCATCCCACCGAGCTGGCGCGCGTCAGCTTCGACCTGGGTATGCCCCTGGTGGGCGTGCTGCCGATCGACGCGCGGGCCATGCCGCGGGCCCTCGCCGACGGCCGACCCGTCGTGTGTGATCCCCGATCCAGGCTCCGTCGTCCGCTGCAGGAGCTCGCCGAGCGCGTTCATGGCGGGCGCGTGGCTCTGCAGACCGCTGCTCCCCGCCCGGCCGCGCCAGCCTGGGGACGCGTTCGCGCGGCCCTCACCAGTGTGCTCGCCGCGCTCACCGGAGGTCCCCGATGATCGCCCCCCACCTGTACCCGGTGCCCGACCCCGACGAGGACGATCGTCCGATCATGCGCCGTCTCCGCAAGGAGATCCGCGAGCGCCTCGCCGCACTCGACGCGGAGAACGGGCCCGCGTTGGAGAGCGAGAACGAGGCGCGCAGCACGTTGATCGTCCGCGACGTCGTCGACACGTACCAGCGGCGCGCGTTGAGCACGACGAACACCCCTCGCCTCGCCCGGCCCGGCGCAGCCGAAAAGGAGCTTCTCGCCGATCTGCTGGGCGCCGGGGTGCTCGAGATGTTCATGGATAACCGGGATATCGAAGAAATCGGCGTGGTCGGTCCGGAGCGCACCTGGGTGTGGTTCACCGACGGCCGGAAGGAGCTCATCCAGGAGGCGCTGTTCGAGAGCGACGACGAGATCGTCGAGCTGGTGCGGCGGATGATCCGCCGCCTGGGCCGTCGGTTCGATATCTCCTCGCCGATCGTCGACGCGGCCCTGCCCAACGGCGCCCGGCTCAACGCGACGCTGAACGGCATCTCGCTGCTGGGCACAGCTGTGACGATCCGCAAGTTCCCACGCCGCTACCGCCACATCGCCGAGATTGTCCAGACCCGCGCTTTGACCTGGTCGTGCGCCC
>JAABUQ010012964.1_pt1 | contig 10229 bp, 11 predicted proteins | sample 5560001 | NCBI WGS metagenome assembly JAABUQ01 (sample SAMN10711888, study PRJNA513371) | rock metagenome | isolation source: Antarctica rocks | place: Antarctica: Victoria Land, Finger Mt nord | collected 2015-12-18 | reverse complement strand
TGCTCCCCGCACTTGCGGAATGTCCCGTACCGGTACACATTCCGGAATTGGCCCTGCGGCGACTGGCACTGGATTGCGGCGTCGAAGGCTTGCCGGGTGGAGGTGAAGGTTGGGTAGAGGTGCTCGGGTTTTAGGAGGGGGGCACTGCCGTAGGTGGATGGGGGGGGTGGGGGTGGGGGGAGGGGTTTTCGAGCGTGGGGGGGCGTGGTGGCGTCGTCGAGGGCTTTAAGGGTGAGGTGGAGGGTGCTGGGGGTGGAGTCTGGAGTTGGGTCGATGGGTTCTGGCGCTGGAGGGGAGTCGAAGGGGTGGTCGGGTGGTGGAGGGTCTGGCTCTTGGGATGTTGGAGAGGGTTGCTCCGCCGAGGAGCTCCATAGCCAACCCATTCTACGATGTGGAAATACAGGTGGCTGTATGTGTTCGGTTGCTGTGATTAAATGAGTGTTCGCGAGCTCTTTCTTCGGTTTCTACATTTCGGGGGTTTTGCTACGGATATAAGAGAGTTGATCGGGAATTAAAATTGCTACCACGCTTTCTTTTCCTTTTTTGCGTCTATATGGTTTTTCCCCTTCCTCTGCCTTTCCCTTATGAATTCTCTCTGCTCTGATCGGACAAGAAATCAAAAGCTATCCCGGAATCACCTCCTTGTGTGGCCACTCCAACCTACATGGAAAGCGAAATACTTTGGTGTCTGCGTAATCTGAGCTCAAGCTGAACAACTCGTGGCGGAGTAATTATCAAATATGCCAGACGATGTATGTGTTTGCCGCTAGTTCCCAGAATTAAGTTGTTGAAGTGGGCTTATTATGTGAGAAGCAAGACAGGACGAGGAGATAGTCGGACTTCGAGCTTCTTGAACGTGAAAGATGTTACGAGACATCTAGACTCTTTGGATCCCAAACAGAGCATTCTGGAAACGACCTGAGAGAATGCTATGAAGCACCAAGACGAATTGAGAAAGCCATGGGAGACCTCCATTGTGATCTTTTGGCACTCGCATCCCACGCCTAGTCCACCCGGAAAAAAAGGATATCATCGAATGCTGTATCGATTTGTGTTCCAAGTAGAGTATATGCACAGTCGGCCTTTGCTCTTCGCAACTGTCAATTAGCTGTCTAAGGTCTCATTCTTTCTAGCTTGATGCGTGCTTCCGCCAACATTTGAGGTCCTCATATTCTTGAGGCTGAGTGGGTGAGCCCTGGCAAGCTGTTACATGCGCTCGTGCGGCGTAAATTACAAGGAGGCTCGCGCATTGCGATCGTGCATACCACTCCAAATTAAGACTTCTCTGATGTATGACATATATCATGGACGAATTTGACTTTTCAGTGTCACCCAGAGGTATAGTTCTCAATTATCATAATACGCATATCGCAATATCTTCCGCTTTTGCCTGCAAGCTATCCCATCGGGATCACAATGCAATATTCACAGCCCGGAAGAGCTAATGCATCGTACCTGTTCTGACGTTTCCATCTTTCACCCCTATCGGTGATCGTGCCATAGCCGTGTAACGCTTATAATCCCCTTGGCCGGGATTTGCCAATCACCTCTTCATGAAAACCTCAACGGTAGGGTACACAGCCCGTCGCGCTGTCGCAGAGGCCTGGACATTTGAAATGAAATTACGGGGGATTCCTTGGTATCGAAGACACAATAAATTCCATGAAATCCATGCGTTTCTTGAAAAATTATTGTACTTCCCTTCTTTACGAACATTTCCGCGAGCTGAGCTCGAAAGTGTACCATTCGACGATTCCTTCATATTTCCATTATTAAGAGGCCCATCAGTCAGGTTTCATTACACGGCACAAAGAACTCTCTTCTTCGCCGCCTCGGTGGCCCACGTTCATTGCAGCCCCCTGTCGGTTACCCCTGCTTCCTCTCCTTGGACAAATTGTATTCTTGGCTCAGCGGCTTCATGTAAAGGCATAGTATATCAGCCTCCTACATGGTGCCAGCCAGAAGCGACAAATATCCTATACCCGACAATATCCGGTGCTTCGGGCAAACCAGCATGCGCCTACACAACGCAACCTACCTCAACCCTGAGCCTAGGTATCTTATCGAAGTATCAGCCAGATACTGTCACGTCCTGTTTTTCAATGCTCAATATCACTGCACCACCGCCAGGGGCCATTCCAACGTCATCTATATATGCGTCATTCTCTACTGACCGCCCCGCAACCCCAACGAAGACTAGCTCTTCGACATCCGAGACTGCTCTGATCCCATTAGAATCGGCCAAGTTGAATAATTGTCTCAAGAACGCAAAGATTATTGGCGCCTTTGGGTGGACTTCCGTAGCTACCGTCGCTGCTCTCTATGCTTTGGACAGAGTCAACTATGCCGTTGACATTGCAACTACTGGGGTGGACGATTTCCTCACAAAATCACTGGCTCAACTGGGCTCCCCTAACCTGTTTGGGGCAGAATTATGGGAGGAGGATATGATCGACGCTTTCTGGGAATTTTCCTTGAATGCAATCGCTGGAGCCGTTGTGGTGGCGTTGGCAATGGTGCCCTTCTTCATTTATTCGATCATTGAGGCAAAAATCCTTGAATTTCGAAACGGCGATGCGAGCAAGTGGCCTTCGAAGATGACTCCCAACAACAAAGACGCCAAAATGGACGAAGCTGCTTGGGCTATTCGTCTCTTTAGCAACGAAGGGCGCGGTAACCATCCCTGGTATGGCAGTGACCCAAATTATGTAGACGGCGGCACACCGGTCATGATGGCCGAGCATGTGTCAACCGACCTCAACTACAACGATTTGCAGCCTTGTCAGAATTTTATGATCCATAAAGATTATCAAGTCTCCTCCGTCGCGGTCATGATCACCGAATCGGTTCTCGACCAGAACCCAGGCTCCATCTTCCTGTTCTCTCACCCAAGGCGTAGCGTCACGCTGGATCCCTGCGGCGCAACGAAAAACGCCCCAAACGGCACATTGTCAATGACGCAGTATCTCAAGTACACCGACTACATGCAGATCCACAGTGGGTCCGCCGCCGTGTACGGCCAGGAAGCGGCTTAAAGAAGGGCGCATGGCACTGCTACAAAGGCAACTTTCTGAGCTTCGCCATCGTCTTCGACAAAATCACTAATATGAACATCCCCAATAACTACGCCATCACTGCCGATAAAACCGTGCCGGATCCCGCCAAAATCGCGGTCAAGGGTTATGGTCAGATCCACAACCAGAAACCCTTTATGACGCCGAAAATTGGGGATACGTGGCAAGACGGGTCCAAGCTAGTGCCAATGCTGTTTGGTGCCGGTCGCGGGAGGAGCAGTGCTCTTGAAGGTGGCGATTATTGTTGATCGAAACTCATCCAAGGGTGGACCGAGAACGAGGGCGGATTCATATGAGGAATCAATCTTGATGACCATGCCAGCGAGCCATGCTTCCCCAAAGGGCCGGCGCCAAATATGAGCAGGCATAGAAACCTGCACCACCCGCGAGGTCGGAACGTGAGAATTAATACCGTAGGCAGTACCGCTGGAACGACTGCCAGGCGCAGCCGATACGGGTAATAGCGACCAGAAAATGAAGGGTTCAGCGTGATATTAATTGAGTGAAGAGTGTGGGTGTGTGTAATGGGAGATGGAAACGAGGGAAAGTATATGGGCGTGGCGGGAGGGGGATGGATGTTGGGATTGGGAGGCTTGAGGGCTGCCTCCTCGGGAGAGGGATCGGTGGCTTGCTTTGGGGGGGGTCTCACGGATGTGCGTTATGTGAAAGCTTACTTCTTGCTATTGTTTGAATCTTGGTCCTGCTGAGGAGGTGTGGGTTGGGATCGAGGTTTATTGATTCTTGAGATAAGCTGTTTTCCCATTGGGCCTCTAAGAAACCTTGTGATCGTCTCCATACATACCTTGATTGCTTTTTTCCGTTTCGGGCTCGTGCAGCAAAAGAAGAATAGTACAGACTCACACGGTATAGTAGTTAACGGCCAGGACATGCCCCCTGGGATCCAATCTCCACGAATACCGTCGTCGTGTACTCCCAAATTCTCCTATAGACCTTCTTGGCGGACTTTCGTTTACGGTATCTCATTCGGGATAACCTCCCCCACCCCATCGACTTTGTCAAACCCGCTTCCAAGTTCGCCGTTCGCACTCATTCCATCTCGAATTTATTGTTACTGGTCAGAGCTGGATTCTTTTCCATTCGTTTACCAATTGTTGCTAATCTCAATGACCACGCACACCGAACTCTACAATAATTTTCTACCACACTTGGCACCTGGAATAATCAATCATTCTGTTGGAAGCAATTTGCACCCCAACTCCACTGAAAATGCGCACGCACCTAGAGTGCTGTATTTGAGCTTGTATTTGCATCTGACACATTCTTCCCAGAAGTTTCGACTCGCTACAGATCTCAAGCACTCCACAGCATCGCCTTGAACGCTGAAAGACCTCTTTTCATCTTCGTGAATCTCGTATCGCTAATGTCTCCTGCTTCGCTCACATACCTCGGAGGATTTTGACCTAACATCCACACTCCAAGTCCGAAGAACGCAATTGAGTCGGCATTCCTTGGATCCTTAATCTTGACACACTCCTTCCAGCCTGGTGAGCTCTGATCCCAAGTAAGATTAGGTGCACCAGGATAAGCCGGATCATTATCGATCGCAGCGATCGAAGCGTGGGTAAGCTCATGCAAAAGGACTACATCGAGCAGAGCTGCCATGTCGATAGGAGTTCTAGCAAAATCTTTTGAGGTCCCTTTCTTCTTCTGCGCGTCTTTCAATTTCTGCCACGTGCCGACTTCGAGTTTAGCAGTCGCTTTGTATTTTTCCTTGGTTTGAATTTTGAGGAACTGGTCGCAAAGGGTGATGATGCTCGGTCTCCCAGTGCCCCTCTGGGGTCTTGTTGCTGTTATTGCGTACATAAATCCTTTGCTACTTCCTATACGACAGGTTTCGCAATCCGCGGTGTAATCCTGTGATAGGCCGTATTTTTTGTGAGTAATAATCTGGCTAGAAAGCTCCCAGTTCCCCATCCCGCATTCGACCACCTGAAGAACTGTGGGTTAGTCCAAACAGAGCAATAAACGGGCCTGGATGACTCACAACATCATCACTGGGACGGAGATTGGTGGTTAATTCGCCCGCAGGTGCCAAATTATGGAGTCGATCTGGCATTATTATGAGTAAAGTGCTTCAGGATCGGAAGCACTGATGTTTACCTCTGACAATATCATATCTCGCTGTGTTAGGCCCCAGCAGCCATCCCGCCAAAATTTTCACGTCTGGATCTAATGGATTTCTCCCCAAAGCTTGTTCCGCCGCGTGAGCCATTGCAAAAGCGCCTTGCATCGCGCTAGATATGTCGTCTCTGATCGAGTCGCATGTTCTGTCAAGTACCCAGGCGTTGATCTCTTGTACTGAAATGAGATATAGCAAGCCGTGAAGGAGATGGCTGGCTCGCATAGTGGGTAATCGGTATATCGAGAACACACTTATACTCCAAATGTAAGTGATTGGTCGGACTGCGGAACAGGAGAAGGGGGGAAGGACGTCATCATTTATAGAATGACCACGAGATAGACAATGAGCGAGGAGTCTGAGTAATAGGGCGACATGGCTAGCCATTACCAGCATAGCCTTACTGAAGCCTGGAGGATGGATCATGAAACGATTGAACTCGCGCCATCGAATCTACTATGCTTCCTCCCTCGGCTTCTTTCTAAAGTAGATGACAGAGTGATGGAAGATACCTCCGGATTTTCATATCCAACAAGCCGAGTCGAATATCGCCAGGGTAGTGTGGTCAACCCATCACGGCTGATCTTGAGCATCCTTTGAGGATCTTATCCATAAATTGTACGATCAGGCAGTGCAGACTAGGCAGGGGGCAAAGAAACAAACATATTATACAGTAAGTGCAATCTATTTCTGCAATACTCCAAAGTATGATAGAAGGTACTGCAACAGTGAAATCCTATATTCATGCAGAGCCAAGCAGTGCCCAAATATCGCAATCCATCTAGCCGGATAAAATTTGAGTAACTCAGAGAATGCACCCTTCAACTACAGAAGCAGGCAGTGCCAGACAAGAAGGAAGCAAAGGAATGGATTCAACAGTATAATCCTCTCGGCAAAGTAAACGAACAGACTACAAATACAATAGATGCATCTTGATCGCAAGTAAACATGAGGTGCAAGTCGCCGCGACCGAGTGAATTGTCCTGAAGTCCCGTCCAACAACACTTTGGATCTTTGCCCCCGCAATGCCTCGTCCCCAGCGATACTTATCTCTTGCCCTGCTTTTCACTAATATTGCTTTCGCGGTTTCACCGAACCTCATTAAAGCTCTAAAGCCCACCAAGGCGCAGGGTGTTTAGGGTGTTGAGAACGCAATTGTCCCCACCAAAGCTGGCCAGATCGGAGTGAATCCCGTGGTATGAACATGTCTTGCTCATCGACAACTTCTGAACATCAGATATTGAAGTATGCTGACTTGGGCAGCCGCCCGATCCTACCCCAGTGTCAATGGCTGGAGAGCTCACCGGGCCAGACCCAACAGCAACCTTTCCCGGAGATATATCAGTATCAACCGTTGCAGAACCCACAGGCGCCTTGGTAGCTGGCGATGTCACTGTTTTCCTAGGCTCAGCTTTCAAAGCGGCCTTGGGCTCTGTCGTAGTGAAGGCAAACAACGCATGTAACTTGGCTAAACGAGAACCAGCCGCAACTTGTGTTATCAATTATTTGAAGAGCCAGGCGAAGTCAGGCGCGCTGTTGGATTATCCTTTGCTGGAAGCTGTCCCCGACATACTTCAGCATGTCGTTGATGGATCCCTCGAGCTGGCTAAGTTGTCGAAAACCCAATTAGGTAGGCTCTGGCGGGGCCTCTTACAAAAGAGCCAAATAAATTGGTCTGCTGTTCGAGCCTTATTCCTTCCCAACCTTAACTGTGGCAGTCGAGGAGCTTACTGACTTATCGTCAGTCATTGGTTTTGAGGCTGCCGCCGCGCTTGGGTTCACGGCGTGGTACTTGGATTCGTACACCACCAACCACAAGCTGTCGAACTCATTTCGTTACGCAAAATCGAACGTGGGCGATCTCGAAAAGCCTCCGAGCATTCCGACAACAACTAGTTCCCCAAACTGCCCTACAAGCACTGGTCAGGTGAGTCTTTAAAACAGTCATCAATTCCAGCAGGTCTGAAGTCTTTATTTGCGTTGATGGATGGCGGAACTTTGCCGAGTGACAAACCGCAGGCTCCAAGCGATTGAGTACGTATGGAGGCTGAAACTTCACTAGCCTTATTGTAGGGACAATAACTGCAAAGGCGACGAGCAAACGAAGAAGTGTACGGTGGTATGTCAGCCCAGCCAAAGCCTGCAGTCCTTGCAAGCGTGTCGAGCTGACACTTTTTACAAGCAAAATCCAAACAAAGACTGCGACTGTGCTCCCCTTGATCTTTCTTTCTTTCACAAAGAAGAACTATCCTGGCCAGACCAGCAACAACAGCTCCTTGCGTCGATCGACGTGTTCCCAACCGCAGGGCCCGCTTGGTGTCACCATGGAGGTGCACCAGGACCTGGCGGTACGAGACTACCGTAGGAGTGGTGTGCTTGCGGCGACGACCCCATGAAACCATCAGTGACTTATTCTGTGGCCTCTGGCACCGAGGACCCCTGCCCGTATACAGCATCACAACCCGGCCCCACAGTCACGTTTTCAGAGAGACCCGTTCCTAGTCCGCCGGTACCACCTGCTCCTTCTCCAACTGTCGGAGAGGTGACATGTTATCCTGATCCGTTCGCATTGAAATGCGGCCCTGCGGACGTCAGCCCAGACAGGGCCAAAAATTCGGTAAACATATTCTGCACAAATAATAAGGACAAGCACGTCAAATCAGGTGATCCAGACCTTGTCGGAGATGGCACCGAAGCTTTGTTTGACGACGGAACGGATTACCATGTCACTGTTGGCTGGATCCCAGGCTGTATTTCAAGTGTGTCCTCCCAGAATGTTGGCGAACCTCTTCCTGATCAGAAGTGCGATAACCTATTGGGGAAGGCCATCAAGTGTAAGTAAAAGCAATAAGTAATCCCCCTCCTCAATCTGAGAGCTAACGATCAGAGCAGGCAACAACAGAGGCCGTGGAGGACATCTCAACGTCGGGTGTGTGACATACGCCTTTTCGCCACGAAACCAGGGCACAAATTTTTCACACGATAATCCATGTTGACGAGGAGTGATTGGAGCAATCCAGGGTGGTCGTGTAAGGATTCATTGCGTTTGACGAAATTGGATTTGTACTTGTTCCACATCACGAAGAACGCTGGCTTTGCAATGCGCTGCGTTTTGACCCTGACACGTCCTTGTTAACGCAAACCATGACAAAAAGTGAGATCCATGCGTAGACTGTCCACACGTGTCTGCCAGAGGCTTCCATCCATTACAGAGCTAGACCGATAAAATGGCGAGGGGAATGATTGACCGTATTTCATAGATCGTGAGAGATGGAAAGGCCGGTCCACGGGGCTTAAATCCTCTTCATCAACGGCCCATCCGACGTCGACAACAAAATCTTTGGGCGGCTTGATAGACGTCAGAGGTGCCAGCATCATGGTTTCCTGTTCAAGATTTACGACTCTGCCGCCTGCTACAATCAGGAAAAAGCCGAGCACTTGCAATCCCTTCATCTCGTCCAGAATATCACAAGTCCGAGTCCAGTCCGAATCAGGAGGGTGGACATCCCCCTCATCGGGGAAACGAGGTTTGGCGTACATGTAGTCAAAAATGTGGCTCATGTAAAGGTTGCGAATCGTGTCCATGCGCTGCGGCAGAACGGTGACAGAAAGCCAGTAAAAATTGTTGATAGAATCGATTTCGAATTGGTTGGCGGCGTAAAGAACGTCAATGGCTTCCGAGTATCTATTTGCATTAGCGATAACCTGGAGCTTCTCAGTGGGGAATTTGCGCTGTCGGCAGCCTACATCTTGCGACAAGTCCTCAAGAGCGGCAAGTTGCCACCATCCGTCCGCTCGCCTTCCTTCTCATGCTCCCAGTCACCATAACTGCTGCGTTTCCCCCAACACGGACTTCCGTCTACACGTTTGCAGAAGCCCTTGCACCGAAAGTTGGCCAGACGTGTATCTGGTTTGCGAACAATATGAACCCAACTTGACCTTGTAGTGAATACATTGACGTAGATCATCGTGCGGATTTCCAATGGTAGCTTTCGGAACAGCATCGACTGGCCTTGATGCTTGGTCACTTGTGCCACAACAGTATTCTCGCGCATCTCGGGCAAAGGCAGCGTGAGAGCCCTTGGCCTTGTCACAGGCAATGGGATAGGTGGATTGGCGTCGCGGGCTCTCCTGCGAGCTTCTCGCCCTTCGGGTAAGTTGGCTCGTCGACGTTCCATAGTTTCGCGTCGTCTTCTACGCTGGTTCCTGATGCTTACAACTTCGCAAGGACAGCAGAACAGCACGTAGACCCCGTACAAAAGGTTGGAGAACAATGAATGCATATTAAATCGATTTCGGAAGGGTTTTGATAGTAGTAGAGCAGATCAGATCATTGATGGAGGATTCGGACCAACTTGGTGCTGGTCTGGTGAAAGCTCAAGGTGAGGTGGCTGCCTGATTGAAGGCTTAGTTGATGGATTTGGAGGATCTCGTAGAGAACTAATAAGTACCTATCCTTAACCGCTGTGAAGTGCGAAGCAATTGTGTTTCATCATGGTCAGCGTCAAGAAGGTTATCTGCCGTTGAAACAGCTTCTTATTGCTAAATTGTGAAACAGAGTCTGAGTCATAGAGCGCACGGCGACAGCGAATTTGGTCAGTCGTGAGATAAACAAAACAGAATTTCGTTGAATCTCTCTTATCAAGATACAGACCATGGGTACCGATACTTTCACCTACTGTAAGGATCGCTACCGTTCGGCCACCGGGCCAAAACGACAGCTGCGAGGGTATTAGGCTCTTGCCCTACCCCCCTTACTCGTATTGACCCCCCAACGGCCATGACCCCCAACGGCCAGGCACTAGGCCTATTCTAGTTAGCTAGTAGCAAATTCTATTATTTCAACCTATTAAACAATATAGTACTTCTTAAACATTATTATTATATCCTTATTAATACTTACCGTATAAAGTATGTTGGCTATAGGAGATTTCAATTGCTCTATCTACCTAGGAATACAGGCTCATCTATATACTCGGCTGATCAATCTAGGCCCTATAGATAATGAGGCATTT
>JAABUQ010012963.1_pt1 | contig 10229 bp, 8 predicted proteins | sample 5560001 | NCBI WGS metagenome assembly JAABUQ01 (sample SAMN10711888, study PRJNA513371) | rock metagenome | isolation source: Antarctica rocks | place: Antarctica: Victoria Land, Finger Mt nord | collected 2015-12-18 | reverse complement strand
TTGCTGACCTGCGCCGTGGAGATGATCTCAAACGCCTTGGCGACGGCCGGCATGGGGCCGCGCGGCAGCCTCGGCTCCGCCTGCCAGCGCGCCAGCAGCTCCTTGCAGCCGCCCCAGCCCGGCAGCAGGCCGACACCCACCTCCACCAGGCCCATGTAGGTTTCGCTGTGCGCCTGCACCGCCGAGCAGTGCAGCAGGATCTCGCACCCGCCGCCCAGCGCCATGCCGGACGGGGCGCCGACCACCGGCACGGGCGCATACTTCAGCGCCTTGTAGGCCGCCTGGCCGCCGGCTACCTGGCCCTCGATGACGGGCCAGGCCGCGACGTTGGCGGCGAACATGGCGATGCCAAGGTTGGCGCCGACCGAGAAGTTGTCGGCCTCATTGTATACCACCATGCCCTTGTACGACTTGGCCGCCAGTGCAACCGCACGGCCCAGCAGGGCAAAGGTACCCTCGTCCAGGGTGTTCATCTTGCTGGTGAACTCGAAGCACAGCACGCCGTCGCCGATGTCCCACACGCTGGCGCTGCCGTTGCGCAGCACGGGCTTCGAGGCACGCTTCACGTCGGCCAGCAGGATCACGCCGTCGGGCCGCACCACGCGGGCATACTCGCCGGCCGGGGTCAGGCACTCCAGCACGCCGTTCTCGACACGGTAGAAGCTGCGCCCGCGCGCCATCGCCAGCAGCGGCGGCACCGGCAGCCCGGCCGTCTCGATAGCGCCGGCCAGCCAGTCCGTGCCGAGCTTGTCCATCAGCTCGAACGGTCCGTGCTGCCAGGCGTAGCCGAAGCGCATGGCCTCATCCACCGCCGGGATGTCGTCGGCGATGGCCGGAACCAGGCTGGCGGCATAGGCGAGGGTCTGCACCAGCACGGCGTTAGCGTATTGGCCGATTGGGCTGGGATGCCGGGCCATGGCGCCGAGGTCGCGCCGGCCGGCGTCCACGGCGTCCAGCTTGGGCTTCGTCGCCGGACGGTATTCCCCGGAGGTGAGGTCGATAGCCTCCTTCACCCGGGCCTTGTTCAGCCGGTAAAAGCCGCCCTTGGCTTTCCGCCCGATGTTGCCGTCGGCGATCATGCGGGACAGCAGGGGATGCGCCTTGAAGATGCGCCGGAAGTCGTCGTCCGGCGGCAGGCTGAACAGCAGCGACGTGGCGACGAGCGGTATCAGGTCCAGGCCCACCAGATCGACCAAGCCGAACACCCCGGTCTTCGGGATGCCCATCGGGCGGTGGGCGGCGTCGGCGTCCTCGACGGGCACGCCGCGCTCGATGGCCTCGTTCACCGCGCAGGTGATCCAGTAGGTGCCGATGCGGTTGGCGATGAAGCCCGGCGTGTCCTTGCAATGCACCACGCCCTTGCCCAGCCGCACGTCGCAAAGCTGCTGCAGCTCCGACGCGACCTCGGGCCGGGTTCCGGGGCCGGTGACCAGCTCCAGCAGGCGCATGTAGCGGGGCGGGTTGAAGAAGTGGGTGATGCAGAAGTCGGCCTGGAACGCCGGGGACTGCTTCTTCGCCAGCGAGCGCAGCGGGATGGTGCTGGTGTTGCTGCTGACGATGCTGCCGGGCTTGCGAACGGCGTCGATGCGGTCGTACATCGCGCGCTTCAGGCCGAGGTCCTCGACGATCACCTCGATGATCCAGTCGCACTCCGCCAGCTTCGGCAGGTCATCGTCGAAGTTGCCCGGCGTGATCAGCCTGGCGGCATCCGGCGTCATCAACGGCTGCGGGTCGGCCTTCTTCAGCCGCTCGATGGCTGATGCCGCAACGCCGCTGCGCGGCCCCGTCTTGGCCGGCATGTCCAGCAACAGGACGGGCAGGCCCGCATTGGCCAGGTGGGCGGCGATGCCGCTGCCCATCAAGCCGGCGCCCAATACGGCGCAACGTTGGATTGCCATGGCGCTCAGGCCCGCGTCAGCACGGTAGCGACGCCCTGGCCGCCGCCGACGCACATGGTCGCCAGCGCGTGCCGGCCCCCGGTGCGGGCGAGCAGGGAAGCCGCCTTGCCAGTGATGCGCGCCCCGCTGGCCCCGAGGGGATGGCCCAGGGCGATGGCGCCGCCGTCCAGGTTCACCTTGGCGTGGTCCATCATCAGGTCGCGCTCGACGGCCAGGGCCTGCGCCGCGAACGCCTCGTTCAGCTCGATCACGTCCATGGCGCCCATCTCCAGCCCGGCCCGCGCCAGCGCCTTGCGGGTGGCGGGTACCGGGCCGATGCCCATGATGTCCGGCGCGCAGCCGGCCACGCTCATGGAGGCGATGCGCGCCAGCACCGGCAGCCCATGCTTCTCGGCGTAGTCGGCGCTGGCCACCAGCACGGCCGATGCGCCGTCCGTCAGCGGAGAGCTGGTGCCCGCCGTCACCGTGCCCGTCGCCAGGAACGCGGGCTTCAGGCCGGACAGCCCGGCCTGGTCCGTCTCCGCCCGGATGCAGCCGTCGTGGTCCACCACGCCCGCCTTGGTCTGGATCGGCACGATCTCGTCGGCGAAGTGCCCCCCGGCCTGCGCGGCGGCGGCGCGGTGCTGGCTGGTGACGGCGAACTCCTGCTGGGCCGCGCGGTCGATCTGGTAGCGCTGCGCCAGGTTCTCCGCCGTCATGCCCATGCCGACGTAGCTGTCGGGCTTCTCCTTCTGCAGCCGCGGGTTCAGCACGGGGTTGAAGCCCAGCATGGGCACCCGGCTCATGCTCTCCACCCCGCCGCAGACGAACAGCTCGCCCGCCCCGGCCGCGATCGCGCCGGCCGCCATGTGCACCGCCGTCATGCTGCTGCCGCACCAGCGGTTCACCTGGGAGCCGGCGGCGCTGATCGGCAGGTCCGCCAGGAAGCCCACGACCCGGCCGATGTTGAAGCCCTGCTCGCCTTCCGGAAAGGCGCAGCCGATGATGATGTCCTCGATGTCCTCCGGCTTGGCACCGGTGCGCTCGATCAGCGCGCGGACCACCTGCGCCATCAGGTCGTCTGGCCGCATCCGGGACAAGGCGCCCTTGCCGGCTGGGGTGAAGGGGCTGCGGGCATAGCCTGCGATGACGGCTTGAGTGGTCATGCGTCGGTCCTTGCGTCTCGGGTCGTGGGGGCGTCTTGGGTCGCGGGCGCGCGGATCAGGGCGGCGATCTCCGCCTCCATGTCGCGCAGCTCGGCCAGGGTGATGGTGATGTCCTCAAGCTGCTGCTCCAGCTCGCGGATGCGGGCGCGGGTGCGGGCCAGCGTCATGGCCATCTGCTTGCCGCGGCCGGCGTCGTACAGGTCCAGGAATTCCCGGATGTCGGCAAGGGAAAAGCCCAGCCGCTTGCCGCGCAGGATCAATTGCAGCCGGGCACGGTCGCGCTTGGAATAGACGCGCTGGACGCCGACGCGCTCGGGCGCAATCAGGCCCTGGTCCTCGTAGAAGCGGATGGCGCGCGGCGATAGCCCGAACGCCGTCGAAAGCTCGCCTATGGTGAACAGCTCCGCCACACCCACACCTCCGTCACCTGAATGACGCATACGTAAGTTTGCTTGAGTCGGGCGTCAAGTCTCGGGTGCGGACGGCTCGATGTTGACGGCCATGGAGATCGGCACGGCGGCATAAATACGGCACTGGCTCCCTCCTCCACTTCGGAAGAGGGAGAGAATGCTATCCCAGGTGTCGCGTCTGACTGCGCCGGGATGCGGATGCTGGTGACGCATCCTGCCCCCCGGCAGACAAGATTTCGGTTAGCCGCGCGGCCGGGGCACCGGCGCCGTATATGAGCCGGCCGGCGGCGTGGAGGCGCCCGGCGGCATCGGGGCGAACGGCGGCGGCGGCGTGCCGACCGGGTAGCGCGGGCCGGCGTAGTTGCGCTCGAGCTGCATGTCGTTCAGGCGGTCCACCTGGCTGTCGCCGGTGTCGTTGCCCTTGTCGTTGCTGCGGTCGATGTTGCCGTAAGGCTTGCGGGCATTAGCGGCCTGGGCGGTTGGCGCCCCGAAGGCAGCCAAGGCCAGGACGGCGGCGAAAGCGAGCAGGATCGGCTTCATTGCATAATCTCCTCTGAAGATAGTGTAGGCACAACGCTGCGGATAGCGAAACGATGCATCCAACTGCCGCATCCCGTTCGCAAAATCGCCCACAGCCGCCAGATTGGGTCCATCCCCATTGCCGGACCCTGCATGACCCTCCGCCCGTCCCACCCCGCCGCCGCCCCGCCCGTCCCGCAATCCGCCCGCCGCCAGCGCGCCCATGCCGCCTGGGACCAGCGCCTGCAAACCGCGCTGTGCCTGGACGAACCCGGCGAGGGCATCCCGGAAGCCTGGTTCCTCGGCCCCCGCGCCGAGAACGCCAACCTGCTGCGCGAACTCGTGCTGGCCGCCATCGACAGCCACGCCGCATTCCGGCAAGGCTTCCACCCGGAAGACCCGACCCACATCACCCCAGCCATCCGCGGGGGCGCCGCCTACCATGCCGGCGTCGAGCGCTTGCGGCGGGATGCGGACACGCTGTTCAATGCGCTGCGCCTGTCCGCGCCGTTCGCCTCCATGCGCTACCAGGGGCACATGCTGTGGGACACGGCGCTGCCGGCGACGGTCGGGCTGATCGCGGCGCTGCTGTACAACCAGAACAACGTCGCCGCCGAGGCATCGCCCGTCACCACACGGCTGGATCGAGGTCGGCAACGACCTGTGCCGCATGCTGGGCTACACGGTTCCCCCCCTGGGCGAAGCGCCGGCGCCGGGCAGCGTCGCCCCTTGGGGGCACCTCACCAGCGGTGGGACCATCGCCAACATCGAGGCGCTGTGGGCCGCCCGCAACCTGGCCTTCGCCCCGGTCGGCCTGCGTGCGGCGCTGCGCGAGGTGCCGGCCCTGCAACCCGGCCGCAACCTGGAGGTGCCGGTCTGGGGCGGCGGCACGGCGCGGCTGGCGGACCTGGATACCTGGACGCTGCTGAACCTTGATGTCGACGTGGTCGCCGGCCTGCCAACCGCCCTGGCCGCCATGGGCGTGGCGCCGGCGGCGCTGCAGGAAGCGCTGGCCGGCTACGCCGTGCAGAACACCGGCCTGGTCACGTTCTACCGCAACTTCATGCCCGACGTGCCGGAGCCGCCGGTGTTCCTGGCGCCCGCCACCGGCCACTACTCCTGGCCCAAGGCGGCCACCGTGCTGGGCCTGGGGCAGAACAGCCTGCTGGTGCAGCGGGTGGACCAGGACGCGAGGCTGGACCTGGAGCATGTGGAGGTGACGCTCACGGAACTGCTGCGCCGCCGGGTGCCTGTGCTGTGCGCGGTGGCGGTGCTGGGCAGCACGGAGGAAAGCGCGGTCGATCCCCTGGCCGGGCTGCTGACGTTGCGTGACCGCTTCCGCGCCAGGGGCCTCAACTTCATGGTCCATGCGGACGCGGCCTGGGGCGGCTACTTCCGCACGACGCTGCGGGACGAGACGCAGCCGGACCAGATATGCGGCGTGCCCACCAGCGCCATGGGGCCGTATGCCCGGGCGCAGTACGAGGTGCTGGACCAGGCCGACAGCATCACCGTCGATCCGCACAAGGGCGGCTACGTCCCCTATCCCGCCGGCGCGCTGTGCTACCGCAACGCCGCCATCAGGGACCTGATCTCGCTTCGCGCGCCCGTGGTGTTCCACAGCCAGGCGGAGCCGACGGTGGGCATCTACGGGCTGGAGGGCAGCAAGCCTGGCTCCGCCGCCGCCGCGGTGTGGCTGGCGCACAAGGTGATCCGGCCGGACGCCAGCGGCTATGGCAAGATCCTCGGCCAGTGCCTGTGGACCAGCAAGCGGCTGTTCTGCCGCCTGGCCACCCTCGAGGACCCGCGCTTCCGGGTGACGTGCTTCAACCGCACCCCGGGCGAGCGCGCCGGCAAGCGCCCGCGCAAGCTGGCGGAGGAACGGGCGGTGCTGCGCTCCTTCGTGGAGCTGGACAACAACGCCCTGGCCGCCCGTTTGCAGCAGGACCCGGCGGCGGCGGACCTGTTCAGCCGCATCGGCTCCGACCAGGTGATCCTGGCGTTCGCGCTCAACTTCCGCCTGGCGGACGGGACCTGGAACGACGACCTGCTGCGCGCCAACCTGTTCAACGACCGCGTGTTCGGCCTGTGCAGCCTGATCGAGCCGCGGGAGGACATGGGCATGGCGGCGCGGGCGGCCGGCACCGCGGCCGGGCTGGACCTGATCCTGACCAGCTCCCGCTTTGACCGGCCGACCTACGGGGCCGGCTTCGTGGATGCCTTTTGCGAGCGCATGGGTGTCGTGCCGCGGCCGGAGACGGGAGTGGACTTCCTGATCGCGACGTCCATGGACCCGTGGACGACGGACACCTCCGGTGGAGATTTCCTGCAGGTGATCGAGGATGCGTTGCGGGCGGCGGCGCACCAGGCGCTGGACGACCTGAACTTCGAGCTTCGTCCTTCGGGGTAAGGCTGATGCACATGGCATGAGGACGCCGCCCATCTGCCTGCTTTCTCGCCCGGAGGAGGAGGCGGCAGGCGGGCAGTGGTGGACAACTCAAACCTGGAAATGCGCCTGCGCCCCAAGCACCGCCTCCCGCATCCGGGCCTGCAAGAAGCTGCCCTCCCGCGGCGGCAGCACCAGCGGCGCCGGGCCGCCTCCGATCTTGGCGAGGGCGAACAGCAACCCGTCCGCATGCATCGCCTGGCACAGCCCCGGCACGTCGCCCGGCGCCAAGGCCAGCACCGTCCGCCTGAACCCGGCCCCGCGTGCAATGGCCACCAGGTCAACACCATGCGCCGTGTGCGTCTGCTGCATCCCGGTCTCGCCATACTGCTCGTTGTCCAGCACCAGGATGCCGAGGTTCGGCGGCTGCTTCACCGCGACGGTCGCCAGCGCCCCCAGGCCCATCAGCATCTCCCCGTCGCCGGTGATCACCAGCACCCGCCGCCGCGGCTGCGCCAGCGCCAGGCCGAGGCCCACCATCGCCGCCCCGCCCATGCCGCCCCACAGCGGCAGGTTCTCCGGCCGGTCGCCGGCGGCGGTGATGTCCCAGGCCGGCGCCCCCAGCCCGGCGATCACCAGCGCGTCCCCGCGGTCGGCCAGCACGACGCGGCACAGGGCCCGGCGGTCCAGCCGTTCGTTGGCGTGCGGCATCCGTTCAGTCTTTTCCATGGGTTTCGGCCTTTTCGAACGTCTTGGCGCCCAGCACGCGCTGGCCGATCAGCGTCGCGGTCGGCCGGGCGGTGTTGAACGCCAGACGGAGCATGGCGTCGGCGGTGGGCGCCACGTCCTCCGCCCGGTCGGCGCGGCGCACCAGGGCGCCCATCGCCTCCAGCACGGACTGGGTCGCCTGGCCCATCGGCACCTGGGCCGGGTTGAACTCGCCCCAATCGCCCCGCATGGTCACGATCATCGGCAGCGGCGTGCGGTGGGCGACGGCCAGGGACAGCATGTTGATGCAGTTGCCTACCCCCGAGCTTTGCATCAGCAGCACGCCCTTGTCGCCGCCCAGCCAGGCGCCGAACAGCAGGGCGATGCCTTCTTCCTCGGTGGTCAGCGTGATGACCTGCATCGCCGGGTCGTCGAGGCAGCGGCGGATCAGCCGCGCGTGCCCGGCGTCCGGCACCAGCGCGACCTGGCGGATGCCGTGGGTCCGCAGCAGGTCATGCAGCGCGTCCGGCCAGGTGGCCTGTTCGGTCCCGTGCGTGTCCATCAGGTTCTACCTCCCGAAGTATAGCTGCATCCAACATGCCGCTCCCTGCCCTTTTTTGGGAGAGGGGTCTTGAGGCGCTGCCCCTGCTCACCGGCAGCCACGGTCCAGCGAGTGCCTCTTCAGGATACTGGCAGGATGGGCGCCGGCTACTTCCACTTCGCCGTGCGCCCGCGAGCGGCCCGGGTGGGAGCGTGGAAGTCGTCCGGCTTGGTCCGCACCCAAGCGACGAAGCGGGCCAGTTCCGGGTCATCGCGCAACAGGGCCGGGTCGGCGAGGCGGCGGGCGATCTCGGCCTCGGTGTAGCGGGCGTGGATGGCGGAATGGCAGATCTGGTGCAAGCGGACGGTGCCCAGGTGGGTGCCGCCCTTCAGCTTGGGGACCAAGTGGTGCTTGGAGGACTTGGCTCCCGGCGGAATGGGGCGGCTGCACAGGGCGCAGCGGGGTTGGCCCTGGTTGTCGCTCATGGCCTGGTCCGGAGCCTGACCTGGGGCCTGGTCTGGTTCCGGGTGCCGCCGGGCTTGGTTCTGCCGTCCCATGCAGGGGAGATAGGGTCAGGGCGGCGCGGTTGAACCCGCGGTGCAGTTGAACGTCCACTGCACGCCGAACCCGCCGGTCAGCTTGCCGTAGAAGTCGTCCTAGGGCTGCACGGCCAGCGGTGTCGTGACCCGGCCACCCTCGCCCAACCGCGCGAGCGACCGCCGCGCAAGATCCTGGTCATCCCAACCGCGCCCCGGCCTGCAGGGCGGACACTTGGCCTGCGTCGCGAACCGAATGCTCGCGGCGGCGGGCTGTCCGGCACCCAGCGCCAGCGGCGGACGGTGTTCAGCATGTGCATGAGAGGGGAACGGGGCTGGCCGTGGCAGGAGGTGAAAACACCTGCCCGCCACGGTTTTGCTATGCCCAGGCTGGCGCCGTCCCGTTTTACACCGGGCCGGCAGCCGGGGCTACGCCGCCTTGGATTGCGGGTTGACGGCCCGCTCCGCCAAATCGGTGAACTTCTGGTCCTGCTGCTTGCACTCCTCGGCCATGCCCTTCAGCACTCCGGCCGCGTCGCTCATCCCGAGCGTCTTGGCATGGGCGGCCAGGCTGCCGTAGGCCGCAATGTAGTAGTGCAGGGCGATCTGCGCCGAGTCGACGATGCCCACATCGCGTGTGGCGTCATCGTTGGCCGCCTCGCGGATTTTCTTGGCCCCGGCCTGGATGCCCTCGATGATCGGGTTGTCCATGTTGCCGGCCTGCCCACCCGCCTTCTGCAGCAACTCGTCCAACTGCTTGGCGTGTTGCTGCGTCATCTCGGTGTCCTGCTGCACCAACTCCTTCAACTCGGGCGAGGTGACTGCGCCCTGCGCTTCGCTCGCGGCCTCGTGGCCTTTCTGTCCCGCGACCTTCAGAGCCTGGAGGCCCTGCATATAGAACTGCTTCAGGTTCTCGTTTGACATGATCGATTCCTTTGCTTGCCGGCAGCCGTCCCAGCGCCAGCGCCAGCAATACCGATCCGTGCCCCCCAAGTTCCGTCAACTTAGGTTTAACACACGTCGCTGCAACCGTTGGTGGTGTGCGGTCGCCCGAGCCAGAACCGTCCGCCCGTCCCGCGAGTTCAACGACTGCATGTGCAAGGTCTAGCGCCGCTGTCCGAAGCGCTTCGCCGCGTTCGCGCTCACTCCCGACCTCACCGCCGCGGTTGACGAGCTGACCCACGGCGTCGAGGAACTCGGGCTGAAGGGCGGGTTGATCAACGGCCACATGCACGGGGTCTGTCAGCAGGCACAGGTGGAATGGACTGCTGCAGGTGGCGCGATAGGGACGGGTCTCCGGATAGGAAACCTCGTTCAACACCGCCGATCACGCCAGGCTACCGACTTCGCCAACAGTTTCTTTCCGTTTTTTGCCCAGTTACCAGGCCCGGCGCCCGTCAGTCTCAGCCAGCGTACGCGGGGCCGATGAGTGCAGCCCTTTGCGTTGAGCCTGTGCCAAGGGCCAACGAGCGGTTCAGCACGCCACGGGCAAGATTATAGGCGGCTGCGGATACGACTTAAGAACATAATCAGAAGGAAAAGCCAAGAGATCGGTGTGGTGATGTTATACCAGTCACGCACACTGAATCTCCAGAAAAAAACGCCTGTATTGGTCTGAGCAAATGAGATGATGAGAAAGAACATCACTGTTAGCACGACGCTGTCCGAACGTTCCATCTTGTATCTCTCGCCATCCGAAGTGCTTCGATCCACAAGATTCACAAGCTTGGCTTTCTGATGGCGCACCCACGAGAGAATGACGTATCCCAATGCATAGGAAGACAACACCACGTTCGGTAGACGCCATACAAAATCCGAAATGCTGTGATTCACAAGCTCGGCTTTGTGATGCCGCGTCCACGAGAGGATGACGTATTCCAATGTATAAGAAGACAACACCACGGTGGGAAAAAGCCATAGAAAAGCACCATTCCAGTGAAGTCCTGGAGGAAGCAAATAGTAATTGCTCACCCCGGGTAGGCGATGGTCTTTTCGGCTGACGGGGCGGAGAGGACGAAGCGCAGGACGTCGAGCATCGAGGCTTGGTTGGCCTTTGCGGTGCTGACGACGGTCCGGAAGGCGGCGT
>JAABUQ010012962.1_pt1 | contig 10230 bp, 13 predicted proteins | sample 5560001 | NCBI WGS metagenome assembly JAABUQ01 (sample SAMN10711888, study PRJNA513371) | rock metagenome | isolation source: Antarctica rocks | place: Antarctica: Victoria Land, Finger Mt nord | collected 2015-12-18 | reverse complement strand
TGGGATTGGGAGGATTTTGGGGTTTCGGTGGTGTTGTTTTTGGTGGGGGAGTAGCGGGGTTTTTCCGGGATGGGTTCGGTGGGTTTGGGGAGGGGAGTAGGGGGTGGGAAGGTGGACGATGCGGTGCGTTTGTTGGGTGGGAGTAGTGGCTTTGGTAGGCTGCTCTGGTCGCTCAGAGTAGAGGGCTCTGATTCGGGCTTCAGGTTCCCTTGATGATCGATTGAGAAATAGTCGGTGGCTTTTGAGCTGCGCGTTGTGATTTGGTATGGCCATATGCTCACTGGTGGCTGCGGTATCGCTTTGCTGCTTTCTGGAACTGTTGCAGCAATCGCTACAGGTTCACGGCCACTTGATTCGAAGGATTCCAGTCTGATGGGTGTTGGACGGGTGAGATATGGTGTCTCTGGTCCAAGTTTTGATCCTCTGCCCCAAGTGATTGCTACATCCAAGATGGCAAAGTTCTGGCCACTGGTGGATTGCGTCGACTCCACCTCTGCAGGCATGGGCTGACGTGACAGACTCTCCAAGTATTCGCCGAGATACCTTCGGTCACCCTGTTCTTTGCAGCCTAGATTGTTAGCTTCAGCCAGCAGAGCTGCGGAGATGGCATCCCATCTCTTATTGGCCCCCTTTTGTATTGGGGCTTTGGACTGGCAGTTGCGGTTCTTGTCGTCAGGTTCTTGGATTGGCGGCATGATAATCCATGGTTTCTCGACCAAACGCCCAGTACGACTGCCTGTAAAACGAACGATTTGCTCCGTCATCAAGCTGAAGTCGTTGCGATATCGAGAGCCGACCATTGTAGAGTTGGCGAGTTCGCCATTGAGGTAGACATCAATCTATGGACGGTAAGGAAGAATGGTTCCCAGTCCTGGTATTGGATTGGAGGGATTATTTACCTTAACGTCGTAGAAGGCGTTCTTCGCTGTGCTTTTCCCGGATTCCACAGGAAGGAAGGAAGCACTCGACAAGAACACCGTGAGACAGAGTGCATGAGGTTTGTCGGGTGGCTTCCACTGGCGATCGGGATCCGGGTTGATACTTATGGAAGAGTCCTTCTTCCGGGCTGTCTCATCGTCAGTAGTAGATCGAGGGAATACGTGAAGGGTTTAATACCATCTTGATTGCTTTTCTGGACTTTGCGGTCTCGATTTATGCCGTCGGTCTCCGCCTGGACATTCTTCAAGGGCACAAGTTCCACTGTTGGCTTGAGAGAAGGCACTCTAATAGCCATTCGATTCCTCCTCTCCGCCGTTTCAGGGTCAAATAAATGCTTCCCAGCTTCCACCATAAAGAAAGGGACATCCCGATACTTCCCTAGGAACCTCATGTGGCTTCCAGTAGCCTTATCATTGATGGCATCTTCCCTCAACGTACCATGTTTGGATGCTCTGGCAAATTCCAGAGCCGCAATCTCCACAGCCTTCGTGCTTTCTGGGCATTGTCTCGAGATTGGGTTGCGGGTGGTCGATTTCTCAAGGTCAGCTATTGACAGCTGGGCTGCCGTAGATTTGGCGTAGAATGTAGGCATGATGGTTTGATCATCAGGACGAATCCGCTGTGGGTTGATTGGAAGATCGCATAAGAAATGGCTGTAGTGATTGTGTCAAGTTGTGATGGACTGTGAAGGTAAACATCAACTCACTTGGCCCCACGCCGGCGCAACTCCAAACCTGAGCAATGGAACATATGCATTGGAGCCCGGCTTTCACAAAATGTACTACGACAAAGCACATGGGAAATGATACTTTTCATGGTATGGGATCAAAGGAACTCGTGGCGAGAGGTCGCACTGGGATGTTCTTGGGGGAAACAATACCTACCGTATAGATGAGCATCTCCACTTCCATGGCAACGTCCCTCCAACATTGCTTCTTCTCTTCCTGCGACTGGTCCACATATCCCAGAAGGCAAAGATGTACACTGGGCCCAATCATTCGAACGCGGTCACCCAGATCGTTTCCTTTTATCCAACGAGTTCCTCCGATAGCAGATCTCCCCATCACCATTCTCAAATCCAAAGTCATTTCCTCGTAGGCTCTCATGATTCCCAGTTCCGCATCCCAGGATGCCATACGGAATACCTCCATTCATCCAAATCCTCCAGAAGCAGAACTCTCCAACGCCATCCCCAGCTCCACAATTGTCTTCTCATAAACCCTCGCAACCTCCATTTCCCAACTCCCATGAATGCCCTCTACTACTCTATCATCCATAGCATCATCATCGTCGACGTCGTAATCTTCCTCCGTTATGTCCCCGTCCGTCTCCGTGGCAACTCCCCCATCAGTGCCATCCGCCTCTCCCGCCACCTCCACAACCACCACCCTCGTCCGCTCCACAACCCCTCTCACCCTGACTTTCTCAGTCGTGCTCAACTTGTTCCTCCCATGGAAGTCAGGTAGTGGAGTCTCGGTCTCGGCATCTACACCACGCAGCAAAGAGTAGAACGCATAGTCAAGTTTCCTCAGCAAATGAAACGTAGGCCGTGGCAAAAAGGGGAAGGAAGGAAGGCTCGTGCAGGTCGTGAGAGCTATTGTGAGGAGGTAGGGTATCTGGAGGGACGCTACGTATATTGAAGATCAACGGCTTTATTCTTTTACGTCGGGGCTGTGGTTGAGAGGGGCGTACGTGTGCCAGACGTCCAAATCACATCAATCACTCTCTTCAGATCAAGGCTCATTTCCCCAAAACTGTTATACCCGCTGCTCGTTGACGGTTCTTCCTCAGCCGACACATCACGTAGCTTTGCATCGAAGCGTTTTTCGTAGCGGCGGGATATAGCAAGGAGTTCGTGATCGACGTAGGCGATGAAGCTGCTTTCTTTCGGGCTGCCGGATTTGAGTGGGGTAGAGCGCGGGTGGGGGAGGATTGAGCTCTCATTTGAGGTAGATGCTACGGAGGATGGTGGAGGAGAGGGTAGAGTTGGTTGGAGAAAGCCGCCGGGGCCTTGGGAGATGGAGGTCATGGGAGGTGTGGCATTGAAAGTTGGAATGGTTTTGTACCAACGTTGATGATGGGAAGTGGGAAGGTTTACGCGAGGTACTATTTTCCCCGCGGGTTTCTTGAGACAGGGTTGGTGTTGCTGGAAGTCAGGCTTTGGTATAGAAGAAGGGTGTAGACTGCAGCAGTATGCCTGAAGTGCAGAGAGGTAGCAAAAAGATGGTTTCCAGACCACGTTCACTTTATTCTGTAGAGAATGCTAAAGCCCGCAGCCTGGAAAATTGTACCGTGTCCTCCATCAAGATGAATGCTAGCGATGCCGAGCAAATTTCCTATGCCCGAGGATCCATCTGCTGTCTCTCCAGCAGGACTGCCTTGCTGAGGCTTTCCACCAAGCCTGCTTTCACAATCCCAAGCAGCTCCATCACCTCAATGTGCCTGTCTGGTTCCCATAGAATCATTCTTCGACCCCTGCCGCTCTCCAGTCTGTCATGCAAGCATCAGCCATCTCACTCCCACTCCTTGAGTGGAAAAGTAGCGTTTACCTCAGTCTCCTGCAGCATCCCCCCCTCCAGAATTTTGGTCATACACTCATCCTCATTTGTCGTCCCAAACTCGTTCTCAAGCGTAGACTTGCTCGCTTCGTCGTGTGCATTCTGTGCACCGTGCCTGGCCACCATGAAAAAAAACACCGATAAGCAGCCATACAAGCAAAGGCAGATGAAAGGACACCTCGTGGATGCCAAAGTGGTACGTAGGAAATTGGTATTTACTTGTGTGTGACAAAGATCTTGAACCCGCTCACGACCTGCGCCAGTGGGATAGAGCGGTCACTCTTCCATTTCTTCACTGATTCGATGTCGTCCACCATGATCACAAAGTCATCTTCTTTGCCTTGGTAGTGGACTTTGGATTGGGCCGCGTTTCCGCGAGTCATCTTGATGGTGTTGGGAGGGGGCTTTTGCTACTAGGGATGTTGAGGAAGGCGGCTTTGGTGTTTTCTCGGGAGCTTTCTGGGGTTGCTGATGTGTGGAATGGGAATGTTTTCTTAGAATAGCGGGGCTTGTTTATGGTCTCGTGCAGCTGGCGTGACAATAAGAAGCTTTCGGGAACGACATCATAGGGCTGGCTTTTGTGGGGAGATTTCCGAGGATATTCCACGGACTCCTCATTCTCCCCCTGAGCCCCTCCCCTCATGTCTGGGCTGGGCATTTCCCATCCCTTTTAATATATCTCCGTGGGTTATGCCCACCCTATTATCTTTTCAAATTACGGAAAGTCCAAACAGTCTTAAACCTCTGACATCGTGCCCGCTCCAGAAAATTGTCAAAACCTCTGTGCCTCAGGAATTCTTAGAGGGGAAAAAAAAGGACCGCTGGTTTGAATGAATAGAGGAGGAAATTGAACAGGTTGAACATACTGGACTCAACATTCAAACAACAAAACCCTCAGTGAAGAAAGGTGTGATTCTTCTTCATGTTGACTATTGTACCTGGCCGCCCACACATGCATCCAGGACAGTCTCGTTCCAGCACTTGACCAAACGCTTACTACAGAATCCAGTCCCAGTTCAGAGACTTGTATCTAGACCGAAGACTCTGTAGACGGATGCTGAAGAAGCTTTGGTTCCATTTCCGCATGTGTCTTGTAACCCATTGCCATTGAAATTTCCTCAACGTGGACTATGAAAGTCCCCTCAAAGCCATCAACCCCAACACCTGCATTTCCAACTCCACTCTCTCAGCTTCCTCGTCCCTTTCTCCACTCTCCTCCAAAGCACCCTTTTCTTCCCTTTCGCCTTCCAATCCTCCATCTTTCCTCCATCTCCCACTTCCCTTCTTTCCCCCCTTACCTCCTTTTCCGCTACTTATACCTGGGACATTGAGTTTATACAAGTCCCCCACCTTGGCCAAATCAGTCATGGGTCTTATCGATGAGTCGGTGAAAGGGAGGCAAACGCCATTGATGGATGTGGAAAGGTGGTTTGATATTGTGTCTGCATCTACGGGAGGAAGGGAGGGATGAGTGATTTTGATTGCGATTAGATTAGTGGTCGTAGGGGAAATCCCATGAGCGCGGAGAGTTCGTGCGATCTACGAAGCGGATCAATTAGATGAGGATTTGAAGGAGGGCAGTGCTATTCTTCACGAGGAGAAGGGACTCGCAGAGCGATAAGGCTTGCTAGCTTTGTGATCACAGAAAGAAGTGGAGGAGAAATACAAGAGAGAAAACTCGCGGAATGCAGTCTGCTGAGAACCAAAATATAGGCTCACGTTGTTTGTGCTCCCTAAAGAAAACACAATCTCTGAATGCACGTTTCGGCTCTTAAGTCTGTGGTTCAGAAAATCATTGCTGGCGCGGAAGATGGCTGCTAGGACGTGGCGTATGGATATTACCTATTTTCAAATCAGTATGTATTCCGATCTCAATCCCATGTGCTACTTGTCTCTTGTCTAGGACGATAATTTGGTTTGGAATCTGTTTCGCTTTTTGGAGATAGTCTAAGAGGTATACTATTGAAAGGAAGAAGGGAGAATTACGGAAGTGGCGTCTATCAAGGCATACTCAAACTCTGAATTCCCCTGAAGGAGTTGGGTGTGCAGATGTTGCGCATTTAGTACGGAGCTGTAGAGGGCTATATGTATCACCAGGGTTTCCGGGAGATGGGGAAGGTGGAGAATTGTTAGCGTTGCCATGATATGGTTTGAAATTGGAATGGATGATGATACGAGCAAGACTCCTGATGGTGTTATCCGACAATTGGATGATTTTATGTGTATATACCCAAATGGAGGATTATATGAGAACTCGCCAGATGTATTCCGTGTACGGGACTAATTCCGAATATGCGCGCTCCAAACGCTTCAAACGCCATTGGTCTTTCGCTCCAAGAGGTGGAACACAAGTCTCTAAGACCCGTTTCAACTCCGTGCACAGAAAAGCCCAGACGCTCAGACGCTCGAATTCCAAATTTGAGATGATCTCGCAGGCCTGGCACGGTGGTTCCATATTCACATTACAGTGGCTTCTTGCGCAACTTACGCAGCCACCCAAGAAAGGGCAAGAGAATGAAGGAAAAGCTGAGCATCGAATCGAGACTCACTATCATGAACCTCCTTGGTAGGTACGAGCCTTCTTCTGATACGCTTGTCGTTTGTTGGGACCCGTCGGGCCAGTCGCAGCGGCTGCATTCTTGCAGCTGAGATCGAATGGAGTTGTGCCGTCTGTCGCATTGGTGAGACCAAAGGTTGGGTAACTCCCTTTGTCAGATAGAGTGTAGTACCACAAATTCGTCGTTGCTTGTTTGAGTAATGGGCAAGCCACTAGATTCCAGTACGTTTGGGCAGCATTTGGACTGGGGATCCCTTGCGTGCGATTCCCAGGTCCATTAATTGCGTCGCCAGCCACTGGATACCCGGTTTCCGTGATCCACACTGGTACATTGTTCGCTGCTTTGGCAGTGTTCTGAACGGACTTCAACCCATAGAAGAAGTCGCTAGAGTTGGTGGCCATGTAGCCTTCCCAGTAAGGGAATCCATTCATACCGATGAAGTCAAGGTTTGGGATTATCTGCCCGCCGATCCCATTGTCCGTCCACATTTGCCACGTGTCCACGTGGCCGATTGGGATATTGGCGATGCCGATGCTTGTGAGGTTTTTTCTCAGATCTTTGATGGCCATGTTCAGAGCATCGGTGGTGGCACCATTTCCAAGTGGTTTGCCCGTGGGGTTCGCAGTGCTGTAAGCACGATACAGGTCTTCATTGCCAACCGATATGCCAACAACGATTTGTTTCAATGCGGGAAACTGCTTGAAGGCTTTGTACATGGCATCTCTTTCCGCATAATAGGCTGCTAGATTGGTAGTAGTCCCTGGAGAGACCCACATGCCTAGGAGGAGAGTCGTCCCCGGTGCATTGAGCGCTGCTTGAATTGCTGGTGAGGGGTCGCTGGTCGTATTGATGGCTATTGTGGTGTAAAGACGGGCGCTGGTGAAGCCGGTAGTCCCTTGGAGGTGATTCGCTGCGTTGAATGATGTGCTGAAGTTTGGGGTATTGCTGCCATAACTGAAACCTTTTTGAATTGCTGTAATCGGGCTTGGAATCCACGCAATTGCAGTATTGAAAAGGAATGTTGATGCGACGAAAGTCGCGAGATGCATGATGAAGACAATTAATGAATGCGCAAGACTAAAACAAAAGAGCGTGTGTATAAAGCAAAGTTTGAGAGAGTGTGGAGTTTGTTGATAAAATGTGCAATGTACTTGGAGACCACATCAGCGGCCACACCAGCTTATTAATTGTCACACATTCTGCCTCATGCCCCACCATCCTCTGCAACCAAATGGGAACTGACAAGGAGGGTGTTGTGTTATTGCCAAATTGGTAATCGTTTTGCGCATTTTCTGTAGGTGGCGCAGCGCTGTTACAGGACCCAAGTCTGCTGTCTAGGGCTTCACATAAGCTAGGCGGGCGTCCCCTTGAGCTTCCTGTCGTTGAAGTAAGTATCGAACCTGCGAGAGTGGGGTCACGATTATGTGTATGTGCCAAACTTCATCTGATCGTCGTTAGCAGCTCATTATTCCTCGGTTGTAGTTTGCGGCGATGGTCGCAACGCATAGCAGCCATCGTGAGATTGGTAGCTCTGGATGGAGAAATCTCGATTGTCTCGCCCACAAGGATATCGCAGTGATGAAGAAATTCCGAGGTTTTATCATCCTAGCTTGAAGAGTGTTACCATTCAAGGCACATTTGCTTGTTGTTTAGTGTGTAGACCATCAGATGAGTATTTATTGATCGTTCACTGACAGTCTGTCAACGCAGCCAAGGTAAGGTGTCGGTTGATGGATGAAAAGCTGTTAGCCTTGACGACAAAGGAAAAAACCCACCAAGATTGGTTTAGTGTATTATTGCGTTGTAAGGGTGTCTGCTGGTGAGTGAAAAGCTGCTAGCCTCGACGATAAAAGAAAAAACCCACCAAGATAGGCTTAGCGTATCCTCGCTTCTGTATCTCCGAAATGTCCTCGTGGTCCTTCAAGGCTGGCTTCACATCTGTATCTTCCAACACTCCACTGATGGCCTGGATCACACCCAAGCACGCAGGCCTGCCTCCAGAAGAACAGTTGTTATAATTGAGCTTGCTTTCATCCCCTGAGCATGCTCTCACTTCACAGGGCCATCTGCAAAATTGGCTTTCTCTTCTACATGTTCTTTCAATGCAATCTATCGTACTCTCTTAATTGTGATTTTTCTACCATATTTCCGAGTACCTAGACTTTGATTGCTGCTGCTCTTTGAGCGAGCCTGTAGATCTTTTGTCCGGAAGCAGTAATGGCTGTGGGGGACCTCCTGCAAAGCACCGATAACATTATCATGTTTTTCAATTTCGATTTCGCCAGTTGCTTATTTTTGTGGTAATGTGCGTTGATCCCGTGGTTCTGGGTCGATAGCTTGAAGTTACTGGAGAGTTTACTGCGGTGGGTTCTCCTTCCACCCAGAAAAGACTTCTCAAGCTTTTGTACAATTCTAACATTTCCGTTCCCTTCTCGGCTGCGAAAACATTCATCATTGACAGTGAGTACTTGATATCTTATTTCAACTTGAAGAACTCTTGTCTGGATCGCCATTATTGCTCCTATACTCGCTTACGATACTCGCCATTACTTCTTCAACCGCCATCAACATAAATAGATATATCTCAAGGTCTTGCCGGAACATCGTAGCCGTTCTTACCAAAGCTACCTACAAGCTACAAAGTTTGGTCGACAATACCACCAAAGGCTCAATGTCTGCTCTGAACGAAGGTCAAGAGCAGAATGAGTAGATACCGCTTAGTGACTCAGTCCTAGAGTTGCTAGACCCCCTAATCTCCACTCATGACGCTGAACACCTCGAGGACTTTGCAGCAGCACCATCGGTCGAGCCAACGAGGTCACTGATGCAAGAGATGGCCGAGGGCCCCCTCGTCGGAGGCCATACAACTGAATCCGTCGAGGAACCCATAGAAGAACCCGGGGAAGAGCTAATACAAGATCAAGTGAACGAGGTCACACAGGAGACGCTGAACAATCTACCTCCCACGCCGCCCCTCTCCCTCTTCACCAGTCCCCCTCGATACGACTCCACCTTTCCATACCACTCACACTACATACAGACGACCTACACCAACCACTACGCTCACTCCCCCAGCTCTCCTAACCCCCTCGACGATACCATCCCTCCCCGAGACCCAAAGGACCGCATCGTCACCAGCGTAAGTATCACAACGAAACCAGTAGAGATCGCTACCCTCCGATGGCACAGGCGGACCGACGCCTACCGCCCTTGCCCTCAGGCTACCCCTTTCCCTTACCCAAGCGAGGCAAGTTTACGACGTGCAGCTCGTGCGTCTGGAGGATATCAAACAAAGGATTGAGGATACAATGATGGTATATGGGGGAATGTGGGGATGGAAGGAATTGGTAAAGGAATTGAGGGAGGTCGGGTTGGGGATTGAGGAGTTGATCCGAAAGCTGGCGGTGATGTTAAGGAATTTGGGAGAGGAGGTGGTGGTGGAGTGGGTGGAGTGGGAGAAGATCTGGGAAGAAGATAGGGAGGATTGTGGGAGATGGAGGGATGGGAAGAGGGGGTGGACGAGGCTTGAGCCTGAAGAGATCGTGGTGCCGGAGCCGAAAGTGAAAGGGAAAGGGGAGAAACAGTGATTAACCTTTGACATTACTTTAAGCAAAATGTTTTTCGGCATACAGCAATCTTTAAGACTAAGGTATCCCCTCCCGAGGACGATGAGTTCGCGGATCTATTTGGGCAAGGTGGAGTATGACCAGGCTTTCTGGCTTTTTGAAAGGGAGCTTTATAGGGAACTGCGCAGCCCAGTTTGGTCCCATATCGGCGTCAAATTGGATGTGGTGGTGCGTCTGAATAAGGAGGGAGTTGCATCCTGCTCTGGCGAGAAGTGGAGTGGGACCGATATTCCTGTGTTGCTGAATAGATGGGAGAGGTCGACGGAGACCATGTACGAGCAGAATAGGCACAACGGCATCAAGACGGCAGTTTTATAGCATATCTCCATTAACATTATCATTACTACCAACCTCACCTCCCCCTCCCCCATCACCTTCCTCCCCACCCCCACTACCCTCCCCCTCCTCTTCATCCTCCAAATCCTCCAACGGAAACGTCAAAATCGCCGCCACGCCCCCCAGCCCCTCCAACGCCCTCCCACTCTCATGCGTCCCACTCATCACCCTCACCTCCCCCCCCTCAACCTCCCTCACCCGATCCACAAGCCC
>JAABUQ010012961.1_pt1 | contig 10230 bp, 13 predicted proteins | sample 5560001 | NCBI WGS metagenome assembly JAABUQ01 (sample SAMN10711888, study PRJNA513371) | rock metagenome | isolation source: Antarctica rocks | place: Antarctica: Victoria Land, Finger Mt nord | collected 2015-12-18 | reverse complement strand
CTTCCCTGACGTCTTTGAGTGGGTAGTCGAGCATATGGGCGATCTCCCCCTGGCGCGGAGGTCTTCTAAAGCACATCAACCCAAACCCTTACCTACTCCGCTTTTCCCGGCTTAAGTTGATACCCGCTGGTTACAGTGAAGAGATGTCAAGATTCATTAATGCTAATCCTGGTTTGCAATCGAGATTTAATAAATACTACACTTTTGAAGATTATAAACCTAACGAATTACTATCTATATTTGAAGGTATTTGTAGACAGAACCATTTTGACTTAAATGAAAAAGCCAAAATAGTATTATCTGAAAAATTTACCAAGCTATATGCGAATAGAGATAAAAGTTTTGGTAATGGAAGACTTGTGAGAAATATTTTTGAAGAGACAATCGATAGACAGGCAAATAGACTGGCAAAACTCTCTAGAATCAGCAAAGAGATGATGATGGAAATTAGTTCTGAGGATGTTCCTTAAACAATCTACCATCTGTAAATTTTATGATTAAATGCCCTTATACTAAACACTCTAATAGTGATTCAGCAGGAGCATTGATTGTCAATCGACAGTAACATCAACCTGATTATGACAACATAGATCATTCCCTCATGATTTTCTGGCGAGGTTTCATAGGCTCGGATCGAGAAAGCTTTGACAAAAGCGCGGGAGTACGAAGCCCAAATCAATACTGCGATCGCTAAGATTGAGGAAGCTAAGGATTTTTTGCAGCAAGTAAAACGGCGAATTACCGAGTTAAGTAATCTGGTTGAATCTCTTAATATCCATGCTGTTGTAGGTCTTAACGAACTTGAATCCCAGGCATCATTTGACAAAAACAGGGATGCCAGTAAGTTTCAAAAGGTAGGACTTCTAATAAAGGCACTTGCAGAAATTATGAAGACCCCTATTTTAGACAGCGTTGGGCAGTTGAATCCTGCTACTGCAAGTATCAAGGCGAAGTACCGTACCCTTGGAGAAATCTAGATATGTCAGTACAGAAAATCGTTGTAGCTCTTAACGAGGCAATTAATCCGGCTGAATGCCTACGCGAAATCGTCTCAGCGTACACCGAGTACAAGAAAGTTGCAGAGCAGGAGAGGACTAAACGACAGGAGATCAAAGCATGGGAGAAAGAAACAATTGCCAAGATCAACGCTCAGCGAGAGGCGCTGATAAAGTACCTTGACCGCTCGTTTGATGAGCGATCAGAGAACTTTCGATCTCTGTTTGGAGTAGTTGATCAGGCAATAGCATCAGGTAATAACGATCAACTGGCATTAGCCCTACACGCAATTACAGAAATAGCTAAGTCAAGCCCCTTTAAAGAACTTGCTAATTTAGCTTCTGTCCGGTCAGCACTCAATGATCCAGACCACGAATGGACTTTTTAAAATTATATGCCGAGGTCTATCGCTTGCCACAAAGCCTTGTAGATGCCTCTCAGTCTACGTTTTGAGATCCGGCCTAAAATGTAGTGGTAACTCATTTTTTTGAGTGAATATCTGTGGGATTCCTCCGAGTCAATAAGGTGAAGAGATATCAATATGTTTATTGGTGCCAGCGCGTCAGGAGTCGCAAAAAGAGCGGCGGGGATGGCAAGGTTAAGAGTCCTGATTTCTTAATAGGCGATTGTCCCGTGTGGGGAAAGTATCTGCCATTCTACTTTTATACAAATGAGGTACCGTTGCAGCAGTACACCGATGCGGCAATTGCTTGCATTTTTAAAACTGATTCACGGTAGTGGTACTCAGTCCGGTTTCCCTACCTAATTGTCTTTGAGTCAATGGTGGGCATCGTTTCGCCGCCTGCATTCTCTTGTAGCATGACCGGCAACCACAACAACGCAACCCACAGGGTTAGCTATGAGCAAGTAATTCACGCTTAGTTATCATTATAATGATAATTTTATCTCGTTGTCTACATAACGTTAATGAGATAAGATTAGATTGACGTTGACAGTAATATGAGGTTATGTATATATGTCGGTATCAGTTATGCCAGCACAGAGACGGGTTGAGTCTAAGCTTTATGGCAAGGCCAAAGTCTCAAAGCAGTTCATGATCACTGAGCAATCCCTAGCAGCCATTGATGAGCTAGCTGATGAACTAGGTTTGAGTCGTTCAGAGACTTTGGAGCGAATTTTGCGGACGTTTGATCGAGATGTGGTCAAGCAGTTTGATCCAGAGGTAGCGGCATGATTACAGAACGCTGGAATGAGGCGAAGCGGTCTAGCTTGGCATCTATGGTGGAGCAGGTGATCGCACCTGAATTAATCAACTTGCTGGCATTGCCGGAGGCATCATGACTAACGGCAGCAGTGATCGGCTAGACCGGATTGAGGCTCTACTACAACAATCCGTTATTGCCAGCGATGAGCGCATGACTCGAATTGAGCAGCGCCTAGAACAGTCGATGGCTGCCAGTAATGAGCGGATGACCCGATTTGAGCAAGGATTGGAGGAAACCAGGCAGTTGGTTCACTCTAACAATCGTTTTCTGGAAGCATTCAGTACCAAGATTGACCGCTACACCAACACAATGGACAATCTGGCGAATCGGATTGATAATCTGGTGACTCGGATTGATGGCGTGATTGCCACTTCCAATCAGGACCGGCAGGAGTCTAATTCCCGACTGGCGGTAATCCAGCGGCAGGTATCCGCAATTGCCAAACACTTGGGTATCGAGCTATTCACCCTCTGCTATGCAATGCCGCACGGCAAGGAAGCGAAAATCAAGGAACTCAGGTTGATAGTCAAGGCGTTACCGGATAATCAGCAACCGTTTGATCAGCAGCAATTCCCTACCTTATTTAAGTGGTGGGAAGCAGTACGACGATGGGTTAGCAATTCTGAAGACCGGAACTTTGCAGGTAAGTATTTGTTTCGCGCTCAAGGTAATTCAGCAGAACCTTGGTTGCAGTCAAGTCAGATCTGAAGCACCTTTTAGCCAAATGACGCAAATTGTCTGGACTCGGAGGGCGATAATTACGTCTTCTGCCAAACCAACGCCGCACCGTTGAAGTTGAGCGAGAGCAGGTAGATGCGATCATAACTCACTTGCCATTTGCCATAAAACTCAAATGCAGAGTGGATAGTTTTACTTTTCTCCAGCAGTCTATTTGCTCTAGCATGTACACTAAAAATCTATTAATTCCTCTAAACTTCTGATTTGGTCATCCTCAGATAGATAAAAATACACTTTCTTTAAAAGTTCTGGAGACGCATTCTGAGCAAACCAGTCTTCGCTAGGGTCTTTATTTACTCCTAAAAAAAACTTCAAACGCTCTTCTATAGCTTCCTTATCTTGTTTATCTAGTTGCCCAATTCGCATTAACCAATTTTCATTCTCGTTTTTGAAAGAGTTAGCATCAACTGTACATAGCTGATGAACTAGGGCAAAAGAATCTTTGTCAAGACTGTTTCTGCTAGTAGCTCTAACAGGATATGCTGTCGGAAGACCTTTATCTCGTTCTCTCGAACTTGAAGTCAATGGAATAACCGTAAATGTATCTATATAGTTAAAGCCAGCTTGAAATTGATTACTTGTCCAAATAATATAGGGATGGCCTCCTCTGAAAACTCGACTAGAGTTAATCTGAAGTTTGCAAGATGGGTCTTGACATTCAACCTTGCCCGGTTCTGGCAAGTGGTAGAGGTAAGGATGGCCCTGCTTACACCGAAGAAATACTCGGTGAGGATTTATGTAGTATATCCAACCCTGTCGAGGTTTCTGTCCAGCCACTTTACCTTATGAGTCTAATTCCTGAATTAATCTCTCCCTTTCTTTTTGGAGGTTTAGCCGTATTTCCTCTTCTGGCTTGTGTGCCTCCTTAACCTCAAGCATCGGAGCAGTGCTATAAACATAATCTAGTAATTGTTTTAATTTATCTTGACCTGAACCTGCCCATTCTCTCCTAATGTTTTCCAATATTAATCTGAGACTTGAAGGTAGTTCAAGCTCCTCCACATTTCCTGCCTGTGGGCCAAGATTAATTAGTTGGGTATCCGCTTGTGGATCTTGTAGAATCTCCCTGCCATTCATTTTACTTAGGATAGCATCTATATCATCATGCCAAGGCCCGTGTCGATAATAATACCAGTCTAGTTCAGTAAGCTGCTTCCCTGTCCATTTGACAGAGTAAAGATCGGCTAAATACAAAAATTTGACGAGTCGGGTTTTAGTGATATGCCCTTTTGTCGAGTACACGAAATACTTTATCAGTTTCTCCAACATGGCTCTTTGGTCTTCCGAGTGCTACGAAGTTTTTGGTTAAGTATAAATACTTGCAAATCTCTTTGCGAACTCCTCTCAACCACTTTGATTTAACGTTTTATTTTTAAATTAAACCTAAAACCTTAACATTAATGCTTTAAAAAAGTAAAGCGTTACACCTTCCAAGCTAGTATAGCTAGAACATGTGTACTATGTAAAGCGTACTGGTCTAGTATAATCAACAACCTTTCTGCCACTTCACCATCTCGGCAAAAGGCATAAAACACCTATGACTCCACCATCCACCCATAAAGCTGGAACCTTAAACCGCCACTCAATTTTGTGACAAGGTTCCTCGGCATAACAAGCCCCACACAACCGCTTGAGGCAGATTTCATGGCATTGGCAAACCTCGCAGAGCACCATGCGAACACATCTTGGAAGAATAAATCTGTCGCTTGAAAAGATGGTGAAATCAAGACTTCTAGCAGAACTGGGTAGCTAAGTATAGTTAAAAATTTGCAAATGGCGAACAGTATAAAAGGGGGTCTTCTAAAAGAACTATCTTTCTATCAGTCAGCCGCTATTCGCGCTCCTCAATGAGTTGCTTTACTTTAGCCCACCCAGTCTCGTCCAGATCAGGCAAAACTCGAATGACATTTGGGTCATATTCTAGTCTTTGACTAAATACGTCCCAGGCTTCCTCGTCCTCTCGATGGGACAAAACGTAGGCTCGAAGCTCGGTGTTGCTCATCTGATCAAAATTACTCATTCTCAAACCCCCATTCTTAACTTGGATTGACAAACTCGCATAGCTGCACTCATCTGTTCTACTGTTGGCAAAATTTATACTCCTACAGAGCTATAGCTTTCCACCAAGGTATTTCCCCCACATCAGTTTGCACGTCTATTTACAAGTCAGATTTCTAAATTGGGAGCGATCGCAGTTTTGGACGGCTATCCAGCACTGCTGAGGAGCAGAATGAGCTGGACGATGATAAGCGTGAGGAGAATGATGGCGATAACGACAATGACGAATTTGATTTGTCAATTATTGAAAAGGACTGAACTCTTTTCTGGACAGGATTGTAATCTCTAAATAACCATGTTGACATAGTGGAAGCCACCGGTTCGAGTCCATTTTAGAAAAGATGGAATCCCCTGATTCAGGAACAAAAGTTAATAAAAGCGATCTGTTAGCATAGAAGTAGGTAAGAATAACAAAGGGAAAAATGGCATGAGCCGTAAGATTCTATTTAAGGCCAGCTTAACTCTGATGGCAACGCCTTTGATCTCAATGGTAGCCACACCAGCTTTTTCAACGTCAATATATAGTCAACAGCAGCTTTTGTCAGGGCTAGGGTCGGTTAGCAATAGTCAGCACTCAAAATTGATAGCGGATTGGTACAACCAAGATAGGAACTACAACCAAGACCGCCACGGAAAAAATCGAAGCCGCCGTCACGACATCTGGAATCGCAATCAAGATTATGGTAAAAACCACGATCTTCGAGACGAGAATTATGATCGATCCAACCAAGATCAGGACTACGACCGCCACAACCAAGATCAGAACTACAACCGCCACAACCAAGATCAGAACTACGATCGCTACAATCAAGATCAGGGCTATGATCGCCACAATCAAGGTCAGGGCTATGATCGCCAAAACCGCTTAGAAGCACCTCAACCGCCGCCTGCACCACCTGTACCAAATGTACATGTACCGCGTCAACGACCATATTAATTAAAAAAACAGTTATTCACATCTACCCCGCTTCATCCGCTGGCTCGGGGTTTTTCATATTTGTTACAGCTTTCCCTAGTCACGAAACTGCTTAGCCAATTGTCTAAGGTTAAAAAGGAATGCCCCAGCAACGAGCTAGGGCAGGAATGGAGCTTCAGAATTGTTGAATTCTGACGACTACCGCCTTTATTCTGCTTTTTCAATCTTTTTTTGCAATGACTATGGTTAAATTCGCAGCTAATGCTCCAACTGCTGCAATTATTGCGGCTAGTGGAAACACAACAGCACCCACTACGCCACCTACCATCCCAACGGTCAGAGGAATTTCCACCAGCGTCCGTCCCGAGCTATTCTTAATAATGATGCAACGAACGTTCCCTCGACGCAGCAACTCCTTGACCTTAGCGACTACGGCATCGCCACTAATCTTAATTTCTTCTGCCCGGACTTTTTCGTTTGGCTGAACTGGTGGTTCCACAAAAGTTGGTTCAAATTCAACATTTGCTACTTGATCTTTCGTCCGTACTTGCTCGTTCATTTTCTTAGTTAAAGCAGGTTAAAACCAGCCTGAATTGTTGTCGTTATAGTTTGATCTTGCCTAATCCATGTACGAAAAAACAAGCCAGATAACCCTACTGTGGCAGTTCGTGTTTCTCCCCTTAAGCAGATCGAGCTACGGCTACCGCCATAAAAATCAGGTCGAGGTTGGCTAGGGTTGTAGCTCATGACTCCTATGGAAGTGCACTTGCCGCCAGTTTCCATCCTGCCGATGCCAGACGCGTGTTTCCTCGAATTGCGTGGTAGTCGGTACTCCGTTGGCATTTAGATGTTGAATGAGCCGCACATACGCAACAACTGCCACATCGCCCATGATACGTACTTGGGGCGCAACCATCGTCGTGTGAGACTCTCCTTTTACGCTCTTAAGCTTGAAATAGAAATGATGGAACTCAAGCCCCACAACCAACTGACCGGGTGCCTCTGGCTCAAAGGATGTTAGAGACGAATCGCTCAGTTTCTTGTAGGTGCCCCAGTCAGACTGGGCAATGCTCTCCAGCAACTGTAGATTAAGTTGCAACAATTCCTTCGTTACAGGGTCAGACATATATTGATGAGTCCCTCACCTTGCCTCTTAGTCACTTGGTGTAGAGGGATTTTACCAAAATTGGTGATAGGTTGGGTGCGATCGCTCTAGAGTCGCTTTCTCTGTTTACATAATGTACTTGCTTTTTAAGGTTATCTGTGCCAAGCTTGTGTCTTGTAGCTATTAAATACGACAAATCGATTGACTTACTGTACTTAACGGCAAAAACAACTTAGATTTACGCTCATCTGAGTATTCAGCAATGGTTACTCAGCTACTTTTACTGATGGTTTCTGAGGATTGAACCATTGTTTATTTGGTCATGAAAATCTAGTGCATATTGGTCAGCTCAACGTCAAGGATGTGGTTTGGTATCAAAGTAATAAAGCATAAAGGAGAGTAACGCAGATGGAAGTTCTTTGGTTTGTGCCGACACACGGAGATAGTCGCTACTGAGGTGAAGTAGATGTTAAGAGACGCTCAAGGACTAAAAGTCACAACCAACTCCCTCGAAGCGATCGCGGCGATTGATCACTTCTTCTCACAGTCACTCAGCTATGGCAATGATGCCCAAGGGATTCTAAAAGGAACTGAAGCAGATCCAGCCTGTGTGATTGCTAATGCTCATGCGGCAGCTCATTACCTAGCGCTGGAAAGTGCAGAGGCTCGTCGTCAAGCAGAGCCTTACCTTAAGGCGGCAAAAAAGTATCTGGATCAGGCGAATGAGCGTGAAAAGCTTTACGTTTGGGCGATTGATGCTTGGGCTAAAGGTGCAATTGATCAAGCGATCGCCTACCACGAAGAGATCGCCCAGAAATTTCCGCGCGATCTTATCTCCGTCCAGAGGGGGCAGTACCACTACTTTTACCTGGGTAACAAACAAGGTCTACTGCAAATTGCCGAAAAAGTTTTACCTGCTAATCGTGAAAGTTACTACCTATACGGCATGATTGCCTTTGGTTTAGAGCAGTGCCACCGCCTACAAGAAGCTGAAGAAGTTGGGCGACGGGCAACAGCAATTAACCGTCATGACCGATGGGCGCACCATGCTGTGGCTCATGTGATGGAAACACAAGGTCGGCTGGACGAGGGGATTGCTTGGATGGAAAGCCTCTCGGACACTTGGGAGGATTGCAACTCACTCTTGTACACGCATAATTGGTGGCACATTGCTCTCTATTACCTAGAGAAAGAAGAGATTCAGAAAGTTTTAGCGCTATATGACACCCGCATCTGGGGTCGCGCTTGGAAAGAGTCTTCCAAAGACCAAATCGGTTCTATCTCACTGCTATTGCGGCTGGAATTAAGAGGCGTAGATGTCGGCGATCGCTGGGAGGAACTTGCAGCTTACCTCACCCCGCGAATTCACGAACATGCCTTGCCGTTTCAAGATCTGCATTATGTTTACGCTCTAGCACGGGCGGGTAAAGCTGACCTGGGAACAGAGATGCTTTTGAGCATGCAAGCCTACGCCAAGAAAGCATTGCCCTATATCAAAAAGACATGGGTTGAGGTAGCGGTGCCAGCGGCTCAAGGAATGGTTGCCCATGCGAAAGGAGATTGGGAAAGAGCGATCGCCAAACTTAGGCCAACTTTGCCACGTCTGCACGCGATTGGTGGTAGCCATGCCCAACGTGACCTATTTGAACAAGTCTATCTCGACGCCTGGCTGCGTGCTAAGCAAAACCATGAAGCACTTCAACTACTGGAAAAGCGCGTTGCAGCCCGTCGTTATGTTCCGCAAGCTCTCCATAAACCGCGCTTGGCTAAGGTGCCATCGAAGCTGTAATTGAAGTTATAGCCCTGCTCAAAGGTGGCAAATGACCATAAAAATCTCGGAGTTCACAACTAACGTCTTGATTTAAGAGAATGGCCGGAAGTCTTTTGAGCTTGGCTGTGACAGAGTGCCACACATTTAAACAGTTGACTGCTGGATGCGCCGTTACAAATCTTCTTCATCTGCGGGTAGAACGTATATACCTGGTTCAGTGCTAGCTCCAGGAAGAATTTCACGACTGCTCTTAACACCTCTACTTTCGCAAAAGTCTGCAAAAGCTTGTAAACTCTCTAATCTAGCTAAAAGTTCACTAAGAGCATCGAGATACTCAGCTACAACAATTTGTTGGTACGTCCACTTTTCATTGCGTTGAAAATTATAAAACATCTCAAACTCTAACTCTGCATCATTCTTTCTTCGACGTACTTGAACATTTGACAAAGAGCTATCTACAGAGGAAATGTAAGCAATTCGCTCAATACGATTGTTACTGATATGTTCTTTAAAATGAGGTGCAGCGAAACGGTAAGCTGTCACCATCTGTGGTCGTTCATCAGCCAGTAATGCATCTGCCCACCTAACTGCAACTCCTCGAAATCGCGGCACTTCTAAGGCGAGTAGATCTCTGGCATCACGAATATGCCCAGTTTCTAGGAGAAGATGTGCTTCCGTAGCAGTAGCCACAGCCCAACTTTGGAGTGCAACATCAGTGTTTAACATCGTTTGTGCATCTAGTTCTGGTTTAGCTTGCATTACTTGATCAGAAAAAACCATCCGAACCCGAGACGCTGTCTTGAGAGTATTCCGTGCAGGAGATGCAGGGTAGCGACTTCGATCTAGAATCTCAGCCCGCAAGTCTGCTATTTCTTTAATTAAAAATGTCCGATGAAGTTCGGAAATTGCTGTTCCGAGACGTTGCTGTTCTTGTCTACTATGTTGGACAAGTAGATGAAGATAAGCAAGCTGACCAGATAGATTATCTAAACTATCCTCAATCCGATTAAAGCCAGCTTCCATTGACTTATGAATATTATCCAGAGAATTTTGAATTTGATTCAGTTTGTAGCCCATATAGGCAAATCCGGCAATACTGACACCAAGATTCAAAACACTTGCTCCAGCTGCAATCTGAGTTATTTGTAGTACTGTAGACAGCATTCGTTGGACTTGATTCAGTTTATGAACTGTAATGCTATGACCCACCACGTTTGTAACTAAAGATGCTCCTCCTAATACAGGAGATAGAGGTAGAGTCGTCAATTGGCTGGTGAAGCCCGGTGATTCAATCACCCGCATTTCTCACAAAATCTGGAAAAATGAGGCACTAAAAGGGCTACAATATATTCATAGCAATAATTTCAGCGTTTTAGCTTCATGACTCCTAGTGCAACACAGTGTTTCCCCGCTCAGTTCA
>JAABUQ010012960.1_pt1 | contig 10231 bp, 9 predicted proteins | sample 5560001 | NCBI WGS metagenome assembly JAABUQ01 (sample SAMN10711888, study PRJNA513371) | rock metagenome | isolation source: Antarctica rocks | place: Antarctica: Victoria Land, Finger Mt nord | collected 2015-12-18 | reverse complement strand
CGACCGTGAAGGTCGCCAGGCCGATCAACAGCACGGGCCGACGACCAAAGCGATCCGAAAGTGGGCCGACGACGAGCTGACCAACGCCAAACGCAAAGACGAACACGGAAAGTGACGCTTGCACTGCGCCTCTCGAAGCATGCAGCGCGCTAGCTATCAACGGCAATCCCGGAAGGCTGACGTCGATCGAGAGCGGCGGCAACATCGTTAGCGCGCCGAGCAAAACGACAAACGCAATCCCCGTCGTTGTCCCTGCCTCGGCCATAGAGGAGTGTGTTTGCGACGGAAAATTACTCCGACGCTTATCGTCGTCTATCGTTTTCAGCTCCAATGTATAGTGTAAGAGAATTGCAGTAACAGATATTGACTTCTGTTGTCTGGGGACATATCCTATGGTTGTGATCGCCCACGAGAGACGCCGAAAGGCGGCTGAGTCCTCACTTCAAAGTGCTCCAGAAACGCTATCGCTCGATGGCGTGCTCGACGCGGCAGAGTCAGAATTGCGCCGTTTCGGGCCAGCGAAAACGACCGTCGTCGACGTTGCTCGTAAACTTGGTGTCACACACGGAAGCGTCTATCGCTATATCAAGAGCAAGGCAGATCTGCAGAGTGCTGTCGTCAATCGATGGCTTTCCCGTCTTTTTGCGCCGCTCGAAGACATCGTGAACGAAAGCGGTTCTGCCGAGGTCAGGCTTCGTCACTGGATAGAAGGGCTTATTGCGGCTAAGCAGACGAATTTTCGTGATGATCCTGAGATGTTTGCGATGTACGGACAACTTGCAGCTTCGGCTCCGAGGGCCGTCAATGTGCAACTTGAACGCTTAGCCGCTCAGATCTCTGCCATTATCTCCGATGGCGTCCGGCGCGGTGAGTTTCACTGCGATGACCCGGGTGCCGCGGCGAGCGCGGTCTTGATAGCGACGTCACGCTTTCATCACCCCGCGCACGCTCTCGAATGGGTTAGTCCGGAATCAAACGGTGGCTTTGAGTCTGTCTGGACGTTTATCAGCGCCGGACTACGAGCCTCGACATCGCCGCGACGACCCGCAACGAAACGCTGACAACTTAAGAAAGTTCTTCACATGGCCAACTCGATGTCCGGTGCGCCGGACATTATAGATCCACGCGTCCTCGTCGAAGCATTTTATCAGGCATTCGGTCACAACAACTTCGGGCGCCTGAACAAGATCGTCGATGAAAACTGGCAAGACGTTCCGCTTGCGCCGGGCCAACAGCCAGGAAGGGATGGTTTACAGGCGCTCTTCGCTTCCTTCCACAGCGCATTTTCCAACGTCGAGGTTACGGTCGAGCAGATGCTTGTCGACGGTGACGACGTTGCCGTACGTGTTGCGATCGAAGCCGTTCAGAACGGTCCATTCCTCGGCGTTCCCGCAAGCGGCAAACCCGTTCGCATCAGCGCGCACGATTTTCACAAAATTCACAACGGTCTGATTTCGCGCACCGATCATCTCGAAGATTGGTTCGGCTGGTTATTCCAGGTCGGCGCTTTCCCAAGTCACCAGGAGGAAAATTCATGAAGGCACTTCGGATTCACGGTTACGGCAAAGATCTCGTTCTCGATGAGATCAAGGTTCCAGACATCGGCCCGGACGAAGTTCTCGTTCGTACCAGCGTCGCGAGTTTCAATCCCCTAGATATTAAGCTCCAAAGCGGTGCGATGGATGGTTACTTTCCGCTAACGTTCCCGTACACATTAGGCACGGATCTGAGCGGCACGGTCCAGCGCGTTGGATCGAATGTCACACGTTGGCAAGAAGGCGACAAAATCGTCGCGCGAGTCGATCCGACGAGCGGTGGTGCATTCGCTGAATATGTTGCTGTTCCAGCCGCGCACATGGCCGCGGCGCCGACGACCGTCTCGCTCGAAGATGCGGCAGGTATTCCTACCGTGGCTCTCACGGCTTGGAAAGGACTATTTGAGAATGCTGACCTTAAAGCCGGACAGAGCGTACTGATACACGCCGGCGCTGGCGGCGTCGGCAGTTTCGCGATCCAGTTCGCGCACGACGCCGACGCGCAGGTCATCGCGACAGCATCGGGCGACGGCATTGACATTGCCCGACGGCTCGGCGCCGATCAAGTCATCGACTACAAGTCTGAGGATTTCACGAAAGCAATCTCCGGCGTCGATGTCGTGCTCGACACGCTCGCAGGCGAGACGCAGATGGGGTCATTAAAGGCGTTGCGTCCGGGCGGCATGCTCGTGGCGACTCCGTATCCCCCTGACGAGGAGGTTGCAAAAGCGCACGGCGTCCAGGCCTCGTTCGTCTTCTGCCAATCCGACGGTGCGCTACTGCAAAACGTCGTCGAGAAGATTGACGCGAAGCACATGACGGTTCTGGTCGATCGCACATTCCCGTTGACAAGCTTTCACGACGCCTTCACGCATCAAGCGTCGGGTCGGGCACGGGGAAAAATCCTCGTATCTATCTCCTAATTAGCGTATGAGCGAACGAAAAACCGTAGTCGTCACGGGCGCCGGTTCGGGAATTGGTCGAGCCGTCGCGCAAGTGCTCGCGCTCGCCGGGCACTGCGTCTATGCCGGTATGCGCTTGACGGTGGAAGCCGGTGCGGCGCGAGCCGACGAGGCCAAAGAGTTTGCCGAGCGCGAGCGGGTCGATCTTCGCGTCGTCGAGATCGACGTGCTCTCGGAGGCGAGTTGCCGCGCAGCAGTCGATCTCATCCTCGCCGAACAGCAGCGGCTCGATGTCGTCGTAAATAACGCCGGGATGCTTATGGTCGGCATGACAGAAGGCTTCACGCCCGAACAACTGTCGCAGATCTTCGACACGAACGCCATCTCGTGGCTCCGCGTAAACCGCGCGGCGCTCCCGACAATGCGCCGCCAGGGCCGCGGAGTGCTGGTGTATATCAGTAGCACGACGGCCCACATCTTTGAGCCGTTCATGGGCCCATACGTCGCAAGTAAGGCTGCGGGCGAAGCGCTCGCCGAAGTCATGGGTCTCGAAGTCAGCCGGTTCGGGATCGAAAGCGTCATCATCGTCCCGGGAGCGTTTACGCGTGGCACCGAGCACTTCGCGCACGCGCAAGGCCCTGCCAACGCCTCGGTCGTGGCGCAATATGGCGACATTCCAAAGATTATCGAAACTCTAGGCGGTCGCCTCGAGGCTATCGATGCAGCGAACGGTGGCGCACTCGATGTGTCAGCCGTCGGCGTAGCCGTTCGCCGCGCCCTAGATCTGCCGCATGGCGATCGGCCGGGCCGGATCGTCGTCGACTCGCAGCACAAGGGCGTCGACGATATGGACGCTCTGTACCGCGTCAAGCGGGCGGCATTCTTCGAACAGATGGGCGTCGCCGACCTCATATCGATTCCACACAATAAACGTTAGCCGTCTGAGGAACAACGATGGCCGTACTTACAAACAAAGTCGCAATTGTGACCGGCGCTGCAAGTGGTATCGGCGCCGCGACCGCGGAGCGCCTTGCGCAAGACGGCTTTGCTGTCGTCGTTAATTATCGCGGTGACGAAGGGCCGGCGCAGGACGTCACGCGCAAGATCCAAGCTTCAGGCGGACAAGCCCATCCGTTACGGGCCGATGTTAGCGACGCTGCGGCAGTGCGCCGCATGTTCGACGAGGCGGAGTCGTGGCTTGGTGGCGTCGATGTGCTCATCAACAGTGCCGGAGTCATGGAGCTGTCAAACATCGCGGACACCGACGACGCGGCCTTTGACCGAATGATCGACGCAAATCTCCGCGGCACGTTCAACACGCTGCGTGAGGCAGCAAAACGGCTTCGTCCCAACGGCAGGATCATCAATATCTCCTCAAGTGTTGTCGGACTCTACCAACCGCAATACGCCGTTTACGCCGCCACTAAATCCGCGATCGAAGCACTCACGCACGTTCTCTCCAAAGAGTTAGGTGCGCGAGGCATCACCGTCAATGCTGTGGCGCCCGGCCCTGTCGGTACCGAATTCTTTCGGAAGGGCAAAAGCGAAGAACTCATCGCTCACATCGCGTCGCTCAACCCACTGGGGCGGCTCGGCCGACCCGACGACGTTGCGAGCACAATAGCGTTCCTCGCGGGACCGGACGGCGGCTGGGTCAATGGCCAGGTGCTGCGAACAAATGGCGGAGCGATTTATTATGGCGCAGATCCGAATAGACGAGGGACATGAGTTCCGGCGAGTTGTTCACGACCTTCGTCGACGACACGTCACCGTTCGACGAATCGAGCGAGTCGCGGCGTGGATGTTGCGCGTGACCTTCGCTGGCGACGACCTTGCGGATTTCGCGAGCGCTTCGTTCGACGATCACGTCAAGATGTTCTTTCCTGACGCGAATGGCAACATACTTGCTCGCGACTACACACCTCGCCGTTTCGACGCGATGACGCGCGAATTGGATATAGAGTTCACGCTGCACGGAGACGGTCCGGCTACGCGGTGGTCCGAAACACTCAAGCCGGGCGATGTCGCAGAGATTGGCGGCCCTCGAAGTTCGCACGTTATCCCAACCGATTTCGATTGGTATGTTCTGATCGCAGACGAGACCGGCATGCCCGCGCTCGCGCGCCGGCTGGAAGAACTGACGCAGAATGTGCCGGTGTTCGTGATCGGAATGGTTGATTCAGAGGACGATTGTGTCCCGCTTGCCGTCGGAGGGCGCACTCACGTCACTTGGATCTACCGTGCAAAGGGAGACATTATGGCCCACCTTATTGACGCGATCTCTCGACTGCAGCCGCCGATCGGTGATGGTCACGCATGGGCAGCATGTGAATCGTCGACTGCGCGCGTGCTCCGCGACGTTCTCTCGACGCGATTGAGACTGCGTAAGGCGTGGGTGAAGACGGCGGGCTATTGGCGACGCGGTGAAGCTTCGACGCACGAGGTGTACGCTGCGACCAGCCCCGAGCCGTAAGCGCGAGCGACGAAAACAACGCAGCGTCCGGAGACAATCGTGCCGAACTAAAACTCCAATTTAAGACTGCAACGCATACATCATTACCGGCCCGATTTCCGGCTGCCGACGAGAAAATGAACGGCTAGTAGGGGCCCGCCCGTAGGTTATACCAACCAGCCAACTTTAACAATCGGCAAGACAATACGGCGACAAACCCGCGCACATTGATTCTTAAAGAGTTTTGCCTCTAAGCTGTTGACATTTTCCTTAATCTCCCCTCACCTCGACCCGTCGGGGAATGCGTACTTCCATGATTTGCTGCGTCGATACTTCGCGCTTGGGCCGCAAAAGGAAGTACGCGAGTGACGGCAATAAAATTAACGCGCCGACCATGTTCAACAAGAACATAAAGGCGAGCAACACCCCCATGTCCGCCTGGAACTTGATCGGTGAGAAGGCCCACGTCGCGACGCCCACGGCCAGCGTTACGCCGGTCAGGAGCACGACGCGACCCGTGAAAAGGAGCGCGTTATAGTAGGCCTCGGAAAGCGAGAGTCCTTCGTTCAGTCGTGCCAGCACGATACTCATCACGTAGAGTGAGTAATCGACACCGATGCCGACGCCAAGTGCGATCACCGGCAAGGTCGCGACCTTGACGCCGATGTGTAACCACACCATTAACGCCTCGGCTAAGATGGATGTCAGAGCCAGGGGGATAACCGCGCAGACCACCGCGCGCCACGAGCGAAACGTGACGAGGCACAAGATGATGACTGCGGCGTAGACCAGCAGCAGCATCTCGTTGTTCGCCTGCTCCACGACGATGTTCGTCGCTGCCTCGATGCCGGCACTCCCGGCCGCCAAGACGAATTGAGCCTTGGGCGAGTCATTGGCAGCGGCGAAGGCGTTGACTTCGTTCACCACGCGGGTCAACGTGTCCGCACGGTGGTCGTTCAAAAACGCGTAGAGCGTCAGGAGATCGCAGTTGTCGTCGTACAATCCGGCCGGAACGTTTCCCCCGGCGATCATGTTGATGACCCGCTGGTTCTCGAGCAATTCGTACCAGTCGAGGCTTCCCTCGTTTAAAGCTACCAGGACACGACGTGAGACCGATGCGAGCGAGTTCGTCGCGGCGACGCCCGGCAGTTGGCGGAGACGCCACGCCAGGGCGTCCTCCTTCGTGAGCGTGTCGTACCCGGTGCATGCGTTCGGTGGCGTCGTCACCATCACGGCGAAGACGTCGCTCGAGGCGCCGTAATGTGCTGTGACATAGGAGGCGTCGTGGTTGTAGACGGAGTCGGCTCGTAACTCGGGAGCGCCGGGATCAAGGTCGCCGATGGTCAAATGCGTGGCGACGAGCGCGCCGCCCGTTGCGAGCGCCGCCGCGACGACGAGCGCGCCCGTCGCGTAGTTACGACGCGTGAACAGGTCGAGGGTCCGCCAGACGAGGTGACGAGACGGCTGCGATTCGCCGACGGTCTCTTCGCGCAGACTGCGTTCGGCGGCCTTCGGATCGACGCCGACGTAGGACAACAGGACCGGCAGCAGCATGAGGTTTGTGAAGACGAGGATGGCGACTCCGATCCCCGCGATCAGCGCCAGATCCTGAATGATCCGGATTTGAATCACCATCAGCACGGCGAAGCCGACGGCGTCGCAGACGATGGCCGTCAAGCCGGCGAGGAACAGTCGTCGAAACGTGTAGCGCGCGGCGACCAGACGATGCGTTCCACGTCCGATATCTTGCATGATGCCATTCATCTTCTGGGCGCCGTGACTCATTCCGATCGCGAAGACCAGGAAGGGCACCAGTATCGAGTACGGGTTGAGGTCGAAGCCGAGCACCGTGACGAAGCCCAGTTGCCAGATCACGGCGACGAGCGAACAACTCACGACCAGGAACGTGCTGCGTAAGCAGCGCGTGTACCAGAATAGGAACAGCGTCGCCACCGCAACGGAGATCGCGAAGAAGCCGAGGATCGAATGCATGCCGTTGATGAGGTCGCCCACGACTTCGGCAAATCCGGTGATATGGAAGCCAATTTTCGACGTCGTGTATTTCTCGCGAAGCGCGTCGAGCCCGTTCGTGAATGTCGTGTAGTCGAGGGGCTTCTGCGTCGTCTGGTCAGTCGCGAGCAATGGAACCGAGATGATCGAGGAGCGAGCGTCGGCCGCGACGGTCTGTCCAATCTCCCCCGAGCGCTCGACGTTGGCACGCACTTCCGCGATCGCTTTCGGTGACCCGTCGAAGGTGTTGGCGACGACCGGACCACCGGCGAGGCCGTCCTCGGTGACGCCGACCCAGCGTACGTTCGGAGTCCAAAGGGACTTCATGGCGTTGCGATCGACACCGGGTAAGAGGAAGACTTCGTCGTTGATCTTCTGCAGCGTCGTCAAGTAGTCACGGTCGTAGATGGTCCCGTTCTTCGCTTCGACGACGATGCGGACCGAATTGCCGAGCCCGGCCAAGTCTTCAATGTGAGCGAGATAATTCTTGATGTATGCTTGCCGCGTCGGTAGCGTCTTCTCGAAGCTGGCGTTGAGGTGGAGCCGTGTCGCCGCGGAGGCCAGCACGAGCGTCACGATCGCGCAGATAACCACCACAACACGGCGGTTGTTAAAAAGCAATCGTTCGAGCGGCGAGCCCGAGGAAAGATCGAAGTCTTCGATACGCCCGACGACCTGCTGCCGCGATGTAGTTTGAGGCACTCTAGAACTCCATCAATCTGATTGGTCGAGTCGATTCGCGCCGCCGAGGCCGGTGGTGACGAAAACACGGTCGGGAGCTTGCGCGACACCGGTGAGCGGTGGAAGCGCCGTTGTCAACGGTAGGACGGGAGACATGCCGTCGCGCCCGGGTCTCCAACGAAATAATGTACCGACGTCGTCGGTCAAGATCACCGTCCCGTCCGCCAACGTGTCGCTCCCGCTGAACGAAAGTGCTGAAGACGCGATGATGGGTCGGAATGACCTGCCGCGGTCGCGCGAACTGTACGCGTGACCACGAAGACCCGCGATGATCAGAGCATCGCCGCTGGGCGCTGCGACGGCGAAATACGTCCCGCGATAAGGGGAGCGAAGGCGTTCGAAATTCTCGCCTCCGTCAACCGAACGGGCTAAGTAGCCTTGTTCCCCGACAAGATAGACGATCTTATTCTGACGGGCGATGCCATACAGATGTCGTCGACTCGGGTTATTGATCCGGCTCATTCGTGGAGACCACGTGACGCCCGCGTCCGTCGTGCGGAACACGATGCCGTCAGCGCCTCCGGCCGTCCCGTGACGCGCGTCGTCGAATCGAACGAAGAAAAATGGCTTGTCCGGCCCGTCCTCGACGAGCTCCGTCGCCGCGCGCAGATCGTCACGAGTGCGGCGAGCAGCATGAGCATGAACGTTGGCTTGTGCGTCCGTTAACGCGAGTTTAGCAAGTCGTACTCCGTCGAGCTGTTTCGTCCAATGTTCGCCGCCATCGACGCTACGAAGAATGACGCCGGAGTGCCCGACCGCCCAGCCTTTTTCCGGAGTTGGAAAGTCGACCGCCGTGAGCGTCACGCTGACGGGGACGGACGCCTGCGTCCAACTACGACCGCTGTCGTCGGAGAGTACGATGATGCCGCGCTCGCCGACTGCGACGAGACGTTTCCCTGCGCGCGCGATTCCCAGCAGGACCGAATGTGCGGCCAGTGTCGACTGAAGCGAAGGACGAGCCGAGACCGGAGCGACAGCTCCGGTCTCGGCGTTGACGCTTCCCAGATTGGCGAGCGCGACCGCGAGCATCGAGGTCATGACAATCCTCAGGCGCACGAGCGCTACCGAGCGCCGCGCAACATTACTTCCGGCGTGAACTCACCTTCCGCAAACCGCGTGGCGGCGGTTTGACCGTAGCCGTTTTGATTCGTCAAGCCATTGACGAACCACGTCCCTGCTTCCAAGTCGTACTGACCGAACGTTATCATATTCACGCCCTGCTCCGGGTCGAAATAAGGAATAGTAAAGCCGGTTTTCCAGAGCTTGTTACGCGCGTCGAAACGATCGGTGAGAACGACCTCCCAGCTGTCCTCGTCCACATAGGCACGAAGGCGCGGCACTTGGTGCCGCTTTCCGGGCCGCAGCGTCCCCTCGACGACCCATACGCGATGCGGTTCGAAACGCACACGGCTCGGATTTAGGAAGTGCGGCATGAGCAGATCATTGGAGACGGCGTTCGTGGCGTTTGAATTGTACGGAATAAACTTGACTTGTTTGCCGACGATCTTCCAATCGTAGCGATCGAGCTCGCCGTAAAAGCCTTCAAGCTCGTCGAAATTCATGAAACCGGCCGCGAGCGGATTCGGCGTATCGCAGCACGCGTTGGGCAGCTCACGCGTGCGACGCTGACCGATCAGATATAACCACGTAAAGTTCTTGTTCGGGTCGACGTTCTCGCGGCCGACGGCCTGTTGCCCTGCCCGAATAGGAGGACCACTGTTGGTGACGTGAATGTCCTCATAGTCACCGTTCCACTTGGCCCCCTCACCCTTAAAGTAGAATGGCAAATTTTGATCGGCTCGCGTATCGGAGATTTCGACGTGCCGACCGTCGGCCGTCGTCTCATACACCAAGATATGCCAGGAAAACGACGGTCCACGCCAACGCAGCAGGTGGTTCCACATCACCTCGGTTCCGTTTTCCGGAATCGGAAACGCCACGCCGCCGAACACGTTTTTCGGAACAAAGCCGTCCAGCTTGCCGTTGACCGCGTTCTGATACGTGTTGTCGTAGAGCCACTGAGGTGCGAACGCCGTACGATGCGACGGGTAAACGACGATCTTATAATCCGAATGTTTTTGCATGAGGGCCTTCAGGCCGTCGGTGAGCTGGTCGGAATACTGTTGCGCGTTGGCGGCGTTCACCGTGGCGATCGGTTTCTCACTGTCGAAGGGCGAAGAGCGATATGTGAATCCGGGCGTGACAGCACCGGTCCACTCCGGAATCTGGTGGTCGGCCGTGCCCGCGCGTTCCCCACCTAAAGGCGTCAACGTCGTTTTGAGTTTATCCGCATCTGCTCTTTGTGCGGCGCCGTACGTCGGTGGCACGACGGCCGCGAGCGCGATGAGGCATGCAACTACTGGTAGGGCGCGGGCAAGAAACGATGATCTCATGAGATCTCCTTAAAAAGAGCGGCTGACGGAGAAAGACAGGAAGTTGCGGTCCTTCAAAGATTGCTGTCCGGTCAGATAGCCGTTGGTCACACCGCCCGGAAAGGCGATCGTGTTGAGGTTCACGCCGCTCGGTCCGAGATAGCCGGTATAGCCCAACGTGAACGTGTACGACTGATGCACGCTCGCGGACAACCCGAG
>JAABUQ010012959.1_pt1 | contig 10231 bp, 9 predicted proteins | sample 5560001 | NCBI WGS metagenome assembly JAABUQ01 (sample SAMN10711888, study PRJNA513371) | rock metagenome | isolation source: Antarctica rocks | place: Antarctica: Victoria Land, Finger Mt nord | collected 2015-12-18 | reverse complement strand
GTGGTCTCGCACAGGAAGTCGTCCTGCCGGTCGATCAGCAGGCGCATCACCTGGCGCTTGGAGATGCTGACGCCGACCGCTTGCAGCAGGCTGACCAGCCGCTCCACCGTCACTTGGCCCTGGTGGTATTGCATCAACACGAAGCGCCGCAGCTCGGGACCGAAATGGCCGCGGATGCCGCGGGGCAACGGGGCCACGATCATCTCTCCATCCGGCGTCAGCCAGCGCTCGCGCCGGTAGTGCACCGCGCGGGCGCTGATCACCAGGTCCTGCACGTCATACGGCTCATAGCCCTTGAACTGCGAGCCGGGTGGGTGCGCGGCCCGCAGCACCTCGGTCTCCACCTTGACCCGTGGCGCCACCTTGCCGCGCCGCCGCTGCTTGCCACTCTTGCCGCCACGGGGCGGCTCGGTGTTCTTCTCCATCCCGCTCGGCTTGATCGACGGGCGGCCTTTCAGGCCCTTCAGCCGCGCAATCTCGTCCCGCTACGCGGCGACCAGCGCCTTCAGTTCCGCGACCTGGCCGAGCAGCTCGACCAACAGCGCCTCCAGATCGGCGCGCGATAGGCTCGGCAGGGCAGGCAGCGTTGACATACGCCAAGCGAATCGTACTCGCCCGCGTCAGGGAAGCCCTAAAATGCGGTCAACCCCGGGATTTTGCCCCGGTTACCTGGAACTCGGCCAACGGCTTCATCTTGTATGGCCGCGGTGGCGAGATCGCGACCAACCGGCTGGAGGACCAGGAGGCGACGGTGCTGTCCGAACCGGGGCAATCCCAATCCCACCGTCGAGATTACAGCACCCGACATCGGATCGGCAGGTCGCAAATCTATGCGGATTGGCCACCTAACGCCGTAGTGCCTCGATCATCGGCCAGAGCTAACGGTGTCCGCCCGGCAGGGTGAAGGCGGTCACGCTATAGCCTCGTCCGCGGCCAGGCGGTGTGCGGCGTTTGGCGTTGGCGGGAGACCTGGTCGTGCGGTGCCCGGCGAGAATGCGGCGCTGGCCGCGGCCCTTGATGATGGGATGCACGGCGATGACACGGCCACCCTCAAGGACGAAGACCTTTTTGGCGGTGCTGTGGACCTCGACGGGCCGCCGTCTGGTCGTATCGGGTACGCTGTGGAGGTTGCCGTCCACTGAGACCATGCCGTCCCTGATGATGCAGCCAAAGGCGGTTCGAGACGGGACAGGCCAGGCGCCGCCAAAGACGTGCCAAGACCTGCACCGGCATGAATCACCTGCATCTCAGGCGCCTCCCGCACGCCGTCACGCAATTGCCGCCACCAGCCGCAGCTTGTCTGCCACGCTCCAGCACCGCCGCTGCTCCCGGCCAGTGATGACCTCCACCACGCCATTCCATCCCAACATCTCATATGCCGACTTAACCAGCGCTTCGAGGTGGCGAGCGGCTCAAGCCCAGGCGGCCCTTCCCGAGTGGATACAGTCTTGTTACGATTACGGCCGAACAACCCGATGGTGCCGGTCGTCTGCATGGCGCTTGCAATCACTGGCCGGGGAGGGGGCCGGTGTAGGCGGTTCTGAGACGCAGCATCGGGCCACTCGCCATCTGCTCGTAGGCGTGGGCGATCCAGCCGACCAAGCGCGCGATGACGCTGAAGGACGACTCTCGGTCTGGAAACCCGAGCCTCGCTTCGACCGCGTAGGACAGCAGCGACAAATCTGGCTCGACCCCGATCTCATCGTGTGCCACGTCGATGGCCCGGAACAGGCGCCGGAACAGGTCGTCGCCGGCCAGCCGCTCGCGCAGTAGCGGCAACAGCGCCCGCGCCCGGGCATCCCCGTTCTTGTACATGTAGTGGGAGAAGCCCGGAATCCGCTCCCCGACCCGGTAGCGCTCGAGTATCGGGCGGCTAGGGTCCGTCTCCGCCAAGATCTCCTGCACCATGCGCCTGACCGACGGTGCGCGGCTCTCCGCGATCCTGCGGCCGCGGCTGGCTATCAGGCCCGTCATCACGGCCTGGTAGGGCGTGCAGCCCGTGTTCGCGACGGCGCGTACGGCGTACGTCGCAGCGGTCAGTTCATGATCGGCGAACAGCACGAGGATGCGGCGGATGATGTCCTCGTAGCCGTCCGGCGCAGCCAGGCCGCGGGCCAGCACCAGGTGGATCGGCTCCGCAGTCGGTTGCTCGATGCCGACGACCATCGACGCGTACCACCGCAACAGCTGCGCGCTGACGGCAGCGAAGCCGGCGGCGGTCTGGTCGTAGTTCCGTGTGCTGGACGCCTCCAGGACGGACAGCAGGCTGATAGCCTGCACGGAAAAGGGTAGCCCGCTTAACGCCGCTCGAACCTCCCGGACGCCGGTCGGCAGCACTGGGCCGGTGTCCGGGAAGATGGTGTCCCTTTCCTGACCCCACAGCAACGCGGCCACGTCCTCCAGCGTCTTGTCAGCGGACAGTGCAAACGCTGAGCGTCCCTGGAAGTACAGGCCGTTCTCGGTGATCAGGGTCAGCTTCGTGTCGGGCACAAGGATGGAGTCCGAGGGAAGCAGGCGCTGCTCGGGCCTACCGCTTGATAGCCTCTCAATGTCCTCGCGCCAGTACAGCCGGGCGCGCTTGCCGGGTATCGGCTGCGACCGGATGCCCTTGCGGCTGACATAGGCATACAGCGAGGCGAGGCTGACGCCCAGCGCGGCTGCAGCGGCGTCGGCGGTCAGGTACAAGCGCTCGAGATCGCTGGCCCGAGGCGGTTCGGCACCGTGCGCCGAGACGACGTGAGAAGACATTGGTGCAGTCTCCAACTCAATGAACCCAGCATAGGATATGTTGACGAAAAGAATCAAGATTGACGGCCTGAGTATGATTGGAGGAGGTTTTGCCTACACGTTGGTTCTGCCCAAGGACGGCCACACGTCCAGCGATGACCAGCGACGACGGGCTTGGTTTACGGCCGGACACACGGCCGAACTGGAGGAGGTCACAATGGACACCGCACAATCCGCTCTCATCGGCAACAGAGCCTGGTTTCCTGCAGATCTTGAGCATCAGGAGCGGTGGATCCACCCGCTCTCGGCGGCCGAGGTCGCCGACATCACCGACGCGCTGGCGGCGGCGAAGAAGGAAAAACTGACCTTGGATACGCTTACCAAGGATAACTTCCGGCTGAAGGTCCTGCCTGAGACGCTGTCGAAAACTCTGCACGCGCTGGAGCATGACCTGGGCCTCTACGTCCTGCGCGGCCTGCCCGTACAGAACTTCACGAAAGACGAGCTGCGCCTAATCTACTGGGGCATCGGATTACACCTCGGCACTCCGCTGTCGCAGAGCAGCAAGGGCGACGTGCTCGGCGACGTGAAGAATTTCGGGTCAAAGGTTCATTCCGCGACCGGGCGCGGCTACATGTCGCGTGAGCGCCTCGGCTACCACACCGACACCGCCGACGTCGTGGCGCTGTTCGTGCTCCAAGTGGCCAAAAGCGGTGGCCTGAGCATGTTCTGCAGCTCGCTGGCCATCCGCGACGAGATCGCCAAAACGCGGCCCGATCTGCTGAAGGTGCTGTATGAGCCGTTCACCTGGAGCTGGAAGGGACAGGAGGTGCCGGGCGGGAAGCCCTACTACACGCAGCCTATCTACAGCGAGATGGATGGGCGATTCTCCTCCCGCTACATCCGCCCGCACATCACCTCCGCCCAGGACTGGCCCGAGGTGCCGCGCCTCGCCCCGGAGCAGATGGAGGCGATGGAGTTGATCAACACACTCGCCAACGACTCCCGGTTCCACTACGCGATGATGTTTGAGCCCGGCGACTTCCAGTTCCTCAACAACCACATCACCTACCATGCCCGCACCGAGTTCGACGATTACGAGGAGGAAGAGCGCCGCCGTCACCTGCTGCGGATGTGGCTCGCCGTCCCGAACAGCCGCACGCTGAGCCCCTTGATGTCCGGCATCTACCAGGACCAGACCGCCGGTTCCGTCCGCGGCGGCTTCCCGTCCCGCACCGGGAGCCACGTTTACGAGACCAAGGTGTCCGAGTTCTGAACGGCGCGCAGTGTGGCCGCGCTTGGCCCATTGCCAGGCATGGCTTCGCTGAAGGGAGATGTTGAACATGGATATCGGTGTCGTCGCGCAGGAAGTCGAGGCCGTCCTCGACCGCCTCGCCTGCCGCGTGGCGACGTTCGCTGAAAGCGAGGTGACCGCACGGGGGCGCAGCCTCGTCCAGGCAGCGATCGCCGACACGCTCGGCGTCGGGCTTGCCGGGGCCGCGACCGACCCCGTCCGCATCCTGGCTTCCTCGCTCGGCGCGAAGGCGCCCGGCTGCAGCCTGCTGCTCGGGACGGAGGAGCGGATCAACGCGCTCGACGCCGGGATGCTGAACGGGGTGGCCGCGCACGCGCTCGACTTCGACGACGGCAACTCGCTGATGGCGGGCCATCCCTCGACCATGCTGGTTCCCGCGGTCCTCGCCCTGGGCGAGGAGCTGGGTTGCCCGGCCAGCAAGGTCCTGGCGGGCTACGTGGCCGGCTATGAGGTCATCGTGCGCCTGTCGCGCGGCATCAACATGCATCACTACGAGAAGGGCTGGCACCCGACCGCGACCATCGGCGTGTTCGGCGTGGCGGCCGCAGCGGCCCGCATGCTCGACCTCGACCCTGCGCGGACCGCCACAGCATTGGGAATCGCCTGCTCCATGGCGAGCGGCGTGAAGGCGAACTTCGGCACCATGGTGAAGTCGCTGCACATCGGCCACGGCATCCGCGACGGCCTGCTCTGCGCGAAGCTGGCCGCGGGCGGCTTCACCTCGAACGCGCGCGCGTTCGAGGCGCCCCAGGGTTTCCTGTCCAACTTCAACGGCGCCGGGAACTTCGACATCGACGCCATACTGGACGGGTTGGACAACAAGCTCGAGGTGAACCGCGAGACGAACAAGATTAAGCTGTTCGCGTGCTGCGCCAGCACGCACGCCGCGATTGATGCTGCCCTGGCCCTCCGTGCGGCCCACGCGATTGAGACGCAGCACATCGACCGGGTCACCTTGGTGCTGCATCCCCGCCGCATCCCGCACACCGACCGGCCACACCTGCAGGAGGCGCTGTCCGGCAAGTTCAGCCAGCAGTACCTGATCGCCCGTTCACTCATCGACGGGGCAGTGACCCTCCGCCATTTCGAGGGTGACGCGCACCTAGACTCCACTGTTCTGGCCCTCATGCGCCGGGTCGAGGTCCATCCGGCGCCGGACGGCCTGCTCCCGCACGCCTTCGCCGCGCACATCAAGATTTGGCTCAAGGACGGCAGGCTGCTGGATGGTCCGGGTGACCGGCGCAACGCCGGGGTGACGGGGGAGGAGCAGCTAGAATCACCTGCCTTCTGGTCCAAGTTCAAGGATTGCGCCCGGCAGGCCCTCTCCGAGGAAAAGATCGACGCCGTCATGGACGCGATCCGGCGCATCGACGAATTCGACGACATCCGCAAGTTCACCGCCCTGCTTGCGAGCGCTCCGGCTTCTGCGGGAAGCCTGGCCTGATGCCCAGCTACAACGCGACGGTGCTGGTGCCGTTGGGCGCCCTAGGGTCCGGCGTGGACGCCGCCTTGATCGAGCGCGGAGTCCAGCTCGGCGTCCATGCAATTGCTTGCGATGCCGGCTCGACCGACAGCGGTCCGTCCTATCTCGCCCGTGGCGTGTCCAAGGTCAGCCGGGAGACCGTCAAGGCGGACCTCGCCGTTCTGATCCCGGCCGCGATGCGGGCAGGCGTGCCGTTGCTCGTCGGCAGTTGCGGCACTGCAGGCACCGACTCCGGCGTGGACTGGACGCGCGATATCGCCCTGGAGGTCGCGCTGGAACAGGGCCTCTCGCCGCGCATCGCGCTGCTTTATAGTGAACAGCAGCCCGGGACGATCCGCAGCAAGATCAACGCCGGCCAGGTGCAGCCGCTCGCCCCCAGTCCACCGCTCACGGCCGAGACCGTGGACGGATGCAGCCACATCGTGGCCCTCATGGGCGTTGAGCCCTACATCGACGCGGTCCGACGGGGGGCCGACATCGTGCTGGGGGGCCGCACGACGGATGCCGCAGTGCTGGCCGCGGTCCCGCTGATGCGCGGGGCGGCACTCGGTCCCGCATGGCATGCGGCGAAGATTGCGGAGTGCGGCAGCCTGTGCTCGGTCAAGCCACGCGGTGGCGGCGTGCTGATCCGCGTCGGCACAGACGCCTTTGAGGTCGAGCCGCTCAGCCTCGACAACCAGTGCACGCCCTACACCGTTTCGGCGCACATGCTGTACGAGAACAGCGACCCGTTCACGCTCACTGAGCCCGGCGGCGTGCTCGACGTGACCGACGCCCGGTATGAGGCCGTGGATGCGCGGATCACCCGGGTCACGGGCTCCCGCTGGACCAACCAGTCTTACACGATGAAGCTCGAAGGCGCTGGCGGCGACACGTTCCAGACGATTATGATCGTCGGAGTTCGCGATCCGAAGGTGCTTGCCGCACTGGATATCTTTGAGGAGCGGCTGCTCGCCGCGCTACACGCCCGGATCGAGATCGCTGTTGGTCCGGCCGCCGAGGATTACGACCTCTCGCTTCGGCTGTATGGCTGGAACGGCGTCACGGGACACGCCCCGCCCCTGGGCACGCCGTCGCCGGTAGAGGTGGGAGTCATGCTAGTGATCACGGCGGCGACGCAGCCACTCGCGACGCGCATCGCCAAGACTTGCAACCCGCAGTTTTTCCACTTCGCCATGGAGAAGGGGCAGGAGCTGCCCAGCTACGCCTACCCGTTCAGCCCGGCTGAGATCGAGCGTGGGCAGGTCTACGGCTTCCGGCTCAACCATGTGGTGCAGGCGGTGGACGGGCTCGAACTCGTCCGGACAGCCTGGGCGCCCGCCCTGAACGCCGTGCCGGGAACGGAGGTGGCGCATGCCGACGCTCGCTGACGTGACCCGGCATGTCCGGTCCAAGAACGCCGGGCCGTTCTGGGTGACCGTGGACCTCTTTTTCAAGGACCGCACCGCGTTCGAGGCCCATAAGGACGACCCGGCGCTGTCCCCCGAGTTGTTTGGGCGTTGCTTCGGAGCGGAGGCATCGCAGGTGAAGGTGTTCCCGGTTCCCAGCTTGAACGTGGTCAAGATCTCCTATCCGCGCCCGCGCCCGCAGGGCTGGCACGGGGAGCGCGACATGCACGCCGGGCAGCAGTATGCGAGCCTTCTGGGCCTGGAGTTGGGACCGGCATAGGTTTCAGCCGACGAACGAAGCAGGCCGGCACAGATCGGCGGCGTCTCGGACGCCATGAACGGATGGAGGAGACCGTGCCAGTCCTGAAGTTGATCCCCACGCCAGACGGGCCGGGTGCCCCAGGCGAAACAAGGCCATCGACGACCCCGATGCCGGAGATGATCGGCTTCGAGGGATTCGGCAAGAGTTTCGGCGAGGGTGCCAGCCGGGTGGTAGCGACGACCGGCGTTGACCTGTCGATCGCGCAGGGCGAGTTCGTGACGGTGGTTGGCCCCTCCGGCTGCGGCAAATCCACGCTGCTGAATGCGGCGGCCGGCGTGTTCAAGCCTTCCGAGGGCCAGGTGCGCTACCGCGGTGCGCCCGTCATAGGCTACAACCAACGCGTCGGGTATATGACCCAAAGCGACCACTTGCTGCCCTGGCGCAAGGTGGCCGCCAACATCGCGGTCCCGCTCGAAATCCGGGGGATGCGGAAGCCGGCCATCAAGGAGAAGGTTGACGCGCTCCTCGAATTGGTGGGCCTCACCGGCTTCGGCGGGTCCTACCCGTCCCAGTTGTCGGGAGGAATGCGAAAGCGCTGCGCACTGGCGCGGCTACTGGCATACGACCCGGAAACGCTGCTGCTCGACGAGCCGTTCGGGGCGCTGGACGCCCAGCTTCGCATCGAGATGCAGGGCGAGTTGCGCGACCTTTGCATCCGTCTCGGCAAGACCGTGCTGTTCGTGACCCACGATCTGGACGAGGCCATCGCGCTGGGAGACCGTTGCGTCGTGTTCTCCGCCCGGCCCGGATCGGTCAGGGAGATCATCCAGGTGGACCTCCCGCGGGAACGGGACCTCTACAGCTTGCGGCTTAACCCCGCCTATGCTGCGGGGACCGCCCGGCTCTGGACGCTGCTCACGCCGCCCACCAGCCGAACGCGGAGGACAAGCTGATGCTGTTGGTCTGGGTCCTTCGGATCGCACTTGTCTCCACGCTGTTGCTTGGCTGGGAATATGCTTCCGGCGACGTCATCCCCGAGTTCTTCGTCAGCCGCCCATCGGCGATCGCAGAGGTTCTGGCCGGTTGGATTGGAAGCGGACGGTTGTTCCTCCATGCCGGCATCACGCTGACGGAGGCGCTGTCCGGCTTCATCATAGGCGGCCTCGCCGGCATGGTCGTGGGCGTGGTCCTGGCCCGCAGCAGGCTGCTGGGCCAGGTGCTCGACCCCTTCATCCTGATGTTCTACAGCCTGCCGAAGGTAGCGCTCGCCCCGCTATTCGTGATCTGGTTCGGCATCGGCATGGAGATGAAGATCACGCTGACCGCGACGATCGTGTTCTTCCTCGTGTTCCTGAGCACCTACACCGGGGTCAAGAACGTCAGCCGGGAGCTCGAAGCCATCATGCATTTGATGGGGGCGAAGGAGCGGCACGTGCTCGCCAAGGTCGTCCTGCCGTCCGCGGTGACCTGGGTGTTCACCGGGCTCCGCCTGTCCGTGCCCTATGCGCTGATCGGCGCCATCGTCGGCGAGCTGATCGTTTCCAACCGCGGGCTCGGCTACCTGCTGTCGAACGCGGCCGGGCAGTTCAACACCGCCGGCGTATTCGCCGCCCTGACCGCGATCGTCGCACTCGCGCTGCTGCTCAACTTCGCCGTCCGGATCATCGAGCGCCTCGTGATGCCATGGCAGCGTGACCAGGACGTGCGGGAGATGTCGATCTGAACTCGCCGCCGACACGGGCGCGGACATAAGACGCCGTGCAAGGGAGAAGCCCATGACCCACCCCCGGATCCAGAGACGCCTCCTTCTCGGCGCGGCACTCGGCTTGCCCGCAGCCTGGCTCGCGCACGCCGCCGATCCTGCCGCGGACAAGGTCACCTTCGCGACGGCGGCGGTGACCATGCTCTATTTGCCAATCTATGTAGCGGATGTGATGGGCTACTTTGTCCAACAACGCATCGACGCCGAGATCATTGCCTTCCAGTCTGGCGCCACAGCATTCGCGGCCGTGCTGGGCGGCAGCGCCAACATCTACCTAGGCGCACCGTCCACCGCCATCTCCGCCATCGACCGTGGCAGCGACGCGATCATCATCGGAGCAGTCTTGACGGAGTTCGCGCTCGACTTGGTGCTCAGCAAGCAGGCTGCCGAAAGAAAAGGGATCACGGCTTCAAGCACACTGGACGAGCGGCTCGTCGCACTCAAAGGTCTGCGAATCGGCGTGAGCGGTGCAGGCAGCGGGACGCATCAGATTGCCCAATACGTGCTGCGGCAGGCGAAGCTCGACCCCGAGCGGGACGCGACGATCGTCTTTGTCGGCAGCGGGCCAGAAATGCTGACATCGCTGCTGTCCGGCCGCATCGACGCGGTCGTCACCGCGAACCCGAACAGCGACCTCGAAGTGGTGAAATACGGGGCGGTGATCATGTTCCACGGCGCGGCAGGCGGATACCCGGGGCTGAGCGGTACGCCGAACGTCGTGCTCGTCACGACACGCCGCTGGGCCGGGTCCGTCCCGGAGCGCACGCAAAGGGTGCTGGAAGCGCTCAGGCTCGGCGAGGTCGGCATGAAGGATCCGTCCGTGTCGGACCAGGCGCGCGACCGCGTGCACGCCAAGTACTTCGAGCAGATCGACAAGGGCATCTTCGACATCGCATGGAAGTCCGTCGCCCCGGCTTTTCCCAACACCCCGGCCATCACCGTGGAGCAGATGAGCAGGAACCTGGCTTTCCTGCGCGAGTTCTCGGATGCCCGCTACCGCGTTGCCCCGGAAAAGGTATTCACCAACCAATACATCAAATCGCCGGGGCTATGATAGGACAGACACCAGCTTCCCGGGCTTGCCTCATGGGTGCCGTCGTCGGCGCCATGCTGATGGCCGGCGCCTCCCTGCACGCCCAGCCCGCACCGGCTCAGCCGGACGCACCATTGTCGATCGCTCGGCAGGGCTATTTCTTCGTAGGGGGCCGCCGGCGTGGTTCAGAATCCGGCCTTTTTGGGTTACACAAGGCGCGCGGAAACCGCGGGCCTGCGGGGGCCGGATTTCGGTGGGAAG
>JAABUQ010012958.1_pt1 | contig 10231 bp, 9 predicted proteins | sample 5560001 | NCBI WGS metagenome assembly JAABUQ01 (sample SAMN10711888, study PRJNA513371) | rock metagenome | isolation source: Antarctica rocks | place: Antarctica: Victoria Land, Finger Mt nord | collected 2015-12-18 | reverse complement strand
AACAGATACGCTGGTCGCCCCGCGGCGCCCATCGCGTGCCTCAGGTCAGGGCCGCAGTGCTGGACGGACGCTTCCGCCACCCGGCAATCCAGCTCGCGGCGTAACGCCCCAGGTTTTTGACACTCCCCAGCGCGAGTCCTCGACCGCCACGAAATACCGACCCAGCTTCTCGATCAACATGCTCCGCTCCCCCGCAATCGCGAGGGCGCGTCATCATACGTCAGGGCACGGCAGGCGAGAGAAATCTCATGCGTAGCCCCTGATGTTGGGTTGGGCCCTTCTTGGCAGTTCACGCCCAACCCACCCGGAACCACCGAACGCCCCGCTCGCTTGGACCTATGGCGCCGCTGGCACCTTGGTCAGCAGGTGCTCGGGATACCCGAGTGACGCCCAGAGCGCGCATAGGTGCCCCGTTGCGAAGTCCCCCTCCTGGCTCACCGGCTTGGCGAGGACCTGTACGAGGTTCGACAGCTCGGTGAAGCGCGGCCAGGACGGGCGCCGCTTGGCCGCGGTCTCGGCATCACCCCGGAGCGTTCCCTGTCCGCGCCGGTTCACCTCGGTGTTGGGGTCCCCGCTCGCGGCGAGGTTCGTCCAGTAGTCAATCATCTGCGCGGAGAGCAATCGGTCTGCCCGCGTCGGCAAACGGTTGCCCTGCCCGTCATGGCCGAAGACGTAGGCGAGTTCGGTCGTATGAGAGGCCCCAAGGGTAAGGTCAGCGGGGGCTGGAGGGAGCGGGAAATTCTGCACCGGGTCGCTGCCCGCGAACTCATAGCCCCAAATGGAAACCTCAGGCGCAAGCGCCCGGCGCACCGCGTCCGATGGACAGGCGAAGAAGCTGTCGGTCTGGACCGCCGCGAGCGCCTGGGCCGGGCTCGGGTAAGCGGCCAAGGGGTAGGCCGCCTCGATCGCTGGCGTCGCCGCGGCGCCGAAGTTGGTGCGAATCACCGCGTCGTAGTCCGCGTCCGTCAGCGCCCGGCCGGCTGCGTTGGCCGCGACCGCAATGAAGTAGGTGCCCTCGTCCCGGTTCGTGCCGATGATGAGCGGCACCCTGTTGAAGCGTCCATCGGCGATGAGGTCCCGCGGCTGGCCCGGCACGGTCACGCCGTCGATGATCGTCCCGACATTGAGGCCCGAGTTCACGATCTGCTCGGCCGGCAGCGCCCGCAGGCAGGCCGCGACGTCTGGGACAGTCCCGCACCCGAGGGCAGCGACCACCGGCTGCTCCAGCGTCTCGGCCGTGGCAAGCGGCAGGCTCGCGCCGTCGTTCGAGCTCTCGATGATCGCACGCTGGAACAGTCCGGCGCTGCCCGGCGACACCAGGTGATACAGGACCGAGATGCCGCCCGCGGACTCGCCAAAGATCGTGACGTTGCCGGGGTCTCCGCCGAACTGCGTGATGTTGCGCTGGACCCAGCGCAGCGCCTCCTGCTGGTCCTGCAAGCCGTAGTTGCTGGAGACACCCTGGTCATTCTCGGCGTCCAGCGCCGGGCTTGCCAGGAAACCGAGGATGCTGAGGCGGTAGTTGATGGTGACGACGACGGCGCCGAACTGTGCCGCAATGTCGTTGCCCCGGTAGTCCGGCCCGTTGGCGGCGACGCCGCCGCTGCCGGCATTGAAGCTGCCGCCGTGGATGAAGACCAGCACGGGCCGGTGCCCTTGCGCGAACAGCGGGGTATAAACGTTCAGCGACAGGCAGTCCTCGTCGACGCTGGGCGTGCCAAGCCGGGCGGATTGCGGGCATGCGCTGCCGAACTGGGTGGCGTCCAACGGCTGGGGCCACGCGGCCCGGGGCTGCGGAGGGCGGAACCGGAGCGCCCCGGTCGGGGCTGCGGCATACGGAATGCCCCGGAACTCCGCAACCCTGCCCTCGCGCAGGCCGGTCACACGCCCCTTGTCCGTGTCCACCGTGGGCGTGAACTGCGTGTCGCCAGCGGCCAAGGCGGGCGCGGCGAGGACAAAGGCAGCGGCGAGCGCGGCCAGGAACGAGTGACGCCTACGGCGCCCATACGGACAGGTGTATGTCATCGCTTCGCTCCCGGGTGCCTCTTGTTGGGCGGAGGTGAGTAGAGCCGAGGCATCATGGCCTGTCCATCTGTGCTGCCGAGTATGAAGACGACAAAGCGGCACGGGTTTGGGGAGCGGCCGAACCTGTGCAAAACCTGCCCGGCCCAGCACACGCCGGGACACAGTGTTGTCAGGATGCACAAACGCCCACACCTCCGGTACTTCCAGTTCCTTGTCAGCCCAGGCCGGGCGCCCACGTGCCAGCTCGGTCGCATAGCCCTGGCCCCAAACCGCAGGATGGAGCGAGTAGCCCAGCTCCACGCCCCAGCTCGGATCGAGCAGGTCCCCATACAGGCTGCCCCATCCCACGAGCTGGCCGTTGCCCTGGTGACTGCCGCAAGATTGGGGGTCGTAACATTGTCCGGTGCCGGGCGGCGTGGTGCGTGGCGTAGGCGGGTACTGTTTCGTGTCGGACACCGGCCAGCACCAGCCTCGCTTCCGATCGGGTCAAGCCCGACAGTGTTACGTCCCTCAATCTTGCGGCAGTCCCATTGGTATCAGTCAGGGACGGGCCGCATGAGGCTGCGCCACCTACGCGACGTCGTCGCCATTGCGGAACGGGGCGGCCTGCGGGCAGCGTCCCGGCAGGCGATGTTCTGCCGCGCCCAGCGGAGCGCGGCGGGCTGGTCCTGCAAGCCGTACGCTCCTGGTCCTCCCGCGTCCTCCCATGTCCGGGGCGCTGCCTTCAGTGCTGGTGCGCCATGGCCGTTGCTCCACCCTGGGCGGGGCAGCCCAGCACGCCCGGCGGGCAGCGGACCTGCACGCGGGCCATCATGCCCCCGTCCTCGTGCTCGAGGATGTGGCAGTGGTAAACGAAGTCGCCGACCTGCTCGGCGCGGTCGAAGCCGACGAGGATGGTGACCCGGCCCGGGCGCGGGCAGCCCGCGCCGGCGATCGGGTCGCCCAGGCACGGGCCGCCGTCGCCGCGCGGCACGGGCACGCTGTCATGGCGCGAGTTGATCCAGCCGCCCTGCTCGAAGGGGAGCAGGTCGGAGACCATGGCCCGGATTGCCTCGTCCGTCGCCGCCGACCCTTGGGCGCCCGGCTGCGGGAACTGGAAAAAGGCGGCGTCCTTCGCGTGCGCCTGGTCGATGAGGAAGCGGGACTGGTGCAGGTGGAAGTTGTGGTCCTCGCTGGTCCAGTTCTCCACCACCCAGCGCTCGCTGCTGCCGCGCACGCTGCACACGTCGCCAGCCGTGCCATGCCCGAAGGCCGGGAAGGCCGGGTCGGCAGCGGTCCCGGCGGCCCAGACCTCGTCCAGGGTCATGGCGGCTTGGCCACTCCCTTGCGGCTTGGTCAGCACGTTCCAGTCCTTGTCGAAGAACTCCAAGGCGCCGCCTGCGCGCTGAATGCCCGCGACCAGGCCGAAGACCTCCTTTTGGGCCTCTTGCGGCTTGCTCGGATCTACCGGCACCGTCCTGTGGACCATGTAGACGCGGCGGGTGTCGCCCGGCGCGTAGGTGCATCCCGCCGGCAGCGCCGGGCCGGGCGGCTGGATGCGCCGAAGCTCTGGCGAGGGCTGGCCGGCCAATCCTGGCCCGCCATCCGGCCCGGCGACGCCCAGCGGCGCCGCACCCGCCGCCGCCTCGGAGCGCTGGGTCAAGACTTGCGGCGAGGCGCCGGGCCGCGGCACGGGCGGCGCCGGCCATGTCACGGCGGCCAGCTCCGCCGCCGGCCAAGCGTCGCCATTGGGGCCGGCCCCCGTCGCGGCCCCGAGCGAGACCAGCGTGTAGGTCCCGGGCGAGTGCGGCGGCGGCAACCTGATCTCCGCCCGGCTGCCCGGCATCATCAGCAGGTGCTCCGGCGCGAAGGCGCCGCCAGCTTGGGCGATGCTGACGCCGTCGATGGCCAGCACCTGGAAGGCGGTCTGCGCACCCCCAAGCCCCTGTCCGGCGCGCACGGCAAGGTCGTAGGTCACGTTGGGCGAGGTGTTCGCGATGCGCCAAATCTCCGCCGCGCCGGGTTGCGCGCCGATCTGCGGGAACTGGATCCTGTTGACCGTGAACACCCACTTGGCCGACTTGTCCGCTGCCGTGCATTCGCCGGCCAGGACCTGGGCGCCGTCGCCGCACAGGCCGGCGCGATAGTCGGCGTTGAAGTGCCATGCCCCGTCCGCGCCCTTGCCGATCTGGGCATCCCTCAGTTCCAGGATGCGCTCAGGCTTGAGCAGCGCCGACACGGCCGAGGGGCATTTCCCGTTCTGGAAAAGGTTCAACGGGCAGGCGTAGTCGGCGAGCGCCCCGACGGTGATCACGCTTGTGGTGCCGCCTTCGACCTGCGGGCGGCTGTAGCCGTGGGGGTGCGGGTGGAACCACATAAGCCCACTCGGGTGCTCGCCGGTCGCAAGGCTGTTCATCCCGGGATGGCCGGGGATGCGGATTTCGTAGTCGAGCACCGCCTCAGTGGTCCCATGCGCGGCGTGGACGGGCGCAGCGGCCGTTCCCTGGGCCGGCACCGGGGCGCAGGTGTCGGCGTCGAGCGGCGTGCCCGGCGGCACCGTCGCGTCGAGCACGTAATCGCCATAGGGGCCGGCGCCGGGCCGCGTGGGATGGTAGGGGCTGACTAGAAGGCCGTGGGTATGGGTGTTGGTTGCGCGGCACGGCACGCCGCCGTTGGCCGGCGGGTTGAGCCGGGCGGACGGCGTGGCCGGGACCGAACCCGCGGCGTCGTGCAGCGCGCTCCGCAGGTGCTCGGAGATCGTGTCGCCCTGCTGCAGCGCCCAGTGCGTGCCGCCGTAGATCCAGCGCGGGTCGGCAAGGCAAGCGGCCGGGAAATGAACCGGTCCGCCAGGCCCTTCCAGGTCAGCGACCGCGGTCCCGTTGCGCAGCGCGGCCACGAATGCGGGCACGTCCTGGACAAGGTAGTCGCCGACCTGGATGGCGCCGGCGGCTCCGCCCGGCCGCTGCAAAGTGAGATCAAGCCCGAGCGTGCGCGGGGCCGCCGGATTGCCAGCCGGCTTCAGCGTCGGCAACGGCCGGAAGGCGTTGCCGCCGGAAGCGGCGCGGTGGTCGGGCCGAGGAAAGGCTTGGTCGAGCCCATCGCACTGCGCCAAGCGCGGCAGGACCATGGACGGCGCGTCCGATGGCGGCGGCGGTGCCGCGCGAGCGAGGGAGGCGCCCCCGGCCAAACAAGCGGCGCAGGCGAGGCGGCGTAGGAAAGCCAGTGGGCGGGTCCGCATGGCGTGCCTCCCTCAGGATGTGCCGAACCGGGTTCGGAAGGGCTGTCGCGCAGCCTGCCCGCCCATGTCGGCCCACGCTGTGACGCAGGTCACACTTCAGCCCCGCCGCGTCAGGATGGGTTCATGGGAACCGGCCTTGCCCGGCGCAGCGGCGTCAAGGCCTGGCCCTGGTGCTTTGTCGGCCGTTCATTGTCGGATAGAGTTTGCGGAGCCTGATGCGGGCGTCGGCGGTGGTGAAGCGCCACTCTGCTTTGGTGGCGGCGGTGTTGCGTCGGTGCTGCCACGCGGCGGCATGGCGCTTCAGTGTCGCCTTGCTGGCCACGCGTTCGGGCAAGTCGCGGCTGGGGGCACTGAGCTCGATCTCGGTCATGTTCAGCCACGAGCCGTGCTTGGGCGTGTGGTGGATTTCCAGCTTGTCTGCAATGCGCTTGCCCGCACGGGATGCGCCGCGGGCGTCCCGCAAGGGCAAGTGTCAGGCGACTTCCGGAGAACAGGCCGGGCGGGCTGGGCCAGTGAATTGTTGCCAAGCTTCAAGTCTGAAACGCATTGACGTTTACAAGTTTTGGCGCCAGAACTTTGATACGCTGAGACGCTATCGCGCTGCAACGCTGCTGCGTTTCAGGATTGTCGTGATGAAAGGGATCTGCCATGGCACAGCCTAAGAAGCTGAGCGGCGCCGCTCTCGCCGCAGAGTTGGGCGTGCTGCCGTCGTTCTCTGCACCACAGGCAAGTGCCGGCAACGAGGCTGGACCTACGCCCCTGCAGGACGCGGGTGTCGCTGCCGCGCCCACTCCCGATCATGTCCAGGCTCAGGACGTGCCGGCCTCAATGCCTCACGAGGCTCCGCGCTCCAAGAGGCCGCAGGGTGGCAGGCCGTCGAAGACCGGCGCCGACGGCATGCCTTTGAACGTCAGGCTGTCCCAGAGCGACCACCTTGCACTGGCGCGGCTGGCAGGAGAGATGCTCGTGCCGGGCAGGCCGATGCCCACGGTGCAGGACGTGGTGCGGGGCCTGATCCGCGGCGCGCTGCAGCAGCCCGACGCAGCCCTCGGCCTGATCCGCCGGGCGGACATGCCCTGATGGCGAAAACCATCGTCGTCGCCGGGGACAAGGGCGGCTCGGGCAAGACCACGACCAGCCATGCCATCGCGCATGGCCTGGCCATGCATGGCGTCCATGCGTTCCACATCTCGCCGGACCCGCGGCGGGAGATCCTGCCGGCGGAAGGCCGGCGATATGCCACCCTGGATGGGCGCGATCCAAAGGCGTTGGGTGCGATCCTCGACCGGCTGGGCGAGATGGGGCAGGGGGTTGCCCTCATCGACGGCGGCGGAGGCCGGCCGGATGTGGACCGCGTGCTGTCCAAGGTCGCTGACCTTACGATCCTGCCGTTCATGCAGTCGCAGACCGACCTGCGGGTGGTGCGGGCCGACCTGGACCGCCTTCCGGACGCGGTCGGCCTGCCGAACCGCTGGCCCACCCAGAAGTGGGCGCGTGAGGTGGCGGACCGCGAGCTCAGGGAGGAGCTGGGGGGCTACCTCGGGCGGCTGATGTCGCCGGTCCCGGAGGTCAATGGCTACGTCTCGCTGCTGCGTGAGACGGGTGCCGCGCCGCGGATCAACCCACCCTGCAAGCAGCTGGCCATGCGCGTGCTGGAGCGCATGGAGCTGAGCCTCTTCAGCCTGGAAACGCAGGAAAGTCAGAAAGCGGAAATGTTATAAGGTTTTGATGTTTCAACTTAGTAACGCTGTGGTTTTCTTAATTTCCAACGTTAGAACGTTAAGGTCGGTTAGCCTGACGAGCTGCGTGTTGCCTCATCATGCCTGCAAACCACTGCCACCCTCACCTGTCCTGAAAACCGATCGCGTGGCGCAGGGCGTGGGCGATGCGCTCCATGCGGCGCTCGAAGCCCGCGGCAGCCCCCGCCTGGCCCGCCGCCTCGGCCAGCACGATGCCGCGCAGCACCGAGTCCTCCTAGATCCGTCGCCATCGCCTCCATGGCCTCGCCGGCCGCCTTGGCACCGCCCCCGGTCACCGACGCCCGGAGTGCCGCAATCTCGCCGAAAGCGGCGGCCAGCGCCGTCTCCAGGGCCACGATCTCGCCCCGCAGCTCGGCCAGCTCATCCGCGCTTGCCATCCGCTTGTCCTCATCTTTTGGCAGCGCCGCAGTGTCTGGCTCATGCCTTGTCCGTGGTGGGGAGTTGAATAGCACGGCCCCGGCCACCGTCGCCCCGCCGCTTACCCCGGCAGGTAGCGCGAGCTGCTGTCACTGGGGCGGGCATGGGCGTAGCGGCTGGTGGTGGCGAGGCTGGCGTGGCCGACGGTGGCCTGCACCAGGTGCACGGGGGCGCCGCGGTCGAGCGCGTGGCTGACATGGGCGTGGCGGAGCCAGTGCGCCGACACCGCGTCGGACAGCTCGGCGCGCTTGGCCGCGCTCTTGACGATGCGGTGCACCTGGCTCGGGTCGAGCGCGCCGCCGCCCTCGCGCGAGCGGAACACCGGGGCGTCCGGATCGGCGGGGCGCAGCGCCGCCAGGTCCTGCCAAACCGAGGCCTTCAGCAGCACGGCCCGGGTCTTGCCCCCTTTGCCGAACACAGTCACCTGGCCGGCGTCGTCGCGGGTGGCGAGGTCGCGTCCTCTGAGCCCGCAGGCCTCGCTGATGCGCAGGCCGCCGAGGTAAAGCAGCCGGAGCAGCGCCTTGTTGCGGGCCTGGCGTTCGAGGGCGAGCATGCGCAGCACGTCGTCGATGCCGAGGATGCGCTCGGCGAGCGTGCCCTTGACCTTGGGCAGGCGGATGGCGGCGCCCACGTTGACGGCGAGATAGCCGGTCTTGTGCCCGAAGGAGAGCAACGACTTCACCGCGCTGAGCCGGCGCGCCTCGGTCGCGGTGGCCAGAGTTTTCAGGGTGTCCTGGAAGCCCTGCACGCCGCCCAGCGTCACCGCGTGCAGCGGGCGCTGCACGTGGGCGAAGAACGCCGACAAGTCGGCGGCGTAGGCGCGCTGCGTGGCGGCGCTGCGCCCATGCAGCCACAGCGCCACGAGGTGCTCGTCGCTGCGGGCCTGCGCGGGGATGACCACGGTCGGCGGGCGCAGGGGAGGCGGCAGGGCCGGGCCGTCCGACGGCGGCAGGACAGTGGCGATAATTGAGACGGGGTCGGCCATGCTCCGATCCTACATTCCCTCTGTCCCGGCCGTCCAGCGCAAGATAAGGCGTTTTTCATGGCAGTCGAAGGGGCACCCGGCGGCGCACAGCCCAGCCAGGGCCGCGTGCAGGGTGGGCTGGTTGTCCTTGACGCGGACCAGCAGGGCGTTGCCGGTCGCCGCCGCTTGGGCAAACCTGTCTTTCTGGCAATGCAGCGCGTCGGCGGTGAACAGCACGCCGGTCACGCCGAGCTCGGCCATCAGGCGCGGCACGGCTGCGGTCTCGTCCGGCGCCCCGGCCAGCTCCTGATGCGCCAGGATCAGGGCGGCGTCGCTGGCAAAGGCGCTGAGCACGTGAACCGCCTTGCGGTCGGTCAGATGGTCAAAGCTGCCGCGCAGCGTCTCGCCATCGAGCGCGACCGTGCGCAGCGCTTCCGGCGTGCTGCGCGTGCTCAGGTCGCGGGCATGGTGGCGGAAGGCGGCTTCGAGATCGTCGCGGCCGAGGGCCAGGAACAGGTGCCGCAGGGTGTTCACGGCCGGAGCGCGCCGGAAGCAGGCGCCGAAGACGGCGTTCAGGCGCTCGCGCTGCAGGGCGATCAAGGCGACGATCTTCTGGTAGGAGGTCGCGCCCGCAAGCGTGGCCAAGACCGAGAACAGCAGCAGGTGCCGCATGCTGTAGCGCTGGCCTTGGGCACGGCGCGGGTCGGGCACTTCGGCGAGTGCGGCAAGCAGGACAGCAAATGGCACAGGGCGACCTCTACGAAGCTGGAAGGCCGCCTCCATACAGCTGTTACATCACCTCGCCGCCGCTCACGCCCAGGCCGCTACGGCAGAACTGAATGGCCCTGAGGTGACCCCAGTCACAAAGCTTGTAGCCCAGGAGCCATCGCCTGATCTGTGACCACTTACATTACGACATCACAAGGGTATCGCAAACTGGAACCAGAACCGATCGCCTTGCGGCAGGTTGTGGACCGCGAATTCGTGCTGCCACTTCAATAGCAGCCCACCCTGGCCGATGTCATAACGAATGAGCGGGCCCGCCGCGAACGTCTGGGCTCGGTTGCCGATGCCAACGCGTTGGCCAGCAAGCGAGTCGTCCGAGAACTGCTTGAAGAAATAGCCGTTCACAGCCAACTGAAGGTGCGGCAAGTTCGGGAACGGATTATAGCCGACGACGTAATCAAGGCCAAAGTCGTTGCCGCTGTGATAGCCGGTGTCGTGGTTCTTCGTGTTCACGTCGATCCTGGCATCGAGGCTGACCTCGATCTTGGGCATTGGGAAATAGGTCACCGCCAGTTCTGGTACATACGATGTGTAACCGACGCTTCCGTTAAGGACCTTCTTTTTGTCATAGAGCGTTCTCAGGCTGACTGGAAAAGATCTTGCGCTTGGTGCTGAGTTGGGGTCCGAAGCTCTCCGGTTGGTTGGGGCCGGAGGGGGTGGGATGCATTGGCGGCGTGGCAAGGCGTATTCTCAGGATCTGCGCGAGCGGGTGTTAGCGTTGTGCGATGCCGGGGACGCTGTCGGCGAGATCGCCGACGCGCTGTGTGTCAGCATCTCCTACGTCTCGAAGGCGCTCAGCCGGCGGCGGGACACGGGCGAGACATCGGCGCGCCCGCAGCGATGCCACGTGGCCCCGAAACTGCTCGGGCTCTACGATGCGATACGGGCCGAGGTGACGTCGCGTCCGGACGCCACCCTGGCCGAGTTGCGCCGTCGGCTCGGTGAGGTGCATGGGGTTTCGGCCAGCGACGGGCTGATGCACGGCACGCTCGCCACGCTCGGGCTGACGCATAAAAAAAGACGCTGCACGCCGCCGAGCTCGCGGAGACGCATAGCGTTTGC
>JAABUQ010012957.1_pt1 | contig 10231 bp, 11 predicted proteins | sample 5560001 | NCBI WGS metagenome assembly JAABUQ01 (sample SAMN10711888, study PRJNA513371) | rock metagenome | isolation source: Antarctica rocks | place: Antarctica: Victoria Land, Finger Mt nord | collected 2015-12-18 | reverse complement strand
GGATGCCCCGGGTCCAACTAATACGCGGGCTCGCTCGCACCATAGAAAAAGCCGACCTCTCCGCCGACGACCACCAAAGCATGCCACAAGTTTCATGCACGGCGGGTCGATATTCCGGTGTCGAACTAATACCAAGGGTCGCGATTAGCGAGCCCTGGTACTAGAGAAAACTCGCCAGCGACAAAGATTTCGTCTGAGCGATGATCTGGTACGAGGCCTGCAACTGCACCTGCAGCGACGACGCCTTCGTGATCGCCGCCGCCGCATCGACATCCTCGACCGCGGAGATCTGCGTCTGCAGCGTCGTCCCGAACGAACTCAACGTCGACTGCTTCTGGGTAAACGTATTCTGAATGTTCCCAAGCGCGCCCTGCTCGGTCCCGATTGCCGAAATGGCGCTCGACAACCGGCTGCGAACATCGTTCACCGTAGCGGCGCCGGCCGTCCCGCTCCCAAGCGTCGTCAAACTCGCCAACGAGCGCATGATATCGCGCATGTAGGAGCCGGTCGTTGGAGCCGCTGACGTCGCAAACGTGTTCTGGTTGGCAATCAGCCCGACCGACGACCACTCGTTGTCGCCAACCTCGATCCGCGGCGGGGACGAACTGATCGTGCTCGAGAACGGCGCCGTCGCGGTGTCGCTCGCCAACAAATTCGTCGCCAACACGGTTGGATCCGTCGTGCTCACCGGCGCATTGCTCGTATCCTGCCCCGAGAACACGAAAGCATTGCCCGCTTTGCTGTTCAAGAACTGAGCCACTTGGCTTAAAGCCGCCTTCGCGGAGACTTGAACCTGCTGCACGCTCGTCGGGTCAGCCAAATCGAGGCTGTTCACTTGAGCAAAGAACTTCGAGGCAACCCCACTGATCCCGCTCAGCGCGCTCTGCGTCACCTGCAGCCGCCCCGTCGCCGCATCGATGTTGGAGGACCACGTCGCCTGCTGCGCCACCTGCGGCGACAGGCTCAAGGCCGTCCGCGCCTTGTTGCCTAACCCCGAATAGGTCGTCGACACCAGGCCGCTCGCGATCTGCTCCTGCGTCTGCACGAGATGGTCGCGAACCGTCGACGCGTTGGCGATGAGATTCGACATATACGTGAATTGATTGATGATCATCACACCGCCTGCAAAAGCTGGGTCCACATATTCTGGGTCGCCGTGATGACCTTCGCGTTGGCAGCGTAAGCCGCCTTCAGCTGGACCATGTGCGCCATCTCGCTATCGACCGACACGCCGGTCACTGACGAAAGTCGGTTCGAAAGCCCGGTCCGAAGCGCCGTATTCGTCGTCGCTTGCGCGCTCGCTTGCGAAGACATCCCGGCATACCCCGTGATCAGCGAGCTCGCCTGCGCCGGCACGCCCGTCGCGTCGCTGGAAAACACGTTGTTGAGAACGTTGCCGATCAGCGTCGTGTTGCCCGCCAGTCCCGGCGCACCGGTCCCGTCGCGCAGCATCGTCGGCTTCGTCTCGACCGCCACCGAGACTTGGATCGTTCCCGAAAAACCGATCGACCCGGCCGCCGGTACCGCACCAGCCCCGTCCGTGAACAAGGGCAATCCCTGCCCCTGGAACCCGGCCGCAAGGGACTGCGCAAATCCGTCGAGCCCGGCCTGCATCGCCGGCAACGTCGTGTCGCGCAACGTCAAATTCGCTCCAACCGAGCCGCCCAGCCCCGCCGTCGGCGAGCCATCTAGCAACAGCGGTGGAACCGACGCCGCCGGCGTTCCCGCGCTGAAGTTGACCGGCCCCAGGCTGAACGGACCGCTTGTCGACCGCGTTGGCACGACTGAGTTGCCGGCGATCACCACGATGTCGCCGCTCGACTGCGGCACAAACTTCGCCCCGATCATTTGTGCCAGCCCCTGCATCTGCCCGTCGCGCTGATCCTCCAGCCCGGCCGTGCTCTGCCCCGCCGCCTTGGCGGCGATGATCTGCGTCGACAACGTCCCGAACGACTTCAAAGCATCGTTCACGGCCGTCACGTCGCTCGTCAGCGCACCCTGCGCCGCCTGTCGCCCTTGCACGATGCTGTCGCCCAGCGAATGGATCCCGTTCGCCACCGCGGCCGCCTTGTCGAGCACGTCCAGTTGTTGCGACCCGCTCGACGGATCCGTCGTCAACGTCGAAAACGAATTCCGCAACGAGCCCAGCAAGGACGGCAGGTCCTGTCCGCTGCCGGGCGTTCCGGACGCTTGGTCGATCGCCGACAGCGCAGACTGCGCGACGTTGCTGCCGGCCTCCTTTCCAACCGAGGCGAACAGATTGGCTTGCAGCGTCAAATCGATTTGGCGCTGCGGCTGGCCGGGCCGCACGCCCGCGGGCCCCGCGGCCGAATCGAGGCTCGTCAGCGGAACGCTTTCTACGACGTAGTTGGGCGTGCTCGCGTTCGCAACGTTCTGCGACAGCACCGCCAACTGACGTTCGATGCTGTCGAGCCCTGATGCGGCCGAACTGGTGGCGTTGCCGAGAAACATCATTACCTCTTCATGTCGATCGTCTGCTGCAGCAGCTCATCGGCCGTCGTCACCATCTTGGTGTTGGCTGAATACGCACGCTGCGCGACGATCAGTTTCGTGAACTCTCTCGCAATGTCGACGTTGCTCGCCTCGAGCGAACTCACGACCAGCGTTCCCGCGCCGTTGCTACCCGCCTGGTTCACCCGCGCCGTGCCGCTCTCCTTGGACACCAGGAACGCCTGCCCGTTTTGCGGCTGCAGCGCGTCCGGGTTGGAGAACGTCACCACCGGAACTTTGGCCAGCGTCCGCGACGAGCCGTTGTCGTAATTGACCACGACATTGCCGTTCGACTGCATCGTCACGCCGGAGAAGCTGCCCGGCGGCACCCCGTTCTGCGACAGGCTCACCAGGTTGTAGCTCGTGCCCGCGAATTGCGTCACGCCGTCGGTGCCGCCGAACGTTCCGAGATTGACCGTGATGGGTTGTGGACCCAGACCGAAATCGGCCGTCAACCCGACCGTCGCCTGCTGACCGGCCGTGAACGTGCTCCCCGCCACCGTGCCGCCCGTCGCCGTCACCGCACCGATCGTGCCTTCCGGAGCCGAAGCGGACCCCGCCGCGCCGAACGCCACGTCGACGCTCCCGAGTGCCTTGGACGAGCCTTTCTGCGCAATCGACAACGACCACGTGTTCTGCGCCGACGTGCTCTTCGTCCAGGTCAGCTCGAGATTCTGCTGCGTCCCCTGCGCGTCGATCACCGGCATCTCCGTCGTTACCGGCGCGGTGCTCGACGGCGTCGCGGGAAGGTTCGCGGCCAAAGATGCCGTGCTGGTCTTCACCGGCGCATACCCGCTCTGACCTACCTGCAGCGGAACGAGTTTCGTCGCATCGACCGTCCCGTCGGCAGCGACCGGCCAGCCCGACAGGAAATGCCCGGTGCTGTTCACCATGTACCCGTTCTGGTCCAGCTTGAAGTCACCCTCGCGGGTGTAAAGCTGCTGCTGGTTGAACGTCGGCAGTCCTTTCGCTTCGCCGGTCGGCATGCTGACCGGAAGGAAGCCCTGGCCCGCAATCGCCAAGTCGAGCGGATTGCTGCTCTGCGAGACCACGCCCTGCACCGCGTTGGTATATTCCGGCCGCGCCACGACCGCGTCCGAACCGTTCGTGACGAGCGTGCTCGTGGAGAGATAGTTGCCGAACGTGGTGTCGACGCCCTTGTATCCCGTCGTCTGCGAGTTCGCCACGTTGTCGCCGATGTTGCTGAACGCGGTCGACTGTGCAGACAATCCGGTGATCGCGGTCGTCATAGCACCAAGAATGGACATGCTGTTCTCCTAAACTGACCACCCTCCCAACGCATTTCCCGTGCCACCGCCGCAGCCCCGTCCCATAAGGGGCCGACATCGAGCAGCCCGGCTGAAAACGCCTAGTTGGTCGCTCATCCCGGCACTTTTTGCCGAGCCGGAAAGACCCTGCCCGCCCGCCGTGTCGGCATTTCCGCTCTGGCCCGGCCCTTGCTCTACCACCCACATGACCACCCAAATGTCCCTTCCCCAGCCGAACCCGGCGTCCAATCCCGCAGCCGTCGCCCCGGCTCCCGTCAGCTTCGCCCAACGTGTCGCACGGTCGGCGCCGGCCGCGGGCGCCGCCCCGATCGGCTTCCTCGATCAGCTCACGCAGTCGATGGCCCCCGACGCCGCCCCAATCCTCACGCCCGCCACCACCCCGCCCGGTAACCCAGCCGCACCACAAGCGCCGCCGTCCACGCTACCCCCGGCAGTCGGCGCTCCCTCGGCCAATCTCGTCCAAGAACTCGCGATCACCGCCTCGGCCACGGCATCGACGCCCGCCTCCGCCAAGGCCGCCGATGGGAAGATCGCCGATGGCAAGTCCCGCGCCCAGGCCGCCACGCCGCCGCTCACCGCCGGGTCAGCCTCAGCAGCCGTCCTCCCGCCGCCGCCGCCAAGCGCCACTCTCCTCGCGCCGCCTCCAACCCCGGTGAACCCTCCGCTTGCCGCGACCACGCCCGGTGCAGCCGGCCCGGCAGCCAAGCCGATCGTTGCGGTCGCGAACGCACGCTCGCGGCCCTCCCCCACAACCGATCCCACTGGCGCACCCTTCCCGCCCGCCGCCGTCCCCGTGCCGCTCGCTTCCAGCCCGAATACCGCGCCAGCGTCCGCCGCAACCGCCCTGCCGCAGCCCGGCGCCGAGCAGTCCAAGCCGCAGATACAAGCCGCCGCAACCGCTCCAACTCAAACGCCCGCAGGCCTTCCGAGCGACATCGGTCAAGCCAAAATCGTCGTCACCACGACCACGACAACCGCCACCCCTGCCATCGCCGAGCCGCCCGCTCCGATGACGGAGCCGGTCGCGACCCCTGCGCCAGAACCCGGCGTGCGGTTGCCGGAGCCATCCCTCGTGCCTCTTGCGCTACACGGCGCCTCATCCCCCGGCGCCGCACCGGGCGGCACGCAGCCGAGCGCGACCCAATCGCCCCCGGCCGCGCAAGTCGCAGCCGCACTCATCGAGCCCGTCAAGGTCGCCCTGTCCACGCCCGCGCACGCCAACGCCGGCCCCGAAATCCTCTCGATCAAGCTCGATCCGATCGAACTCGGCAAAGTCGAGATCCGGATCGAACGCACCGGCGATGGCCCCGCCCGCGTCGATCTCGTCGCCGAACGGCCCGAAACGCTGCAGCGCCTCCTCCACGACCAACCGCAACTGCAACAGATGCTCGACCAAGCCGGCATCCCGGCGGCCGGCCGCTCGCTTCACTTCAGCCTGATCGCCGACACCCCGGCAAATCCCTCCACCTCCGGCTTCGCCGCCAGCGCCGATGCCGGCACCGGCCAACCCGGCGGCGGTTTTCATCGCTCCCCCAACGGATACCCCGGCGGCCCCGCCCCGGAAACCGACTTTCTGGATCAGCCCACCCCACCCGCAAGCTGGAGCCGCACCGGGCTCAACATCACCGCATAGGAGAACACCGATGACCGTCTCAGCCACCACGCCCCCGTCCGTGACCTCGTCGACCTCCTCGACGACAGCGGCCACCACGCCGGCCGGCAACCCGCTCGGGTCGCTTTCGTCCAACTTCAGCAACTTCCTCGGCCTGCTGATGACCCAGCTCAAGAACCAGGACCCGAGCAGTCCGATGGACGCGACCACCTTCACCAACCAGCTCGTCCAGTTCTCCAGCGTCGAACAGCAGATCAACACCAACAGCAATCTGTCGACGCTTATCCAGGCGACCCAGAGCAACACCGTCCTGCAATCCTCGAATCTAGTCGGCAAGCAGGTCATGACAAAGAACGACCACCTGCCGCTCCAGAACGGTACCGCAATGGCCGAGTTCACCGTTCCCCGGGCCGAGGAGGTCAACATCGCCGTCCAAGCCCCCGACGGCACCAAGGTGCTGCAGACCACCATGAGCGCCAAGCCCGGCAGCAATCAGTGGACCTGGGATGGCAAGAACAGCAGAGGAGTGTCGCTCGTCGATGGCTCCTACAAAGTCACCATCACTGACGCGAGCGAGACCGCCCTCGCCACCACCGTCAAGGGGACCGTCACCGCCGTCGGCCGCAGTGCAACCGGGGTCAGCGTCTCGCTTGGCGCATTGAGCACCGACGTTGCGACCATCCAGTCCGTGTCGAATAACTGACCCGGGCCGGACGTGGTGACACTTCGTTAACTTTTGCCGCTTAGCATCAGCCTGTCTCATCCCCCGTCTATTCTGCAACGAGGTGATGACCAGTGCACGAGGGTCTGATCATGACGCTGACTACCGAACGCGAACCCACTTCCAAAGCTATCGTCCCACCGGTTGCCCCAGCCGTCGCCGAAGCGGCCGCAAGCGACCGGCGCCGTCCCGGCCGGCTGAAGCAGGTCAGCCCCGAGCTGATCCCGATCCTGCGCACCGCCGAGTCCGCGCCGACGCTCGAGGAGGACATGGCGCTCGAGGACGATCAGCTCGCCGGCATGCGCGGAGTGGCCTTCGGCCTAGCCCTGTCCGTCCCGCTTTGGGTCGGCATCGCCTATGTCGGGCGCTGGTTGCTGACGTAGGTCGGCAGATTTTGCCGAGCCCTTAACCTTTCGGTAACCCGCCCACGGCAAAATCAGCCCATGGCACGGTGGCAAAACGGACTCGGGCGATGACTTCAATCTTATCTGGTCTTGGGTCGCTGGGCTCCCGGCGCTTGGGCATCATGGCGGCAGTCGCAGCAGTCTCTCTCGGACTACTCTCCTACCTCGCTATGAGAAGCACCGAGGGGCCGATGGGACTGCTCTACTCGGATCTCGATCTGCGCGAGGCCGGGCAGATCGTCGATCAGCTCGACAAGGCTCACATCACCCATCGCACGGAAGGCGGCGGCAACCGCCTCCTCGTCCCCGTCGACTAGGTTGACCGCGCCCGCCTTCTCCTCGCCAAGGACGGCCTGCCGTCCGGTGGCTCCATCGGCTACGAGATCTTCGATCATTCCGATGGCCTGACCGCCAACGCCTTCCAGCAGCAGATCGCGCAGACCCGCGCCTTGGAGGGCGAACTCGCACGGACCATCCGGTCCATCCAGGGCGTGCGCAACGCCCGCGTCCACCTTGTCCTGCCCCACCGCGAACCTTTCGCCCGCGAGCGTCAGGAAGCCCAAGCCAGCGTCGTCCTCACCACGGCCGGTGTCGCGCGTCTCGATCGCGAAGGCATCCAAGCGATCCTGAACCTCGTCTCCGCCGCCGTGCCCGGCCTGCGCCCGAAGAACATCGCCCTGATCGATACCCGTGGAAACCTCCTGGCCCGCGCCGGCGAGCCCACCGGTCCAGCCGCCGCGGCACAAACCGGCGACGAACTCAAGCGCGGCACCGAAACCCGCCTCTCGCGCGCGGTCGAGGAAATGCTGGAACGTAGCCTCGGCGCCGGCCGGGTTCGCGCAGAAGCGGCCGTCGAACTCGATTTCGACCAGGTTCGCGAGACCCTCGAGAAGTATGATCCGGATGGCCAGGTTGTCCGCAGCCAGCAGATCTCGTCCGACAACAGCCGCAACACCGAGAGCAACAACACCGTCTCGGTGCAAAACAATCTGCCCAACGCCGCCGCCGCCGCCGAACCGAGCGGCGCCCAGGAACAGAAGCAAGACGAAACCACCAACTACGAAATCGGCAAGACCGTCCGCACCATCGTCCGCGAGCAGCCGCAGATCAAGCGTCTCAGCCTCGCCGTGATGGTCGACGGGGTATCGAACCACCAGCCGGACGGAACCGTCACGTGGGCCGAGCGCTCGCCCGAGGAGCTGGCGCGGATCGCGGCGCTGGTGAAGGGTGCCATGGGCTACAACGAAGCGCGCGGCGATCATGTCGAGATCGCCAGCATGCGCTTTGCCGCGCCTGAAGAAGGCCCCGAGGCCACGGCCCCGTCGGTTTGGACGCGCATTGACAAGAACGATCTTTTCCGGCTCGCCGAGAACGGCTTCGTCGGTCTGGCCATCCTCGGCGCCCTGATGTTCGTGCTCCGACCGATGGCGCTCCGCGTCTCTGTGGCCGCGACTGCGATCAATCCCGAGATCCTTTCCGCCGCCGAAACTGCCGCGGCCCTGACCAACCCTGACGGAACGCCGCGCCTCGAAGCCGAGCAGGGCGACACCATGCAATTGACGAACGTCGAGGGCGCCATGCGGATCGCGTCGATCAAGCGTGTGGCGACTCTCGTCGAGACCCGGCCCGACGATGCCGTGGCGATGCTGCGAAACTGGCTGGCGGAGGCGAATTGATGCCTAATCTCGACCACTCTCGCCTTCAAGGCCGGCAAAAAGTCGCTATCCTGATGCTCGCCCTCGGCCAGCAGCCGACCGCAAAGCTGCTCGGCATGATGCACGAGGACGAGATCCGCGAAGTGTCCAGCGCCATGTCGCTGCTCGGAACCGTTCGCTCCGAGATCGTTGAGCGCCTCTGTAACGAATTTGCCGAAGGCATCGGCTCCCAAGGCAACATCCTCGGCAGCTTCGAAGCTACCGAACAACTCTTGGCACTGGCGCTTCCCAAAGAACGCGCCCAGCAGATCATGGAAGAGATCCGCGGCCCCGCTGGCCGGACCATGTGGGACAAGCTCGGCAACGTCAACGAGAACGTCCTGGCCAACTATCTCAAGAACGAATACCCGCAGACGGTCGCAGTCGTGCTCTCCAAGCTGAAGCCCGATCATGCCGGCCGGGTCCTGACCTTGCTCCCCGACAGCTTCGCCATCGAGATCGTCATGCGGATGCTCCGCATGGAGAGCGTCCAGCGCGACATCCTCGAAGGGGTCGAGCAGACGCTACGATCCGAATTCATGTCCAACCTGTCCCGCACCAGCCGCCGCGACAGCCACGAAATGATGGCCGAGATCTTCAACAGCCTCGACCGCCAGAGCGAAGCCCGCTTCGTCTCCGCCCTCGAGGAGCGCAACCGCGAAGCCGCCGAACGCATCAAATCCCTCATGTTCACCTTCGACGATCTGCTGCGACTTTCCGGCGAGCACATGCAGATCCTGCTGCGCTCGGTCGAGAAAGATAAGCTCCCACTCGCCCTCAAAGGCGCCTCCGAAGGCCTCAAGAAGCTCTTCTTCGGCAACCTCTCCGAACGCGCCGGCCGCATGCTGCGCGACGACATCGAAGGCCTCGGCCCGGTCAAGCTGCGCGACGTCGACGAAGCCCAAAGCTCGATCGTCGCCACCGCCAAGGATCTCTCGCAACAAGGCCTCATCGACGTCAACGAAAGCGCGACCGACGAGATGGTGTATTGACCATGGACGGAATGCTCCACCTCGCGGTCGACGCTGCGGCACGCCCTGCGATCGGCTTCCTCGGCATCCTCTACGCCGAGGATTTCGACGACCCACCCCAGCCGCGGCCGCAGCCAGCGAACCGGCCTCCGTCGCGCCACCCGCGCTGACGCAGCACGATATTGACGCCGCTTGCGCCCAAGCTGTCGCCGACGCCCGGCTCGAATGGGAAGCCGGCGCCCTCGAGAAGCGCCTTGATCTCCTCGCCGCCATCCGATCCGCCCTCGTCGACGCGGGCACCGAAGCGGAGAAGATCGCCTGGGCCGCCACTGAGGCCACCGTCGCCACCATCCTGGCCGCACTCATGGCCGCGCTGCCCAAGACCTGCAGCGAACACGGCCCGGCAGAAGTGCGCGCCCTTCTCAACCGGCTTCTGCCGATGCTCCGCGTCGAACCCAAGATCACCGTCCGCCTCCACGCCGACCTCGTCTCCGTCGTCCGCAAGGAACTCTCAGAGCTCCAGTCGGAGTTCGCCGGCGTGCTCACCGTTGTCGCCGCGCCGGTCGAGCGCGGCGACGTGAGGGTCACCTGGGACAACGGATCTCTCACCCGCGACACCCGTCACATCCAGCAAGCCATGCACGAGGCACTCGATCAACTCGGCCTGCTCGGATCCGTCGAGACCTCGCCAAAAAGGAGCCTGGTTTATGCAGAATAAAATGGAACTGACCGATCTTTCGGATACGGCCACACCGGACACCGGCCGCGGCACGCGCGATCTCGAAGCCGTCTACGACATCCCGGTCACCGTCAGCGCCGTGCTCGGAAAGAGCACCATGCAGGTTAGCCAATTGCTCAAGCTCGGCCGCGGCGCCGTCGTCGAACTCGACCGCAAACTCGGCGAGGCGATCGACATCTACGTCAACAACCGCCTCGTCGCCCGCGGCGAAGTCGTCTTGGTCGACGAGAGCAGGCTCGGCGTCACCATGACCGAAATCGTCAAGAGCGATCGCGTTTAGAGGCGATGCC
>JAABUQ010012956.1_pt1 | contig 10232 bp, 14 predicted proteins | sample 5560001 | NCBI WGS metagenome assembly JAABUQ01 (sample SAMN10711888, study PRJNA513371) | rock metagenome | isolation source: Antarctica rocks | place: Antarctica: Victoria Land, Finger Mt nord | collected 2015-12-18 | reverse complement strand
GCGCGCGCCTACGTCTCGGGCCAGCTCGAGGTCCACGGCGACCTCCACGAGTGCCTGCGGCGGTTGTGGCGCGTCAATGACGGCAACCTGCCGTGGCGCGAGCGCCTAGCCGTACTCGGCTCGATCGGGCTGCGCGCTCTGCGCCCGGTCGAGCCCTCGCCCCAGGAGGCGCGGCTGGGCGGCCGGCGCCACTCCAGGCGTCGCTCCACCGGCGCGGCGTCGCACCACTACGATGTGTCGAACCACTTCTATGAGTGGATCCTCGGCCCGTCGATGGTGTACACCTGCGCCGTCTACCCCGACGCCGGCGCGACGCTGGAGGAGGCGCAGGAAGCCAAGATCGACCTCGTGTGCCGCAAGCTCGGTTTGGGACCGGGGATGCGCCTGCTGGACGTCGGCTGCGGCTGGGGCGCTCTGGTCCTGCACGCGGCGCGGCACTATGGGGTGCGGGCGCTCGGCGTGACGCTCGCGCACCGGCAGGTCGAATGGGGCAGGCGGGCGATCGCCGAAGGGGGGCTCGCCGGCCGCGTCGACGTGCGCCTGCTCGACTACCGCGACGTCTCGGAAGGAGGCTTCGACGCCGTCTCGTCGATCGGCCTCACCGAGCACGTGGGCCGGGATCGCCTCCCGGAGTACTTCGCCTTCCTGCACGGCAAGCTACGGCCGCAGGGACGGCTGCTCAACCACTGCATCACGCGTCCCGGCGGCCGCTACCCGCTGCAGCTGCGGGGCGGTTTCATCGACCGGTTCGTCTTTCCCGACGGGGAGCTGCACGGCCCTGGCCATATCGTGTCGACGATGCACGACACGGGCTTCGAGTTGCGCCACGAGGAGAACCTGCGCGAGCACTACGCGCGCACCGTGACGGCGTGGGAGGACAATCTCTCGGCGCATTGGCCGGAGGCGGTGGCGGAGGTGGGCATCGCGAGGGCCCGGGTGTGGCGGCTCTACCTCGCGGGGGCACGCGTCGCGTTCGAGGACGACTGGCTCGAGTGCCACCAGGTGCTGGGCGTGAAGACCGAGCGCGGCGATGCGGCGATGCCGCTGCGGCCCGATTGGGAGCGCGATCACCTCCGCGAGGCAGCTTCCCACCCGACGACGCGGCGCGAGCCCGAGAGCGCGGCCGCGCCCGCGCAGACCGCGGCCAGGGAGAGCGCCAGCTCCACTGCGGCCGCCGGCGAGGCGGCCAAGCGCTCGCCGAGCAGCACCCCGGCGAGCAGCACCGGCACGACCACCGGCGTGACGTAGATGATGACCCCGACCTGCGTCGTCCCGCGGCGCTGCAGCGCCGTCGTCTGGTTCAAGAGCGCCAGCCCGGCCGCGGAGGCGGTGATCGCCAGCCAGAGGCCGGCCCCGAGCCAGTCCCCGGCCGCGATCCGGTCGCTGACCAGCTTGGTGGTCAAGCCCGTGAGCGCATAGGCCGCGCCCGCGCCGAGCGTCGCCGACATGCCTCCCGAACGACCGTGACCCCAAGCCATCAGGGCGAGCCCATAGGGAGCGATTGCCGCCGCCGCCAGAGGGCTCAGCGCCAGGGCCAGCAGGGTGGGGTTCGTGGACAACGTGTTGCGCTGAGAGGCCGCCAACGTCACGCCGAGGACGCCGAGCGAGATCGCGGCCACGGCGATCACCTCCCGCGTGCGCACTGGCTCGGCGTCGTGGCGGGCGCCGGCGACGAGCAGGACGACCAGGCCGGCCGCCAGCGAGGGCTGCACGACGGTCAGCGGAGCGACCAGGAGCGCCGTGACGTGGAAACCGAGGCCCGCGACCATGATCAGGCAGCCGGCGATCCAGCGCCGCCGGCCGAGCAGGCGCGCGATCAGGGATAGCCGCAGCGAATGCTCGTCCGGGATCGTGCGGGCTTCCAGCGACTGCAGCACCAGGCCGGAACTGAACAGCACAGAGGCGATCACCGCGGCCAGGGCGCCGAGGACGAGTTGTTGCATCCGATTTCATACCCTAATCTGCCGAGCGTCGGAGAGCTATCACCGGCCGACATCCTGCGACTGATCAGACGACACTGGGGGAAGTGAAGCCTCATACCAGTTCGACGGCAGGTGGCTCATGTCGGGGTCCTAGGCCCACTGAGCGAGCGGCGCCGGTTCCTGCGCTCCTTCCTCGCGACCCCAAGGCAGGTCGGCGCCGTGGTGCCGACCTCACGCCGCACCGTCCGAGCCACGCTCGAGATGGCACCGGTGGCGCAGGCGCGCTGTGTCGTCGAGCTCGGGGCTGGCACGGGGTCCTACACCAGGGAGATCCTCTCGCTACTGCGCCCGCAGGGCTGCTTGCTGAGCTTCGAGATCGACCCGGCGCTCGCGCAGGCGCTCGCGCAGGGCCTAGTCGATCCGCGGCTCACGGTGGTGGCGGACTCCGCCGCCAACCTCGAAGCCCACCTCGCGGGCCAGCGGCCTGAGGTCATCGTGTCGGCCCTCCCGTTCACGTCCCTGCCGTCCGCGGTGCGCGAGGAGATCCTCGCGGTGACGCGCCGGGTCCTCGCCGACGACGGGGTGATGCTCGTGCTGCAGTACTCGCCGTTCATGCAGCGCAAGCTCGAGCGGACCTTCGGCTCGGTGCAGCGCCGCCTCTCACCGCTCAACGTGCCGCCCGCCGTGCTGTTCGCCTGCCGGGGGACCAAGGCGGCGCCATGACGTGGCGGAGCCTGCGCGAGGCGCGAAGGTACGTGCTCGCAGCGGTGGCCCTCGAGCTCGCGCTCGCGCCCTTGCGCGCGCTGCGGGGCCGGCTGCTGGTGGGCGTTGGGCTGGCATGCCTGATCTTCTTCCGGGATCCCCCGCGCACCGTCGCGCGGGAGCCGGACACGATCTACGCGCCCGTGGACGGCGTGGTGCTCGAGGTGGACAGGGTGAGCGACCCATGGCTTCCTTCAGGTGAGGCGGTGCGCATCGGCACGTTCCTCGCGATCTACGACGTCCATGTCAACCGCAGCCCGACGAGCGGCCGGATCGCCGCGGCCGAGGAGGCGGCCGGCGGCTTCGCGCCCGCTTTCCTCTCTCGCGCGCGCGCCAATCACCGCAAGCGGCTGGCGATCGACGACGGATCGAGGCGCGTAGTGCTGGTCCTGTTCGCCGGCGTGCTCGCCCGGCGCATCGCGTCGTGGGCGTGGCTGGGCGACCGCGTCGAGGCCGGGCAGCGGATCGCGCTGATCCACCTGGGCTCGCGCGCGGATGTGATCTTCCCGGCCCGGGAGGCAGACGCGCTGGTCGAGGTCGGCCGGCGCATCCGCGCGGGCATCACGCCGATCGCGCGCTACCGCGCCGCGGGAGGGACGGCGTGAGGAAGTTCGTCAATCCCGCCAACGTGATCACCAGCTGCAGCCTCGGCGCGGGCTTCCTCGCGATCGTGCTCGCCGGAGAGGGCGAGCTGCGCGGGGCGATGATCGCCGTCGCCCTCGCCGGCGTCCTAGATGCAGTCGACGGCTGCGTCGCCCGCCGTGCGCGGACGAGCGGGACCTTCGGGGGCCAGCTGGACTCGCTGGCCGACCTGGTTGCATTCGGCGTGGCCCCCGCTTTCATGCTCCACGAGAGCGTACTGCGGTCACTACCGGTCTTGGGCATAGGGGCCTGCGTGATCTTCGTCGTGGCCGGTGCCTGGCGGCTAGCGCGCTTCGCCGTCGCGCACGAGAGCGAGCACTTCGTCGGGTTGCCGATCCCGCTCGCGGGGCTGATCGCCGCGGCGCTCGCGGCGCTCGCCGTGCCCGCCGTAGCGGCGCTCGGGCTCTGCGTCGCGCTCACGCTGCTGATGGTCAGCTCGATCCCCTTCCCGACCCTGGTCACGCTCGGGCGCCTGATCCGCCGGCGCCCGCACCGTGTCCCTCAACCTCAACCTCAACCTCAACCTCTTCCTCCGTGGCCATCGCACCCCCGACGGACCGCGAGCCGGCCAGCGCGTATGTTCCGGCTGCGAGAACGGCGAGCGAGGCTGCGAGTCCGGCGATGAGGAGCGGGCTGGGGCTCCAGCTCTTGCCGCCGAGTAGCGGCGCCAGCCAGCACCGCGACCACGATCTGGACGACGAGTACCACCGGGAAGACGCTGATTGGCGAGCCGTGCTGCAAGGCCGTCATCTCGCTCAGCAGGCCCACGAGGCCCGCGGCCGCCGTGGCGACGAGCCACAACCCGCGACAATCCAGGCGCCGGAGGACATGCCGTCGACCACGAAGTTCGTGGCGAAGCCGGTCCACGCGTAGGCCAGCCCGGCGCTGACCGCGACCAGCGCACCGAAGCTACGGTGGCCGCGCAGCACGTACGGGGCGAGCGCCACCGCGCCGAGTACCCCCATGCCGAGCGCCAGCGGAAGCGGCGCGGCGTGGGTGTGGCTATCCGCCGGAGAACCCACCACGAGCCCCCCGACGCCCACGACGATCGCCAGGGCCGCGACCACCTCCCTGCCGCGCACGGTCTCGCCGAAGAAGCGCACGGCGATGAACAGCAGCGCGACGACGCTGACCGCGAGCGCGGGCTGGACGATCGTGATCGGGACCAGTCCCAGCGCACCGGCCTGCGCGGCCCAGCCTCCGAGCACGCAGCTCGTGCCGATGCGCCAGCGCGGGCGGGTGGCCAGATGCTTGAGGAGCGACGCGTGGAGCGACTCGTCGTCCGGCGCCTGCCGTGCCTCGACGGACTGGAGCGTGACGCCCACGCTGTAAAGCACAGCGGCCGCCAGCGCGGCGAGGACTCCGAGGGCGAGTGACACCGGCGATCAGTCTCCCGTTGCGCGAAGAGTCCTAACCTGCCGTGGCTGAGTCTTTGATCGAGCGGCCGCTTTTGCTCATCCGATCCGTGGGCTGGTTGCACGGGCCGGTTGGTTGCGAGGGGCGGACGTTCGTCCTGGCCCAGTTCCGCCGGCCTCCCTGCCAGCGGGCGACATCCTCGCTCCGGCACACTTCGTCCCGCAGGGACAGGAGCAGGAGCGGGTAGCTGGCGGCGGTCATCGCGGCGAGGGTCATCTGCGGCGCCTGCGATTGTGCTTGATGTGCTCCGCTCGTGCGCGGGCGAGACCCGCGGCGCGCCCACGGCGGCTGAGGACTTTCACCCCAGGCGAGCGGAGCGCCGCTCTTCGCCCTCACGGCGCCACTGTCGTACCCAACACTCGACCGCTGGCGCACGACCCGCGCTCATGGGTCGGCGACGCGGCCGTCCGCCGGCTCCAGCGGTAGGCCCGCCGCCCGCCACTCGAGCAGGCCGCCGGCCATGTTGTGCGCGTCGAATCCGGAGCCGCGAAAGGCTTTGGTCGCCATCGCCGAGCGGGCGCCGCTGCGGCAGTAGAAGACGACCGACCGTCCGGCCTCGACCGTGTGGGCCTGCGCGGTCAGCTGCGCGAGCTCTAGATGCCGGCCTCCGGCGATCCTTCCCGCCGCGTGCTCGTGGGGCTGGCGCACGTCGATCAGCTGGATCTCCCCGCGCGCAAGCAGCTGGGCGACCTGCCGCGGTGTGTAGTCGGCGTCCACCGTCGAAGCGTAGCGAGCGAGACATACTCGATATGCCCAAGCTGGGCGAGACGTACGCGATATGCCCAAGCGGGGCGAGAATGGGACTCGGCATGCCCGAGCGGGCTCCGGAAGGCTCCATAAGGCGGGAGCGCGACAGCGATCCTGCAGTTCGGCTACGCTGCCGCCACCAAAGAATCAAGCCGAGTTCCCGAGGCGCCAGCTCGTCCGGGGAGCGGGGGAACCAGAGGAGCCTCTCAGGCTCCAAGGGGCGAATCGCCGGATCTCAGGGGATCTCGGTGTAGCGCGACTCTTTCAGCGCGAGCCCGACAGCTAACCCCGCAGGCACGAGAGGGAGCAGGGATTCGTTGTCATACGCAAGCGCTCGGTCGATGTTCATCGGTTGCCTGACCGTCGCGGCGCTATGCGCGGTGACGCTCGGTTCGGCGTCGGATGCTCTGGCGAGCTCGCCGTCCCTCGGCGGGCGAGCGCTCAAGCAGGGGATGAGCGGTCCCGACGTGCGTACCCTGCAGAACGATCTCACGCAGGCTGGCCTTCGGACTCCCGCAAGCGGTGTCTTCGACGCGGCCACCGAAGCGAGCGTTCGGCGCTTTGCCCGCCAGCATCACCTGAAGGCGAAGCTCGACGGGATCGTCGATGCATCGTTCGTGCGTGAGCTTCGGAGCATCCTCGCTCAGCGCTCCCAGGACGCGACGAGCGTCGCGGCCCGGAGCGGCGGCGCCACGCTCGGCCAGACCCCCAATGCCACGGCGCGCCAGCGCTCCCGCCCACATACCCCGGCCGGCAGCCCACAAGCTTCGAAGACCGCCGCGACCAAGCGCGGCAGCGCTTCGAAGACCACCGCGATCAAGCGCGGCAGCGACTCGAAGACCGCCGCGACCAAGCGCAACGCGGCCCCCAAGACCACTGCGAAGCACAGCACGGCCTTCAAGCGCAGCGCGGCCCCCAAGACGGCGACCCCGCAGACCAGCGCCGTCGCGACCCCGCCGACCAGCGCCACCGGGACCACGGCGGCCCCGCAGGGCGGGGTCCTGCGGCAGGGGATGTCCGGACCCGGTGTGCTGGCGCTGCAGGAGTCGCTCACGCTCGCGGGCTTTCCCACCGACTCCGACGGGAAGTTCGGCCCGGCCACGAAGCGGAACCTGATCGCGTTCGAGCGGGCGCACAAGCTGAAGGCCAACGGGATCGCCGACGCTGCGCTGCGCACCGCGCTGCAGGCGGTGCTGGTGGCACTGGACCCCGGTGCAACGGTTGGTGGCGTGCCGGTGGATCCCGGCCGACCCGCCGGCCGCGCCATCCTGAACGCCGACGGCACCGCGACCGCGCCCGCGAGCGCACCGCCGGCGATCCAGGCGGTGATCGCGGCCGCGAATCTGATCGCCTCCAAGCGCTACATCTACGGCGGTGGACACGGGAGCTGGAACGACGCGGGCTACGACTGCTCCGGGTCGGTCAGCTACGCGCTCCACGGCGCCGGTCTGATCTCGGCTCCCGAGGACTCCGGCGAGCTCGAGTCCTACGGGAGCCCCGGCCGCGGCCACTGGATCACGATCTGGGCCAACGCCGGCCACACCTACATGTACATCGCGGGCCTGCGCTTCGATACCGCCGCCCAGGGCTCGACCGGCGGCTCGCGCTGGAGCGCCGCGCCGGCCTCGAGCGCCGGGTACGTCGTACGCCACCCCACCGGGCTGTAGCCGGGGCCTCCGAGACGCAGCGCCGGCCCCCCCGCCCTGCCCTCGACGCCCCGCCCTGCCCTGCCCCGCCAAGACGAACCGGGCCCCTGCACCGGCGGGTAGCATCCCGCGCCCAATGTCCGCGCTGGCCGAGCTCTACACGATCCCCCAGGAGCACCTCGACCTGCTCGCGACGATTCGCCGGATCGCCCAGGAGCGAATCGCGCCGCGCGCCGCCCAGATCGACGAGCAGGCGGAGTACCCCCGGGACCTGCGCGAGCTGCTCTCCGAGCAGGACATCCTCGGACTTCCGTTCGAGACCGAGTACGGCGGCACCGGCACCGGCACGGTGATGCTGGGCATGGCGGTCGAGGAGATCGCCAAGGCCTGCGCGTCGACCGCGCTGATCCTGATGATCCAGGATCTGGGGACGCTCCCGATCAGGCTGTTCGGGAGCGAGGAGCTCAAGCAGCGGCTGCTTCCGAGCTGCGCCAGTGGAGAGCTCTCCCCGGCGTTCGCGCTGTCTGAGCCCGAGGCGGGCTCGGATCCCGGAGGAATGCTCACCCGCGCAGTCAGGGACGGAGACGAATGGGTGATCGACGGCAGCAAGAACTGGATCACGAACCTGGGAATCGCGGACTTCTACATCGTGTTCGCGGTCACCGATCGCGACGCGGGGCACGCCCACGGCATCACCGCGTTCCTCGTCGAGGCGGACCGGCCGGGGTTCAGCATCGGCAAGCTCGAGCACAAGCTAGGCATCCGGGGCTCGCCGACCGGTCAACCGATCTTCGACGGCGTGCGCGTCCCGAGCGAGAACGTGATCGGCGAGGTGAGCGAGGGCTTCAGGGTGGCGATGACCACGCTCGACCGCTCGCGGCTCGGAGTCGCGGCACAAGCGCTCGGTATCGCGCAGGGAGCGACCGACTACGCGGTCGCCTACGCGCGCGAGCGCAAGCAGTTCGGCAAGCCGATCAACTCCTTCCAGGCGATCCAGTTCAAGCTCGCCGACATGGAGACTCAGTGCGCCGCCGGGCGGGAGCTGCTCTACCAGGCGTGCGCGAAGGTCGACCGTGGCGATCCCGCCCTGGGCAAGTACTCCGCGATGGCGAAGCTGTTCTGCTCGGATGTCGCGATGGCCGTCACGGTCGAGGCGGTGCAGGTTCTCGGTGGCTACGGGTATGTCAAGGAATATCCGGTCGAGCGGATGCTCCGTGACGCGAAGATCACCCAGATCTATGAGGGCACCAACGAGATCCAGCGACTCGTGATCGCCCGGACCCTCAGGTAGGCCGTGTCCCAGCCGACCCCGATCCCTTCGATCCTGCGACCCACGCCGAGGTAGCGGATGCAGACGCCCAAGCGGCCCCCGACCGCCCCGACCCTGCGACGGATCCTGCTCTCCGCGCTGGCGGCGCTGACGGTCGGCCTCGGCGCCGCGAGCCTGCTCGTGGGCTTCAGCGGCTCGTTTCCCGTGCGCCTGCTCCAGGGCATCGCCGTGTTCGGGGCCGGGGCGGTGCTCGTCGGCGGCGCCGTGCTGGCGACGATGATCCGGCTGGCCGGCTGGCGCGATCCCGAGTCGGAGGAGGAGTTCGAGGCGCTCGTCCAGCGAGCCGAGGAGCTGGGGGCCAGGGACTCGTGGGGTGACTCCGAGGAGTACGAGGGTGGCCTCGAGGAGGACGACGACGACGATCTGCTGCACCCCCACGACGAGGAGGACTTCCCAGCGATCGTGCGGGCCGCCGTCGACGATCTCCCGCTCGAGTTCCACCGCGCGCTCGAGCACGTCGCGATCGTCGTCTCCGAGGGCGGTCGCCGGCGCCGCGCGTACGGCCTCTACCAGGGCGACACCGTCGCGCGGGACTTCTTCCACGACCGGATCGTGATCTTCCGCGACACGCTGCTGCGCGACTTCGGACACGACCCCGAGCTGCTCAAGGCGCAGGTGACCCGAACCGTGCGCCACGAGCTCGCCCACCACCTGGGCTGGGACGAGAAGGGCGTGCGCGGGCTGGGGTTGTGATTGTTATGGGCCCGCTTCGCGGGCTGGTTTATGTGGCGCGGCTGTTCGGAGGGCTTGAGCAAGTGCTTGAGTGCGTGCAGCCGGCTGAATGGTGGGATCGAGCGGAAGGGATGAGGACGTCGCGATCGTAGGGATGAGGGAAACGGCGGCCGCGATCGCCGCGCTGGCGCCAAGACGCGCTTTTCCCCTCCCACAAGGGCAAACCCGGCCGTGAGCGAAACCTGGACGCGGGTGGCACGTTTGCCCCGGCCAAGAACGCGCCTCGTCGCTCCGACCATCAGCGTCCAGCCGATCGACGTCAGACGGAGCAGACGAACTGCTGGCAAAATCCACACCATGCGAGCCGGGCACGCCGTGACAAGGACCGAGCAGTCGCCCACGGAGGCGCTGCCGAGAGACCAGTCGCGGCTGGAGATGATGCGGCGGGTCAAGCAGATGAGCGTCGAGGAGCGGCTCGAGTTGTTCGAGCGGCTCTCGCGTCGCGTCACCTGGGCGCGTTCAGCCAAGCGACTTCGATGACCGAGCCGGTGGTCGATGCGCGGGAGCTGCTCCACGGTCTGCACGAACACCACGTCGAGTACGTCCTGTTCGGAGCGCTCGCGATGATCTTCACCGGTACGTCCGCACGACCGAAGATCTGGACGTGGCTGTAAAACCCGACCGCGAGAACCTCGACCGCGTGGCGGAATGGCTGAGGTCGATCGACGCGGTGCTCAAGCTGAACCCCCGGCGGGCGTTTGGGTCGCGAGAGCGGTGGGGCATGCATAAGGGCTCCAACGCCACCGTCCTCACCTCGATGGGACAGGTCGACGTCGTCCAGCGCCTGCCCGGCCTCCCGGCCTGGTCCCAGCTCCTGGAGGAGGCGGAGCTGTACGAGATCGACGGCCGGCAGGTGCCGGTCATGAACCGGCTCACCCTGATCGACCTTAAGCGCCGCCGCGGCTCGCATCTCGACCTCGCCGACGTCGAAGCGATCGAACGACTCGCAGAGCTCTGAGCTGGGCTCAGGCCCGACGCCACTGGACCCCTCCGCGGCGATTGCCGGATCGGAGCAGGCGAGCTCTCGTAGCATCG
>JAABUQ010012955.1_pt1 | contig 10232 bp, 6 predicted proteins | sample 5560001 | NCBI WGS metagenome assembly JAABUQ01 (sample SAMN10711888, study PRJNA513371) | rock metagenome | isolation source: Antarctica rocks | place: Antarctica: Victoria Land, Finger Mt nord | collected 2015-12-18 | reverse complement strand
AAAACCCCGGTGATTCCTGGCACATCGGCGACAATTACAATATGGCAATCGGGCAGGGTTTCAATCTGGCCACGCCGCTGCAAATGGTGAACGTCGCGGCCACCGTGGCGAACGGTGGCACGCTCTACCGGCCCCACCTGGTGGACAGAATCGTCGGTCGGGTAGTGCCGCGGCAGGGTGTGCTCCCAAGGCACTCCACAATCGAACCGTTTGTCCCTTCAGTGATCCGGCGTGACCTGATCCCCGCGGATAACCTGGCGCTGATCCAGGAAGGGATGCACCTATCGGTCACTCCTCTACCGTACGGTACGAGTTGGAACGTCGTCGACCCGAGAATTGATGCGGCCGGCAAGACTGGAACAGCGGAGGACAAGACCCCAGACGGGGTGTCATCCCCCGACGCATGGTGGATCGGGTATGCGCCATTCCAGAACCCGAAGGTGGCGGTTATGGTGCTGGTTCCTAATGCCAATGCGGAGGGGGCGTATGTGGCGGCGCCAATCGCCCACAAAGTGCTGGAAGATTACTTTCATTTACCATCTCTGAAGCCCAACTGGGTGCAGGACGTCCAGCAGATGCTGGTTCCAGGCGGAGCACAGTAACGTGAAGCATTGGCGTAATTTTGATTTTCAGTTGGTCGGCATCCCCCTGGGGCTTGTGACCTTCAGCATCTTCGTGCTCCTTGCCATTTCCCGCTGGTCGACCTCGGGCGTAGGCGTCGGAACGCCTCTGCGCCAAGCGGTGTACGCAGTGCTCGGCCTCGGGTTGCTGATCGCGCTCACTAACTTCGACTACCGGCTGTTACGCCCCTTTGCCGTGCCGCTTTTCGGCCTTAACCTTGGTTTACTGGCAGTGGTCCTCCTGTTGGGCCGATCGGTGTATGGAGCGCAGCGCTGGATTAATGTGGGGCTGCTTCCGCTGCAACCTTCCGAGCCGGCTAAGTTGCTGCTGGTGATCGTGTTAGCCAAATTCTTCGCGGATAATGAAGAGCGGATTCATGAGGTCGGCACGGTTGCAAAGTCGTTGTTGTTCGCGGTCGTCCCCATTGGTATGGTGCTGGTCCAACCGGATCTCGGAACCAGTGCCGTCTTTGTCGCCATCTGGGTCGGCATGGCTCTCATGGCAGGCGTGCGAGCGTCCCATCTCGCCGCCCTCTTGGCCATCGGCATGGCCACGTTGCCGCTGGCGTGGGCCGTGATGTCACGGGTAAAAAAGTTTCATTACATGCAGGATCGGCTGACTATTTTCTTGCACCCCGAGAAAGATCCATTAGGGCAAGGGTACAACGTAATCCATTCACAAATTACAGTTGGCTCTGGCGGTTTTCTGGGTCACTGGTGGGGTGCGGGAACCCAGAGCCAACTCGGCCTGCTTCGCGTCGAGGACAAAGATTTTATCTTCTCGGTGATTGCAGAGCAGGTTGGATTTGTGGGCGTCTGTCTCTTGTTTGCCATCTTCATTGTGTTGCTGATGCGTATCGCGCGGGTATCCTTTATGTCTGGCGACGCGTACGGTCGCTTGCTCGCCAGCGGGGTTCTGGCCATGCTGATGTTCCAGGTTTTTGTCAATATTGGCATGAACATCGGCATGATGCCGGTGACAGGCATCCCGCTCCCACTGCTCAGTTACGGCGGTAGCTCGCTAATCACCACTCTTGCTTCCTTTGGCATCCTGCAAAGCATCTTGCTCCGCCATCAAAAGTTGGTATTTGCTCACGGCTAGAGCCACGACCAGGGAGGTACGCCTGGACTCGACCCGGCTGATTGAGCCAGTAGTTCAATTGTGCTGGCGACCATGCTCTGAACCGTCACCAGCCTCATGCAGATGGGCACGCCCAGCGGACATTCGGCGGTTGCTGTCATGGTGTAGCAGGGACTGCACGGCAGGTCGGCTCGGCGATGAAGTCGCACCGCAGCGCCGGGATGGTAGGGTCCATGCACCGCAGGGTCGGTCGGACCATAGGCGGCCACAATTGGAGTGCCGAGTGCCACCGCTAAATGCAGCGGCCCGCTGTCTCCGCTGACCATCACCTCCGCTCGCTGGATGAGCGCGGCCAGCTCTTCGATCGATGTTTTGCCGACCAACGACCCGGCGCCTGGAGCATGGGTCAGTACCTGGCATGCGATCAGCTCGTCCGATGCTGCCCCGGTTAAGAGAACACGCGCGCCGGTACGGGCCTGTATTTCGATCGCAAACCGACTCCAGTTTCTTGCCGGCCACCGCTTTGCAGACCCGTTCACCGCGCCGGCGTGGATCAGCACCAGGCGGTCAGAGGAGTCTATGCCGATGCCGGCAAGGAGACGGCAGGCCGATCGTCTGGCTTTCTCCGGTACATTCAGGTGGAGATGATCGGGCACACCGGCCACGTCGGCGTAGGCAGCCAGACGGCGCACATAGTCCGCATCGGGGATGCGCTCACGATATCTGCCACCTGGCACCGGGTCGGTCAACATGTTGGGGTACGACTCGCCCGCGTAGCCTATAGAGATTCGAGCGCCCGACAGAAAGGCGCAGAAGCTGGCCGTTCGACCGCACGCGCTGATGCACAGGTCGTACCTGGCGCGGCGAATGCGACTCCAGGCACGAGCGTACTCGATCCAGGCGCCACGCTCAAACAACCCGCGGACCGAGCGGATTCGATTGCTGTCCAGCGGTATGACCTCGTCGACGGCGGCATTCATGCGCGCTAGGGCCGCGGTGTACGGCAGTGTGAGGAGGCTGATATGTGCCGCGGGATAGCGCGCTCGCAATCCCTCAACAGCCGGCAAAGTGAAGAGAACGTCCCCGAGTAGATCCAGGCGAATGACCAAAATGCGGCGGATTTCAACTTCGGTGAATTGGCGTGGAGACGGTAGCAGGCCACGCATCAGGCCGAGGGAGGAAATGGCAGTGGCGGCCAGGCGATGTACGGTCGACCGAAGCGCCGGGCGTGCCCGCGGTGGAATGCGCAAATCTACGAAGCCGTCGCGTCCGCCACGATGAACGTAATATCGCCTTCCGCGGCGATGATACCGTCAACGGTGGCGACCCCATGACCGCGTCCAGCACGGCTCCGCAAGCGCGACAGGGTCACTTCGAGCCGGATGGTGTTGCCTGGAACAACTTGATGCTTAAAACGGAAGTTATTCAGGCCCGCCAGGAAGGGAATTTTGTTTGCCATTTCCGGGACTCGGAGTACGGCGATGGCGCCGACCTGTGCGAGAGCTTCAGCAATGAGCACGCCCGGCATCACCGGATAGGCGGGGAAGTGTCCCGCGAAAAACGGTTCGTTGATCGTGACGCCCTTCAGCCCAACAGCACGGCGTCCCTCTTCTAGCTCGATAATTCGGTCCACGAGCAAGAACGGATATCGATGCGGAAGAATTTGCTGGATATCGGCTGCGGAGAGAATGGTCACGTCCCGAGGGCCCACGCGTGTTTTCGGCTAGAGGAGGCGGCGACGGCTCTCACGATTTGAGTACCCACGGTTCGATCTTCCACCGCTGCCACCAGGTTACTGGGTGACGTGATGATGACGCGCTCGCCCCCCTCGACCAGGAAACCGAGTGCCGCGCGCACCTTAGGCCCCATACTCCCGGCGGGGAATTGCCCGCTGTGGTAGGCCGCCTGCATCTCCTCCATGGAAACGACACCAAGTTGGCGCTGTTCGTGCGTCCCATAATCGAGCGTAACCGCCTCGACCTCGGTGAGCAACGCAAGCGTCCGTGCCCGAACGAGAGAGCCAAGCCGCCACGCAGAGAGATCCTTGTCGATGACGGCCTCAACGCCATGCAGCCTCCCGGCATTGTCATAGGCGACCGGTACACCACCACCGCCCGCGGCAATGACGAGAACACCGCTGTCGATTAGCGCTTTGACAGCCGGCCATTCGACGATACTTTGCGGAGCCGGCGACGCCACCACTCGCCGATAGCCCCGTCCCGCGTCTTCCGCCATAATCCAGCCGCGTTCCCGCCGCATGGTCTCAGCCTCGCCGGCATTATAAAAACGTCCAATCGGTTTGGTGGGTGCCTGAAAGGCTGGATCGGCAAAATCGACAACGACCTGGACCACCAGTGTGCAAACGCTTGAAGCGGCTCCCCACGCGCTAAGGTAATTCCGAATTTCCTGCTGTAGCATGTACCCAATCTGTCCTTGTGACATGGCGCCAGCCACATCTAGGGTGACCGGGGGTACGATCGGCGACGCCAGCTCCGAGCGTAGCATGATGTCGCCCACCTGAGGCCCGTTCCCATGTGTCACGACGACGCGATGGCCGTCGCGTACCAGGCGTCCTAGCTGCGCGCTCATCGCGCACACGTGCTCCCGTTGTTCATCGAGCGTGCCGCGTTGCCCAGAGGGAAGGATGGCATTGCCGCCAAAGGCAACGACCAGGGAATCAGTCACAGTGACCTCAGTGTCCTCAAGCAGGCCACATTGTATACAGGCCTGACGGGCAGTGCACAAGGTCAATGGTAAAATCGGCCATCTCGCCGCCGCCCTGTGGGGCGCATCTGCCGACGGCTTCCATCTATTGAAAGGCACAAATGCCTCGTCACTTTCTCGGCCAGAATGATCTCAGTGCAGAGGAGATGGTTGGAATTTTCACGCGGGCCGCTCATCTGAAGAAACACAAACACTCGCGTGACCTGGAAAGCCAGACGCTGGTGATGTTCTTTGAGAAAGCATCAACCCGCACGAGGCTCTCATTCGAAATCGGCATGACGCAGTTAGGCGGTCACGCTGTGTACCTCGATCACGAATCGTCCCAGCTGTCGCGTGGCGAATCAGTGGCTGACATGGCGCGTGTGGTTTCGCGGTATGCGGACCTCATGATGGCCCGCGTGTATCAGCATCAGACCCTGGTCGATCTTGCGACGCACTCTACCATCCCGGTGATCAATGGGTTGAGCGACGAGGAGCACCCCTGTCAGAGCATGACCGACATGTTTACGATATTAGAGCGCAGAGGAAGCATAGGCGGCTTGCGCATCGCCTACGTGGGAGATGGACAGAACAACGTGACACACTCTCTTATGCTTGCGGCCGCACTACTGGGAGCAGAGCTTCACGTCGCGGCGCCGCCCGCACTCCAACCGGAACAACGTTACGTGGATGTCGCTACTGGCCTCGCCGACCGTTCAGGTGGTAGCGTCGACATCGGCGACGATCCGCGAGCAGCCGTGGAGGAAGCCAACGTCGTCTACACTGATGTCTGGGTATCCATGGGACGGGAGGACGAGAGACAGGCGCGGCTTGATCTACTGCGACCATATCAGGTGAACGATGAGCTACTGTCTGGCGCGGCACCCGACCATCTGTTTATGCACTGCCTGCCGGCTCACGTCGGCGAGGAAGTAACGGGCGATGTGTTGTATGGCGATCGCTCCATCGTCTTTGAGCAAGCCGAGAACCGTTTGCATGTGCAGAAGGCCTTGATGCTCTTTCTGCTGAACCCAAATCACGAAGGGGAATGAATGAATCAAGACCAGATAGACCTGCTGCAATGGTTAGTTCCAGGCCTTACTGACGTCCCGATGTCCAGTTTGTACTGGGTGGAACGGTCGCAGCGGAGTCTGGCTTTGACGACACAGGATCGAGACGTGTATCCGGTTGTCGATCACACTCGCGGCAAGGGGGTCTGGCTCTTCGATCTTGAGGGCAACGAATACCTGGACATGACGTCCGGAGTGGCAGTGCGTGCGCTGGGCCTGCGCCCGGACGGCATCCAGGAGTTCGAGCAGCGGTTGAGCGACGTAATTGAGGAATTGCCGGGCCACGACTTCGACAATATTCCCCATGTGCTGCTGGCCGAACGGCTGGCCGCTACCGCTCCGGGGGAATGGGACAAGCAGGTTCTGTTTACAACCAGCGGCGCCCGTGCCGTGGAAACGGCGGTGAAGGCGGCCATGGACCAGACCGGCCGGCGTCGCTTCGTGGCCTTCCGACCGGCATTCCACGGTCGAACTGGCTTCGCGCTGGCCCTGACCGCGAGCAAGGCGGTTCAGCGCGAAGGCTATCCGCAAGCGCTCGATGTGATTCGGACGCCCTATGCCTATCCGTATCGATGTCCGGTGGGCAGCGATCCGGAGGTCTGCGCCGAGTACTCGTTGAACATGCTGCGCGATAGCATCCAGGACGAGGGTACCGACATCGCCGGTATCGTGGTGGAGTCGCTGGGAGGCGAGGGCGGCATGATTGTGCCGCCGGCTTCGTTCCTTCGAGGTCTGCGTACCATTGCGGATGAGTACGGCGCGGTGCTGATTGCCGACGAGGTACAGGCGGGACTGGGACGCACCGGCCGCTGGTGGGCCATCGAGCATGCGGAGGTGGCGCCGGATATGATCTGCACCGCCAAGGCGCTCGGTGGTGGTTACCCGCTGGGAGCGACGATCGGACGCGCGCCTCTGTTCGTACGCGGCTCACGCCATTCGGAGACCTTCTCCGCCGAGCCACGCCAGGCTTTGCTTTCGCTCTTTGTGCTTCGATCAATCGAGCAGCGGGGTCTCATCGAGAACGCAGCTCGAGTGGGTGGCTCGATGCTCGCCCGGCTGGATGATGAACTAGCCGATGTGGAACAGGTTGGTGAAGTGCGCGGCCTGGGCTTCATGCAAGGGATCGAGTTTGTTGAAGATCGCGGCAGCAAGCGCCCAGCCGCGGAGTTGCGCAACCGCATCGTGAAGAACTGTATTTTCAAGCAACGGCTCTGGGTCCTGGGATCGGGTCGCAGTACGATTCGAATGCTGCCGGCCCTAATCACGAACGAGGAGCAGGGCGCGGACGCGGTCGATCGGTTGGTCCGAGCCGTGCGCGAAGAGACCGGTGCCATACGCGTTCAGCAGTCCGTGGCGGCGGCTTCTCTCTGAGAGGGGGTTGTGCCTGTGAAGAAAATTCTGAACAATTCATGCATTTTTGACTCAGTGCGCCCACGCGCATTGTGTGTGTGTAAAACGTTCAGTATACTTCGGTAGTCGGGTCTGGCGTGCCCCTTCAGCGGATGTTTCAAGAGCGTTGGGTCATGCGGTTACCACCAATTCACCACCTCTTTTCTACTCCGCGAGGTTTTCATGCCCAGGCTCCTTTCTGCTCTTGCGATTCTGCTTGCGTTGAACACCGGTTTCGCCGTCCCGAGGGTCGTGGCGGCATCAATCCATCCCGACCGCACCGTTGCGGTGATGATCCAACTGAACGGCCCGCCCCTCGCGGCAGACACGAACCTCAAGGCGCGATCTAAAGCGACACTGGGACGCCTCCGGCTAGATTCAACCTTGCTTTCGACCCGCTGGTACAGCAGCGCCTTGACTCGATATCAGAGCAGCGAACTGCGGTATCTGCGGGCACAGGGCATCCAGCTTTCACTGCGCCGTCAGTTCCACACGCTATTTAACGGCTTTAGCGCGACCGTGCCCGCTACTGAGGTATCGCGCTTGCGTTCACTCGGAAATGTTGCCTCGGTCCTGCCAATTCGCATGTACCATCCACTGCTCGATCGCAGTCTGCCCCTGGTACATGTTCCGGAAGCATGGGGCGACCTCGGTGGCCCAGCCAATGCAGGCGCTAATTGTGCGGCGAGAGGAGCGGGGTCCAGCCCGCAGCGGCGCTGCATGATTGCTCAGATCGACACCGGCGTTGACATCACCCACCCGTGCTTCCGCGACACCGGCTTCCCCGCGCCGGCGTTCGCACGGCGCTCCGATACCAAGGCTAACCTGGCCTTCACCAACAACAAAGTGATTGTTGCCAGGGCTTTTGGGTCGGACGCGAGCATGCAGTACAGCGCGCAGGACAGCCTCGGACACGGCACCTTTGGCGCCGCGATTGAAGCGTGCGATTACAATACTCCCACTCCTCTGGGCACCAAGGTGAGCGGCGTGGCGCCCGCCGCATATCTCATGAATTACAACGTGTTCGCGGATCCTAACGGCGCCGGGTTCGACGTTATCCTGGCCGGTCTCGAGGCAGCGCTGCAAGACGGCGCGGATGTGGCCAATATGAGCCTTGGTAGCGATCTTGGTTCCGGCGATCCCCTGTTCGACACCTCGTCGCAGACGGTGAATCTGGCGACCAAGGCGGGCATGACAGTCGTGATCGCGGCCGGCAATGCGGGACCGACCGGTCAAACTGTTTCCTCGCCGGGGGTGGCGGCGGATGGCATTTCGGTAGGAGCAACCTCTAACTCGCGTGGTATCTCCTCCACCCTCTCAGTCGATGGGCCGGCCGCGGTGCCGGCTGAACTCGCCAAAGTTCGATCGAACGAGGGATCGCACGCTTTTAGCGGCTCAGTGGGTCCAGCGCAGATGGTGTACGTGGGCCTGGGTCGATTGCCCAAAGACGATACAGACAATCCCACCGCCGACGACTTCGCCGGCAAGGATCTGCGCGGGAAGATCGCGCTCATTCAACGGGGCACGATTTTCTTTGAAACCAAGATCAATAACGCGGCGAAGGCCGGCGCAATTGGCGCTGTCATTTACGACAATCAGGATGAGCTAAATCTTCTCAGCATGGACGTGAAGACCGCTACCCTGCCAGCCATGTCCATCAGTCAGGCCTCCGGCAAGACGCTGCTGGCGTTCGTGCAGGCGCATCCGGACGCACAGGTGACCTTGCACTCGGAGACCACGACGTTCGAAGAAACGCCCAACGTATTGACCGACTTCAGCTCGCGCGGTTATACCGCCGACTACAGTATCAAGCCCGATCTGGTGGCGCCCGGACAGGATATCTACTCCGCCACAACATCGGTCCCCAACAGCGAAATCTATAACGCATCCGGATGGGCAACGGAGCAGGGCACCAGTTTCTCGGCACCCCATGTGGCGGGCGCCGTGGCGCTGGTACTGCAGAAACATCCTCTCTTCACGCCAGCCATGGTAAAGGACCTGCTCGTGCAGACAGCCGGGCAGAATGTGATTCTGGACCCGCGGACCAAGCAGATCCCCTCGATAGCACAGATGGGGGGCGGTCTGCTGAACGTGGCATCGGCGCTCTCCGTTAACGCCTACGTTAGCCCAACCTCGACCTCTCTCGGTGAGATCAACGTGGCCACGGGGCCTGCCGCCAGGGCGGTTACTATGACGCTCAATGACGCGGGCGGTGACGGCGGTACCTGGCAGGTCTCGGTGGACCAGCTCCACGGAGGGAGTGGATTCGGCGTTACTGTGCCGGCCACGGTGGAGCTACCTACCAACGGGCACGTTGATGTGAACGCCCAGTTTGCTATCGGCACGGCTGCGGCCTCTCAAGATTACGGCGGATACATCGTCCTCACGCATGGTAATCAGATTCTGCATGTTCCGTACTTCGCCCATGTCGTATCTCAGGCAGTGAAGCCGGGAAGCGTCCTGTTGGTCGACGCATCCGCCAGCCGGTTCGTGCCGACACCACCCAGTGCGCCGCTGGTCCACAAGGACTTCAGTTTATATTACGAAAACGCCCTGCGAGCAATCGGCCAAACGTACACCTACTGGAACGAGGGGGTGCTCGGATCCCCGTCCGCACAGGACATGCGGCCGGCATCGGCCGTCATCTACTTCACCGGCGCCAACTTCAACGGCTTAAACGGGGAGAATAGTAACTCTCAGGCGCTCAACGGACCGCTCAGCGGGGTAGACGTCAGTGCGATTCACACCTACGTGAACGCCGGCGGACGCGCATTTGTGTCGGGCCCGGCCGCCGCGGTGTCTGATCTGGATTGGACCGCCTGTGTGCTGGGAGCGGGCGCTGGAAGCCTGAGCGTCTACGACAACGCCAGCAATGACAAGGCGCACGTGGGAGGAATCTCGCCCCCCCAGCCAAGCGCAATCCCGGACGCCCGGATCGACGTACACGAAAACCGTTTCCTCTTCAGCAACATGAAAGCTATCGACTTTAGTACCAAGGGCGACGGCGCAGGAGACAATGTTGCACGCTACAGCACCGCCGTTGAGACCGACTTCGGCAATGGCCTGGTGGGCGTGACAGGCTTGACGCCTGTTACCGGGAAGATTCAGCCATGTGGCAGTGCCTACGGTCAGGCCGCCCTTCGCACCACGGCTCTGCCTCTGGCCGACGCCGGGGCGGATGTGGCCACGGTGTCAAGCGATGAACCTTCCTTGACCCACCGGGCAAGCTACCCGGGACGAACCGTTTTCTTCTCCTTCGGATTCGAGGGCATCAACAACAACACGGGCTTCGCCACCCGCGAGCAGGTCTTGCAGCGCATCTTTCAGTGGTTCGACGACAAGCCAACCGCAGTTGTGACGAGTTCGGTT
>JAABUQ010012954.1_pt1 | contig 10232 bp, 13 predicted proteins | sample 5560001 | NCBI WGS metagenome assembly JAABUQ01 (sample SAMN10711888, study PRJNA513371) | rock metagenome | isolation source: Antarctica rocks | place: Antarctica: Victoria Land, Finger Mt nord | collected 2015-12-18 | reverse complement strand
GGCTTGAGCACGGGGAGGCCAACCGCCTCCCGCACAGGACACCCTTCCAATCGAAACCGGCCCTCACAGGCCGGCGGTCTTCGCACGCCCGTGTGACCCAAAAATGGCCCATTCTGAACCACGCCGGACGCTGGCAAAACCACCCTGGTCGCGACGATATACGAAATGCTGCACCGCCGGCGGATGGCAGCCTTCGGTTTCGCTGGCTCCGAGACTCTTCGGGGATACGAGGAACGCTGCTACCTAGCCCGGCTGTCCTCGAACGCGGCGAGGCCGGATACGCAACGCACCCCTAGAGGCCTCGGCGTGACCTTCACGCACCTGCGTGTGGCCGCCCCGGGTGGTCTGCGGGACGTCATGTTCTCCGACCGGTCGGGAGAGCATTTCGAGGACGCCCTCGCGCGCCCCGCCGAAATAGGCGGGTTCCCCGAGCTCCGCCGCGCCAACATGGTAGCCCTACTGGTGGACCTGGCGCGGCTGGTCCGCGACACGCACGTGACCGTCTCACACGCTCGGCGCCTGTTCATGGCCATGGACCAGGGCGGGCTGCTTGACGGCAAAAAGGTCCTCCTGGTCGGCACGAAGGCCGACCTCGCCATACCGAATCCGAGGAGCATGAAGGCACAGAGGGAACTGGCGGCCGTGGGGGACGAGCTGGACCGCCGGGCTGCCGGCCGCTTCGCGACGGGCCGGCACGTCATCGCTTGCCATGCGCGCCGGGGCTCGACCGTAATCGGCGACGGCGTCGAACCCCTATTGGCGGAACTCCTGGCCAGGCCCCCAATGCGACCCAGGCGACCGGATGACTCATGGCCGGGCGAGCGCAGCGAGCTGGACAATCTCATGCGGGGTTACCGGAGCACGCGGCCATGAAGCGGCAGCTTATTGTCGGGATGCCGGAGTCGGGCAAGAGCACCTTCATCGCCGCCTTGCGCCATCTTCTCCTCTCTGGCGCGGTGAGCACGGAACTCGAGCTGACGGGCCTCTCCGACGAGGAGAGACACCTGAACAGCCTCGAGCGGGACTGGCTGGAATGCAAGGAAGTGCAGCGGACTAAACCGTCGACTGAGGGTTGGGTGCAGTTCCGCGTGCGCGACCGAGCGACGGGGGCCGAGGCGTTGCTCTCGGTTCCTGACCTCCGCGGGGAGGCCTTCGAGCTGCCGGCCTGCTCGGGCCGTTGCCAGCGGGAGCTCCACGATGCCGTCGCCTGCTCCGACGGCATCGCGCTCTTCACAAACGCGGAGCGCGAGGACGACGGCCTCATGATCTCCGACCTGGGCGATCTCCTGCCCGATGACGAGGGGGACGGCGGCGGACCCAACGCATTCGACCCGTTCGGCATGCCCGAGGAGGTCAAGATCGTCGAGTTCCTCCAGATGGCGAACCGCCGCCCGCTCCGGCCCAGGCGCCGCCGCCTCGCCATGCTCGTCTCCGCGTGGGACGTCGTCCCGGACGGCACCGGGCCGGACGCGTGGCTAGCAGAGAAGAGGCCCATGCTCGCGCAGTTCCTCGAGCACACGGCAGAGCTTTGGGAAGCCCGAACCTACGGCGTGAGCGCACAGGGTGGGCGGCTACCGCGCGACAAGGGGCGCCTCACCAAAATCAGGAGGCCGGCTGAGCGTATCAGGCTGGTCGGGCACGGCGCACCCAGGCATGACCTGACCTCCCCCCTGCGCTGGCTCGGGGGCGCGTGAGCATCCCGGCGCCGCAGTCCGTCCGCGTCGACCAGATGCTCCACGGCTACGACCGCGGGCACAAAGAGCTCGCCTCGTCTCTCCGCCTCGACGAGGCGTCGCGGGCCACGATGCTCGTCTACAGCGACGTCCTCGCGGACCTGGGCGACGGCCCGTGCGCCTCTTACTTGACCTGCTATCCTCTAAGCTCTGCGTCGCGGCACGTCCTTGCGCGGACATGGCCGGCCGGCGCTGGGTTCCGGCCGGGAAGCGTCTGGACCCATTCCCTCGTGCTCGACTACCAGGCGCTGGCGCTGCTCCCAGACTTGGTCGCGCTCGAGCCCCTGCTGATGGGCCCCGGAGACTTCCGCCGGGGCAGGCCGGTCAAGTCCATCCTCCTCCCGGCCGGCCTGACCTCGGAGTCCCCCCTCGAGCTCGCGCCGAACGCCGCTGCTGCGGTCAACGTGCTGTATGGCCGGCATGGGGGCGGCACCGCGGTTCCAGCCCTGGGCGGCCGCGAAAACGACCTCCTCTCGCTCGCCCTCTGGCGGCAGATGTGGCCAAGCCTGCGGCGGGAGTTCACCTTCACCACCGGCGTTGGGGCCGGACGTCCCTCGGGTGGCGCGGAGTGGATGCTGCGCTTCGCGAATGCTGCCGCCAACTCGGCGGCGGGGGGCCTCGACGCCGGCACGCGGGCATTGCTGGACGATCTGCCGGCCCCGGGCCGGACCCCGCTCCGCCAGTTTCTGGGCCGGTACGCTGTGGAATCCCCCGACCCGCGCCGGATCGCCGCGCCGCTGGCAGAGCTGTGGTCGATGCCGGCGGTCGGGTTTGAGGAACGGCTCCGCGCCGCTCGATCCCTGACCGTAGACGTCCCTCTCCCCAGGCTCACCCGCGACCTGGTTTCTGCGGAGCTCGACGCGGCGCCTGGCCCGGCCGCCCTCTTCGCAGTGGTCCGGGAATTCGGCGACCAGCCGCTCGACGTCGAGCCCTCCCACGTAGTCCGGCTGGGGGACGCCATGGACGCAGGCTCGCTGCGCCAGCTGCTCTCCTCGGCCTCCGCCGCGTCGTCCGGCCGCCTTGGGAACCGCGTGTTCGAGGCAGCCGTGCGGGGCTGCGACCTCGACCGGCTCGCGGGCGCCTCGCAGGCCGGCTACGCCGCCGCGATGCTCCTGCTCCGCCCGGAACTGCTGGACGTGGCCGAGTTCTGGCCCGGCGACGACGGCGCGCGCGCGGCACTGATCGGCGAGCACGCGGGCCGCATCGGCATCGAGAAAGGGTGGGCGCTGTTCGGAGACGGAGTCGGGCCCCTCACGGCGCAGGCTCTTCTGGACGGAGACCCGGATCCGCCGGCGGTGGCCCTACTGCGCCTGCTCTCGCAGGGAAGCCCGCAAGTCGCCCAGCTCGCAGCGATGCGCACCATGGCGACGCCAAGCTCCGCGGAGGCCGTCCTGGAATCTGGCGACTGCGACCGTGCGGCGCTCGGCCGCCTGGCTGACGCACTGGTCGCCTCTGCTGGGCCGCCGCCGAACCCGTCGGCGTGGTGCGCGGCCGTCCGTCGGGTCAGAAGCGACGCGGCCGGGCCGACCGTGCTAGCCGCCGGCTACGTCGCCAGCCTGGCGTTGGGCGGCGACGAGGGGCTCCGCTCGGCCAGGCAAGTCTACGACCGGCTGCAGCGGTTGGTGCGGCGTTACGAGCTTTCGCGGGAGACGGGGCGGTATCTCGAGGCTGCGCTGCCACGCGGTGACCGGGGATGGAGCCTGGCCGAGAGCCTGACGAACTCGGCGTTGAGCCGGTGGCGCCCGGGAAAGGCGTCTGCGGGCGCTCTCGTCCTGAGCACCGAGCACAATCACTTTCGCGGTCTCGTGGATGGCGCGTTCGACCGGTTTGGACGGCCGGCGTTGCGCGAGGCCTTGCTCGACGCCGAGTTGCCGGATTGCGTCCGGGCTTACGCGGAGCGAAGGCTGGAGGCTAAGCCCGGCAAGTCCTGGTGGTTCTAACGCCGACGAGCCCGGCCAAGAGCCCCAATCGCCCGACACCCGCCCCGGGCGGCCACCTGCAATCGCTGTCCAAAGTTCCACCTTTGCGACAGCCGCGTGTAGGAATGGGAGGTCGAGCGCGATGGCCAGGAAGTCGTCGTCTCGATGCACTGCTTTGATGAAGGCGTAGACTAACAGCGGTGGCTCTTATTGGGTTCCGGGGTGGTGAGGCCGGTACGGGGGAACGGGGCTGGGGATCGCTGGTGCTTGAGCAAGAGCGGGAGTAGGTGGCCTGCTCGCGCGAGGAGCTTTCGTTATGGCCGCATCCGACCTGATCAACCTTTCGGGCCTGATTGACGATGCCAAGTGCTTCGCTCTGGTGCGCCAGCACCGCTGGCCGGAGGGTGCGCGCTGCCCCGTGTGCGGCAGCGCCGCCGTCATCCGAGACGGTCACGATGACACGCAGCCCTATCGCCAGCGCTACAGGTGCAAAGCGTGTTCAGGGCGCTTAGACGATCTCACCGGCACGGTGCTGGCTGGGCACCACCAGCCGCTGCGCGTGTGGGTGCTGTGCCTCTACTTTATGGGACTGAACCTTTCCAACCGGCAGATCGCGTTGGAACTGGGTCTGGACGGTTCAGACGTGCAAACCATAACGGAGCAGCTGCGCCGCGGCTTGGTCGCCAAAGCGCCAGAGGTGGAGCTGGAAGGCGAGGTGGAAATCGACGAGGTCTACGTCGTGGCCGGGCACAAGGGCCAGCCAGCGGCTGTGGCCAAACGGGCCGGCTCGGGCGCCGGCGCAAGCTGGCAGGCGCGCCAGGCCGCTGGCTGTGACAATGAATTTCGGGTTCTCCCGCACTTGCCGTGCTGTTGTTTCGGGTTCATGCGGCATGTAGGACGCGTGCGCGGAGGAGGTCGAAGCCGGCGCGGCCATACATGGATCGCTTGATGGTCTTGATGCGGTTGATCTGCCCTTCGGCGGGGCTTGTGGTCCAGGGTAGGTCGAGTGCCGCCTGCACGGCGGCGAGGTCACGGCGCATGCTGGCCGCGAAGTTGGCAAGCAGGGTTCCGGCCGCGTCGTCGAGCACGCCAGCCAGGCTTTCCCGGCTCTTGTGGCGCAACAGCAGGTTCAGCCGCTTTGCCACTGCGATGCCCTCCGCGAGCCCGGGCACCTGCGCCAGCAGGTTGGAGGTGAACGTCCGCCCGGCTTCGGACAGCGTTTCGGCGTCGGCCATGAGCATGCGCGCGACCTCGCGGTCGGATGGGGGTTGTCCGTGGGCCAAGCCCGCAGCGGGGTGCGGTTCGACCTTTCGCCGCTGCCCTGCCCATCGCCGCACGGTGCCCGGCTTGCCGGTAAAGCCGAGCGGGATGAGCTCGCGCCACAGCAGGGCGGCGTTGCGGCAGCCCTGCGCCCAGCGTCGTTCCAGGTGGTCGAGATAGGGGGCAAGTCCGCTTACCCGCGGCGGCTTGCGCCAGAGCGATGGACCACCGGCCTGGAGCCAGCGCCGGATCGTCTTGCGCTCGGCGCCAAGTTGGGCGGCGATGCGCGCGATGGAAGCGCCCGCCGCGCGCAGCCGTGCAGCGTCCTCGTAGCGGGCCTGCCGCCAGGCCAAGGAAGCCTGGCTGCGCCGCGCTGCCGCGTTCGGCAGCGGGCTGTCCAGCTCGGCTGCCGCTGCTGGCTGGGGCGACGCGCTGTCCTGTTCGCTGGCCTGTTTCGCCGCACGGCGGATCGCGGCATGATGGTGGCCGGTCACGGCGCGGACGGCATCGCTGAGGTTACGCAGCAAGTGCCAGCGGTCGGCGATTTGGACGGCATCCGGCGCGCCCTGACGCACACCGTCCGCGTAGGCGCCGGCCCTGTCGCGCGCGACGATTTCGACCCCGGGGTGCTGACGAAGCTACCTGGCCAGGGTTTCGGCTTGCCGGTCGGGTAGCAGGTCCACGACCTTGTTGCGCTCCAGATCGACCAGGGCCGTCCCGTAGCGGTGGCCACGGCGCCAGGCCCAGTCATCGACGGCGAGGACACGCGGGGTGGGCAGCGGCTCGCGATCATTGCTGGCCGCGCAGGCCATCCGCAGCAGCGTGTCGGCGCTGACCGGCATGGCCAGCCTTACGGCCAGGCGCCGGCCGGCCTCACCGCCGAGCGCATGGGCGAGATGACCTTGCAGGTCGCCCAGCCGCTTGGTCCGGCGTGCGGCTGCAGGCGCAACCCCGGCCAGGCGCTCGGCGAAGGTCTGGCGGGCGCAGGAGGGGTTGTGAGGCAGCGGAACCGCCTTGCCTGGACCTGCAACGCCACTGGACGGCCTTGCCAGGGCAGGTCGGCAAGCGTGCGCTGGTAGCGGCTATGAAGCCGCTGCGACACCTGGGCGCAGGTGGGACAAACGGCCGAGGGCTGATGCGGGCTGGATGTGATGATGACGTGATCGGCGGTGGACACGACCTCCACGACGGCGAGGCCGGCAGGGATCAGAGGCAAGATGCGCGTGGGCAAGGAAGACCTTTAACAAGGGGGTGCAGTGTCCCTCTTACCTGCTCATCCAACCCCGAAACGACAGCACGGGAAGTGCGGGAGAACCCAAAGTTCGATAGCAGAGCCAGGGCATCTTCCGGGCAGCCAGGGGATGCCCGGCGTTGCCGCCCTCTCCGCCGGTACCAGCGCCTAGCGCACTCCTGGCCAGAACGTCTTGCCCTGCTGCATCTATGGCCTGCCCGGCGGTTGGTGGACGTCGTGCGCTACGACGGCCGCCTCGCCCAGCACCGCCGACATCAGCGGGAGCATCAGCGCCTTGCGGGCGCGGTAGGCCAAAGCGGACGACCACGCTGACAGCCAACCCCGTTTGCGCCACTCCAGGCCATCCTGGCACCGAGCACATCCCACACACGTCATTCCCCCCCGAGGTCGCAGGACATGCAACACCCTCCCGAACGCCCCAGCCTGCCGACGAGGTCAACGATCCCGTCCATGCCTTTCCGCCTAGCCGGGGAACGCCCGGCACACCGGGCCATGGAGGCGGACTACCCACCCCTGATGCAGGCCCAGGCAGCAGCGCTGCGGGACTACGCCCGCACCTACGGCCCACGGTGGAAACCGATGCTGCGAGCAGAGTGGCTCAACGACACCGCGGAGCCGTTGCTGCACAGCCTACGCAACAGCCACGGCCCGTTCTGGCTGGCAGCGCGCCAGCCGTCCTCCGACGGCGAGCCCGGGTAGCATCGCCGCCATGAGCCGCCGCGCCGTCACTCAGCTCGACCTGTTCACGGGGGCCACAACCGCAGTGGCCGCCACGCTGCCGGACGCTGGGATCGGACAAGAACTGGACGTGGTGGCCGAGGCCTTGCGGCAGGAGGCCGCGCGCCTGGAGCGCAACGCCTTCCTGCGAACCATCCAGCTGCGCCTGATGAAGCAAGGCTTGTGGGGTTTTCCCAACCTGGTCCGCAACCCGGACGGTCCCTGGCGGGAGTGCCGGGGCCGGCTGCTAGACTGGCCCACCACCATCTCCTGCTGGCCCGCCTCCTACGTCGTCCGGGCAGCCGGGGACGCAGGCTTGGCCATCACCCTGCGTGTCCGGCCCGGCGCCAGCGCCAACCCCGCCGTGCCGCATGCCGCCGCGCTCCTTGCCGACATCGGACCGGTCAGCCTCGTGCCATCCACCTTGCCCATCGAAGCTTATGAGGCGTTCTGACCGCTGTTCAGGGTGGCTGGGTAGATGGCTGCACAAACGGCTGGCAGGGCGTGAGGCGCGGGCAGGGGAACCGCGAGGAGCAGAAGCCGAGGACGAATGGGCTGCCGCATCCCGGCGTCCGGGGCAAAGGGTGGGTCCTCGCCATGCTCCCCGGGCCAAGCGGCCCGGCTGCGCGTGGCTGCGGTCCCGCGCCAGCGCGCGCCTTTGCCCCGGACGCCGGGTCGCGGCGCCGGGGAGGTGTTCAGAGAGGAGCACCACGATGGCGAAGAACACCACGGCGCAAGGCGGCAAGGGCAGCAGCGCCGGTAGAGTCCACACCGCGCGCGACCTCTACCAGGAGGTAACGGACCGGGTCCAGTCTGCCGCTGGCTACGCGGACGACATCGCCGCGGCGCTGGCGACCAAGGGAGGCCACCTCTTCGTCAGCAGTGGCGGCGCAATCCTCTACAAGCAGGAGTGGCAGCTCAGCGGCTGCAACGTCCCGGTCCTCAAGCTGGCCTGCATCGCCGCCGGCCTCCCCGTGATCGACAGCCGCTGCATCGATGACAAGCCGGATCTGTGGCTGCTGGCCGTGGACGTGCCGATGGTCGCCGTGGGCCGGGACGTGAGCCCCACCCCATGGAAGGGCGCGGTGTCCTATGCGCCGCTCGAATACGTGGCCGGGCTGTACCGGGCGGCGGGAGCGGAGGTGCACAACCTGCCCGAAGCCGTCGCCTCGATGAGGGAGGCAGCGTGATGGCCGGCATGTGGGACATCGTGCCGCCCGACGCACGCCCGGGTAAAGAGACCCCGTTGACGATCATCGACAGGGAGGACGGACCGGACGGCCGCACCGTCTGCATCGTGCCCGGCAACCTCAGCTGGCAGAAGTCGGACAACAACTTCGTCCGCCTGCTCGATGAGGACGACATCGCCAACGCCCGGCTGCTCGCCGCCGCACCCCAGCTCCGGTCCGCGCTGGCCGCCCTGCTGGGCTGGGCGATCCGTGCCGGGCATGGCGACGATCCAGCCGTGCGCGACGCCCGCGACACGGCCGAGGGGGCTGGCCTGACGGTGCGGCCATGAACCATATCGCCCGCTTGCAGACGGACCTCGCCGCCGCTCAGGCGGCGAACGCTGCCACCGCCGAGGCAGTGCAGGAGTTCCGTGTCCACCTCGCCGGCAGCAAGTTCGCCGGCACGGACCCGGACGGCAGCCGGCGCGACTGGATCGCTACCACCGACGTCCTCGCCTGGCTCGCCAACATCACCGCCGCGGGTGGCGGTTAGCGGGCAGCCGGACCTGGCAAGGTGCGACCGCAGGGCGGCACGATGCCAGGACCGGCCAGGGCGGCTAGCGCCGCAGGTGGCCGCCGGAGGCAAGCCACTCACCCACCTCGCACGGGTCGTGCGGCGCCCACGCCTCGTCTCGCATCGCGATCCCGATCGCCCTGGCCGCGCCCTCGGCCACCTCGCAACGCGCGTGCGCCTCGACCAGCAGCTCCGCCGCCGTGCCGCACAGCTGGTCCGCCCGTTCCCGCAGCTGCTCGGCCCAGGGGCTGCCCGAGGTCACCGCCGCCTGCAGCCTCTGCTGCGCGGCCACCATCACATGCGACGCCTCATTCGCCGCCCGGCACGCCTGCACGGCCGTCTGGACCAAGGGCGCCAGCATCGCATCGAGCATCGCCGTCCGCACCTCGCCCGGCTCGACCGGCACGGCGTTCAGGATGTGCTCCGCCGTCTCCCGGTCCACTTGGTGCCGCAGGCCGTAGTCCGGCGCGTCGATCCCGAAGCTCTCCACCACCCGGGACACCTCACGGCTGTCCGGCGCGATCTCCCGCACCAAGCTCAGCGTCGGACGCGCCCGCTCCTCCACCGGGAAGCGGATTACGTTGTCCATGCCAGGCAGCATCTCGATACGCATTGCAGGCTCCTCTCGATTCGCAAGCACACCATAGAACGGGAGAACCCAGGTCGTCAAGCTAAACCATTGCTATCATTGTATATTCTTCGCCGCGGTGCCGTGCGTGCCGCGGGTCAGGCCCCGGCGTGCCCCATCATGTGCTCCATCGCCTCCTCCGGTGTGCCGATGAAGGTGCGGCCCGTGTGGTCCTGCACCGCGATGTAGGCGCCGCTCAGGAGCTGCTGGCGCAGGTGCGCCAGCGCCTGCCCGGTCAGCACCGCGTCATCCGGGCCAGGCCGGTCGAACTCGGCACGGAGCTGCTGCACAATCTTGCCGGGGTCCAGGCGCGTCCATGGCATCGTGCGGCTTGCCTCCGTGTCGTTGCATCCACCCTGCTGGTCCTGCGGCAGACAAAGCATTCGGCACAGGCATGTGGGTGCATCAGGGGGCGGCAGGAAGCAGGACCCCATGAAGAAGGGGAGAACGCAAAGGGCGAGAGGCATGGTGACAAGCGCCCGTGCCGTTCCTGTTCCCCCGGTGTGCCGCGGCCTGAAGCGCCGCCCCGGCCGGGTCAATCCTGTGCTCCGCACACCGCTGCGCGGCTTCGGCCCGCTCCCGCTGCCAGGGCAGGGCCGCGTCCCTCGCAGGCCCCAAGCGGCCCGCGCGGGACGCAGCCCGGCCCCGCCCGCTCGTAGACCTGCGGGACTGACCCGGCCGGGGCGGCGCTTCCAAGCAGGCCGCACCCCGAGGGAACAGGACGGCACGGGCCGAACCCGCCTTCGAGGGAAAGGAAAGGGAACCAGGACAGGCGTTGGTGCACTTCGACGATCTAAGGGGTGGTAGGATGCTCTTCCTTCTCCCGTTCGAGCACCCCGATGCCGCACAAACAGGCGTGGTTCGAATTCAGGTTACACGTGATGCTGGGTTGGCGGTCCCAGGGCGGATGATGGCACCCTCACGCTTTCAGCGGTGGTGCGAGTATGGATCGAGGTGTTGGCGCAGCAGCGAGGCTGCCC
>JAABUQ010012953.1_pt1 | contig 10233 bp, 9 predicted proteins | sample 5560001 | NCBI WGS metagenome assembly JAABUQ01 (sample SAMN10711888, study PRJNA513371) | rock metagenome | isolation source: Antarctica rocks | place: Antarctica: Victoria Land, Finger Mt nord | collected 2015-12-18 | reverse complement strand
GCAAGAGCGGGCGCAGCGCGGCGTCCGCCTGGTCGCGCGCCGCGGACCGCGCGCAGTCCAATTCCTGCTGCACGTTGGCCTGGCTTGCCTGCAGCATGTCGAACACGCCGCGGAACTGGTCCAGCGCTTCCTTCACTAGGCGGGACTCGGTGCGCACCTCGCTGCGCAGGCCTGCCACCTCGACGAGCAGGGAATACAGGTCGGAGGTCTCGGTCCGGGGTTCCGGCGCTTCGGTCTCCGCGGTGTCGAGGTAGGCCTGGAACCGGCTGAGCAGCGCCTGCTTGATGCTGTCGTCCACCATGTCTCCTGTCAAGAAAACGACCAATGCTCCAGACCCCTTCGGCTAAGGGCCCAGCCGGGAATAACCGCTCTTATTGAATACTTCAACCACCTAAAAACGCTTGATACTTTTCTGTCAACTCGAGCGCTTGTATCCGGCTGGGCCCTAAAGCCGCGGCCCAAGGATTTCGGCCCCTGGCGGGATGCTAGGGCAGCGCCCCGGGCCGGGCCTACTTCGCGGCCGCGGCCTGCACGATCCCCTCGGCCAGAAGCGCTGCCACCGTCCGCTTCGTTCCCCGCGCCGACAGCGGCGACGCCGCGTGCAGCGCCGCCATGCCCAGCCGGGACAGCGCGGCCTCGTTGGTGCGCAGCAGCGTCGCCTCAAGCCGCTTCCGTTCGTCACCGAGCGCCTCGTATGCCGCGCGGCAGTCCTGGAACCGCTCCGGCTCGCGATCCGGCGGAAACTCCCTCACCAAGGCGAGGTAGCGCCGCCGGATCTCGGCATCGTCGGCCGCCTCGTCCACGCCGAGAACGGTGAAGGGATCACGCATCGGAACCGATCCTCCGCGCTGCCGGGCCGCCCGCTGCCCGCGCCACCATGGCCTCGCAGAGCTGCCGCAGCATCGGTTCCGGCAGGACGGCGCCAATCTCGGAGAAGCGGAAGCTGTCCATCGTCTCCTCGATCGCCGCTTGCCGCCCGATCTCCCCGACCCGCCCGCGCAGGGTGTCGGCCGCCCCCTTGGGCATCTCCTTGAACACCATCCGCAGCAGCTCCAGGAATTGGGCGTCGTCGATCTCGTCCGCCAGGTCGTCCGCCCTCCGGCCTCTGCGGGACGGCCGGGGCAGGTCCATGTCGAGGAACCGCACAATCCGCTTGGCCGCATGGAAATCCTGCCGCTCGAATGCCGCCTTGGCCATGTCGTCCAGCTCGTCCGTCTCGGCCATGCTCAGCGCGTTGCCATTGCCCCGGGTGCGGGCAACGATCTCATGGAACCGCCATTGCGGGTCCGCCGGCTCCCGCTGGCGCGCCGCCCGCGCGTAGTCCCGCAGCAGTTCGAACGCATCGAGACGCACGAACACGTCGGCCAAGGCCTGGAACTCTGCCGGCGACCAGGCGATCCCGGCCCCCTGCAGCAGCCACGCGCGCGCCTCCAGCAGCAAGCCGGACACCGCGCGCTTGTTCTCGCCAGCCTCCGCCTGGCTCAAGGCGGACACGACCGCCATGACCGGCTCTTTCGTCGGCGGCGTTTCGCACGCGGCCGCCAGCTCCTCGCGCAGCCACCGGGCGTCGCTGCCGACGCACCTCATCAGTTCGGCCTCGAGCACTGCGCGGAACCAGCCGGCAGCGCCGCCGCCCGCGAGCGCCACCCCCTCGCGCAGCCAGGCATCCGCCTGCTCCTTGTCGCCGCTTTGCAACGCGACCAGGCCGCGGGCGATGCGCAGCAGCCCGTTGGGGGCATCCGGACGGTCCCACTCGGCCGCCTGCGACAGGTCCTTGGCGGCCAGGTCGGGACGCTTCGCGCGCATCTGCTTTCGGGCATGGGCCAGCTGCAGCTCGATCATCTGCCGGCGCACCTCGGGATTGATGGGATCGATGCCCAAGAGCCGGCGGGCAAACCCGGCTGCTTTCTTATAGGCCCGGCGCGCCACCGCCGACTGGGTCGCCTGCAGCAGGATTTGGCTGTTGTCGGGAAAGCGCTGCGCCGCCTCGTCCACCAGCCGGTGCCAGTCCTTCTCCCACAGCTCCTCGCGGTAACACGCGATGCGCGCCAGCACGGTGGGGACATGGTCGGGATCGACGTCGCCGCTGCGTTCCAGATAGAAGATCTTGGCGTCGCCTTCTCCGTCGCCCTCGATCTCCGGATGCAGGGCCGCGAGATGCGCGAGGTGTCGGTAGATGACGCCCGACGACAGCCTCGACGTGCGGTCCTCGGCCGCGCCGGCCAGTTGGGCGGCAAGGAACCAGGACCGTTCCGCGGCTTCCCAATCGCCACGTGCCTCGGCCGCCAGCGCCCGCACGCGATGCCGCTGCAGCGGCGGCAACGGCCCGAAGCTCTTCTCGAACTGCGGCACGCGGTCGGGAACGTGCGGCAAGAGGTTCAGGCAGGCGCTCCTGACCTCGGCCTGCGGCAGGTCGGCCTGCTTCATCAGCCAGGCGAACAACGCGGCCGGGCCGCCGCGTGCGGCCGCCGACAGGCGGCCCAGGGACTGCACGGACGCCACCGCCAAGCCGCCGGTCTCGGCTGAGAAGGCCTGCTGCGCCGGCGTCAGGCGATGCCATGCATCGGCGTCGAGCCCGGGCCCTGCGCGCACCGCCGCTTCCACCGCCTGACGGAACGGGAAGAACGGCGAGCCTGGCCCGATGGTCTCCAGCAGCCGCCGGGTCCGCTCGGGGTTCGGCGGCAGGGTGGCAAGGCACTTGAGCAGCAGGCGGATCGGCCGGAAGGCGGAGCGCAGCGAGATCCGCTCCAGGTGCCGGTCCATCTCCTCCGCCGGCGCGCCATCGACCCAGGCGGCCAGAGCCTCGCGCGACGCGGCGGCCAGCTCGCGCCAGCGCGCTGCTTCGGACGGGTCGGGGCGTGCCGGCGCCGGCAGCAGCGGCACCGCCACCAGCAAGGCGGCCGTCAACTCTTCGAGGGCCGCCCGCTGGCCGGCCGGCACAGCGCCGCTGGCGACGCAGTGCAGCAGATGGGCTGCCGCCTTGGGCTGCTGCCCTTCGCGAATCAGGCATGTCGCATAAAGGTGCGGGTCGCGCAGCAGGCCGGCTGGGGTCAGGGTGTTCTCGAGGACCATCGCGGCCTCCTTGAACATGCCCTTGGCAGCCAGCGCGCGGGCCCGGCCGCCATAGGCGTCGGCCAAGGCCTCCTTCCATTCCGGTCGCGGCTCCTGCCGGACCAGCTGCTTGAAGAGTTCGACTGCTTCCTTGAACCGCCCCTGCTGCAGCGCTTCCGCGGCACGTGCCGGCAATGTGGCCATCGAAGCTGGAGGTGGCGCGCTGCGCCGCTGCGGCTTCGTCACGGGTGGGGTCTCCATACGGCTTGCAAACGCGTCGTCCTCATGGCGCTCAGCAACAACACGGCGACTGGCACTGTCAACGTGTCGGACCGGGATAACGTGCTGAAATAAGGTCGCAGGGGCGCGCGACGGGGACAGCATGCTCATGGCCAAGCCGAAGCAGCGATACCGGTGGCCTCGGCCTGAACCTGAAATGCGGTCCATGCACCGACGCCTCTCGACAATGCCGGCGCGACCGGCATACGAAACAGCTCTTCCAACCTCGAGGGTGTTCCTGCCCGATGCCGACGCCGTTCTCGTCCGACGACCTCGGCCGCGTCTTCGACGCACGCACGCTGACCCAAGGCCGCACCTTGGTTCTGCTGGGCATCGTGGATGTCATGCTTCAGGACCACTCGATCGCCGTGACGGTGGAGCATCTTGGCGTGCGCCATGCCGCCAGCATCACCCCATCCCCGCTCAGGCGCCGCATAACCCTCATCGGCCGATGCAGCTGCGGCCGATCCGCCTGCGCCCACCTTGCGGCGGGAGCGTTGGCCGCGCTCGACCGCTACCCCGCCCTGCGCAAGCCGACGCAGCAGAGCTTCTTGGACGCGCTTGCTCCCCCGACGGCCGAAGAGTGCCAGCGCCTCGTGTTCGAGCTTTCCCCAGGCGAGCCGCCGCACGCTTTCATTGTCTCCACCCTGCTGATCGGGGAGCGCACCGGTCGGACCGAGGCCACCACGCCCCGCCGCATCCTCGCCGACCCCGCCCACAGCGAGGCTGCCCGCACCCTGGCCGAGCTTCTGGGCGGCGACACCGGCCGCACCCCGATCGCGCCAGGCGCGGCCGGCCCCGTGCTGGACTTGCTGGCACGCTCGGGAACGGCGCGCTGGCAGGCCACCGGGAAAACCCTCGCACCTGGCGGCGAGCGCACCTTCCAGACGGACGTGCCGCCGAACTTGCCGCCGAGATCCGCCGTCATCCTTGGGGAGGGCGGCCCATGGTATGTCGACGGCGTGACGGGGGAGGTCGGCCCTGTCACGCTGCATCGGGAGCCGGCTGCGCCACCCCCGCCCTATGCCATCCACCAACGCTTATCCTCGCAAGACCGCAACATGCGGAACCTGCCCGCCCCGCGTGCCGAACCGCCGCGCTCCGTCCCGGGGCGTCCCGCGCCTTTGTTGCCCACGCCCTCGTTGTCCGGCCAAGACCGCCCTGCCCTGCGCCGCTCCGGACCAGCCGCCGCCATGGCCGAACCCGTGATCCTGGAACGCCCGCCCAGCCCGATGCTGCGGCTCTGCCGGGTCGAATGCCCGGACGACAAGGGCCAGATGCAGCGCTTCGACGCACTGACGGTCGACTTCGATTATGAGGGCGCGCTTGTGCCCGCCTGCGACGAGCGCCAGTTCGTGCGCGTGCACGGCCCGGACGATGCGCCCGGCCGGCAGAGCTTCGTTCGCCGCGACCGAGGCGCCGAAGCGGCAGCCCTCGACGCCTTGCGCCAGGACGGCTTCAGCCCGACGCGCATCCGAGGTCCCGACGGGAACGGCCGCATGGCGTTCGTCCACCGCGGCCGCGACGCTCCCGAACGGTGGCAGAGCTTCGTCGCCCATCGCGTCCCAGCCCTGCAGGCGTTGGGCTGGCATAGCCGGATCGACCCTGGTTTCGGACCTCGGCCAGTGCAGTCGGTCGGCAACTGCGACGTGCGTGTCGCCGACGCCGACGCCGGCTCGTTCTCGCTCGACTTCGGCATCGAGGTCGACGGCGCGCGCATCCCGCTGCTGCCGATCCTGTCCCGCCTGCTCGACCAGGGCGGCATCGACGCGGCGCAGATCGTCGGAGGCGAGCTGATCACCAGCCTCGACGACGGCCGCATCCTGGCGCTGCCGGCAGAGCGCATCCGGCGCCTGCTCGCGGTGATGGCCGACCTGATCGACGCCGCCCGGCGCGCGGCCGACGGCCGCCTGCTGCTGCCGGACACTGCGGCCGTGAGCGTGCTGGACCTCGAGGACCTGCTCGCCACCCGTTGGGAGAACGCCGCCGCCATCGCCGCCTACGCCGAACGCTTCCGCAGCCTGGCGGACATCCCGCCCGCGACGGTGCCTGCCAGCTTCGCCGCCACTCTGCGCCCCTACCAGCAGCACGGCGTCGATTGGCTGCAGCACCTGCGCGCACATGGCCTGGGCGGCTTCTTGGCCGACGACATGGGGCTCGGCAAGACCGCGCAGGCCATCGCCCACATCGTCGTCGAGCAGGACGCAGGCCGGCTCGACCGCCCCGTCCTGGTCGTGGTGCCCACCAGCCTGGTCGCCAACTGGGCCGCAGAGCTGGCCAAGTTCGCTCCGCATCTGCGTGTGGCGGTGCTGCACGGCTCGGACCGCCACGCACGCCGGGCCGGGCTTGCCGGCGTCCACGTCGCGATCACGACTTACGCCGTGCTCGCCCGCGACATCGAGGACATGCGGCTGCTTCCCTGGCACCTGGTGGTGCTGGACGAGGCCCAGGCCATCAAGAGCCCCGACGCCAAGGCCACGAAGGCCGCATGCCAGCTCGAGGCCCGCCACCGCCTCTGCTTGTCCGGCACCCCGATCGAGAACAACCTGCAGGAGCTGTGGTCCGAGTTCGCCTTCCTGATGCCCGGCCTGCTCGGCGACAGGAAAGGCTTCGCCAAGCGCTTCCGCACGCCCATCGAGAAGAACGGCGACGCTGCGCGCCGCACGCAGCTGGCCCGCCGGGTCAGGCCCTTCCTGCTGCGCCGCACGAAGTCCGAGGTCGCGGCCGACCTGCCGCCGAAGCACACCATCCTGCGCCGCATCGGCCTCGGCCCCGAGCAGCGCGAGCTGTATGAGGCCATCCGAAGCACGCTGCACGACGCCGTCCGCAAGCAGCTCGCCCGGCTCGGCGCCGCGCAGGGCCGCATGGTCATGCTCGACGCGCTGCTGAAGCTGCGCCAAGTCTGCTGCGACCCCCGGCTGGTCAAGCTGCCTTCGGCACGCCTCGTGGGCGGCTCCAGCAAGCTCGACGACCTCTTGGACATGGTCGGCGAGATGGTGCCCGAAGGCCGCCGCATCCTGCTGTTCTCCCAGTTCACCTCCATGCTCGACCTCATCAAGCCGCGCCTGGCCGAAGCCGGCATCGGCTTCGTCGAGCTGCGCGGCGACACGCGCGACCGCGCCGAGCCGGTCCGCGTGTTCGAGAGCAGCGCGGTGCCGCTGTTCCTGATCAGCCTGAAGGCCGGTGGCAGGGGCCTGAACCTCACCTCCGCCGACACCGTGATCCACTACGACCCGTGGTGGAACCCCGCAGTCGAGGACCAGGCGTCCGACCGGGCGCACCGGATCGGCCAGACCAAGCCCGTGTTCGTCTACAAGCTGATCGCCGCCGACACGGTCGAGGACCGGATCCTGCAGCTGCAGCAGCGCAAGGCCAGCCTGGCCAGCATCGCCCTCAGCGGGGACGGCGAGCTTGCCGGCATCGACGTCGAGGACCTCGACTTCCTGTTCGGCGATGGCACCGAACGGCTGGCGGCCTGAGTTCGCCGGAACAGGCCAAGGAGCAGCGCATGGTGGGTCAAAGCGGAAGCGACGAGAGCGGCCGCCCTCGTCAGCCTGCCATGCCGGCCGAACCGATTGTCCGCGACAGGTGCCTGCGAGCCTCGGATGGCTGGTTCAGAACGGCAGGCACGGCAGGACGCTTGCCGCCCGTCAGATGGCGTCCTTGAGGTCCTTCGAAGCGCGGAAGGCCACCTTCCGGCTGGCTTTGATCTGCACGGCCTCGCCGGTCGCGGGGTTGCGGCCCATCCGCGCCGGACGGTCCTTCACCTCGATGATGCCCAGGCCGCCGATCCGCACCCGCTCGCCGGCCTTCAGATGATCGATCACCCGGCCGAACACGTCGGCGACGACGGCCTCCGCTTCGCGCCTCTGCATGTCGTGCCGCTCGGCGAGACCCGCCGCGAGGTGCCTCAGCGTCACCGTCGCAGCTGCCGCTGGCTTGGCAGGCGCCTCGACCGGCACCGCTGCGGCCGTCTTGGCCGGCGCCTTCTTGAGTGCTTTGGCCGTGGCTGGCTTGGCGGTGGCGCGGGCCGCTGCTTTGGACGGCGCCTTCGACGCCGCTTGTGCCGCGGGAGGCGTCTTGCCCTTTGCGGCGCTTTCCGCTGTCGCGACTGGTTTGGCCATGGGAAATGCTCCGAGTCTCTGAAAGGAGCCGACGGAGACCACGCCAGGACCGCTTCGACAAGCCTCCTCTTGCCATTCGGCTTGCCGCAACAGGCGCCAATCCTATCCGGGCCGGGTCCTGGCAGGCTGGGCAGCACCCTCTCGAATGGGCCGGAACGGGGCAGGAATCGAACTGGCCAAGGGTTGGCGGCCGTTTATGCCTCCGCAACCTGGCGCCGTGCCCAGCGCGGCCGTAGGCTGGGTCCCTGCATGTCCGACCAGTCGCGCAGGGAGGTGCGCGGCGTCGTTCCGCCTTGCGGCTCGAACGCCAGGACCGGGGGCGCCACACGGCAAGACATGAGCGCATGCGACCCCATCGCGAACACTGCCGCCTTCACGCCCGGCGAGCGGGAGTACATCCGCCGCGAACTCGACCAGTTCTTCTCGACCCTGCCGAGCGTGGCCGACGGCTTCCAGCTCCGGACCTGGCGCGGCGGGCCGCAGGCGGGTCAGCCCAAGGTGCCGCTGGTGGCCAAAGGGCTGCTCGAGCGGGGGCTGATGCGCCTCGAGCCAGCGCCCTGGCCGCCGCGCCTGTTCTTCACCGAGGCGGGCCTGGCGGCGCTGCGGGCGATGATGGCCGACCGGCGCCTCGCCAACCCCGCGACGTTCGCGCACGTGCGCCAGGAACTCGGCATCGACCCGGGTCCAGAGGGACCATAGCCCAGGTCCGCCAGCCCACCCGTCTTGCGTTCGCCGCCCCCTGCCCTGCCCGGCTCTGAAACCGACGCCTTGCATTCATCCCAGGAACGATCTTGCTGATGTGCCCAGATGCCGGTGCGCGCACGGCGGAACGCGCCAGTTCCGGCCCAATGTCAACTGAGCCACAACGTGAATGCCCGGCGAACAGGGATTTCTGTTCCGGTCGCCCACGCAAGGACGCTAAAAGCCGGGCTGCCGGTGAAATGCCTCGCGTGCCGGTTGTTCTCGCGGCCAGGGCAACAACGTATCGGGTCGTTTTGATTAAGGAGAACCACATATGGCTCGTAAGCCGAAGACCCAGCCCAGCCCTGACGACGCCGCAGCCGCTCCGGTGCTGGAGCCTGCCACACCGGACGAAGCTGCCGTTCCGGCGCGCCGGGGCCGCAAGCCGAAGGCTGCCGCGTTTTCGTCTGCGTCGCCCTCCATGGCCGACGTCGGCAGTCCGGCCACGGGCGACGCCGGAGCCGATGTCCCCAAGGCCGATCCGATCAAAACGCCTGGCCGCAGGGGACCAGGCCGCAAGCCGAAGCAAGCGGTTGGCGGGAAGGCCGCTCCTTCGATCCAGGACGGCACCGCGGAGCCGCAGAGCCAAGCGTCCGGTCAGACCGAAGCCGAGGCGGACCCGGACCTGAGCGAAGATGATGTGCCGATGGCTGCCGCGGTGTTCCAGGCTGGAACTGCTGCGGGCCGTGATCCCGTCAACGCAGCCAGCGAAGCGGCCCAGTCCGGTCCCGAGGCGGGAGCGTCCGTTTCAGCAAGGCCGACGGCGCGTTGGGACCGGACGACGGACAGGGTGCAGTTCGACTGGCCCACGATCGAGCGGGTCGCCGCACAGGGCGGCCCGAACCAGGCCATGGCCAAGCTGCTGGTCGCGGCGCGTGCGGAGGGCGCCAGCTCACGTTGGCCGTTCTAAAAGCTGTTGCGCTTTGCTCGGCCTGACGTGCTCACTCCCCTGGCCGCATTGCAGGAGAGACGTTCTCCTTTTCCGGATGCCCGCTCTCGCTTATAGTCATGGACATGACGGACGTGACCCTGAGCCCTGAGCAGGAGCGCTTCGCTGCCGAGGTGGTGGCGAGCGGGCGTTATCGCGACATGTCCGAGGTGGTGGGCGCGGCGCTGGACGGGCTCAGGCAGCTTGAGCGGCAGCGGGCCGAGCTGTTGGCCTCGGTGGTCGCAGCCGAGCAGGAAGGCGAGCGCGACGGCTTCCTGACGGGCGACGAAGTGGCGGCGCGGGTTCGCGCCACGATCGCCCGGAGAAGCGCCGCTCTGGCGTGAGCCGGTTCCGGATCTTAAACACTGCTCGCGATCTGCCCAGGGCGCTGGAGGGCACGGACCTCTAGGGATACCGCCGGTTCGGAAGCCGAAGCGACCTGGCCTGCCGTGGCGAGTTGATCTGGCCCGGCTTGACGACGCCGTCGGCCGGCACAGCCCGAGCACTTCACCTGCTTTCCTGCAGGCTTCGACCCATTCAAGCCAGCGACGGCGTATGCTCGTCGGCCGCCGGCGCAGCAACATTATACCGGCAAGCTGTCGTTCCGGCGATAGACCTGGATCGGCTGCCAGGGCGCGTCCTGGTCCAGCGCGAAGGTGCCGTCGCGAGCCAGCTCCAGTCCCGCCACGAAGGTCGCCGCGACGGCAGCGCGGCAGTGCAGCGCCCGTCCGGGCCCGGCCTCCGCGATCTTGGGCAGGAACACTTCTAGCCTGAAAAATTCATGAGGGTTGGCGGGCATAGTACAAGCCCTTGATCCAGCGTAGAATGTGGTTCTCGACGCCAACTCTACGGATCCAGAGCACCATGCCCGCCAAGGTTGTATCTACCCCCGCACTGCCTGGCCTGTCACCGGTCGGCGGCAAGCCCGTCATCGCCCGTTTCGACGGCGGCCACCTTTCATCCGACGGCGGCCTGCTGGTGCTGCGCGCGGCAGGGATTTCGCACCAAAAATTCTGTCGCCACAGTCTGCTTGCGAGGCGTGACGTGATGCTGGATCCGTCATAGCTGAGCGACGTTGTTTGCGCCTCATCAGAGGCGTGCGCCATGGTT
>JAABUQ010012952.1_pt1 | contig 10234 bp, 7 predicted proteins | sample 5560001 | NCBI WGS metagenome assembly JAABUQ01 (sample SAMN10711888, study PRJNA513371) | rock metagenome | isolation source: Antarctica rocks | place: Antarctica: Victoria Land, Finger Mt nord | collected 2015-12-18 | reverse complement strand
AGCCGACCGGCGAGGGGAGGTATCGCGGGCGAACGCCCGCGATGGCGGCCGGGCTGGCGGATCACGTCTGGTCGCTCAAGGAATGGCTGACGTTCCCGACCGCACAATAAACTCAGGACACGACCAGGGTAACCGTCTCTATTATTTCACAAGATCATCGGATTACTCTGGGCTTGTATGCCTGGATATAGAATCGGGAGTCATCCGACGTCTGGCCGACCCCGGCCGGGTGGACTGTCCTGCCCTTCTTTCCCGAGACGGCCAATCTCTGATCGTGCTCGCAAGGCGGCGGATCGACCGCGTCGTTGATGGACCGACGGAGCGCGTCGAACTCCTCCGGGTTCGTGTTGAGGACGGGCGGATTGACCGCGTCTCGACGCTCCTGGCCGCTCCGACAGGGCGGGACCGATCCATCGTGTCGACCTCGGTGGCACAAGATCGGGATGGCGAGAATCTCTTCTCGACGATCGTGGTCGAGGGCCGGTCTTGCCAGGTCACCTGGTTCCGAACTCCTGAGGGGGCCGTATACAAGAATTTCCCGGCGCTCGACCCCTCTCTTCCGATCGGTGACCTGTCGCCCTGTCCGACCGGAGGCATCTTGGCCCTCCGCCTCGGCGGGGGGGGACCGAGCGGCCTGCCGGTCCTCTGCGACCTCGACTCGATGAGGCTCACGCTGCTTGCGCCCGACGAGCCCGCTCGCGACGCCTGGATCGGGCTGCTGCTCCATGCCTCCGAACGGCTGATCGAGGAAAATTGTCCCCGCCCGATCGTCGAGGGCAGGGCCATTCGGAGGCCTGTCGGCATGCCGATGATCGGAGAACTCGAGCCGGACTCCGAAGCCGACCTCCGGCTGCGAAGGATCGGAAGGATGGGCCGACCCCTCTGCGAGGGATCGACACGAGCATCGATCGATACCCGGTGCGTCGCCGCTCGGCTCGCCTTCGACTACCTCCGGGGAGATTATTCGGCCGCGCAGGCCGACCTCGAGGCGATCGAAGCCGCCGAACCCTCGCCCGAACGTCGGAGGAAACTGCTGGGGCTCAGGGCACAAGTCTTTGCGGGGATGGGCGAATTTGAGCGTGCACAGGGAGTCCTCGGCTACCTCAAGTCGATCGAACACGCGAGGTCCCGTCGCGTCGTCGAGCCGACTTCTCGGGGACCATTTCTCACCGACGTGACACCGCCCGACGCCGGGTGGTGCGATTACGCCCTCAATCTCATCAAGGAGCAGGCTCGGGCAGCCGTCGGGAAGGCGGAGGACGACGTCGCGAAGGCACCCGGCGAGCACCCCGACCCGGGCGCCCCGGGACTCGGCGACGGGGTGCCACCTGTGCCCGCGCTCCTGCGGCCCGGCTTGCAGCCCAGGGCTTCTCGCGAGATCCCCGGCAGGGTCGGCAAGGAGGGCGGGATGACGCCCGGTGGATGAGCGGCCTCACCCCCGGATCGGAGTGCCCCGACGCCGGCCATTTCCGGGCGAGAGGCCGAGACGCCTCCGGACCGATCGGCGGGCCAGCGAGCGGCGAAACGAGTCGTAATCGTCGCGACAGCGGTCCGCGGCCCGGGCTGCGGCGACCATGATCGAGTCGAAGGCCGCGCCACCCGACCACTGCGCGAGGCTGACAACGCGGAGCGGGTCGAGGGCGTGGACACCTCGTGCATGGGACCAGGCGGCGATCCCCCCCGCCGCGCGCACGGCCGATCGCAATTGCATCGGTGCGCGCCTCAGGCGGCTCAGCTTCGAGCGGTTCGCATCGGGGATCATGTCGCGGACCCGATACGACCTCGGGCCGATGATCACCTCGGCGAGACCGCTCTCGGGCTTCCCCAGCACGAGCCGTTCGGCGGTGATCACGCGGGCAGCCTCGCCCTGGCCCCAGGCCGGCTGCGGGCAGTCAACACAAGACTGCAAGGCCGACGGGGCCGCTTCCTTGACGTCCAGCAGCCGAGGATGGCCGCGGTCGGCATCCCGGCGGGTCAACACCAGGTAGCGACGAAGGCCGAGGCTGCCGAGGCCGGCGACGCGAGTGGTGGCGTCGATGACCTCGATCGATCGGTGGACCTCCGAAGCCTCCGCCATCTCGCGGAAGGCCGACCGGATCGAGTCCAGCTTCTTCTTGCCGACCGGGCGGTGCTCGCCGTCGACCCGCAGCGAGTGGCGACCCAGCTTGTGCACGTCGACCGTCTGACGGGCAAGCAAGGCCTCGCGCGACCCGACCGACGTCGGTCCGAGCAGATCGAGCACTTCGCCCTCGCCCGAGGAGGGGTCGACGCCGTCGACCGAGCCCGCGGTCGCGACCGATGCGACTTCCTCCCGGTAGCAATCCAAGAACTCGACGACCAGGGCCGCGGCCCTGGTCGTCGACATCGACCATTCCTCGGCGGCGAGGAGGATGCTGGCCGAGCATCGGACGAGGTCGATGCCGACCGGGGCGACATAGGCCTCGTCGAAGTCATTGATCGAGAACTTGCACTCACCGTCGTCGGTCAGGTAGGCACCGAAGTTCTCGAGGTGGAGGTCTCCGCAGATCAGGGCCATCGGACCCGGGTCGAGCGGCCTGAGGCTCGCCCATTCGGCGGCGAACAGATGATTCGTCGCCCGGAAAAACGAGAAGCCGCCCGCCGCCATGAGCCGGATCTTCAGCCGGACGCCCAAAGGCTTGCGACCCTCATTGAACCGCAGGATGTCTCGGAGGACGGGGTCGTGGGGTTCGCCTTCCATCGTGTTCCACCTCGATAGGACGCCGGAGCCGACGGACAACGGGCGGCATGGGAGAATCCACCCTCTGTCCAGGCCCGAAGCGATCTGCCGGCCGAGGCCATGACCATGCGGGGGATCGAACTCCGGTCGACGGACGGCCCTCCGCCGCCTGTCAGAATACGGCAGCCATCACCACCTGGGCGAGTCGGATCAGGGCGGCGCGCTCGGATTGGGTGATCGAGCCCCGTTCCACGACCACCTTGAGCATCGCGATGGCTCGATCCATGAGGAAGCGCGGCGTCGAGCCGATCTTGAGGTCGTCGCGATGCCTCGAGAGGATCGAGAAGACATCGAGGAGCGCCCGGGCCTCGTCGATGCCGTTGTCCGGCCGGTCGAGCCAGGTGGGCCGAGCGTCCGCCTCGATGGCCCGGCGGACGACTCGGTGGATCAGGCGACTGATCGCCTCGAGCTTGCCGTAATCCAGGGTCTCGGGGACATCTGCCGGCGTGTGATAACACGGGTTTTCGCCGGTCGAGAAGAAGAGAAATGGGATCTTGCGCGCCCGGAAGGGGCCGTAATCACTCCGATCGATCAGGAGCAGGTCGGCGCCGATCATCGCGACGGAGAGCGGCTGCCCCTCGGCGGCCCGGAGGACCCACTCCCGGCTCGGTGCGGTCCTCTCGGTCCCCATGACGAAGACGTGGCGGGGGCAGACTCCACCGAGCGACCTGCCGATCATGTCGGCGGTGACGAAGAGCGAGACCTGGTCGAGCGGGATCGGCGAGTGCTCGGCGAAGTAGCGCGAGCCGACGAGTCCGCGCTCCTCCAGGTCGTAGCCGACGATCATCACGCTCCGGCGCGGCCTCACGGCCGATTCGGCCAGCGACCTGGCGACCTCCAGCATCATGGCGACGGCCGAGGCATTATCGTCGGCCCCCGGATACAGGACGCCGCGGCGGATCCCGAGGTGATCGAAATGGGCCGCCACGATCACCCACTCATCGCGGAGCTTCGGGTCGGAGCCGGGGATCATCGCACCGACGTTCCGGCCGATCGGCGGGCCCGGCTCGCGGTCGGGGATGTCCTGGTAGAACGAGCCCGCGAAGAGCGGGGCTAATCCGAGCCTCCGGAATGCCTCGACCAGATAGAGCCGCGACTTCTCCGCGACCTCCCCGCTCCTGCCGCCGTATTCCCGGGAGGCCAGGATCTCGACGTGGGATTTCAGTCGCGAGAGCTCGGGCCCGGGATTCTCCGAGCCGCACGAGATTCGCGGCGCGAGGACGACCCAGGCGATGAGGGCCGCACGACTTTTCGAGATACGCCGCAGCCTCGCGTCAGTCGGCAAGACCGCAACCGCGGGGGGTTTTTTTCTCGACCCGGTCCCGCCCCGCTCGGATTCATGTGGCATTTTGGAAGTTGTCCGGGAATCTGTTCCCTACACGGAGGTGGAACGTGTCTCGCTCGACGATCTTCAAGTCGCTCGCCCTGTCGCTCGCGCTGCTCGGCTTCGCCGGGGCGGGGCCCGCCAATGCCCAGGATTGGACCGATTACCTGCACTGGCCGTACACCCCGCCCCAGGTGCCGGGCAGCGGGTTCGAGTACAACTCGCTGTACGACGGATATTACCTCTATCCGCGCGAGCAGCGGATCGTCCCGCAGATCCAGGGCCCGTATTACCAGAACTTTTACGGCGGGCAGCGTCGTCTCGGGCATCGGAAGCCGTTCATGAGCGTCCACGGCCTCAACAAGACGAAATTCTACCAGGGCTACCACTACACGCTCGACGTCTTCTGAAGCCGCGTTCGTCTCGCGGCCGTCGCTCGATCAACGACCGCCCCGGCCGTCTCGGACGACCGCCGGGGCGGCCCCATGCGCTCAACCGACGTCGCACGCGATTCGATAGTAGGCTTCCGCCGCGAGCCTGACCTGATCGATCTCGATCCACTCGTCGACCGTGTGGGCTTGGGCGATGTCACCGGGCCCGAAGACGAAGCAAGGGAGGCCCGCGCGTGAGAGCGGCCCGGCGTCTGTCCCGTACGGGACGCCGCCGACCGAGGGGTTCCTGCCGATCGTCCGCTCGATCGCCCGGCGGACCGGCTCCAGCCAGACCTCGACGCTTGCCTTGGTCGGGGCCAGTGGCGGCATCCGGACCCAAGGGGGCAAGAACTCGATGTCGGGCATATTGCCCAGTCGCTCTCGTAAATAAGCATAGACCGCCTCGGGCAGATCATCGAGGATTTCGCCCGGGATGGCTCGACGGTCGATCTCGATCTCGCAATGGTCGGGGACGACGTTGACGCTCACCCCCCCCTCGATCCGGCCGACCGAGAGACTTGGAGGGCCGAGCACGGGGTCGGGCCGGGCGTCGTCGAGCCCCCTCGCATAACCGGCGAGTTGCGCGATCACGTCGGCCATCCGGTAGATCGCGTTCCGGCCGAGTCGCGGGGTCGAGCTGTGGCAGGCGAGCCCTCGGGCGACGATCTTCCAGCGGACGGCCCCCTTGTGCCGGTCGACGAGGTCGAGCCGGGTCGGCTCGGCCACGATGCCGAGGTCCGCGACACCCGGGTCGCTCGCCAGGTCGCTCGAACCGATGTGGGTGTACTCCTCGTCGACCGTGCACGCCATGACGACGGAGGCCGACCCGCGCGGTCGCTCCCTCACGAGGCGGGCAAACGCGAGGAGCATCGCGGCCATTCCGCCCTTGACGTCGCACGATCCTCGCCCATGGAGACGGCCGCCGATCACATCGGGACGGAAGGGGTCGATGACCATCCCGTCGGTCGGGACCGTATCCTGATGGGCGTCGAAGAGCACTGTCCGGCGAGAATCGGGCGCATCATATCGGGCGATGACGTTGTCGCGCCCGGGGGCGAGGGGCCTCCGGCGGGCGACGACCCCGAGCTTGCCGAACCAGTCGGCCAGATAATCGGACATCTCCCCTTCGAGCAGCCCGGGTCCGGACATCGTCCGTCCCATCGGGTTCACGCTGGGGATTGCCACGAGGTCGGCGAGCAGTCGGGTCGCGGCATCCAACACGTTGGGCTTCCGGTGACGGGCCTTGACCGCGTTTCGTCCCCACGCCCCGATCTTAGCGGATCGACGAGGGCGCGTCACCCGTCAGGCTCCCGCCGACGACCGCGCGGCTATCCGGGGTCTCGGCGGTCGAGGTCGGCCTCACGAACCGCGCCGACTCATGGTTGCGAAACTGACGATCTCACCGATCGGTAGATATTCTTCGGGGCGAATAGCCGACTTTCCCGACCGGCAAAATCCCCACTTGGCACGTCGATCGCAGGTCGTCACGTTAACCGGCGGGATGCCGGGTCTTAGGATTTCTGGCCGGGGGCCGGGATTCCCCTTGTTCAGACGGGGGTATGTACTAGAATCCCACAGATCAACCCGGGAGGTCGGGCGGCCTTGCGTCCACGACCCTCCCCACACATCGATCGCGAGGTTCAGGATCACGATGAGCGAGTCGAGCAGCCCACCGGCCGCACTCGTCGCCATCCCTAGCGGAATGGATTTCCGGGATGACGACGAGCCTCCCAGTCTCCCTACCCCCACCCCCTCCCGCGCTCGGCGGCATCCCGCCTGGACCGACGTCCCCGACGACGATTGGAACGACTGGCGTTGGCAGTCGCAGCACGCCGTCCGCCACGCTCGTCAGCTCCTCGACCTGCTCTCCTTCTCGGCCGAGGAGCAGGACGCCATTCGGACGCTCGAGGCCCAGTACAAGCTGGCGATCCCGCCTTATTATTTCTCGCTCATCGATCCCGCCGACCCTCGGGACCCGATCAGGCTCCAGGCGGTCCCCTCGCCGCTGGAACTCCTGGGCGCGGCGGGTGCCGAGGAGGACGACCCGCTCGATGAGGACAAGGATTCGCCGGTCCCCGGGCTCACGCATCGCTATCCCGACCGGGTGCTGCTCGTCTCGACGCACGTCTGCACCATGTATTGCCGGTTCTGCACGCGCAAGCGGGCGACGATGAAACGGGGCGGGTGGGACGCCGTGTCCCGCGACGATCGTCGGATGGTAGAATATGTGGCCGATCACCCGGAGGTCCACGACGCGATCCTCTCCGGGGGCGACCCGCTGACGCTCCCCTTCGAGAAGCTCGCGTTCTTCGTCGAGAGCCTGACCCGAATCCCGCACCTCGACGTCATCCGGATCGGCACGAGGGTTCCGGTCACACTGCCGCAGCGGCTCGAGGACGGCGCCCTGATCGACCTGCTCTCCTCGTCGGGCAAGGTCTGGATCCAGACGCACTTCAACCATCCCCGGGAGATCACCCCCGAGACGACCCGCGCCTGCGACCGCCTTCGTCGAGGAGGGATGCCGATCAACAACCACGCGGTCCTCCTCAAGGGGGTCAATGACACCCTGGAGATCCAGCGCGAGCTCTCGCGGGCCCTCCTCCGGATCAAGGTCCGGCCCTACTATCTGTTCCATTGCGACCCCGTCACCGGGGCGGGCCACTTCCGGACACCCGTCTGGAAGGGGATCGAGATCATCGAGGGCCTTCGCGGCCATACCTCGGGGCTCGGCGTCCCGACCTACGTCGTCGACGCCCCGCGCGGGGGCGGCAAGATCCCTCTCATGCCGAATTATCTCCTCTCGGCCTCGAACGATTCGGTCGTCCTCCGGAACTATGAAGGGATGATCGTCCATTATCATCCCACGGGCGACGCCCCGGCGGCGCCGACATCGGCGGAGACCCTCGGCGTCAGCGCCCTCCTCGAAGGGCAGGGCGAGGCCCTGATCCCGGAGGGTAATCCACGTCACCTCCGCCGCGCCCGGCATGCACGGCCCGCGGTGAACGGGGCGGACGGTCCGCGCGACGACGTGCGACCGGCCGGGGGCAGCACGAACGGAGCTCCCCATTGAGGGTCGGGATCGCCTTCGACCTCGTCCCGTCCGGCCCGTCGCACCCCGAGTCCGATGGGCCGGACGATCGCTTCGAAGAGTTCGACAAGCCGGCCACGGTCGAGGCCATCTCCGCCGTGCTCCGGGGGCGGGGCCACGAGGTCATCCTCCTCGGTGACGGCCCCGAATTCGTCCGGCGCGTCCTCGACGATCCCCCCGACCTCGTCTGGAACATGGCCGAGGGCCAGGGGGCGGGGCGCTGTCGGGAGGCGAGAGTCCCGGCGGTCCTGGAGATGTTAGGCATCCCCCATACCGGCTCCGACCCTCTCACCCTCGCGGCGACCCTCGACAAGCACGTCGCCAAGCAGCTGGTCGCCTCCGCCGGGGTCTCGGTCGCTCCCGGTCGGGCCCTGCCGCCGGATCTGGGCGCATCGCAGTTTCGCTCGGAGGTCGGCCCCCTGTTTCGAGGCCCGGACGGCCGGGTCCTGCTCAAGCCGGCGTTCGAGGGGTCGAGCAAGGGGATCCGGGCGTCGTGCCTGGTGCGTTCGGTCGATGACGGATGGTCGACCTTCCGACGCCTGGCGGACGACTATCGACAGACGATCCTGGCCGAAGAATTCATCGTCGGCGACGAAGTGACGGTCGGGCTCCTCGGCGGCGGTGAGGGGTGCCCGATCACCGAGATCGGCATCATGCGGGTGATACCCAGGGATGCGGATCCATGGTTCGTGTACTCGCTCGAGGTCAAGCGCGACTGGGAAGCCCGAGTGGCCTATGAGTCCCCGGCGAGGATGGACGCCGCGACGCTCGATCGACTCGGGATGGCGTCGAAGCTCAGTTATGACGCCCTAGGCTGCCGGGACCTGGCACGGATCGACTTCCGGGTCCGTTCGGGGATCCCGTACTTCATCGAGGCCAATCCCCTCCCAGGGCTCGCCCCCGGGACGAGCGACCTGGTGATCCTCGCGGAGGGATGCGGGCTCCCCTACCCCGACTTGATCGGCCGGATTCTCGATACAGCCCTGGGCCGGCTCGGACTCGCCGAAAACCGGGTCGGGACGTTCGGACGATGAGCCCGACCAGTCCAAGAGTCGCCGTCCTGTATAACGCGCCGAGCCTGCCCCTGTGGCATCCCCACCGGTCGTCCGAGTCCGACGTCGTTGAGGTGGCCGACTCGGTGTCCAACCACCTGATTCGGGCCGGGTTCGAAGCCTGGCTCCAACCCGCCTCACCTCCCGTGCTCGGTCTCGTGTCCGAGCTGTCGTCGACCGGACCCGACCTGGTCTTCAATCTCATCGAGGGCTTCGCGGGCTCCAGCTCGGGGGAGCCGTATGTCACGGGCTTGCTCGAACTCCTCGGGCTCCCCTACACCGGCTGTCCGCCCGAGGCCCAGGCCCTCTGCCGCCTCAAGGGGCTTACGAAGACCCTCCTTCGCGGGGCGGGCCTACCGACAGCACCTTCCGCCCTGGCGACGGCAGGCCCCCCCTTCGCACCACCCTTCGACGGCCCGTATTTCGTCAAGCCCGACGCCGAAGACGGCAGCCTCGGGATCGACCAGGATAGCGTCCTGATGGATGCCTCGGGGCTTGATGTCCGGGTCGCGCGGATCAGGCGCGAGCATGGCCCGGGGGTCCTGATCGAGGCGTATCTCCCCGGCCGCGAATTCAACGTCGGCTTGCTGGCCTTGCCCGAGCCCATGGCGCTCCCGGCCGCGGAAGTCAATCACGCCGCCGGGCCGGGCCGATGGCCGATCCTGACCTACGACGCCAAGTGGGACGTGGGATCGGCGTCGGATCAGGCTTCGCCCGTCGTCTGCCCGGCCCCAATCGCGTCGGAACTCGCCGACCGGTTGAGGGATCTGGCCGTCCTGGCCTTCCGAGCGACGCGGTGTCGCGACTATGCTCGGGTCGACTTCCGGCTGGATGGCTCGGGACGCCCCATGATCCTTGAAGTCAACCCTAACCCCGACATCGGACCGGACGCCGGTTGGGCTCGTGCCCTCTCCGCCTCGGGGCGGGATTATGGCCCGACCCTCGTCGCGCTCGCGAATCAAGCCCTCGCGAGAGGCGTCCGTCGTGGATGAGCTCTCGCGTGATGCAACCCCCGCCGCGACGGTCGTGGGGCAGTCGAGGCCGTCTCCGGCGCCGTGGACGTGTTTGGCCAGGCCGAGGTCCGGACTGTCCTCCGACCGGCCGCCCCGCCAACATCTCCCTGTTCCTCGGCCGACTATCGACCCGTCGTTGCCCGGTCGTTCGAGAGATCGCAGCTTTCGCCTCGATGAATCCCGTTCGAATCGCCCACGCGACCCGCGACCTGAGTCGGGTCGACGTCGGGTCGCCGCCCGGCGATGGGGGAGGGCGTGACCTTGGATGGCCCCTTGACGGACAATGATCGCCCAGTCGAGGGGCGCGGGATGCTGACCGAGGCGTCCTCGATGCTCGCGTGAAACGGAGCCTGGCCTTACGCTCAAGAGGCATAGGCCTCGAGAGACGCATCGCCGGTCTCGGCCCCCTTCGGGGGCCGATCGCATCATTTGTGGGCGGCTTAGGCCGTGTTGACGGTAGAACCCCGTCTTTTGTATAGGGTTAAGGTCGCAATCAATGCCTGAACCGACCTCCCACGCCCATCGACGCCATGCGATACGCCATCACCGACGAGACCTGGGCCGTCCT
>JAABUQ010012951.1_pt1 | contig 10235 bp, 9 predicted proteins | sample 5560001 | NCBI WGS metagenome assembly JAABUQ01 (sample SAMN10711888, study PRJNA513371) | rock metagenome | isolation source: Antarctica rocks | place: Antarctica: Victoria Land, Finger Mt nord | collected 2015-12-18 | reverse complement strand
TTACAAATTATCCACAGAAGAAGGCTGTTTTTACCGCCGGTAAATAAAATAAAGAATAGGATTCTCCTAGAAAAGATTAAACTGAGTTATTACAGATTAGTAGAAGACGGCATTCTGTCGGCTTTCTACAGGAGAAGGATGTTTTTGCCGCCGGTAAATAAAGAATAGGAATTTCTTAGAAAAGATTAAAGTGAGTTATTACAGATTAGTAAAAGACGTCAGTCTGTCAGCTTTTCACAGCAGACCCCTAATTTTGCCATCAGTAAATAGAGGATAGGACCAGTTTTTCTTTGATAGGGCTGGAAAGAATAAAAAAAAATTAAAGAAGACTTGCCTTTTGTTGTAGCTGGCAAGGAGAGATGGCAATCTAGACTCATGACAATCCAACCAAGGCGAGCTAAATTAGATTTCGTTGCAATTTTAGGGGAAAGTCGATCCAGTGGATAAAAGGAATGAAACTATCTTTGAGTAGGCGACTCAAAATCTACGAATCCATCCTAATCTTTGATCCAGGAGATCGTCAAATCAACCCCCCGAATACACCTGATCAATGGAAGGCGTCGCCTCAGCTGCAGACGCCGCTCTAACTGGAGCCGGTGAAGCAACTAATGACGTCAAGTTGAGTCCCCGATTTTTAATTTATTGCTCGCTTCCCCTATCAGTCTAGGAGGCTGACTAAGAAGTCTACCACCCCGTGCGCCTCTCAGTGTAGAAGGTAGATTAAGTTGCAGGTTGACCCCCCACACCAACTAGTGGAGCTACCGCACCAACTGGAACCGCCGGCAGCTGTTTTTGTTGGGTTTGAGCTTCTGCACCAACTTCAGCTCTCCCCTGGTCGGGTTTAGGCCCCACACCAACTACTTGACCTTATGCACCAACTGGAACCGCCGGTAGCTGTTCTTGTTGGGGTTGAGCTTCCGCATCAACTCCAGCTGCCCCCTGGTCGGGTTGAGGCCCTACACCAACTACTTGACCTTGTCCAACAACTGGAGCTGTCGGCTGGGCATTTTCGCCCCGGAGCCCTAGATACGTCGCCATCTTAAGGGAATAAAACATCTCTCTGGTAAAAGTGATCAACAGGTTGGTAAAGCGTGGATGAACTATATAATTCCTCGTAATAAGTGATGGGTTGTTTTCGTCGACAGCAGTCACAACTACTCGAATATATTGACTTACTGCCTTGGGTAACTGGGGGCTTTCCATTAGAAAGCGTTTTTCGTCGATTATATAGGTTTAAAGGGTGGTAGCTTTGACAGATCTTGGTTTGACTCAATATACCGGCATCCGTCGCACCGTATAGTGTAATCATTGTATACTTTAACTTGAAATCAACCTTTGTCCATTTCAAGTGCATATTTTATTATTTGTGCGATATTTATCAAATGAATGTTTGGCCGTTGATTATTACCGCACGCCTTTTAAAAGGGTATAAATATCATTTATTTAAAGGAAGAGTTTGATATAATTCCTTTTTTACATAGGCACCCCACAATGTATTATATTCTCGTCGTTACTTAGTTGCAATACATTTCTTAATCTTAAACTGGTGTCCTGCTTGATCGCCAGCATTAGCGGAGTTTTGTTAGGGACCCTTTTATTTAGTAGTTTTTGGGCATTCTAATCATGAGCATATCTTGGATACCCGGCGGCGTATTCATTTGGACGCATTCTGTGCTAAACTAATTTAAAAGACAGGCCTGGGGCAGGTACATACTGGCCGCCATAAGACGAACCTGGGCCAGCTTGACGCTCTGCAGGCACGAGTGGGCCACCTTGAGACCCCCCGGTCGGGATAAGCACCTTGCTGTGGCCGGTTTCTTTTAAAGGTATTTGAATTCTTTTTTTTAAATCTGTCATATGGATTCTCTTCTTGACCCTCCAAAGGAGGATACTCACGCCAAATGTTGCGTTGATTACCTGTTTCATTTTTTTCCATCAAGCGTGAACAGGTTATGTTATTACAACAAAAATCTTCTCTACGCAGACAACTGCCTGAATAAGAAGCCAACGACAAATGGTATCGATATTACTATTTCATTTTCAATGGTAGAATTTTTTTTCTTTTTTTGCCATATACACCCCGATACCGCAGAAAGCAGTGACTAAAACTGCCCTGAATAAGATGTGATCGGCTGGTCTCCATTCAGCGTATAAGGTAAATCCTTTTGGTCTCCGTTCGCCGTTTCAGCTGATTTCTTTTAAAGCCGAAAAATCTACAATCTCCACTGTAGGAGTTAAATTTGAATGAAAAAAAGGCCAGAAAAGAACAGTAAAAAATATGATTTTAGATACAATAAATAAAGTTATTCCACAACGAAGTCCCATTTGTACTGCCCCAGTGTGATGTCTCTGAAATGTTGATTCTTTAATGACATATCGCCACCAGACAAACATAGAATAAAACAGCAGACTGATGCCAAGCGATACTACTAACTTTTTTTTTGGACGTATATCCGTATATATGGATTACCTATGGCAAGCCATAAAGCAGCCAGAGACAGATAGGCTATGGTCGGCCACGAGCTAAGTGTTTGTCATGTGATACTGGTGGTTGCTCATAAATTTTTGGTTTGCGATTAATTTTTGCTTTGCCATGATTTTTTATTCCTTCGCTATTTCCTGCTTCAATCCGTTTTTTTCAAGAAAACCAATATTGACAACTAATAGAAAAACAATCATTGACAAAAACCCAATAAAATTGACTTTTTTTAGTACCAGAGAGTAAAAAGATAAAAAAACGACTTACAAATCAAAAATGACGAAAAGAATGGTTACTAAGTAAAATTTTATATCAAAACGGCTCCGTGAATCGTCAAATGGGTCAAGGCCACATTCGTAGGCTGATACTTTTTTTGGGTCTCCTGTTCGCGCAGAGGCTAAAAATGAGACTCCTAATAATAGAATTGGTATCAAAGTAACAATTAAATAAATAAAAAGAGACAAAAATTGTGAAAAATAGGTTGGTTGGTCTAATTGCAGCATGGTATTGCCTATGGTATTTATTTTTTCTTTCCCCAAATTTAATGTCCGTGTAATGCCATTTCTTGTTTTCTTTGAATGGTACGCTGGACTTGGCATCGCTTCGCTACGCGAAGCGATGCGACGCGAGTTCGGCTCTACTTTTTTATCCCATCACATAATTTTTCTATCTCGGAGAAAAAACTAGCCATTGTATGACCATGACACATTTTAAAGGGCAGCTATAATACCCTGCAACACTAACACTCTTTAAGGGAAAAAGCCGGTTAATCCCATAAGAGCCCAGCAAAACAGGTCGAAGATAGGAAGAGAGTATATTAAAAAAAAAAAGAATTTAAAAAAAATGTATATATTTTTATTTTTTAATGATAAAATTAATTGAATTACGGCATTCCTTTATATAAAAAAGGAGTAAGAAAGGGTGCATTCTGTAGGATTTGAACCTACCGCCCATAGCTTAGAAGGCTATTGCTCTAATCCAACTGAGCTAAGAATGCTTTACAGTTAAAATATTTCTTAATTTTAAAAAGGCTAAAAGCTATTTTCACAGAAGATAGGTTATATTGTTTATTTTGGTATCTGACGCGCTATAATTTATCATCGACGTGATACCTCGATTAATATTTGGTTTCTTCAAATCCATGTCGTCTCAAAGGAACGTCGATTGGTTTCGAAACCCACAGACCGATCTGTGCAACCACAGATTCGTCTTGTGATTCATCCATTTTTACTTAAAAATAATTAATATTCTTATAAAGATAAAAATTAAAGGGATCGTTGCTGCCTTTTAATAAAATATCTTTTTCAGTTTATTTTATAGAAAGATAAGGAATCTATTAATTGGCTTCCTTTAAAGTGATTGAAAACACAACTCTTTTTTCTTAATTTAAGCCTAACTAAAAATATTGGTTCAGAACGCCTAGACAGGGGCTTTTATGCTTGCTACGCATCAAACATTTGCCTTTTTTTGCTTATACATTGACGACATATCAGTGGTTTTTTATTTTTTTGTCACATTAATAATACAAACAATACAAGTTGAAAGAGAAACTGCTTCTTTGTTATGTAGACTGCTGAGTTTATCCGACATCTATATATTTTGTAAACTTCGGTCAAATTTTGCATATCTTTTTAAATCGTCTTTACTTTCATATGGAGAAACAAAGCAAGGATTTTAGCTTTAATTTAACATGGAATTTATTTTTTATTGATATACTACAGCCTAAAACTAGTAAACATATGGTGTAATTTCAATAAACAACGCATTCTGCAGGATTTGAACCTGCGACCAGCAGCTTCGAAGGCTATTGCTCTGTTCCAACTGAGCTAAGAATGCTTTTTTGGTTGCTAAACTTTATTTTGCTCTTTGTATTCTTTGTATTCTTTGTCAACTACCCAGGACAACCAAGACACAGAAATAAAAAAAAGGCAAAGAAATACTTTATTTGCAAGAAAAAGAAAAGATCTATTTGATTTTTTATTCCCAATACTATTTTGAGTTTTTTATTGGAAGCAGCAGCTTTAAAAACTACTTTCTACTTAAAGGTGTAATTTAACCATCCTCCTTGATGTTTATCAAACAAAAACTTTTCATATCCTGCTTCTGCATGCAAAGTAGGTAAACATTTTTTATTTAAAATTCTGACCTAGAAAAAAAAGTTTTATGTAATTGAGAAAGTATTCGTCACGCATCATAAATAAATTTTATCCATAGATGGAGTATCAATATTCTATCTGAGATAAATAAACAGTAAACAGTTAGTTTATTCTTTATTGGAGATAACCGGATTTGAACCGACGACTTCATGCGTGCAAAGCATGCGTTCTACCATTTGAACTATACCCCCTAAAATGATATTATTTGTCTGCTCTTTTTTTTGAAAAAAGATAGCGCAGAATGGCCTAAAAAAAAGGTTCTTGCTTTCTTTAAATGGTACGCCTACGCCACGCGACGCCTTCGCCTTCGCCGGAGGCGAGGCGAGGCTCGCCAAAGCACTTCTCATTTTTACAATCTTCTTTATTTTTCTTTTTACATATTTAAAATTGCTTCTAAGCACATAAATTAGCATACTTTTTTTAAAAGCAGGATTTTTACACACCATCTTCACAACATAAACCCCAAAATAAAAACCAGAATTTTTTCTGATATCTAACAATTGGTGAAGGTTGCCTTCCATCTTGGTCCACCTTCCTCAGACGCAGAATTTGAAGCTACGATGAATAACCAAGCGCACCCTGATGAAAACGACCGCATCTTTTCTCTGCCTTTAAATTTGTTACAAATCGTGTAAAATTGGTATAAATAGTGAAAATAGTATTTATCCTTTTCTTACCATTCTGCGCACCTGATGCGCAGCAAACCGTTAGCAGAGGCAGGATTCGAACCTGCGACCTTGAGATCATGAGCCTCATGAGAAAAACCGCATCTCTTCTCTGCCAGAAATAATTCTAGTTAATTTTTTGCACGGTTGTGGTTTCAAAATAAGTAAAGAAAGCGCTTTTTTTTCTTGTATTGTTTTCTTTTTTTTTGTTTTACTTATTTTTCTAAGCAAATGGGCTGCTTTTTTTCTTTCCTTACTTGCCGAACCATTTCAATTGCTTGTATCACAAGATAAATCATAGGTAATGATCTGGGTATGGCAGGATTTGAACCTGCGGCCATCAGATTAAAAGTCGGATGCTCTACCAACTAAGCTACATACCCCAAGATCATGTAATGCCATGTGCCTTTTCTCATGATATGAAAATCGCGCATATAATGAGAAAAGAGTTTTTAGAGTAAAAATAAAAGGCTTGCAGGAAAAGGTTGTGGTTTGATACTCTGGTCGATGCGCTTTGAAAAATAGAGAATGCAGTGCAAAGCAAAGAAAACTTATTTGATTTTGTCAACATACTGTAAATTAACATAAAAAAATGAAATTTAGCTAAAAAAATGAATTAGGGTAACTGATCTTCTTCTAGCTGGAATGTCAGAAAGTAAAGTATCCATGAATAATCGTTGTGGTTTTAAAGCAAGCTTTTTTTATGTAAGCTTTTGTTATAAGAGACGTAATACTGATCTTTATGGTTGCAAAAAAGGCAGACCAGGGCAACTTGCAAACCACAGATTGGTGTTTGGTTCTCAAGAAACCATCGACCTGAGACGCCGATGGGTTTTGATACTATTCTCTTTTGTTGATTGGTCTTTCCAACCATCTCCTTGGTCGATTGCTCTTACGACCCATCACCATTTTTTTGCTTGCTTTGCAAGTAAACCAAGAAAGCATCGATTCTTGTTGCGACACATTTCGTTGTTGTACCATTTCTTGGCATGCCAGTAATGAAAATATAGATTGATCTGGCTTGACTTTATTTCAAAAAAGCGCACGACCCGTCTCATACTTTTTTCGATTCAGTTTTTACTGCCTGGTTTATAACATTTTTTTTAATTTGGGTGCTTTGAGTTTTGCCATTCGCAATTACCCATTGTCTTTTTTGGACAAATTATCTAAAATTTTATAAATAACAACCACCTTCTTTGAGAGCAAGCCGTGGTTCCTTTTTGCTTTCTTTTACTGGCAACAAAAGGAAACACGGTATACCTGCAAAAAATAGAATTTTTTTCTTTCTTTTTCAAAAGAAAGACCTTTTCATTACTGGCATGCCAAAAAGACGTACAAAAACAAAGTTTTTTCTCTTAGGCTTAATTTTAGTTTTTGTTTTGCCTTTCCAATAACTTTTTCTTGATCTTCCTGTTGGTCTTGATGCAAGACCAAGAAAAAAACAAACACGATCAACAAAATAAGTAACCTTTTTCTGACTTATTTTTCTTTTTTACAGCTAATTTGAGAGAAAAAGGGGAAGGTCAGAAGTATAATAAAATTTAAAGTCTTATTAATAAAAGCCTCCATTAAAGAAACTAATAATATTGATCTGTAGATCAAAACATGGATGTCTAAATAGTAATACTGATGTCTAGGGGAAGATTCGAACTTCCGACACAAGGATTTTCAGTCCTTTGCTCTAACCGACTGAGCTACCTAGACATGAGATCAAAAAATTTGACTCTTGAATTGAAAACTAAAATTCAAGTTGATATAGTTTTAGCTTTTTATGACCATAAAAAAAAGGGTAAAAAAGGTTAATTTTGGACCTCTTTTTTTTAAAAGAAAAGCAAACCACATTATTTAGCATATATTATAAATCAAATAACTGCAAAAAAAGACGTTGATATCTATATAATCTCGCCTTTTTTTTATGTGATTAAATAAAAGATGAAAATATTCTTACTACCATAAAAGTTTAAGATTAAAAAGATTAAATAAACTTCGACATTTCCTATTTTTCTGATCCTATGGGCAGCGCGAAGAAATGTTTATTAAGTCAAGTAATAAATGTATGCCATTTTTTTCACATCGAAGGGTAAGTCAAGTGTCATTTTGGAGGAAAAGGGATTCGAACCCATGGTACAAAAAAAGTTGTACTTTGATTTAGCAAACCAATGCTTTAAACCACTCAGCCATTCCTCCCGGCCTACAACATTATTTCTAATCTATAACTAATAGACTTTAAAGTGCAAAATAACAGTATGTAAAAATAACATCATCGGTCGTGCTTTCTAGTTGAGGTTGCTACACGATTGTTAGCACTGGGCAGCATATATCCTTTTTTAATTATTATTTAATTGATCCAGTGACTTGTAAATACACGCCTTTTACACTCTTCTTTTTGTATTTTAAATCTCTTTTTTACTTTGCTACCTTGATAAGTGTAAGGTTTAGTTTTTTTATATCATAAAAATCAAGTGGATAAATAGTAAATAAGAAAAAACGAATCAATTAATAAGTCAAAGAATAGGTTTAATTTTTTATTTAAAGTACGTTACTTTTTTTTTAAAATAGGTTGCAGGGAAAAAAACTAATAACTATTTTTTTCAAAAACTAACAACACAAACAAAAGATAGTTAAACCATCTTTAGAAGGTTTTCTTATTATTTCCAGAAAAAAAACACGAAAAAACCTTGAAAACTTCTCATTATGCTTCCAAAACAAAAAATTAGCTATTTTGCTGTTATTTTTAAAGAAAGTAACCAAAACAAAGCATCTGATTTATTTATAAACAAAAGAAATAATTTTTAAAAATCTATATATAATTAAATATCTTTTTTGGGCCAGAAGGGACTTGAACCCCTGACTTTACGCTTATCAGGCGTATACTCTTACCGACTGAGTTACTAGCCCTGCAAAAAGCATTGAATTCATTTAACTCTAGTAAACCAAGTAAAAAAAATAATATGTTTCGCAAATTGATTCAATTGTAGTAGGCCAAGTAAAAACAAATAAGATGTTTTGCAAAAGATATGGTAAGTAATTGGATATTCCATAGACAGAGAAATTTCTTTATCTACAATAAAATTTAACTCCAACTTACAAATAGAAATAAAACAAATTTTTTACGGATAGCAGGACTTGAACCTGCAAAGCATAAATGCTCCAGGGCCTAAACCTGGTGTGTCTACCTTTTCACCATATCCGCCATATTATATTACAAATAAGCATAGGCATAAGCATAGGCATAGCCATAGGCATAGCCATAGGCATAGCCATAGGCCTAGGCATAGGCATAGCTATAGCCATAGGCATAAGCATAGGCAATAGCGGACTCGAACCACTAACCATTTCGTTGTAAGCGAAACGCTCTACCAATTGAGCTAAATGCCCGTCTTTTTCTACTCACTATCAACTCTTTAAGTGGTGTCAACCAAGTTATTATATTCTATTACTATATCGCAATCTACTCTTTCTAAATACCATTTTTTTTCAAATTCTTTTTTTCCTATTTATTGTTTGCAAAGCAAGCTGACCAAGGAGAGTTATAAACCACACATTGGTGTTTGGTTTCTTCAAAACCATCGACGTAAGACGTCGACTATCTCCTTGGTCGATTGGTTTTGCAATTTATCTCCTTCGCCGATCCCATCTACTTGATCAATCGGTCTTGCCGGTGGCAAAACCCATATCGTTTTAAAGAAGACGCCGATTGACCTCAAGACTTATATACCCATTTCGTTTTCTTTAGACGCCGATTGATCTTGCCAACCATCTCCTGCTTGCAAAGCACAGATTGGTTTTGCCAACCATATTCTAATTTTTCATGATTTCATTACTTTTTGTTTTTGCTTTCTTGTTTCCTTTCCTGCTGTTTGTGATTTTAAATACAAAATAAACAGTTGCGCTCAAATAGAATGATCTAAGCAACTGGTTTCTTTCTTTTTTATTTTGTACTCTCTTTTTGCTTATTTTTTTTTAAAGGCAGGGAAAAGAACAACAGTCCACCCCTGTACTTTCTTCAAAAGCAAGCCTGAAGCGCGCAAGCCAAAGGAAGCCAAACACTTTAACTTTTCTTGAAAAGCGGTGACAAAAACGTGCGATTTATGGTTTTCTTTTTTTTTGGAAGTTTTACAAAAAACAAATAAACATAATTTTTTTATATAATTGTAATTATAAAGCGAGGACGGATCAGGGAGGATTCGAACCCCCGACACCTTTTCAGATATGCCGGTTTTCAAGACCGGTACTTTAAACCACTCAGACACTGATCCTGCCATATGGTGTAAGCTGTCTAAAGACAATAAAGCAGTTTGGATAATAATCGTTTATTTACTTAAAAACATAGTACAGAAAAAAAGATAATATGAATATTAAATAATAGATTCAAAGAAATAAATTTATTTTAAATTAAACAAATTAGAAACTTAATAGGCAGCATAATTAAATATATGGTAAAAAATATAAAATGTCTTGATTTTTACCACGTCTTCCGCCGAGAGCAGTACATGTGGCAGTAAGCGATTTCACAAATCGAATTCGATAAGGGTTCGGGTGGGTCACACTTTCTTATGAAAAAACCAAGATATTTGAATTTTTCTATATTAAATTTATTCTATTTGTACTGTCATATCAACCAAAGATTGCAAAGCAAAACTGCATTACCATTTTTTCTTTAAAAATTTTTTAAAAATAAAGAACCATTTCCTACATCGATTGGTCTCTGGTTTCTTGGAAACTATCTCTTCCGACGAAGAGTTGCAAACCGCAGATCGATTTCGAGACCCGTAAACCCATCAAATATCCTTTTTCAAGTATGGGCTTAGTAGGGGTCGAACCTACAACTGCGTCGTTATGAGCGACGTGTTCTAACCATTAAACTATAAGCCCTTTTCACTCTCTTGTTTATTATTCTTTCCTTTTCTTTGGTTTCGCAATAAAATAGAAAAC
>JAABUQ010012949.1_pt1 | contig 10235 bp, 7 predicted proteins | sample 5560001 | NCBI WGS metagenome assembly JAABUQ01 (sample SAMN10711888, study PRJNA513371) | rock metagenome | isolation source: Antarctica rocks | place: Antarctica: Victoria Land, Finger Mt nord | collected 2015-12-18 | reverse complement strand
ACGACGTCCTCGACGTCGGAGACGTTGATCCCGTACCGGGCGCACTCGTGGCGGTCGATCACGATCTCCAGGTTGGGCTGGCCGATGATGTGGAACAGGCCGGCGTTGGAGATCCCGCGGACCGTGCTGAGGATGTTGACGACCTTCTGTCCCGTGTCTTCCAGGACCTTGAGGTCGTTGCCCAGCAGCTTGATCGAGTTGGCCCCCTTGACGCCCGAGAGCGCCTCCTCGACGTTGTCGCGGATGAGCTGCGAGAAGTTGAAGTTGACCGAGGGGAACTCCTTGAACCGCTCGGACAACTCGTCCTGGATCTCCTCGCGGGTAATCGCCCGGGTCCACCCGAGGTTCCGGCCGAAGAGCGTCACGGGCCTCCTCCGCCACTGATCCATCGGGTCCAGCGGGGCGTTGAATTCGAGGTTGAAGAAGCTCGTCGGGTCGGTCCCGTCGTCGGGCCGGGCGATGTGCGACATCACGCCGCGAACCTCGGGGACGCTGGCGATCGCCTCGCGGAGCCGGGGGGCCATCCGCGCCGCCTCCTGCAAGGTCACGGTCCGAGGGAGGATCGCCCTGATCCAGAGATTTCCCTCTTCAAGTTGGGGCATGAATTCTCCCCCCAGGCCCGGGACGAGCGAGGCGGTGAAGATCATCAGCGAGCCCATCGCGATCAGCAGCAGGTAGCGATATCTCAGGACCCGATCGAGCGCCGTCAGATAGCGGAGCTTCATGATCTTGTCGATGAAGGTCTCCTTCTCCTCCTTCTTGTTGTGAAAGAGGAAGGAGCAGAGGACCGGAGTCAGCGTCACCGCCAGCAGCAGCGCCCCGCAGATCGCGAAGGCGTAGGTGTTGGCCATCGGACCGAACAGCGCCCCTTCCGGGCCGGTCATCGAGAACAGGGGGATGAAAGCGCAAACGATGATGAGGGTCGAGAAGAACAGGGCCCGCTCGATCTCGTGCGACGCGTCGGCGATCCGGTCGATCAGCGGGCGAGTCCGATCGCTCCCGGGCGCGGTTAGGTGGCGGTAGATATTCTCGACGATGATCACCGAGCTATCCACGATGATCCCGAAGTCGACCGCCCCGATCGACAGCAGGTTGGCCGACTTGCCCTGCAGATAGAGCACCGTCACCGAGAACAGCAAGGCCAGCGGGATCATCAGGGCGACGATCGCGGCGCTCGTGAAGTCGCCCAGGAAGATGAAGAGGATCAGGATGACCAGGCCCATCCCGACGACCAGGTTGTGCAGGACGTTCTCGGTCGTGACGTGGACCAGCTCGGTCCTCTGGTTGAAGACGACGACCTTCATCGCTTTGGGCAGGAGGTTCCCCTCGTTGATCGCGGCGATCTTGGCCATGACCGCCTCCGAGGTCGGCAGGGACTTTTCGTACTTTCGCATCAGCACGATGCCCTCGACGACGTCGTTCTCCTCGTTCCGGCCGACGATCCCGAGGCGGGGCCGGTGGCCCACGACCACCTTGGCGACCTGCTTGATGTAGACCGGGATGTTGTCGTGGGACGCGACGACGACATCCTGGATGTCCTCCAGCTTCATCACTTCGAGGGCGTAAGCATTCTCGACGACGGCCGGGTCGAGCGTGTCGACCATATCGCCGAGGTAGCCCAACGCCCGGACGTTGTGCGCCTGCGAGCCCAGGGCCAGCACGTCGCCGCCGACGTTGGCGTTGGAGCCGGCGATCGCGTCGGTGACCATCTTCAAGGTCACGTCGTAGTGCTTCATGAGCTGGGTATCGAGCAGGATCTGGTACTGCTTGACGGTCCCGCCGTAGCCCGTCACGTCGATCACGCCGGGGACCTGCTTGAGCGTCCGGTTCAATACCCAATCCTGGACGGCCTTGAGCTGATTGAGCGTGTAACCGGGCCCTTCGAGGACATAGCGGACGATCTCGCCGGTCGGGCTCCACGGCGACAGCTCGGGGCTGACGCCCGCCGGCAGGCTGCTCAGGGCGCCGATCCGGTTGATCACCTCCTGGCGGGCGGTCCAATAGTCGGTCCCGTAGGTGAACTGGCATTTGATGTCGTTCAGGCCGGCGATCGAGGTGCTGCGGAGGTCCTTGAGCCCGGGCATCCCGTTCAGCGCCGTCTCGATCGGGATGCCGACGAGGCGTTCCATCTCCTCGGGGCTCGCACCGGGGTTTTGTGTGATGACCTCGACCAGCGGCGGGGTCGGATCGGGGTACGCCTCGACGTTCAGATTCAAGGCCGAGTGGATACCCAGCCCGATCAGGCCGAGTGCGCCCAGCAGCACGATGAGCCGATTATGGAGGCTCCACCAGATCAGGGCACGGACCATGAGATTCACCCGATTCCTGGGTCCAACGGCTAGCGGATCGCCGCGCCTGCTCTTTAAATGGTAACCGGATCTAGAGCTCGTGGTACACCTCGGACGGCAGCACGATCACGAACCGCGCGCCGCTTCCGGCCTCGCCGCCGAGGCAATGGATCGCTCCCCCATGCATCGCGATGATCTGTCGGCAGAGATAAAGACCGATGCCCACGCCTTGCACTCCCTCCGAGACGTGCGGCCGAAGATGCTCGAGCCGGAAGAACTTCTCGAAGATGCGCTCGCGAAACTCGGCCGGTATGCCAGGGCCGCTGTCCGTCACGGCGACCTGCAGGACGTCCAAATCGACGGGGAGCTGGTGGGCCTCCCGCGCGATCTCGATCGAGACCGCGCCCCCCTCCGGAGTATACTTCAGCGCGTTGGTGAGGAGGTTGGAGAGCACGACGCCGAGGCGGGTCGCGTCGCCGCGGATAACCGCCGGGCGAGATCTGGAATGGCAAGGCAGCGTGATCCCCCTCTCTTCGAACCTCGGTCGGTATTTGTTCGCGACGTGCTCGGCAAGTGCCGGGAGGTGGACCCGGTCCTGCGCCAGTCGAAGATGTCCCGACTCGATCCTGGTCAGGTCGAGCAACTCGTCGAGGGTGCTAGATAGCTCCTCGCAGCCGAGGGCGGCGGTGGCCAGGACCTCGCGGAAGATCGGCGACAGCTCCCGGTCCCACTCCCGGAGCAGCATCAGATTCATCCGGAGCGAGGTCAGCGGGGTCTTCAACTCGTGCGAGGTCACGGCGATCATCTCCAGGCGCAGCTCGTCCAGTCGCGCGAATTCGGTGACGTCATAGAGGACCACGACCGCACCTCGTCGGCCCTCGGCGAAGTAGGGGATCGGCATGGCGATCGGCAGGAGCTTGACCTCTCGGTCGCCGAAGGAAACCGAGAACGCCTGGCTCAATCCCGGACGCGGCTCGTTCGCCCCGTCGCCCCGGAGCTGCCCGATGATCGAGCCGTGCCCCGACGGCGGCAGGGGCAGCTCTTCGAATCGCCGGGCCGATGCCACCCCCATCGCCCGGAAGGCTTCGAAAGCGACCGGGTTCGCGTCGACGATCTCCCCGTCCGGGTCCACGACGAAGACGGCATCGGGCAGCGCCGCGAGCGTCGCCTCCATGGTCTCTTTGGCGCGGAGGACCTCTCCGAGGTACGAGCGGTGGAACAGTTCCAGGGCCTCGGCCATCTGGTTGAAGCCCTTGGCGAGTCGCCCGAGTTCGTCGCCGCAGCTCACGGCGACCCGGCCGGCGAAGTCGCCGAGGCGGATCGCCTCGACCGAGCGTGTCAGCTCTCGGACCGGCGGGACGACCGCCCGGGCCAGGTGGCTTGCCACGAGGGTGGAGAGCAGCAGCGCGGCGACCACGCCCCCCCCGACGATCACCGCGGCGCGGCGTGCCCCGTCCCGGGCCAGGATTCCGGCCTGCTTCATCCGCCGGAAATTCAGCTCCCGGATCGTCCCGCAGTCGGCCACCGCGCCGCGCAGGGCCGGGTTGACGTCGACATGGTAGCTCTCCCAGGCGCCGGGACTCCCGAGCAGCGCGACCATGCGATCGCCGGCCCGGCGGTAGGTGTCGGCGTGACTCCGCAACGACCCGGCCGCCACCTTCTCCTCGTCGTCCGTGAGGAGCCTCGCCAGCCGAGACGACGAATCGTCGAACCGCTTCCGGACCGAGAGGAGGCTCTCGCGGGCCCCCGACGCCCTCTCGGTGACGATCCGGAGCAGGGCGTCGTCCTCCCGCTCGAGGGCGGTGGCGAGGGTCGCGGCCAGGTCGGTCGTCTCCTGGCTCGCCTCGAGCGTCTGGTCGACCACGACGCTCAGCTCGGCGAACGTGTAGACGATCCACGCCCCGCTGGCGGCCGTCATCACGACGAGCAGGCAGTTCACCATCAGGAAACGGGTCCGTAAACGCTTGATGGCCATGAAGTTCGCTCAGCAAGCCCGCGCCTCTGGCGGGGGTCATGGAAGCCGGCGTCAGCCGGATCAGTTACTGACCGAGGTAAGACTCAGCCCTTCCCCAGCCAGGCCGAGAACGTGCGGATGTACCACGACTTGACCGACTGCAACAGGAGGCAATATCCGACGAGGATGGCCAGGAGCCACGGATAATAGGCCCAGGGCAGCGGGACCAGGCCGATCCTCGCCCCCAGGCCCGAGTGGGGGATCAGGTCAGATGCCGACGGCCATGACCGCCAGGGTCATCAGAGTGAGCGGACGCGAGGCCCGGCTTTGGACGAAGGGGACCTTGGCCGTCCGGATCAGGTGGACGATCAGGACCTGCGAGAGGAGGTCCTCGACGAACCAGCCGGACTGGAATTCGGCCTGACGCCCGACCGTATTGGCCCCGAAGACGGACCACACCAGGAAGAACGTCGCGTAGTCGAAGATCGAGCTGATCGGCCCGATGACGACCATGAATCGGCCGATGCCCCTCGAATCCCAGGCCTTGGGCCGTTCGAGCCCCTCCGGGTCCACGGCGTCGAACGGGATGAAGACCTGCGAGAGATCATACAGGAGGTTCTGCAGGAGCTGGTGGAGGGGGAGCATCGGCAGGAACGGCAGCAGGACGCTCGCGCCCAGCACGCTGATCATGTTGCCGAAGTTCGAGCTGGTGGTCGCCTTGATGTACTTGATCATGTTCAGGAATGTCTTCCGGCCCTCGTCCACCCCCGCCCCGAGGACCAGCAGGTCCTTCTCCAGGAGGATCACGTCGGCCGACTCCTTGACGATGTCGACCGCCGTGTCAACCGAGATCCCCACGTCCGCGTCGCGGAGCGCCGGGGCGTCGTTGATCCCGTCGCCGAGGAAGCCCACGGTATGCCCGCGACCCCTCAGGGCTCGGATGATCCTCGCCTTCTGCATCGGGTTGAGCTAGGCGAAGACGGTGGTCCGCTCGGCCAGTTCCCCCAGCTCGTCGTCGTCGAGCACCTCGATCTCGTGGCCCAGGATGTCCTTCTCGACCTCGAGGCCGACGTCCTTGCAGACCTTCCGGGCGACGACGTGGTTGTCGCCGGTCAGCACGACCACCCCGACCCCTCGGGCGCGCAACGCCTCGATCGCCACCGCCGCCGATTCCTTCGGGGGGTCGAGGAAGGCGAAGGTAGCCCAGCAGCGTCAATCCGTCCTCGTCGGCCACGGTATAGGGCCCCTCGCGCGGCGGGAGGCCCTTGATGGCCACCGCGATCACCCGTAGGCCATCCTCGTTCAGTTCGTTGGTGACCCGGGTCACGTGCTTCTTCAAGACCTCGTTGATCGGCACGACCTCGCGGTCGACCTCGACGTTCGCGCAGGCCTTGAAGATCTCCTCGACGGCCCCCTTGCAGATGAGGACGACGCCGCCCTCGCCCCGCTCGACCACCACCGACATCCGGCGGCGGGCGAAGTCGAATGGCATCTCGTCGACCTTGCGGTAGGCCCCCTCGGCATCCAGCCGCTCCCGACCTCGACGTGCTTGAGGATCGCCAGGTCGAGCAGGTTCTTCAGCCCGGTCTGGTGCCGGCTGTTGAGGTAGCTGTAGCGGAGCACGTCCTCGCTCTCGACGCCGAGCACGTCGAGGTGACGTTCGAGGATCACGCGGTCCTCGGTGAGCGTCCCGGTCTTGTCGGTGCAGAGGATGTCCATGGCCCCGAGGTTCTGGATCGCCCCGAGCCGCTTGACGATCACCCGCTTCCGCGACATGGCGACGGCGCCCCGCGAGAGGTTCGCCGAGACGATCATCGGGAGCATCTCGGGGGTGAGGCCGACGGCGACCGAGACGCTGAAGAAGAAGGCCGTCACCCAGGTCCCCTTGGACAGCCCGTTGAGCAGGAAGACCAGCGGGACCATCGCCAGCATGAACCGGATCAGGAGCCAACTGACGTCGTTCAACCCCCGGTCGAAGCTGGTCAGGACGCGATGCCCGATCAGGCCCTTGGCGATCGCGCCGAGGTAGCTGTCCTTCCCGGTTGCGATCACGACCGCGGTGGCCGTCCCGCTGATGACGTTCGTGCCCAGGAAGGCCAGGTTCTCGAGGTCGAGCGGGTCCTGCCTCCTGGCCCGGGAGGCCCGGTCGCCCGGACCGTGATTCACGCCTCCCGGCGTCTCCGACTTCTCGACCGGCATCGACTCCCCGGTCAGCACCGCCTGGCTGATGAACAGGTCCTTCGAGCTGAGCAGACGGACGTCGGCCGGGACCATGTCGCCCGCCGAAAGGTGGACGACGTCGCCGGGGACGAGGTCGCGAAGCGGCGCCTCCCGGCGGCCGTCGTGATCGAATGTCCGGATCGCCTCCCAGGTCCTGGCCCCCCACTCGGGCCGGCGTTCCTCGATTCGGCTCACCGTCGCCGTGCTCCGGACCATCGCCTTGAGCCGCTCCGCCGCCGCGGCCGAGCGGAACTCCTGGACGAATCGGAGCAGGACGCTGAGGCTGACCATCACCGAGATGATGATCGCGGCCTTCAGGTCATCCGTCAGGTACGACACGACGGAGAGGTTGACCAGCAGGATGATGAACGGGTTCTTGAACGCGCCGAGGAGCTGGATGGTCCAGTGCGGGGGCCTCTCATGGGCGACCTCGCTCGGCCCGAATTTGAGCAAGCGGCGGCGGGCCTCGTCCCCCGTCAGCCCCAAGCCTGACGTTTCCAACGACGCGAGCGTCGTCTCGACATCGAGGCTCGATGCCTCGAAGTAACGCCTCGCCTGGGCCGAAGGGTCGCCTCGGTGCGACTGGCCGCCGACCATCTCTTCTCCCTCCACAGCGCGATCTCGAGCAGCCCGCCGAGTCCGCCGCTGTTCTCGTTCGTCTTCATGAGATTCCTTCCACCCCGCGCGGGACGCCGATGGTCCCCGGGAGCGACGGCCGGCCCGCGAGTCGTCGGGCTTCCTCCGGGGGATGACCCGGGGAGACGCCGAGCGTGCGGGCCGCGCACCTAATTTGATGGATAGTTCGTCGGGTGATGCGAGGCGGAAGGTGCCCGATCGCGACCGGCCCGGCTGGCAGTCCAAGCAAGGTCGCACACCAAGGCCGAACGAGGATGGGTCAGGTCGCCATTTCCCGGACCAGATCGGTTCTTTTTATGAAGATTTCATCCTCTTGCATGGAAGGCACCGGCGATCGAGGGCGACCTGCTTCGACGCCGTCGAGGGCGACGGCAGGAGAGCAAAATCCCAAAAAGCAACCCGCACGCCGCGGGCTCTTCGAAAGCCATTACCCGACTCGGCCGCCGCCAGGATGCCGACGTCAATCGACTCGAAGGCGTTCCCGAGGCTGCATCCCGCGTCTAATCCGGACCCCAGCGATGGCCACCATGCCGCGACGCTCTGTCCGGCGGACCGAACGAGGGACTTCAAGGGCTGGGACATGCGACCCGAATTCAGGGACGTCGCGGCGAAACGGGGGCGTCGGCCGCCGGCGATCCGGCAGATTGCCGGGACGGCCCGAACAAGGACGGTCGGTTCAGGCTAGCCCGTACTTCTTCCGCTTCCGCTGGAGCGTCGTCGCGTCGATCCCGAGCGTCCTGGCGGCGGCCTCGAGCGACGGGGCCCGCGCGACGACCCTCGCGAGGTGCTCCCGCTCGACGGCATCGAGGGTGACGTCGGCCCCGAGGATCGAGCCGGATCGGACCTGCCGGGTACCCTCGGCCTCCACCGGCAGGCCCAGGTCGGGCGGCTCGAAGACCTTGGCTGGCACGAGGATGACCGCGCGTTCGACGGAGTTCCGCAGCTCCCTGAGATTGCCGGGCCACGGATAGGTTGTCATCACCAACTCGGCCCCGGCCGAGAAGCTCAGGTCGGGTCGCTCCTGCTTGGACCCCAATGATCGAAGGTAGAGCCTCGCCATCGGCATGATATCCTCCGGTCGTTCCCGGAGCGGGGGGATGACGAGCGGGATCACGTTGAGGCGGTAGAACAGGTCCTCCCGAAACCGGCCCTCCCTCACGCCCTCCTCCAGGGGCCGGTTGGTCGCCGCCACGATCCGGACGTGGGCCCGGCGCTCCTTGGCCTCGCCGAGCCGTTCGTATGTCTGGTCGTTCAAGAACCTGAGGATACGGGCCTGTGCGTCAAGGGTGAGGTCGCCGATCTCGTCGAGGAAAAGGGTTCCCCCCTCGGCCTCCTCGACCTTTCCGATCGCGTCGGTCACGGCGCCGGTGAACGAACCCCGACGATGCCCGAACAGGGCACTCGTCATCAAGTCCCCCGAGAGCATCGGGCAGTGGACCGTCACGAAGGGCCGATCGGCCAGCTTGCTATGGGCCTGGATCCAGCGAGCCAGGACGTTCTTGCCCGTCCCGCTTTCGCCCCGGAGCAGGACGACCGTCTCGGATGCGGCCGCGCGCGCCGCAATCTGGAGGAACGAGCGAAAGGCTGGGCTTTCCGACTCAAACGAAGTATCGCCTTCGGTCTCATCGATCCGCTCTTGCAGCTGGTCGATCTTCCGCTTCAATTCCCCCTCGACGGCCACTCTCCTGGCCGCATGCAGGACCTGTTCGGGGGTGAAGGGCTTCGGCGGGTAATCGACCGCGCCGAGCTTCATTGCCTCGACGGCGGTCTCGATCGAGGCAAAGGCCGTGATGATGATCACCCCGATCCCTGGCTGTCGCCGGAGGATCTCGGGCAAGATGGAAATTCCCGACTCTTGTCCGAGCCATAAGCTTAAGAACATGACATCGAATCGGCCGCGTTCGAGCGCCTCCATGGCACCCGCCGACGTGCCAACCCCGAGGGCCCGGGCGTTATCGACCTCCAAGCAAATCCAGGAGGATTGCAAAGTCCCGCCTTCGTGATTTCTCGTGCTGTCTCGACTCGGGTTTCGACACCTCTTGAGGCTTCATCACGGATGGCCACTCCGATCTCCTCTCTGCTCGACGCTTTTGGTCAGATCGACGACCCTCGCAAGGCGCGCGGTATCCGCCATCCCTACTCATCGATGCTCGCCTTGGCCTTCCTCGGCCTGCTCTGCCGCCAGGTCGACATGGCCTGCCTCCAGCGGTGGGCCGGGGACCACTGGCGGAGCCTCAAGGGGCCCCTGGGCTTCACCCGCAAGGGGCCGCCGCATGCCACGACGATCGGCCGGGCGCTGGCCAAATTCTCCCTGGAGCAGTTCCGCGACGCCTTCGCCGGGTGGCTCGTCACTCTCCCCCGAGTCACCGACGCCGCCACGGTCGCCGTCGACGGCAAGACCAGCAAGCAGGGCCACGACGCCCAGGGCGACCCGGTCCACATGCTCAACGTCTTCTCCCACGAGATGGGCCTCTGCCTGGCCCAGTTCCCCGTCACCGGCGGCAAGCCCACCGAGCCCCAGGCGCTCAAGGCCGGCCTGGCCGAATTGATCGAGCACTACCCTTTTCTCCGCCTCTTCACCGCCGATGCCCTGTTCACCCAGCGGCCCCTGGCCGGGGTGATCCTCGAGGCCGACCGCGATTTCCTCTTCGCCGTCAAGGACAACCAACCGGACCTCCTCGAGGCGGTCCTGACGAGCTTCTTCGAGGCCGAAGGGAGGGAGCCCGACGCCAAGTCCGTCGAGAAAAAGGGGGCGAGTTGCACACCCGGCGGCTCTGGGTCGTCGAGGGCGAGGAGGTCGGCCACATTCGCCAGGCGGTCGGCTTCCCCGGCATCGAGATGATCCTCCGGGTCGACCTCGAGGTGAGCGTGGCGGGGGTCACGGCGAGCCGGCAGACGCGGCACCTGATCACCAGCCTGAAGGCGGACCAGGTGAGCCCGGCGAAGCTGATGGGGCTGGTCCGCGGCCATTGGTCGGTCGAGAACGGGCTGCATTTCCTCAAGGATCGCTGGCAGGGCTAGCGCGCACTTGTAGGTTATCCTGGAAAGATGTAGGGCTTGCGCTTCGCCTCGCTTTGGTGTAGAAATCCTCTGTCGTGGCCTTCACAACAACGGCGACCGGGGGTTCGAGCGTGGCG
>JAABUQ010012947.1_pt1 | contig 10238 bp, 4 predicted proteins | sample 5560001 | NCBI WGS metagenome assembly JAABUQ01 (sample SAMN10711888, study PRJNA513371) | rock metagenome | isolation source: Antarctica rocks | place: Antarctica: Victoria Land, Finger Mt nord | collected 2015-12-18 | reverse complement strand
CGGCAGGCGGGTGCGGATGGCGTCGAGGCGACCGTTGCAGTAGGCGATGGCCTGCAGCTTGCCCGCGTCTGTGTTCGGGTAGAGCTGGCGCGGGTCGGCGTACAGCGCGCGCATCCGCTCGCCGACCGTGCCCTGGGTCATGCCCTGCGCCTTGAGCAGGCCGTCGAGCTTGGCCGAGATCTGGCGCGCCTGGTCCAGGCCGATTTGGTGCACCTCGTCGGGGCTGAACGGGGTGGTGGTCGTGGTGCGGAGCGCGACGGCGTAAAACTCCGGCCCCTGCTTGAGTCGCCACAACCCCGCGTCGTGACTCGCCCCCGCGCTGAGCTGTCGCGTCAGGGCGATCTGACGGTCCAGCGCGGGCAGCACGCGCTCGTTGTAGATGCGGGTCGCGTCGCGGCCGTAGCCGTCGCCCAGCCCCTTGGCGGCGGCGCGGCGGGTGATGGAGGTCACCACCAGCGCCTGGTCGGCGGGCTGGCGCGACTTGCCCATCTGCACCAGCGTGGTCTGCAGCAGGAAGTCGGGCGGGACCACGCCCATCCCGGCGTCGTGGCGCATGCGGTCGGTGTTGGCGTCAAGCTGGTCGGCATAGGCGTTCAGCCGCGACAGGTAGGCGTCGGCGTCCGCGCGGGTCTCGATGGTGTGCTTGGTGTCGAGGAAGTCGGGGACCGACTGGTAGACCCCGGTCAGCTGGCTGACGACATAGGGCGAGGGTCCGTAGGAGGCGCCGCCGAAGTCGAACGCCTGAACCGCCGCCGAAGACCGGCGCGTGTAGGTCACCGAGTCGAGGTCGACCTGCGAGGGCGGGCTGAGCCTCGTGCGGTCCACCGCCTGCAGCCGCCGCAGCTGGTCCAGGGTCGAGGCCTTGGCCCCGGCGATCCCGGCGGCGGAATCGTCGTTCAGCCGCGCCTTCAGCCCGGCGTCGGCGCCCTTGTCCAGCCCGAGCTGGGTCGCGCTCTCGGGCCGCTGCTGCAGCCCCTCCTGGAACAGCGCGTCGAGCAGGGCGGCGAGGGCCGCATCGCCGCTCCCCTCGGCTTGCGCGAGCGCCGGACCGGCGGCGGCCCAAGCCGATGAGGTCAGCGCGGCGACGGAAGCGGCGGAGGTCAGGACCGAGCGGCGTGTCTGCATGGGATTCCCCTCGACTCCATCCTAGCGCGCCGCCCACTCGCCGCACACCGAAAACGCAGTGCGCAGAGTCCGGTGAGTCCGCTCGGTCCACAAACCTGAAGTGCGCAACGCGTCGAGTCCGGTGAGTCCGGTCCGTCCGGTGAGTCCAGTTGCTCTCCCCCTCTCCTGCGGAGCGGGGGAGGTGGCGCGGAGCGCCGGAGGGGGCGGTTCAGCCGGATGCGAGGGTTGGCGATCAACCCGCCGCGCCCCCCTCTCCGGCTTCGCCGGTACTCCCCCCGCCGCGCGGGAGGAGGGAAAGGCGCCGAGTCCGGTGAGTCCGGTGAGTCCGCTGATCTCCCCTATGCGCAGTATGGGGGAGTACGGCCCCCCGGGTCCGACCAAGGTCGGCCCGAGGATAAACTAAGGCCGGGAGGGGGCCGGCCGGCGCAGCCGGACGGAGCTGTGGGTGGATGTATCTTCCGCGCTGTCGCGCGGCCCCTCCACCGCTCCGCGGTCCCCCTCCCCGTCGCAGCGCGACAGGGAGGATTCTCTCAGCTCAGCCGCCCGCCCGCGAGGGGGAGGTCGCGGCGGCGGTCCGGCCGGCCGGCGCAGGCGGCAGGCCGCGGTGCTCCAGCATCGGGCCGATGTCAGGGTCGCGGCCGTAGAAGGCGCGGAACATCGGGCCGTAGTCCAGCGTGTGCCCGCGCGACAGGATCATGTCGCGGAAGCGCTGGCCGTTGGCCCGCGTCAGCCCGCCATGGGCGACGAACCAGGCGTAGGCGTCGTCGTCCAGCATCTCGGTCCACAGGTAGGCGTAGTAGCCCGCCGCATACCCGCCGCCCCAGATGTGGGCGAAATAGCTCGAGCGATAGCGCGGCGGCACATCGGGGAAGTCGGCGCCCGACCGCTTCAGCGCGGCGGCCTCGAAGGCGTCGACGTCCTGCACCGCCGCGCCCGGCGTGACGGTGTGCCACTGCTGGTCCAGCTCGGCGGCGGCCAGCAGCTCGCCCAGCCGATAGCCCTGGTTGAAGGTCGCCGCGCGCTTGATCTTGTCGACCAGGGCCTGGGGCATGGGCGCGCCGGTCTTGTAGTTCACCGCGTAGTGGCGCAGCACCTGCGGATCGAGCGCCCAGTGCTCGTTGAACTGCGACGGGAACTCCACGAAGTCGCGCGCCACGTTGGTGCCCGACAAGGACGGATATTGCTGGGCGGCGAACAGGCCGTGCAGGCCGTGGCCGAATTCATGGAACATGGTGGTGACGTCGTCGAAGCTCAGCAGGGCGGGCTGACCCGGCGCGGGCTTGGTGAAATTGGCGACATTGTAGAGCACGGGCTTGGTGCCGAGCAGCCTGGACTGGCCGACAAACTCCGACATCCAGGCGCCGCCCGCCTTGTTGTCGCGCTTGAAGTAGTCGAAGTAGAATATGCCCAGCTGCGACCCGTCACGATCGAACACGTCGAACACCATGACGTCGGGTTGATAGACCGGCAGGTCGGTGCGGCGCTTGAAGGTCACGCCGTAGAGCTGATTGGCGGCGTAGAACACGCCGTTGGTCAGCACATTGTTCAACTCGAAATACGGCTTGATCTCGTCTTCGTTCAGGTCGTAACGCGCCTTGCGCACCTGCTCGGCATAGCGTTCCCAGTCCCAGGGGGACAGGGTGAAGCGCTCGCCGTCGTGGGCGATCATGGCCTGGATGTCGCGCGCCTCGGTCGCCGCCTTGACCCGGGTGGGACCGACCAGCTGGCCCATGAAGCCCTGCACCGCCGCGGGCGTCTGCGCCATCTGGTCTTCCAGCACGTAGGCGGCGTAGTTCGGATAGCCCATCAGCGCCGCCTTCTGCGCGCGCAGGGCGGCGAGCTGCAGGATGGTGGCGCGGGTGTCGGTGTCGCCGCCCTTCTCCGCGCGGACCCAGCCGTCGTTGAACAGCTGCTCGCGGGTGGCCCGCACCGCCAGCGACTGCAGCGCCGGCTGTTGGGTGGTGTTCTGCAGCGGCAGCAGCCAGCGGCCGGTTTGACCCCGCCCCTGCGCGTCTTGGGCCGCCGCCGAGATCGCGCCCGGGTCGAGCCCCGCCAGCGCCGCCGGGCTGTCGACCGTCAGCGCGCCGGCCTTGGTGGCCGCCAGCAGCTTCTGCTCGAACGCGGTCTGCAAGGTCGAGATCTGGGTGTTCAGCGCGCGAAGCTTCGCCTGGTCGGCAAGCGCCAGCTTGGCCCCGGCGTGCACGAACTCGTCGTAGGTGACCTTGAGCAGCTGCATCGACTCCGGGTCGAGGCCCAGCCGGTCGCGCTGGTCATGGATCGCCTGCACCCGGGCGAACAGCTTGGGGTTGAGATGGATGGCGTCCTCGTGCGCCGCCAGCCGGGGCGCCTCGGCCTTCTGAGTCGCCTGCAGGGTGTCGTTGGTGTTGGCCTGGGCCAGGGCGCCGAACACGCGTTCGGTCCGCGCCAGCGGCTGGCCGGAGCGCTCCATCGCCACGATGGTGTTCTGGAAGGTCGGCGGGGCGGGGTCGTCGGCGATGCGCGCGATCTCGGCCAGCTGCAGCCGCATGCCCTCTTCGATCGCGGGCTGGAAGTCGGCGTCGGCGATCTTGTCGAAGGCCGGCGCCCGCAGCGGCAGGGCGCTCGGCTGCAGCAGGGCCGCGGGCGTAGTAAAAGCGGGCGCGGCCATCGCCGACCCCGCGACCAGCGCCACAGCCAGCCTTGTGACCCGTCCCACCCTCGCGCGCATGTCCCGCCCCCGACTTCTATTGTTCCGCTCGTCCGTAAGCGGAACAGCCGCGTCCCACAAGACGAGCCGCCGCCGCACCGCCCAGGCTTCCTGGCGCGCGTGCGAGCGGGTAGAGGCCGGAGCGATGTCCGACCCTGCCGTCCAGATCGTCGCGCGCGGCCCTCGCGCCGAGGCCGAGGCCGCCGCGCGCGACATCGACGACGAGGCGGCGCTCGAGTCCGCCACCTATTCGATCCTGGAGGAGGACGAGGACCGCGGCGTGTGGCGCATCGACGCCTTCCCGACCGAGCCCGCCGAGGCCGACGCATTCCGCGCCGTGCTGGCCGGCTTCCCCGCGCTGGCGGTCGCGACCGAGGCGCTGGCCGATGCGGACTGGCTGGCGATGGCGCTGTCGGGCCTGCCGCCGGTGCGGGCGGGGCGGTTCTTCGTCTACGGCATGCACGACCGCGGGCGGACGCCGGCCAACGCGGTGAACCTGCGGATCGAAGCGGGGGCGGCGTTCGGTACCGGCCACCACGGCACCACGGTCGGCTGCCTGCTGGCCTACGACGCCTTGCTCAAGCGGCGGCGGTTCGCGCGGGTGCTGGATGTGGGCGCCGGCACCGGCGTGCTGGCGATCGCCGCGGCGCGAACCGGCGCGCGGGTCAGCCTGGGCAGCGACATCGACCGGGTCTCGGTGCGGATCGCCCGCGAGAACGCCCGCGTCAACGCCGCCCACACGCCTCACGCCCCGCCGCGCTTCGTCTGGGCCGCGGGGCTGGACGCACGCGCGGTGCGGCAGGGCGCGCCCTACGACCTCGTCTTCGCCAACATACTCGCCCGCCCCCTCGTCGGCCTCGCCCAGGACATCCGCGGCGCGCTCCGCCCCGGGGGGCGCGTGATCCTGTCGGGGCTGTTGCGGACGCAGGAGCGCTTCGTCCGCGCCGCCTATCTCAACCGAGGCTTCCGTCTGGAGCGCCGCATCCGCCGCGACGCCTGGGCCACCCTGGTGCTAAGCCGGGGCTGAGGCGATTGGGGCTGAGGCGGGCGCGGCCTCCCCGCCGATCCCGGACTGCTCCGGCGCGCGGCTGGCGCCGAGCTTGGTCAGCTCGAAGGCGCCCGGCCTGATCCGCATGGCGGCCGCCCGCACCCGCCCCAACACCGGTCCCGCCCCCCGCCGCCCCCCGCCGGTTCGCCTGTACCAGCTTGGCGGTTCCGCCGCGCGCTTTGCGTTCCGCGGTGGCGGGCGTATGCCAATGGTCATGCGCCAGAGCTTCGACGAGCACGCCGACCCCGCCTTCGGGGCGCGCCACCTGCCCCTGATCCGCGCCGAGATGGCCCGGCAGGGGCTGGACGGCTTCCTGATTCCCCACGAGGACGAGCACCAGAACGAGTACCTGCCCGACGCCAACGAGCGGCTGGCCTGGGCGACCGGCTTCACCGGCTCGGCGGGGGCGGCGGTGGTGCTGGCCGACAAGGCCGCGGTGTTCGCCGACGGCCGCTACACCCTGCAGGTCAAGACCCAGACCGACCCCGCCCTGTTCGAGACCCGCGATCTGGTCGAGGGCGGCGTGCCCCAATACCTGGCCGAAGAGGTCGGGACCGGCGCGGTGGTCGGCTACGATCCCCGCCTGCACAGCCCCGACGCGCTGGAGCGGCTGCGCGCCGCGGCCGCGAAGTCGGGCGCGCGCCTCAAGCCCGTGGCGGCCAACCCGGTCGACGCCGCCTGGGCCGACCGCCCGCCTCAGCCGCAGGCGCCCGTCGTTCCGCACCCGCTCGCCTACGCGGGCGAAGCCTCGGCCGACAAGCGTCGCCGCGTCGGCGAAGCGCTGGCCGCGGCGGGGGCGAACCTGGCGGTGCTGACCGCCCCGTCCTCGATCGCCTGGCTGTTCAACGTGCGCGGCGGCGACGTCATCCGCTCACCCCTGCCGCTGGGCCAGGCCCTGCTGCGGGCGGACGGGACCGCGCGCCTGTTCCTGGACCCCGCCAAGGTCACCGAAGACCTGCCCGCTTGGCTCGGCAACCAGGTCGCGATCGAGGCGCCCGAGGCCCTCCCCACGGCGTTGGCCGAGCTGGGCGGGGTGCGCGTGCTGGTCGACCCGGCGCAGTCGTCGGACTGGTACTTCGAGCAACTGGCCGCGGCGGGCGCGACGGTGGTGCGCGGCGCCGATCCTTGCGCCCTGCCCCGCGCGGTCAAGAACGCCGTCGAGGTGCAGGGCGCCCGCGACGCCCACGCCCGCGACGGCGCGGCCCTGACCCGCTTCCTGCACTGGCTGGCGACCGAGGCGCAGACCGCCCTGCCCGACGAGCTGGAGATCGTCGCCAAGCTGGAGGGCTTGCGCGAGGCCACCGGCGCGCTGCGCGACCTGTCGTTCGACACCATCGCCGGCACCGGGCCGAACGGGGCGATCGTCCACTACCGCCCCACCCGCAAGACCACCCGCCGCATCGCGCCCGGCCAGTTCTTGCTGGTCGACTCGGGCGGCCAGTACCTGGACGGCACCACCGACGTCACCCGCACGGTCGCTGTCGGCGAACCATCGGCGGAGATGCGCCGACGCTTCACCCTGGTGCTCAAGGGCCATATCGCCCTGGCCCGCATCCGCTTCCCGGCCGGGATCACCGGCAGCGCGCTGGACACCCTGGCGCGTGCGGCCCTGTGGATGGAGGGGCTGGACTACGAGCACGGCACCGGTCACGGGGTCGGCAGCTATCTGGGCGTCCACGAGGGGCCTCAGCGCATCTCCAAGGCCCCGAACGCCACGCCGCTGCAGCCGGGGATGATCGTCTCCAACGAGCCCGGCTACTACAAGGCCGACGGCTACGGCATCCGTATCGAGAATCTGCAGGTGGTCACCGAGGCGGCCGATGTGGCGGGCGGCGACAAGCCTATGCTAGGTTTCGAGACGCTGACCCTGGCTCCGGTCGACCGCCGCACGATCGACCGTGAGCTGCTCAGCCTCGACGAGCGAGCCTGGCTAGATGCTTATCACGCCCGGGTGCTGGAGGTGATCGGACCCCAGCTCGACCCGGTAGCGCGGGCTTGGCTCGGCGAGGCTTGTGCGCCGATCTGAAGCGCGCGGCTTAATGCGGGGTGACGGCGAAGATCAGGGCGAACATCTGCGCGGCGGCGACGGCGAGGAACACCGGCGCCTGCCAAGCCTCCGAGGCGTCGTCGTCGCGGGCGTCTTGCGGGTCGATCTCGTTCACGGCGGCCTCACACGGAGTCGTTCAGGTCGGGTGAACGCCGAGCCGGGCGGACGGTTGCAGCGCAGCGTCAGCAAGAATGGCGCCGGTTACAGGACTCGAACCTGTGACCCCCTGATTACAAATCAGGTGCTCTACCAGCTGAGCTAAACCGGCCGGATCGCCGCGCTTATGCCGCTCCGCGCCGATGCGCGCAACGTCGCGCCTTCGTGGCGCGCACAAGCAAACAACTCAGGTTATGACAGCGGTCGCGCCGCCGCCGGAGCCTTCGCCCGCCCATGCTCGACATCGTTGAAGACCGGCTCGGCCCCACGCCGATCGCTCCCTATCCGGCGCTCGCGCCCGACGAGCCGTATGCGCGCGACGAGCTGCTGCACGATCTCTTCGCCGCCACCGCCGCACGCTTCCCCGAACGCATAGCCGTGCGGCTGGCCGACCCCGATCCCGAGGTCGCGCGCCGGCAGTTCCTGACCTATGCGGAGCTGCGCGATCGGGCGGCGCGGTTCGCCCGCTATCTCTGCAGCCGCGGCGTGCGCGCGGGCGACCGGGTGGTGATCTGCCTGCCCCGCGGCATCGACGCCTGCCTGGCGGTGCTGGGCGTGCTCGAGGCGGGCGCGGCCTATGCACCGGTGGACTGGAGCTTTCCGCAGGACCGCATCGACTACATCGCCTCCGACTGCGGCGCGCGGGTGGTGGTCACGATGAGCGAGCGCGCCGACGGCTTCCCGCCGAGCGTGGAGGTCATCGCCCTGGACCGGGTGCTGGGCGACATCGCCGCCTTCGATCCGACGCCCATGACCCGCGAGGCGATCGGGGCCACGCCCGAGGACTTGGCCTACCTGATCTACACCTCGGGCAGCACCGGGCGGCCCAAAGGGGTGATGATCCGTCACCGCAACGTCTGCCACCTGGTCCGATCCGAAAGCGCGGTGCTGGCGCTCGGACCCGAGGACCGGGTGTACGGCGGCTTCTCGCTGGCGTTCGATATGTCGGTGGAGACGTTCTGGACCGCCTGGTTCGTCGGCGCCGAGCTGCTGGTCGGTTCGGAGCCTCTCGCCAAGGCGGGACCCGACCTTCCCGCAACGCTGAACGAGCGCGGGGTGACCTGCTGGCACGTGGTTCCCTCGCTGCTAGCGGTGGTCGAGCACGAGGTCCCGACCGCGCGGATCATCAACCTGGGCGGGGAGGCCTGCCCGCCGGAGCTGGCGCGGCGCTGGCTGCGGCCCGGGCGGCGACTGCTGAACAGCTACGGCCCGACCGAGACCACGGTGACGGCGACCTGGACGGAGCTGGTCGAGGACCGCCCCGTCACCATCGGCCGCCCCCTGCCCGGCTACACCGCCTGGATCGTCGACGAGGCCATGCAGCCGGTGGCCGCCGGCCAGTCGGGCGAGCTGCTGATCGGCGGGCCGGGCGTCGGCGCGGGCTATGTCAACCGCGAGGACCTGACCGCCGAGAAGTTCATCGTCACGCCCTTCCCGGGGCCGAGCGGCGCGGCCGAGCCGGCCTATCGCTCCGGCGACCTGTGTCGGCTGGATGCGCGGGGAGACATCGAGTTCCTGGGCCGCATCGACACCCAGGTGAAGATCCGCGGCTATCGCGTCGAGCTGGGCGAGATCGAGACGGCGCTGGCCGACGACCCCGCCGTGGCGCAAGCGGTGACGGCCCTGTTCCCCGACGACGACGGGCAGGACGTGCTGGTCGCCTTTGTCGTGCCCCGCGCGGGCTGGACCGTCGACCTGGACCGGCTGCGCGAGGCCATGCGCGCGCGCCTGCCAGCCTACATGCGCCCCCAGGCCTACGAGGTGAAGCGCGCCCTGCCGACCCTGATCTCGGGCAAGGTCAACCGCAAGGCGCTGGAGAAGCCCAAGCGGATCGCGGTGGAGGCGCGCGAGGTCGAGCCGCCCGCCACGCCGATGGAGCGGGTTCTGCAGGAGGTCTGGGCGGCGGTGTTCGCGCCCCAGCCGGTCGGCGTGCTGGACGACTTCTTCGAGGAGCTGGGCGGCCACTCTCTGCGCGCGGCCAAGATGGTGTCGCTGGCGCGCACCAACCCGGCGCTGGCGGCCATCTCGATCCAGGACCTCTACGCCGCCCCGACCGTGCGCGAGCTGGCGCGCCGGGTCGAGGAGGCGCACGCCGAGCGGCCGCGGGTGGACGTGAGCTTCGCCCCGGTCCCGCAAAGGCGGCGCAACCTGTGCGTGGCGGCGCAGACGGTGGCGCTGATCCCGATCTTCGCCTTCTCGGGCCTGCAGTGGATCATGCCCTACCTGGTCTACACCTGGCAGGCGGGGGTGGCGCCGCGGGTGGAGGCGCTGGCCTGGGCGGCGGCGACCTTCGTGGTGCTGCCGCCGCTGATGATCCTGCTGTCGATCGCGGTGAAATGGACGGTGATCGGGCGGGTCAAGCCCGGCGATTATCCGCTGTGGGGCAGCTACTATTTCCGCTGGTGGCTGGTGCGGCAGTTCCTGGCGGTGATCCCGACCCAGTACCTGGGCGGCACGCCGATGATGCGCATCTACTACCGCCTGCTCGGGGCCAAGATCGGGCGGCTGGCCTATCTGGGGCTGGCGCAGATCGACTCGGCCGACCTGGTCAGCATCGGCGAGGGCGCCATCGTCAGCGAGGGCGCCCTGCTGTCCACCACCTCGGTGGAGCGCGGCCTGCTGCGGATCGGGACCGTCGAGATCGGCGAGCGCGCCTTTGTCGGCACCATGGGCGTGGTCGGCCGCGGGGCGCGCGTGGGCGCGGGCGCGGTGCTGGAGGACCTGTCCGCCCTGCCCGCAGGCGAGACCATCCCCGACGGCGAGGCCTGGAGCGGCTCGCCCGCGGTCAAGCGCGGCGCCGCCCCCGATCGGCCCATGCCGCAACCCGCGCCGCCGCTGCGCCGGGGGCTGGTGACCCTGGGCCTGCTGCTGGCCGCCCCCCTGCTGCCGCTGGCGGCGGTGCTGCCGATCGCGCCGGGCCTGTTGGCCATGATCGAGATCGACTGGCGCACCAACGACTACCTCTATATCGCCATCTCGCCCCTGCTGGCCCTGGCCTACGTCATCCTGATGTGCCTGCTCAACGTGACGGCCAAGTGGCTGCTGCTCGGGCGGGTCAGGCCCGGTCTCTATTCGCTGTGGAGCGGCTTCTACGTCCGCTTCTGGTTCGTGCGGCAGCTGGGCGAGTTGGCGCTGGACCTGCTGCACCCGATCTACGCCACCTTGTACGTGCGGCC
>JAABUQ010012945.1_pt1 | contig 10238 bp, 10 predicted proteins | sample 5560001 | NCBI WGS metagenome assembly JAABUQ01 (sample SAMN10711888, study PRJNA513371) | rock metagenome | isolation source: Antarctica rocks | place: Antarctica: Victoria Land, Finger Mt nord | collected 2015-12-18 | reverse complement strand
ATCTGACGTGCCTCCCGAATCACAGCGGCTTCGCCCACCGGACCTGCTGAAGAAGCAGCCCACATCAGAGTCTCAGACCTCCCAACCATTGAAGAAGTCGCGCTTTAGAGTCAATGTCAATGGGCGTTTGTTTGAAGGATTCGAGAGCGTCACGTTGAACAAGCGAATTGTTCGTGTTGACGGGGTAAATGTTGGTCAAGCCAAAATGGTGATTGTGCTAGGGCAACCCCTTTCAATGCAAGCTGATGGTGGAGTAAGTCAGGGTGGTAACCAGGCCGTGCTCACAAGTCGATGAAGAAAACAGCCGCCCTCAAAATCAACTAAGCACTCAGGACGAGAATTCACAACTTGAGCAAGCATTGATACTGGAAAGGCAGATGCAGGAACTGAAGCGACATTCATTAACGCATTAAGGAGAAGCCCCAAGGCGATCACTGATAACCCGCATTGCTCACAAGTTTTGTGATCGCAATCTTTGAAAGCTAAACAGAGCTTATGTTTAACCCTGATTTGACTTAGAAGTCAAAAATGACAGTGTGTTGTTTTCAAGCAATCGCCCGAAAGACAGCCATGACGCGACTTCTAGCAATTCACTAGTCTGTTTGTGAGCAATGCGGGAGCAATACCGGATGCCTCAGTAGGGGATTGTTTTGTAGTCAGGCAAAAGCTTTAATTCTTTTAGATGGGAGGAGTGAATGTGAAACGGGAGAAATGACAGGTTAAATAACAAAAGAGGGTTTGATTTATGGTAGTTTCTGCTCCGAACACAGTCTTAGTTAAACCGCTAACCCAGCAGGTATTGAGCCGCCGTGACCAGATTCCACCCCAGACTGATCTCTTGTGGCGAATCGAACGCGGAGTTGTCCGCACATTGAGTTGGAGCGAAGAAGGCACACAAATCATCTTGGGGTACTGGGGACCGGGGGATATCGTGGGCTACCCCCTGTCGAAGCTATCGCCCTACGTGATTGAGTGTTTAACAAGTGTAGAGATTCGCATCCTGCCGGAGGCGCTGTGGGTGCAGGCGTTAGATGCCATTGTCTTGCATATACAACAGATAGAGAAACTGCTCAGTATCGTGCATCGGAATCCGATTTCGTTGCGGTTGTGGCAATTGCTGGTCTGGTTAGCCCACAAGTTCGGTCGTGACGTTGAGCAGGGTCGGCTAATTGATTTGGAGATAACTCAACAAGAACTAGCAGAGGCGATCAATACAACGCGGGTGACAGTAACGCGGTTGCTCCAGCAATTTGAATTGGAGGGCAGACTGCGACGGCAACATCGGCAGTTGGTTCTTGTGGTACTGTAAAACCGCTTAACGGTATTCGGTGCTCCGGGACCAAATAATCTGTATAACGGCTACCGGCGTAAGGCGGGAAAATATATGCTGCAATGCTTTCTAGCCTTTAGTTGATTTTGCTATGCAAGCGTCAGCATCTCAGCTCTTTTCCAGGATATAGTATGGCCCCTTGTGTCCCGCTTGGTGCTGGTTGCCTGTGAGTTAAGTTACTTTGCAACTATCTTAGTGATCGCGTTACCTAGCCATAGCCAGGATTAAAATAGACATTGTATCAAAACTAACTATACTATAGTAGTTAATACCCTAGCGTCAAACGCTTAGCAGGTATTTCCCAAGGGAGGTTTGTAGGTAAATACGCAGGTAGGGCTATTAGCGGAGATCTAGATGTAAACGATTATAGAGGTCTGTAATCCGGCAACTAGGAATTGGGCTTGAGACAGGTGGCGCGACAGGAATAGGCAGAGCGTAAACGGTTATCTATGCCTTTTTCTCACGCTGACCACGCCTACTGTAATCCTTCAACGATAGGTTTTCAGTCCTGGTGCAAGATCTCAGTTGCCCTGAGCTTCTCGTAGGTATGCAATGCACCTTGCTCACATTGCAATAAAGCTAAATCGGGATGGGTATCGGTGTTAAACACCGTGTTGGTTGTCGGTGTACTTAACCAATTACACTCTGGATTCTTGCAGCATTGCTTTTGCCTGCGCAACTTATGGTCGCTGAAGACGGCATGGAAGTTGGATTGCATGAAGCCATACTTAGAGAGCTTTGCTCCACACTTAGGGCATTCTCGGAGACCTGAGTCGATTAAGACCGATTGCTCAGCTAAGAAGGCGCTTTGTACCTTAGAAAGCAGGGAAATCTGTTCTTTATGGCGCAGTTGTAAAATGACAACCGTTGATAGCTTTCTGGCAGATGATAAAGTTATGAATTCATTACCCTATAAACGCTGATATTTCTAAGATATTGGCCTAAAATCCTTGTTTCACGAGCATTTCAACATTTATGTCAGTCCACAACTTTATTGTTGAGTCCGCAGCAATGTTATTGAGTCCGCAACTTTATTGTCTTTATACAGCAGTCCCAAATCTAGGATTGCTTCTGGCTTGTGGATGTCATATATTTTGAGCGTGTCTCGCTTAAAAACTTCTTGCTTTGAGACAGGAACCTTCTCAACAACGACCCGAAACTCGTAATTAATAATTGATGTTTCCAACTAGCACCCTACAAAAGAAAGGGTAGCACTAAAAACCTGTTTAATAGTAAATATTTACGCTTTTCATTGGCTGGTTCACCCACTGCTGTTGCTATGTTTCACCCAATTGAGAACCGCTGTAAATGACCTCTTATTAGTTTGGCTACCGTTTGCCCTACTCTGAAGTTTTCAAGACAATAAAGATATTCCAGTAGACTAATAGCCAAGGAGGATTATGAGTTTACAATTATCAAACCGTATTCATTGGATTGATTATGCGAAAGGTATCGGTATTCTATTAGTCGTAGTGGGGCATGTATGCCGGGGTTTGACAGATAGTTTTATCCTTAACCCAGCGCAAGCTCAGTTTATCGATCAATGGATTTATGCTTTTCATATATCACTCTTCTTCTTTCTTTCAGGATTGCTTACCTGGCGTTTCGCATCAAAATCTCTAAAAGATCTTTTTCTAAATAAGTTACAAACTATTGTCTATCCCTATTTTTTATGGTCAATAGTTCAGGAAGTGTTAATCTCAATTGCATCTCGCTATACCAACAGTTCAGTAGACTTAACTAACCTTTGGCGCATAATTTACGAGCCTGTCTTAATATATTGGTTTTTTTATATTAATTTTGTTGTTACAATAATTTATGAATTTGCCCATAAGCTAAAAATTTCTCCTATTCAATTTTTATGTTTTTCTCTTTTCCTATATTGTTTGCATTTACTAGGAAGTAGTTCTCTTCCTTGGACAGTTCCAGACCACGTTTTTTTCTATACAATTTATTTTGCAATCGGTGCAATCATTGGTAATAGCAATCTATTAGATAACCTGAATCAAACCAGTACTACTTTTTGGATTTGCATAACTACAGGTGGATTTCTGCTAATAACAGTAGCTGTTTGGCTCAAATTGACTGAGAATCAACTGCTTGTTCCGCTGATCGCAATAATTGGTATAAGTGCGGTGATTGCTCTATCAACCTTGCTAGAGCGATTCAAATTCGCTAATTTTGTAATGTTGTGGGGGTCCTTATCGCTGCAAATCTACGTAGTTCATACAATTGTTACCTCAGGAACGCGAATAACAATTCAAAAAATCTTTGGCATCACAGACCCATTCCTACACATTTTATTAGGTACTATCCTAGGTATTTATGTACCGATAGCAATTTGTAAATTCCAATACTTATTTACCCTTCGTCCTAGGAAGATTTGATTTCTTGGCTTTTCTCGAGCTATAAAGTTTGCCATGATGCTTACATAGCAGAGGTCTTCATCCCAAAAACAGCTACCAAGGCAAAGCAGGACAGTTACTTGAGGTAGGGACAGGCAAAGACTCCTCGTGGAAGTTTAAGGTAAGCTTCTAGAATCCCCAAGAGAGAAATAAGGAATGAACCAACGCCTTTGCTATCAGCAGGTTTTTGATATGAGTCGGGAAGAAAGCTAATGCTCCATCAGGCGAATAACGGTAGCCACAGGCATCCCCCAAAAGTAGCATCCATCGACACAAACATACAAAGTGTTTTAGTTTAAGTTGGTAGCTGAAACCTATAATTTATCTACTTACTATAAAAAGAAAAACTAATTTTTAGAGGAGTGTGCCGAACTTAATTAGGGGGCTGAGGGGGAAGGCATCCCCCAACATCCGCTTTATCATTGAGTCATCAGATGAAGGTAGAGCTCGGCAACAGTCTGCTAGATCACCCCTGGCCCCCGATGACGCCTGTCGTGGTCCATATCAAGCTTGCCGTCTTCGTCTTCTTTCAGCTGTTCTAGTTCGTGGGCACGTTCAGCCGCAAGATCTGACTCTTGTTGCCTTAAGTCTCCTGGCTCGTTAACGTACATTTCCGGTTCGATTGCATAATTATTTGCCAGCCCCTCTTGGTCTACTGTGGCTCCCCCCGTAATATCAATGCTCTCAGGATCTGCTAGTTCGTCAGCTGTGTGCCTAAACGCATCACCTTCCCTCTCCCTGCGCGCTGCTACCTCAGCCGGGATAATCCCCCTGTCTGCTGTAGTGTCTCCTGCATCCATATCTGTGTTTTTATAAAGACTTGATTCATTATTCATGGGTCTTTTCTCCAGAACAAGTGATCTAATTACCTCCAACTTCAGATTAAAGCTATATAAAATAAAGTCTTAGTAATTTAATAAAAAAATAAATAATTTATTAACTAATATTAATCCTTTGGTAACAGCCAAAAGCCGTTATATGGTTTATGTAGCAAACGATGCTGTGGGCGACTGTACTCCCGCATTTCGGCCTAATTCAATCACGGGTAACACTTTACCCGCATTTCTCACAAAATCCTGAAAAATGAGGCACGAAACAGGCTAAAATGTAGTCACAGCAAGTATGTCAGCGTTTTAGCTTCATGACTCCTAGTGCAACACAGTGTTTCCCCAATCGGCTACCAGCGTAAAGCGGGACATAAGAAAAACAAATTGTTACCCTGGCAAGAGAGCTGGGATGTTGAGCAAGCATAACAAAATCAACTAGAGGCTAGAAATCCTCGCAGCATATACTGTCCCGCCTGACGTTGGTAGCCTTAACTGGGACTACTAACACTACCGATGGCTCCAAAAACCTGCTGAAACTGGTGGGTTTGCTGACCGAGATAGAAGATGGCACTACTCTGTTTAGGCTGAGGTTGACCTTGAGCATCGAGGAACAAGAGCGGCTCGTAAGGAAGACACAGCGGAAATAAGCGACTTAACTTTTGAAACCATTTGCTGCCGACTGCTGGTTTCACCAAGATGATACAGCAAATTTCAAGTCAGTGGAGTACACGGTAAAGCCAGAGCATCAGAGTTCACGGGTTGCAAGCGTACTTCATTGAAATGAAATCCGCTGTAGCTGACAAGATATGCCCAGACTCGTATTCAGCAATGGCCTTGTTTGTCCACTTAGCTGTCTTCTCGCGCACTGGTGGGTGGAGCCAGACTCGTCCAAACCAAGACTGAGATAACCCATTTTGTGCCGGGGTGTAGTAGTTGGTCGCTTGAATCGACTGTTGAGCCACCTCATGACTCACCGGGTCGAGGTCAATCTCTCCCATCACCTGACGAACCAAGGCGATGAGTTCTGGGGGAGCGTACCAGCCTTGAGCCTTTTTCCGGGTCAGTTTCTCTTTGTTTTTAGCAGCTTTGGACTGGAGTTTTTCAATCCGCTCATTGAGGTTTTTGACCCGCTGGCTCAATTGTTTCACGGCTCGACCACGAGTGAGCGCTGCTTCGGCTTCTACGAGTGCTGAGCCATTGATACTCAGATACTCAGTCTTCTTGCCATTAAAAATCGGTTTTCTCGATTTGAGGCGGGGATACTTGTTCTTGCTGCTGCCAGGTTTGGCTTCAGCAATCCAGCAGTTAGTCAAAACTCTGCCCTCACTCTCAATCCTTGCCAACTCTGTCTGGAGAGAGAGCAACTCGGCTTTTAAATCCCCTAACCTTGACATATTCGTATAGCAGAATTGATAATTACTATATAATATTAAATTATTGCTACACGAATAAGCAAAAACTTTTTCGTACCTAAGCAGTATAAATACACAGGACTATCTATTCATTTGTAGCACTAGAGGTGAAACATGGATGAGAAGCGAGCCTTTCTCTGCCCTTACGCACGCTACTACGGGCAAGTCAATCCGCAGAATCTACTTTTCAATGCCAACTTGCAGGAGTTTGCACAGAGGATCAGCTTTATTGCAAATTTGGAAACAGGAGGCAAACTTCCTACAAAAGTAGCATACAAGCAAATAGAAGACCTTTGGGAACAGCTTGAAAGCAGCAAAGAGTAGTTAGAGATTGGTAAATAATTTGTTGAACCTGAGCTTTAAGGTGAGAACTCGACCGTGAAACAGGCAGGACGCTTAAAAATAGAGGCGCAAGATTCAGGACTCAAACCAGGTGATGTTGTTCGCCTCCTACAGCCTTTTCAACCAGAACGGAATAGGACGCAGGAGTACACTCTCGCCATTGTAGTTGGGGTAGTCGAACACAACTTTAAGAATTGGCAATACCAAGTTAGCTCAGACTTTAAACAAACAACAGAAGTAGATTGCTCAAGATTGAATGAGGTTGTTGTCTATCTCTGTGAGCCACAAAGTTTAAACATTTATATAGATGCATATGGAGCCCAAGCTTTATTCAGTTTCAACTTAGATGAAGTCGAACTAGTTGACGCAAGGGGCAGATCATGGGGCGTCAGCAGAAGTAAAGAGATCTAGTTTGATTGTGAGCATTGTGGGCAAGAACATGAGAGGCAATGCCTCAAAGTTCAGCCAGCACCAACTTGCCAAAAAGCGCCTTCGTTTTCATCCGCGACTTCTGCTAATGTAATTTAAGTTAGTACTCAACCAAGCAATGGCTGAAGCACAGCACTTTTACCAAGCAATTGGGGAACTGCGGGGAACCCTGGTAGTAGCAGAGGATGGGACTAAGTTCCTAGAAATTGAAGAGGCTCGATACTTGGCAGTTATTCCGTTCCAGGTCGAAAAGAAATATTTAGACAAGTATCAGCGGCAGCAAGTCTATTGGAGAGTGTACCCGCAGTCAGCCGAGCAAGGGTTAACCTTTCAGGTGGTTTCACTCTCCAATCAACCACAAAAGGGGCATGCTCACTTTATCCTGCGAGGTGACTGGGTGGAGTCAGGACAGCTGCAGATTTGGCGTAATTCTGTAGCAGGCAAAGTTAATACCTGTAACTGGCAACCGCGATCACTCCCCATCAGCTGGTCAGATGCACCTCCTGCAGATGGAGCTTTCTGGCAGCTCCAAGCCGAATTAATTAATAGCACTCTCAAGGTTGTGGCAGCGGAGGGACCATTTCCTCATCCTCCACGGCTGGAGAATCTACCGGAATCAAAGACCCAAAGGCAGCGTTCGGGGACTACTCTACCCAAACCCCAACTCAAACGTGAACAATCAATAACGACAGAAACTATCAGTTGGGAGGAATTGACCCCAGTGAGCGGAAAACTAGAACTAACAATCAAGCTCAGTACCCTACCTCAAGTCTTGAAAGCAAACGGCGACTGTCACTTTAAGGTTGATTGTAACGGGCGGGTGGTGCAAGTCTCTGTGAAGCAAAAACAGTGGAGCAAATTGGAGACTGCGAGTGCCACTTACCCGCAGTGGGTGGCGGCGGTCGCTGGGCAGATGGGAGCGGCTACAGCAGATGGTTTTGTCCTAGAGCAGCCGAGTATCCAAGTTTTTGAACGCAAGACGCGCAACGATGGTGAACCGCCTAAACAAGAGGAAGCAGAAGCTGCCCCAGCATCGTCTTCACAGCAGTCCAGTGCTACAAGCAAAGCCAGGGCTGATGCTGAGGCAAAAACCAAGCTGACAGAGAAATCTGAACCTCTAGTAAAACAACCTGCTCCTCAAGCGCAGCTCAAACCGAAAAAGGTTGGCAAGTTTGACGTTGAGGTTCCGTGAGGGTTAGAAGGATGGTGCTCGAAACCGAGTTGGAGCGAGAGCGGATACCTTTGCCTGAGTAGAATTGAAGCGCTCAGAGACTATCAGGATAAATCTCCTCTGCCGACCAATCAAAGCGATCGCGCAAGTATTGCTCAAATCGATAGTGAGTACTGCGGAACAAACGGCGCTCACACAACTCTTGTAGCGCTATCATTGCTTCCGACATTGCCTCCTCTACCTTTTGCTCGTTACCCCAGAGTTACGAGAGCCAAGCCCCACGGCTATTCATAATGCTCGAAGACGAGGTAAAGCTTTGCTTTCAGCTCTCCTTGATTGTCTTCAAGAGTTAGATTCCTAGAATCTCGGTTGAGCGACTGCAATTTTTGCTGAAGGGAAACGTTTCCCTTCAGTCCCTATTTGGCATAAACTTATCTTGTCGTTCTTGATTGCTTCATGCCTACGATTGCCGTCGTAAATCAGAAAGGGGGAGCGGGGAAGTCTACAATCGCTGTCCATCTAGCTCGCTGGTTACAGCGCCAAAAGAAGGCAATTTTAGTTGTAGATGCAGATGGACAAAAAACCTCTTCAATCTGGTTAGAGTCCCTAGAATATGAAATTCCCTTTCAGGTTCTGCAAGATCCTGACGAGCTTTTAGACCAGTTGCCTAAACTTGCTAAAGAGCATGAATGGTTACTAGTTGATGGACCTGCAACCCTTAGTGAGACGACCAGGGCACTGCTGCTTTGGGCGGACCTAGCGTTAATTCCTTGCCAACCAGCAGGGGTTGATCTAGCTAGTGCTTCTGATACGGTGCGGCTTGTGCGGCAAGCAAAAGCAATTCGAGGCGAATTGCCTAAAGCCGCGCTATTCCTCAACAAAGCAATCAAGGGAACTAAATTGAAGGATGAGGCATTTTCTGTTTTACAGCAGGTTAAGGACGTTGAGTTATTAGAAACAATTGTTCACCAGCGGCAGGTGATCACCGATTCGTTTGGTCAAGGTGCGACTGTTTTTGAGATGAGTGGGACTCCAGCAAAGACAGCACGACGTGAGCTAGAGAGCTTGTTTAAGCAGGCGATGGAGGTCATGAATGGCTAGGGAGCGTAGAAGCCTAAGTGATGCCGTTATGAAACGTTTTATGGCCGATCCCAATAGTATTCAAGCAGACCAATCTTCTACGACTGTTCTTCTGACGGCCATTGAGCTACCTGTTAAACGACAACCTCGTCGTTACTTTGATCCTGAGAAGATGTCGCAACTTGTGGCATCTGTAAGAGAACATGGCATTTTGGAGCCAGTTCTAGTCCGTCCTTTAGAAAAAGGCAATTACGAACTTATTGCTGGGGAGCGCAGATTACGAGCAGCCCAGGAAGTTGGGCTAACTCATATTCCCATCGTTTCACGAGAGTTTTCTGACCAGGAAGCTCTCCAAGTTAGGTTAGTGGAGAATTTGCAGCGAGACGACCTCAACCCAATTGAGGAAACTGAGGCAGTCTTGGAACTACTAGCGATCGCCCTCGATACCAGCACAGAAGAGGTGAAGTCAGTCATCTATCAAGCAGCGAACGCGAAAACCCGAGGACAAGGGTTGAAGGGAAACGTTTCCCTTCAGCTAGAAAAGGTTGAGTCCTGCCTAACAGAACTGGGACGGTTTAACCTTGAATCCTTACGTAGTAGCCGTTTACCACTACTCAACCTACCGCTTAATCTCCTAGAGGTTCTACGAGAAGGGAAGCTGGAGTACACCAAAGCACGCACGATTGCTCGTGTGAAGAATAAACAGCAAAGGGATGAGTTGCTGGAGCAGGCAATTGCCCATAATCTTTCTCTGAACGAGATTAAAGTGCGAATCAAAGAATCAAAGCCAGAGCCAAAGGTAACGTCTGAGCAGGTGTTAGTCAGTCGCATGACAGAAATTACCAAACGCTTGAAGAATAGCAAAGCCTGGAACGAACACAAGAAGCGCGATCGGATTACCAAGTTGCTGGATGAGTTAGAGCGTTTGACTGGAGGGGTTTAAGTGGTTCATTCCAAATGTTCAATAGAGATCTTGCATAAGTTAGGAAGGCTGGGAAAGTCTTAGCTCGTAGTTGTACAGCCCGGCTATCAGATTAAATCTCAACCCAAATCGCTCTCTCCGATTTCGATATCTCTCCGCCAAAATCCTAAACACCTTAAGTCTGCCGATAATGTTAGAACTTACGCATTGACAGGAAGCTGATTATGTGTTGTTCAGTCCAATTTTGTGTGTGAGGTGTTCCAGAATGAATTCACGAGCTACTTTCAGGGACAAAGTTCTCTGCACTTGGTACCAATTTT
>JAABUQ010012944.1_pt1 | contig 10239 bp, 9 predicted proteins | sample 5560001 | NCBI WGS metagenome assembly JAABUQ01 (sample SAMN10711888, study PRJNA513371) | rock metagenome | isolation source: Antarctica rocks | place: Antarctica: Victoria Land, Finger Mt nord | collected 2015-12-18 | reverse complement strand
ACTTGAGACCCTGAGTTCGGTGAGCCACAATGCACACGTCATCAGCCTGGATAAGCTGACGACCTGACCACGCAGCCAACGCTGCTCGGGAGCACCGCTCCTACACCACGCGATGGGACACGATCCATTGATCCCGCAGCTTTGGTCAGCAGGTGCGGCTGGCACGCATATTGCGGAGTTGTTTTAGGTCTGACCGACTATGCTGAGATGCACGGGACAGTTACGTTAACACCGTGTAACAGGTAACAAAGCTTTCGATGGAGATCTGAATGGGGCGATACCTGGTTACCGGCGGTGCCGGATTTGTCGGAAGCCACGTTGCCGCGGCGCTACACAACCGTGGCGACGAGGTCGTGGTGATCGACAACTTGTCGCAGGGACACCGTGCCGCGGTTCCGCCGCAGGCCGAGCTGATTGTCGCCGACCTGCTGGCGCCTGGCCTGCTGGACTCGGTGCTGGGCCGCAGCAGCTGGGATGGCGTGCTGCACTTCGCCGCCCTGTCGCTGGTGGGTGACAGTATGCAGCGTCCATTGCATTACCTGCTTGAGAATGGCAGCGCCGGCCTGCACCTGATTGCCGCCTGCATTCGCAACGCTGTGCCGCGCTTCGTGCTGTCTTCGACCGCCAACCTGTTTGGCGCGCCGGACATCATCCCGATTGGCGAGACCGCGGCGATGGCTCCGAGTTCGCCCTATGGCGAGAGCAAGCTCATCCTGGAGCGGGCGTTGCGCTGGGCCGACCAGCTGCACGGCTTCCGAAGTGCCTGCCTGCGCTACTTCAACGCTGCCGGCGCCGACGAGAACGGCCAGCTTGGCGAGGACCACACGCCGGAAACCCACCTGATCCCGCTGGTGATCGATGCGGCGCTGGGCCGGCGCAGCGAGATTTCGGTGTTCGGCACCGATTACGCGACCCAGGACGGCACCTGCATCCGCGACTACGTGCATGTTTCCGACCTCGCACAGGCGCATCTCCTGGCACTCGATCAGCTGCACGACCGCAGCGTGACCTACAACCTGGGCAACGGGCGCGGGTTTTCGGTCCGTGAAGTGATCGAGGCGGTCGAGCTGGTTAGCGGCCGCAAGGTCCCGGTGCGTGAGGCGCCGCGCCGCGCCGGTGATCCGCCGGTGCTCGTCGCCGCCTCCGACCTGATCCGCCGCGACACCGGCTGGACGCCACGCTTCACCGAACTAACCGAGATCGTTCGCACCGCCTACGAGTGGCGTCGCGACCATCCGCACGGTTACGGCTCGCTCGCCCCCAAGCTGGTGGCCGAACAGCATTCCGGATTGGCGGTGGTGAGTTCGGCGGCGGCATGAGCACAGAGGATTTATCGGGCAGTATTGCCGGCAGCCGGGCGGCGCTGACCCCGACTGCCGAGGCTGAAGCGACACACAATAACTTCACGCCGCTGCGCCTGGCGCTGGCGCTGCTGGTGGTGTTCGGCCACTTCAAGCTGCTGTCGGGCACCGTGCAACCAGCCTTCCCGTTCAATCTTGCCGACGCCGCAGTGTATTCCTTCTTTGTGGTATCGGGGTTCCTGATTGCCGGCAGCTACGAGCGTTCCTCGACGTTGCGCGGTTACCTGTTCCGCCGCGTGTTTCGGTTGTATCCGATGTACGCGTGCGTCGTGCTGGCGCAGGCTGTCCTGCTGGCGATTGCCTCGACACAGGTGAACGGCTTCGGGGCCACGGTCGCGCCGGCGTTGCGCTACCTCGGCGTCAACTTGGTGTTCGCCAATTTCCTGCAGTACGACGTCGGCGGCGTGCTCGACCACCTCCGCGTTCCCGGCCTCAACCCAAGCCTGTGGACGCTGAAAATCGAGATCGGGTTCTATTTCGTGGCTCCGTTCATCTGCGAGGCCAAGCGGCGCTGGGGCTGGCCGGTGCTCGCGGTGCTGTTCTTCGCTTCGGTCGTCTACGCCGTAGGGTTCGGGCATTTCGGTGAAGTGCGGCTGGCTAAACAGCTGCCGGGACAGTTGCAGTTCTTCATCGTCGGCATGGCGCTGCATTACTACGGCGCGCGTTGGCGTCCGGGGTTTGCGGTGGCGCTGGTGGTCGCGGTCAGCTTCCTTGTGGTGTGGACGTTCGTGCCGCAACCGCCGCCATTGGTGCTGCCGCTGATGGTCGGGCTGTTCGTGGCGGCGGTGGCGTTGTGGTCGCCGCCGCTGGGGATTGGCCTCGACATCTCCTACAGCGTCTATCTCCTACATGGGCCTGTGCTGCAGACGCTGCTGTGGCAGCATTGGTTTGTCGACTCGGCATGGCTATTGGCCTCGGTGGTGACCGGAGTCATAGCGGTGTCGCTGGTGACCGAACAGTTGATCGAGCGGCCGGGCACGGCGCTTGGCCGCCGGCTATCGCGTCGTGCGCCACGACTGGCGATGCCGACGACGAAGATCGCCGGAAGCTCGAAAATGGCCGGAAACTCGAAGGCAGCCTGAATGTCTGTGGTCGATACCGTCGTGGTGCTGAACGATTATTGCCTGGTCCAGGGGGGCGCCAGCAAGGTCGCGATCGACGAGGCGGTGGCCCTGGCTGCCGGCGGCTTGCGGGTGATCTTCCTGGGCGCGGTCGGCCCGGTCGGCGAGGCGCTGCGGGCAGCCCCGATCGAGACGGTTTGCCTTGACCAGCCGGAGCTGCTGGACATCACCCGTCATCCCATGGTGGCCTTCCAGGGCCTCTACAACGCACGAGCGCGGGCCGCCATTGCCGCGGTGCTGCGTCGATGCTCGCCTGAGCGCACCGTCGTTCATCTGCACGGCTACACCAAGGCGCTTAGCACCGGCCCGATCCAGACCGCTGCCCGGCTCGGCTTCGGCACCGTTTGCACGCTGCACGATTTTTTCGCCGCTTGTCCGAACGGCGCTTTCTACGATTACCGGCGCGAGGAGATTTGCCGCCGCACCGCGCTCGGTTCGGATTGCCTGTCGACCAACTGCGACAAGCGGGCGGCGGCGCACAAGGCCTACCGCGTGCTGCGGTCGTTGTCGCAGCGCCACGTTTCGCAGTTCCCCGCTGTCGTCGGCGACTATATCACGCTGTCGCAGGGCTCAGCCGACCTGCTGCGGCCGTACCTGCCGGGGGCCGCCCGTTTCCATCCGCTGGAGAACATCATCGAAACCGAGATGGCGGCGCCGGTGGAGGTGGCCGCCAACCGGGAGCTGGTGGTGGTCGGCCGGCTGGACACCGAAAAGGGGGTCGAGTTGGCGGCCCAGGTCGCACAGGCCGCCGGCCTGCCGATCACCTTCGTGGGCGAGGGGTCGCTGCGCCCGGTGTTGGAGGCGGCGGGTGCCAAGGTGACTGGATGGGTGACGCCGGCGGAAGTGCGCTCCTGGTTGCGACGCGCCCGCGCGCTGGTGTTTCCAAGCCGCTGGTACGAGACATACGGCCTTGTCGTGTCGGAGGCGGCAGCGTTGGGCGTGCCGGCGATCGTGAGTGACGTTAGTGCGGCGGCCGAACGGGTTGAGCACGGCGTCACCGGCTGGCGTTTCCGCAGCGGCGATGCGGCGGATTTGCTGCAGTGCCTGACAGCCGCCACAGATGATGCCGCGGTGAAATCGGCGGGGCAGGCGGCCTATGCCCGGTTCTGGTCCGACCCGCCCACCTCGGAGCACCATGTGGCCGGCTTGCGGGCAATCTACGACAACATCTTGGCCCGTCGGCCGCTCAGCCAGGCGGCCTGACCGGGAATAAGCCGGTAACCGCCGAAGTCACGCCGGCGTCGTCAAGTCCGTGCGCGGACATGGTTGCGATGCCGGGCAGTTGGGCGTTGACTGCCGGGTATTCGCTACCGGGACCAAACCAGCACACGGCGTCGCACGCGCGCATCAGCGGCAGGTCGTCGATGTGGTCGGTGAACACCACGCGGGGCCGGTGCGACCAGTGACGGCTGGCCAGGAAAGCCAGGACGTTGCGCAGCTTGGCCTCGCCCAAATTGTCCTCCTCGTCGCTGGCAAGCACATGGGCGAACCCGAGCCGGCGACCCAGTGCATGGCCATATTCGCCCGCCGCCGCTGTCGCCAGCACGGCGTCGATCTTGCCGCCTCGCACCTGCCGCAGCAGCCCCGCCATGTTGGGCCGCACATGGCGCTCCATCAGCACCGCAAAACGTGTCGCGTGGTCGCCGGAGTCGCCCTCGGTCGCGCGTCGCCAAATCTCCTGCAGCCGCTGCTTCAGCACCCGATGCGGCAGCCGTCCCAGCTTGCGCTGCAGCAGCAACCGGCCCACGGCGCCCGCGGTCACAGCCCCACGCCACCGGTTGCCGTGCGGCACCTGGGCTCGCAGCATGTGCATCGCCCAAAGCGGGAAGGTGTTGCACGACACCACGGTCCCATCGAGGTCGAAGATATAGACCGGCTGCGTATCCGGCATCGGGTCAGGCAGCATCGAACGACCACGGAAAGCGGCAGAGCACGCCCTGATGCAGTGCGACGTCCGGGCGCACGAGCGGTTCGGCTGTTGTCACCGTGATCGCGGCGCTATGGACGCCGACACCTTGAGGCGCTGCGGCACGCAGGAAATTCAGCACGACGGCGAGCGTGGCACCGCTGTCAACGGCGTCGTCGACCGCAACCACGCTGTCGCCGGGCGACAATTGTGCGAGTTGCACTCGCAGCGCCGCTTCCTCCGTCGCGTCGAGCGTGCGCTCGCCGGGCGGACGTTTGCGGCCCGTCAACATGCGGTGCTCGACGCGCCGCAATTGGTCGAGCACCGGCACCGGAAGGTGGGAAAGCATCGCACCCAGGCCCGGCACTCCGGTTTTGGTGCGGGTGCTGGCGCGGCGGCAGGTCAGCGGCGCCACCGGCATGTCACGCGCAATCGAAGCGCTCATCGCAAGCGCCACCACATGCCCGCCGGTCCGAATCCCCACCAGCAGCGACGGCGCAAACCGCGCATCGACCTGGCTTTGCAGCTCGGCACAGGCTTGGGCGAACAATGGGCCGGTTAGCGACCGGATCTCGAGGCGAGGCATGAGCACAATCTCCGCACAATTTTGCCGGCTTGCCTTGCAAGCGGCGGGGCAGCAAATCACTCGCGCATCCATCTCACAAAAATTTGAAACCAAGAACAAAAGTCGCTAAGTGCGATAGGTGAACGATTTGTAAGCTGTAGACAGGGAGAGCGACGTTGCCGCTTAAAAAGCGTATCGAAACAATAACGTTATCGAGACGTTACATGTTTGTCGATGGCATGTCGGGAGAGCAAGCACGGTTTGCCGGTGTAACCCTGTTGCTGACATCAGCCTCCGTTGTGCTTGCCAGCCTGTATATCGCGGGACGCATGTTGGCCGCAGCCGCAGGATGAAGGCGACTCGAACCGTGCCTCCTTAAGAGCCGGTTTCGACAGGAGCTTTTTATCGCTGCGAGCGCCGCGATAATCAAACCTGTGTTCGTGTTCCGTCATTCGATTACGTAACACTTGGTAAGCTTTACGCGATTACGACGGCGTCGGCTCTAGTGGCACCTGGCTGCCGCACAATCCCGCCGATCCCTATTCTCAGAAACGTTGCGCCTTTGCGTTGGCACGCTGATTGCGACTGCGCACTCGCCTTGGTTCTCTCCAGAGAGGAGCGAGGTGCGCCAAAGCATTGCGGTTGTTCCAGGAGCTGAACGATGAACCAGGATGTCCGCACCAGTTCTGCGACTGGCGGCGAAGTCGCGGTGTTGCGGAATCCGCCATGAGCGAGGCTGCATCGCCCAACGATTTCAGCGCCGACGCAGGGGTCGAGCTACGCCCGCGCGACTGGCCGTTGACCAACTGCCATATCGACATGTGGATGGGCGTGTTGCGCAGCTGGGGCTTCGACCCGATTGCCGCTTTGGCCTTTACCGTGACGCAGGACTTTGAGGGTGACCAGTTTACGTATTTCAAGTATCCGCTGGAGGATTTGGAGCGTCTTTACGGCGTCCTGGTACAGGAGCTCTCGATCTACCGCGACTTGGAGGCGCACGCGGTCGAGCAGGTCCGCCGGGGGCGTTTGTTTATCCTGGAGGTCGACAGCTTCTGCCTGCCCGATACCCGCACCAGCAGCTATCAATCCACCCGCACCAAGACCACGATCGCCATCGACGAAATCGACCCGTATCGACGGCGCGCGCACTATTTTCACAACGGCGGCCGGCATCTTGTCGAGGATTCCGACTACGACGCGGCGATGTGTCACCGCCTGGCGCCCGACGCATTGGCCGATTGGCTGCCGCCTTACGTCGAGATCGCCGGCCGGCGCTTCCCGCCCCTGCCCGATCACGACCTCGCCCTCGAAGCGGTGGCGCTGTTGCGGCGGCATTTGCGGCGCGCCCCCAACGTCAACCCGATCGAGCGATACGCCGATGCGCTGCCGCAGCACGTCGACCAGCTGATTGCCGCCTCGACCGACTATTTTCATCTCTACGCGTTCAACACCGTCCAGCAACTTGGCGCCAACTTCGAGCTACTCGGGGTATTCCTGCGCTGGCTGGAGCGGCGTGGCCAGTATGGGCTGGAAACCATCGCCGGGCGCTGCGACGATCTCTCGGCGAACGCCAAGCTGCTGCAGCTCCGTCTGGCCCGAGCTTCGGCGCGACGGCGGCGCGACGATTGCTCCGAGCACCTTGAAGCGCTGCAAACCTGCTACGAACAGATCATGTCGAGCCTGAACCTGCGATTCGGCTGAACCACAGGCTGCCGGCGCGCAAGCCTGTGGCGGATCGGCCGACCGAGATCACCGTGTCGACTGGCGTGCGTAGGCGGGGGCCAAAACCACCGCCTTGCCTTGTGGCTCCAGCACATCGTGCTGATTCACGACGTTATGCCGCACGCGCATCTGCCACAGTGCCCCGGCGGCGGCGCCGATGAACAATGCGGACATCTGATCTTCGATCATCGACAACACCGCGCCGTAACCCATGAGGAACGTCAGCGTGGCCAACGCACCTAGCGCTTCCGGCGGCGGGCGACGCGGGATGCGGAAAATGATCGTGCAAATGGCGCCCAGGTAGACAAATGCCAGCACGCCGAAGTTGGCGTACATGAACACAAACAGATTATCGGACGGGTTGAAGAAGTTCGGGGCGAAAAACCGTTGCGGACCGCCTATCCCGCCCAGCCCCACGCCGAAGGGGAAAATCTCGTTGCCCGAGACCCAGCTCCAGGCTTCTGGCCAGGTAAGCTGGAACCGCATGGCAAACGACATCATGCTGAATACGCCGCCCCCCGTCGTCATCATCAACCCAGGCGTCACGATCGGCAGTGCCACCAAAAGCAGCACGAAGGCGAGACAGGTGATACGTAACAGCGTTACGTGCCACCGCTTCGGCGCGAGCAGGATCGCGAGAACCACCATGAAGGCGACCAACGAACCTTTCTGCGTGGTCGCGAATACCGCGCCGGCTGTAACCAGCAGCACGAACGCCTTCAGCATCCAAGAGCGCGTACGAACCGCGATGATGAGGGCGAGGATCGGGAAGACCGCCGCCGCCGAGATCGAGCTCCGGGTGAACCCGGCAACACGCTTGGCCAATGGGTCCACGATGTCCCAATTGCGCGCGACATCCACGGTAATGCCGCCGATCGAAGCCGACATGCCGACCCAGGGCATCGAAAACAAGAACTTCTCCACCATCAACCCGATGATTCCGGTGAACCAGAGGAAGATGAACATCCGCAAGACGCGGCGGCTGGGATGCGTCAGTATGGTCCCGGCCACAAAGCCGAACAGGATGTTGATGAGCAACTTGGCGCCGTAGACGACCGGGATGGTGGTGCGGAAGTTGAGGTAGATGATGCCGCCGTGGATGGCGATTACCGCGGCATAGACCAGGAACGGCAATTCAACCTTCTGCCGGAATGACTGGTACATCAGCAATGTCAGCAACGGCAGCCACATCAGCAGGTCACGCGCTAGGATCGCGGAATCGGCCCCGGCAAAACTCAGCCCGTAACGAACCACGCCCTCAAGCGTGTATATTGCGATATAGGCGACACCGCTGAACAGAAAGAACGACTGTAGCTTCGGTGGCATGTTCAGTCGGATCGCCTCCGCCATCTTACCCTCTTTCCAGCCGATAATTCATCAAACAGGTTATCAGTTTAGCAGCTTCCGTGCCATAACCGTTGCAGTGGCACACTGCTTGCGAGGTGGCACATTGCCTGCCGGAGCGTTCCATACACCCTGAGGTCTCATGTCGTTGCAAGTTGCCATGCCCGTCCGCTGGATCGGGTTTCTCCCGGCCGGCCTGCAACTGCGTGCCGGCTCCCTGCGCGTCCGGGTGATGTCCAGCGGCTTTCTCCGCAACGTGTTGGTCATGCTGGGCGGCACCGTGCTCGGACAGATGTTCAGCGTGATCGCGTCGCCGGCGCTGACCCGGATCTACAGCCCAGCAGAGTTTGGCTACCTGAATGTTTACGGCTCGATACTGGGGCTGTTCACCGTGTTGGCCAGCCTGCGTTACGAAATGGCCATTCCCATTGCCGTCTCGGAGATCGAGGCGGCCAATTTGTTCGGCGTCTGCAGCGTGGCGCTCCTGTCCACCACGGGAATCGTCGCGGCGCTGGTCTGGCTGGTGCCGCCGCAGATGCTCGCGGCTTGGCCATGGGCATCGGCGCTGAGTCAGTTGCTGCAGCACGCCTGGCTCCTGCCAGTGGGCTTCTTCTGCCTGGGCGGCTACTATGTGTTGAACTTCGTGGCCACGCGGGCCGGCGCTTTCACCACGATCGCCCGCACGCGCATCTCCCAGGGCCTCGCCGGGCCTGCCTCGCAGGTGGTGCTGGGTCTGCTCGGAACCGGCGCGTCCGGCTTGGCGATGGGCTTCGTGATCGGCCAGTCAAGTGGCACGGCGCTGCTGTTCTCCCGCTTGGTGCTGACGCAACGCGAGATCTTCGGGCAGATCAGCTTGCGTGGCATGGCTGCGGCGGCCCGGCGCTACATCGGCTTTCCGCTGGTATCCAGCTGGTCGGCGATGCTGGAGATGGCCTGCAACGGGGCCGTGGTGTCGATCCTGACCGCGAGCCTGTTCTCCCCTTCGGTTGCCGGCTTCATGCTGTTGACCGACCGGGTGGTCGGCCGGCCGTTGTTGATGCTGAGCAGTTCGCTGCTGCAGGTGTTTGTCGGCGAGGCAGGCCATGCAATCACCAGCGACCCGGCCAAGCTGCAACGCCGCTTCTGGCAGGTCGTGACGCAGCAGTTCGCCATTACCGCGACATGGCTCGTCGTCGCCAACATGCTGGCGGCGTTTGCTTTCCCGGCGTTGTTTGGCGCCCGGTGGGCTACCTCGGCCACCTACTTGATAGCGCTGAGCGGCGGTTACCTGGCGCTGTCCACCTTGCATCCGGTGTCGCACACGCTGCAGCTCCTGCAGCGGCAGGTCGCGGCTGCCAGTTTGCAGGCGGTGCGGCTGGTGTTGCTCAGTGCCGGCATGATCTTGTCCTGGCACGCCGGGATGTCTGCGATCCAGGCACTATGGGTGGCTTCGGCAATTCAGATGCTGACCTGTGCAACGATCCTCACCGTTATGGGCCACGCCATCCGCAAAGTGCAGGTGGCCGCTACCGAGATGACCATCTAATCTGTGGCGCTCGGCACCCAACATCATAATCGGCGGAAAACGTGCGTGTGACAATATGGACTGCTATCCTGCCTGCCATGGGCAATGCTGTTCGCAAGGTGAAAACCAGATGAGTTCGCTTTTGAGGTTTATAGCGCTACGCGGCTTTGCGATGACCGCCCTGTTTGCCGCGGGGCCGGCAATGGCGGCACCGTATTGCATGGCAATTCAGGGGCTTACCACGCAATGCCTGTATGTGGACGCAAACCAGTGCCGCATCGACGCAGCCCGCCATGCCGGCTCCTGTGTGGCCAACCCTGCTGAAATCACATTGCCCGAGGCCGGCAATTTCCCCTACTGCATAGTCGGAGCCGGTTACGCGACGTGCAAGTTCGTCGATCAAGGCAGTTGCGACGCCGAGGCCAAGCAGCGCGGCGCCGCCTGTGTGGAGTCATTTGCGGCTTCCGGGAAGAACTCTGCCCCGGACCCATACCGCGACCTCTACGTCACAGGGCGTTAACCTCGGGGTTGGTCGGAGCCGCCTTGTAGCAGCGGCGCCGAGCACCGTTCAGGCATCGACGCGAACCAACTTGTGGTAATGCTCCAAATAAGCGTCGGTCATTGCGTCGACGCTGAACTGGCCCGCCAACGCCGCCGAGCGGGCATCGAAGTTGTTCAGGGTCAGCGAGCCTGTGGCGACGCCGTTCATGGTCCGA
>JAABUQ010012943.1_pt1 | contig 10239 bp, 11 predicted proteins | sample 5560001 | NCBI WGS metagenome assembly JAABUQ01 (sample SAMN10711888, study PRJNA513371) | rock metagenome | isolation source: Antarctica rocks | place: Antarctica: Victoria Land, Finger Mt nord | collected 2015-12-18 | reverse complement strand
AAATCGCTTGACAAATGCAACCACTAGCACGATAACTATTTTAGTTCTACCGCACGTAGCAGCAACCTTGAGCTAAACCACTTCACTCAGCTCGGTACTTCTACACACGTCCCGGGACGCTACCCTATTCGCGAACGTGCTTCGCTTTCGTTAGCCGAGGCAACGATCGACCGGAGGTCTTCGAGAACGCGTGGTTGCTGTTTCTCGGGAACCTTATCGAGTACGTTTCGGTTCTTATGCAGCCAACAACGTTGTTGCTGCGCCGTGGGAAACGCTTTGGTCGTTGCCGCCCAGAGCCCGTGCGCCCCGTCGGCGATCATCAAGCTCGGCTCACGTAAGCCGCGCGTTTTGAGATCCTCGAAAAGCTCCGCCCAGCTCAATTCACTCTCGGTCATCGCTTCGTCGAGTGCGACCAGATGCTTGACGCCACAAGCGTCTGCGCCGATCAGCACAAGGAGAACGCGCCGTTCGTCTGTGGGACCCGCCCCGAGATACACGCCATCGGCCCACAGGTAGATAAAGTGTTCGCTCTCAAGTCGCCGGCGCTTCCAGGCGTCAAATTCGGCACCGTATTCTGCATTGACGCGCGCGATCGTTGATGCGGTTAGCGGCGCCTCGACGCCGAGCAATCCGCGCAGCGTCGGCTCGAAATCACGGTGAGCGAGTCCCTCGATCCAGAGCTGATGAATCGTCTTATCGATCGAGGGCAGACGGCGTCGGTATTTCGGTACTAATTTGGATTCGTGCTGCGTTCCGCGCACACGCGGTCGACGAATCGGCAGTGGACCGATTGCCGAGATGACGGTTCGTTCGGGATCGTGGCCGTCGCGGTAGCCGGCGCTCCGACCATCGCTACGAGCGTAACGCGCTCAGCCGAGCAGTTCCTCCACCTCGGCCTCGAGATAGGCTTGCAGCAATTCGGCGACCTTGGCCCGGCACAGCTCATCGAGCTCTCCAGAAAAGATGGGGTTGGCAACCGCTGCCGGTTCAGGGTAAACTCTTTTCAAGGCGTAGCTCCTTCAGGCGTAAGAAACCGAAGGCTACGCCGCCTTTATTTCATTTTCCCCGAACATCGGCACGAGCTCGTGCAACCGGTTAAGGTAAGCTTGATTCAGCTAGCGATTTCGTAAGCATCCTTACCGCAAGAGATGCCCGCAGCGCACAATATGGAGTTCCCACCACACTCACGCGTCAATTCGTGTTCGGGAACGTCGCATCCACTGCTGAAGGCTACACTATAATCCCTATATGCAAAATGCGCCCTAGAGGTGTTAGGAGCAGTATGATTCGTGCACGACATACCAAGCCGCTGATCGGAGCGCTTACGCTCGGAGCGGCCTTAGCAGCATGGCTCGCCCCCCCGATGCCGAGCGCGGCATCCAATCACATTGATTCGCCGCTTACGACGCAAGATCGCGGCGCGAATATTACCGATCACTGGGCTTTCCTGGATCCAAATGATAACTCCAAGATCGTGCTTGTCTTGGGCACGCAAGGGTTCATCATTGCAGGCGAGCACTTCGGCATGGACATCTTTGATCCGAATCAACGTTACCGATGGGCGATCGAGAACAACGGTGGCGTCGTCCCAAATAAGTATATCGACGTCTACTACTCACCCGGCGTCGGTCACTTAACGCCGCAGACCGCGACAATCGTGCTACCCGACGGCCATCGGTTCACCGCTCCGACAACCGTCGCGGTACAGACGCCGCAACCAAACCCGCCCGTCGTTACGACGGATCCGGCCACGGGAGTACGCTTCTTCGCGGGCGTAATGGACGATCCGTTCTTCCTGGACGACACCGGAGCGAATCGCTTCGTTGCATCGTCGGTCATGAACCCGGGCCATCCTGACAAGTCGCTTTTGGGCTTTCGCGGGGGCCGCGATACGTACGCGGGCTTCAATACGCTGATTACGGCGATCGAATTGCCGGTAAGCATGTTGAAGGGACGTGGCGACGTCATCGGCATCGAAACACTTACTCAGCGTCGCGCGGTGCAAGAACTGAACAAAGACGGCGCGATTGTGGGATCCGGTAACGCACAAACGGTCGACCGCGAGGGTGGCCCGTTCGTAAATAATGTCCTGATTCCGCCGCCGCTCAAGGCCAAATTTGCCACATCGAACACGTTGGAAGATGCGCGCGGAGCCTTTCGTCTGGCTCTAATCAGATCGTTCAAGGCCCTTGCAACCGACGACGCCCATATCCGTAGCGCGCTTGCAGCGATACAAGAGCACGGTGATTTTCTCTGGCTAAACGTCAAAGTGGCAAACACTGGCCCCGGAGGCGGCAATAACGCGAACGGAGGCTTCACGCACTACGGAGGGCGCCGGTTGCAGGACGACGTTGTTACGGAAACGTTTACGTTAATTAACAATGGCGTCAGACTTACGGATAACGTGCTCCATAACGATCACCCGTTCCGCAATGCGTTTCCTTTCGTCGCAGATCCGAACCAACCGTACCCACCGGGACACGAACCCTCTAACATGTTCCAATAGTCGCAGATTTCCACAAAGCTTATGATGCGGCCGTCCCGTAACGTGACGGGACGGTTCGCCGTTTGCTTTGCTCCATCGTAGCGCCGTTAAGAGGTAAGGATACAGGCTTGTATTGGAGACGACCGAGGGCAAGGACTGGTGGAATACGCGTTGATCACGGCGTTCGTAACGATTATCGCGATTCGCTCCCGTCGATTAGCGAGCTAATCGCCACCCGTGAACTGTCAGCAGAGTAATAGCGTGTTCTTTACCAAAGAGTATCGCGACACATCGATTGCTCAGAATAAATGAGGTGCCAGCATGACTAGCAACATCTCAAGCATGCTCATTCGTAGTACGGGCGCTACGCAGAGCCGTCACCGATGAGGACGCTAATCGTGATGTCGGCGCCGAAGCAGGGATCATGACCACGAGTGCGCCGAGGATTGAGTAGGAGACGGCGCGCGTAGACGTCCTGTGGCGAGATGTAAGGTCGCTTACAGACCGCAGGCGTTCCAATTAGTTAGAAACGGATGGGGATAAACGATGACTCGAATACTGGCTACCTTGTCTTTGAGTGCGGCACTACTTGCGGGCGGAAGTGTGCCTGCATTGGCTCAAAGCATGATGCACGGATCTATGGCGATGCCGCACTGCTCTTCGGGAGACCCTGTTGTGATGGTCAACACGAAAGACAAGACATATTCTATGGCCGATAAGTCGCACATGATGATGCACGGTAGCGGCGCGACGGACAAGAATATGATGATGAAAAATCACATGTCGATGATGTGCAAATCGAAAGCTGCCGCGATGGGTGCTCACATGATGAAAGGCTCGATGAACGGAAGTATGCAGCACTAGGAAGCGTCGCGTGAAGCACGATACGAGGTAATCGTTGCACGAGCGCAATGCGCTCGATCAGGACTCTAACTGTGCCGCGTGACGCTAACATTTAGCCGCCAGATGACCGATGACGCGATAGGCACGCTTGGTAAGAGCGACTGTCGAGCCGCTTGAAATGCACGAGCGCGGCATAACAGTCGCCAGTGCCTGGCGGTCCTTTTGTTCTCAAGACACTATAGCGCACACGCTAATCGGAGCTCTTATGAGACGCATGTCTGTTGTCAAGCCGTTACTTTGTGCTTTTACAATCGGTACCGCTGCCGCGGTATGGCTCGCTCCGCCTACGAAGCTCGTCGCTTCGAACCACATCGATTCGCCGATCTCCACCCAAGAGCGGGGGGCGAACATCACCGATCATTGGGCGTTCCTTGATCCGAACGACAACTCGAAAGTCGTGCTAATCATGGGCACTCAGGGATTTGTCATTCCGGGCGAACATTTCGGGATGTCGATCTTTGATCCGCACTTACGTTATCGCTGGATGATCTCCACCACCGGGAGCCCAAAACCGGACAAGTTCGTCGATGTCACGTACGTACCGGGGGTTGGGCGGGGGACGGCTCAAGTGGCTACAATCAGTCTCCCCAACGGCCATCATTTTAGCGCAAACACGACCGTCGCAACGCAAACAGCCCAAGCCAATCCGCCGGCCATCACGACCGACCCGGTTAGCAGCGTGAAGTTTTTCGCCGGAGTCATGGACGATCCGTTCTTCCTCGACGACACCGGCGCCAATCTGTTCGGTGCATCGGTCATGATGGGGCACACCGATCCCTCGCTGATCGGCAAACGCGGTGGTCGCGACACGTACGCGGGCTTCAACACGTTGATTACAGCGGTGGAACTTCCCGTTTCGATGCTTAAGGGATCTGGCAGCAAAATCGGCATCGAGACGGCGACGCAACGGCAAATCGTGCAAACTGCTCAAGACGATGGAACGATCGTGGGTTCGGGCGAGTGGAAGACGCTCGATCGCGAAGGCTTTCCGTTCGTAAACAACGCTTTGATTCCGCCACCCCTTAAAGATAAATTCGGCACGTCGGATCCGGAAGCCGACGCTCGTGGAACGTTCAAAACGGCGATCGCCGCAACGATGACGGCAATCGGAACGGACGCCGCGCATCAGAACATGGTTCTCGATGCAGCCGTGACGCACGGCGATTACCTCTACCTCGATTTATCGATGCCGAATTCAGGCCCGGAGGGCGGCACGAACCCAGACGGGGGCTTTGGCAAAGGCGACGGGCGGCGCTTGGCGGACGTAAGTGCCACCGATGCCTTTACGCTGCTCAATAACGGAAAATATCTCACCGATCACGTTCTTAAGAACGACGAAGAGTTCCGCAACGAATTTCCGTTCGTCGCCGACCCGCATCAGCCGCTTCCGCCCGGCCACGAGTCGTCGGGATTCCAACAGTAAGGAGCTGCGTCGGCCGTGAAGCGCTTGGCGGTCTTTGCCGCTCTCGCAATAGTCGTCGCGGGAGCGGGTTTCTCGCGTTCGTCGTTCATCAGTCACCCTCTATCTATTCAAGCCTCTCTAGCCGGCGCTCCGAGCGCCGGCGATTCGATCGAACAGGAGCGCGCACGCGTTCGATTCTTCGAAGAGCGGTTGGCTCGCGATCCCATGGATATCGATATCCTCAATCGACTGTCGGTGCTGTATTTGCAACGCCTTCGGGAGACGGGAAGCTTCGCCGATCTTGCCTTAGCCTCGCACGCCGCCGCAACTTCGCTTCGTACCGTTCCTGCCGTTCGCAACGAGGCCGGGCTTTTGTCGCGGGCCATGGCCGAATTCTCCTCACACGAGTTCGCCGCGACGCGAGACGACGCCAAAAAACTCCTCGGCCTCGACGGCACGGGAACCGCGTACGCGCTACTCGGAGATGCGTACTCCGAGCTCGGCGAGTACTCCGCCGCCGACAATGCCTACCATCATCTACGCCGTGCTGTCGGAGAATCCGATGAGAACGTGGCGACGCGACGCGACGCGCGCGCATGGCGCTCTTGCGCGGACAAAACCAAGTCGCGTTGGATGCTTTCTCGCAGGCGCTCGCAAGCGAGCTAAGGCGTCTCGCTCCGTCGCGAGAGCGCGTCGCGTGGTATTCGTGGCAGCTCGGCGACACAGCGTTTTTCATGGGAGATTTGAGGACCGCATCGGCCCGCTACGACGACGCCCTTATGGCGTACCCCGGGTATTTTCGCGCGCTAGCTTCACGTGGTCGTCTCGATGCAGCGGGGGGCAACTACCAGCAATCGATTGCGGATTACCGCGCAGCCATCGATCAGCTGCCAGACCCGACGTTCGTGGCCGAACTCGGCGACGTCTATCGCATATCGGGCGACAGCGGCGCCGCGCGACGTGAATACGACCTTGTGGACTTTATCGGACATCTCAGCAAGATCAACGGCGTCATGTACAATCGTCAACTCGTGATGTTCGAAGCCGACCATGACCGCAATTCTCAAAAAGCTTACTTAGCCGCAGAGCGAGAGTATCGCACTCGGAGCGACATTCTCGGAGCCGACGCGCTCGCGTGGGCCGCCTTGAAAGCCGGGAAGCCAACGGTCGCTCGTGCGGCGATGCAATCCGCGCTACGGTTGGGCACGCAAGACCCGCGCTTGCTCTTCCACGCCGGCATGATCGCCAAAGCAAACGGAGAGTTCGCCGCGTCCCGCCACTATTTGGAAAGCGCCTTGAATTTGAACGCGCACTTCGATCCGTTGCAAGCGATTGTCGCTCAAGAAGCGCTCGCGCAGCTGACCCGGAACCCTGACGGTGAACGCGACGCAAACGCGCTGAGCGCTAGTCGCGAACTCCAACTGGTGAAGCCAAGTGGGCCATCATTGTGAAGAGGCAGGCAATGTACAGGATGGTAACGGGCGAACTCTTACCTGGAGTCTGTTAGGAAATGGAATTGGGGCGCATGCGGACTGCACCATTTCGGTTGATGAATCGCGAAACATTGGCCTCGGTATCGGAGCCCTTTCATGACGTTCATGAGATTTAGTCCTGGGTGGTCGCTAACATTCCGTTTTTTGACGATCATCGGAATGTCGGCGTTTCTCCTTACGGCAGCGCCGGTTGCGGCTCACCCGCTCGGGAACTTCACGATTAACCACCTAACCAAAATCTCGGTCGTTCGCGATCGCATCGCTGTCCGGTACGTTTTGGATATGGCAGAGATCCCGACGTTTTCGACGCTTCGCGCGGCGAGTCCGAACGGCTCGCTCTCCGGTCCGCAACTCGCAGCCTGGGGTCGTTCCGAAGCCGCAAGCCTGCTGCCCGCGTTACGGCTCGCGAGCGGCGAAACGATTCTGATTCCGCTCGTCCTTGATCGCGTCGCTACGCGCACGCGCGCGGGAGCGGGCGGCCTGCCGACGCTGTATTTCGCGCTCGACGCGCACGCGACACTCGCTCGACCGGTCTCGTCGTTGACCTATCGCGATGAAACGTTTGCGGGCCGGCTCGGCTGGCACGACGTGGTGGTCGCGCCGAGGACCGAGCCGACGCAAGAGCTCACCGTGTATCCGAGCGCTCTCATCGGCTCTCCTCGATCGACGACGGCCGTCTCTCTGACTCTTGCGAATGGCGCCGTCGTAGGCGTTCGTAATGAAGAAGCCGTGGATGGCAGTACCGGCGCCGCCGCCGTTCCGTCGGCCGTTCGCTCCAATCAACTGTCCGATATGCTCGCTCGCGGCACGAGCGACTGGGGTTTCGTCGCGCTGACGTTCCTGGTCGCGATCGTCCTCGGAGGCTTGCACGCGCTCGAACCGGGCCATGGTAAGACGCTTCTCGCCGTGTCGCTCGTCGGCGCGCGAGCGACCGTCAAACAGGCGGCCATCCTCGCGGGAGCGCTCACGGTCGCGCACACGATCGGCGTACTCGCGCTCGGCGTCGCGATCAACCTGTGCAAAGGCTATTTCGTTCCCGAAGCGATCTACCCGTGGATCACGCTGCTTTCCGGCGCGATCATCGCCGTCATCGGCGCGCGAGCGGTTCAGCGTCAGATTTTGGCTCGCCGGCCGCTCGCGCACGGTCACACTCATGAGCATGCGGAAACGCATCCGCACGAACACCCGCACGTTCATCTCGCCGACGCCGCGCCCGACCACGGACACGCGCACGGCGCTCATACACACTCGCACGACCACGACGACCTCGCGCATGCGCGCTCGCATGCGATTCCGGGCACGGCGCCGCTGACGTTCGGCGGTACGGTTTGGGCCGCCATGAGCGGCGGCGTCGCACCCTGCCCGGCCGCACTCGTCGTCCTGCTCGCCGCGCTCGCGCTCAATCAAGTCGCGTACGGCATCTTCGTGATCGTCGCGTTCAGCTTCGGTCTCGCGGCGACGTTGACGGGCCTCGGCATCGCCGTCGTGCGCGGAGCGAGCTGGTTACAAGGCCGCCCGCAATTCGAGCGCTTCGTCACCTATGGTCCGCTCGTATCGGCGATCGTCATCTCGTCGATCGGCTCCGTGATGGTCGGTCAGGGTTTCGCGCAACAGGGAGTCGCGATCTCGCCGCTCGCCATCACGGCCACCGTCGCGCTAGCGATCGTCGGATACGCGTTTTCGCACCCGTTCGCGCACCGTCGGGTGGAGGCAGCATGATCGGGGCCGGAATCTTCGCCGTCTTCGCGCTGGGACTGCGCCATGGCGCGGATCCCGACCACCTCGCCGCAATCGACAATCTCACGCGGAACTCGTTCGATCGCCGTCCCTGGCTGAGCCGCTTCTGCGGCACGCTGTTCGCGGGCGGTCACTCGATCATGGTCTTGTCCATCGCGGCGCTCGTCGGCGTGATGGGCTCGCACTTTCAAGCGCACGGAGCGCTCATCGAGCAGATCGGCACGTGGATCAGCATCGTCGTGTTGGTGGCGATCGCGTTCCTCAATCTGCAACAGTTGCACGGGGGCGGAACGCGCCTCGTCGGCGCCAAGACGCGCCTCCTTCCTCGAGCGCTTCGCGAAGCGACGAGCCCCTGGGTCGCCATTCCCGTCGGCTTGCTCTTCGGTTTCGGCTTTGAAACGTCCAGTCAGATCGCCACGTATGCCGTCGCGTTCGGCGTCAACTCCGGCTTGATCGGCGCGCTTTTCGTCGGGGCGGCATTCTGTCTCGGCATGATTTGTACCGATACGCTGGATAGCGTGCTCGTGCATCGCCTCGTGTCCGACCGTTCGAGCTTGCAGCCGCGCACGATGCGCGTCTGGATCGTCTCGGTGACCGTCGTCGCGCTCGCGGTTGCGGGTTACGAACTCGCCCAAGTGCTCGGCTGGCGGAGCCCGGTTCCCGACATCTATATCAGCTACGCCATCGTCGCGTCGCTCGTCGCCGTGTTCACTTACATCTTCGCGCAGACGCGCCGTAAGCCCGCGGCAGTCCAATCCGGTACTAGTATGTGAGAGGAACGACTCCATGATACTTCAGCAAATCATCGGTTCGGTTACGGCGGTCGTCGCCCTTACTGCAGCTGGGGTTCTTTACGCCACAGATCCGGCGAAAAGTCCCGAGCAAGCTGGTCGGTAGCCGCAAACTCATCGGAGGAGTCGGCGGCGTCGTTTCCTGGCGTTGCGCATTGCTTAGGAGTTGCGGCCGGAGTGAGGCGCCCCTTTCGCGTACGAACTGGCCAAAGGGGCGTTGAGGGTCATAGCAATGGTCCGTTGTTATCTACGGTGCTATCGACGGGTTTGAGGATCAGGCACACTGCGGGATTATCGGATAGAGTAAGCGCCCTCATAGCCCAAGGCCAATAGTCGCGTTATCATCCCAGCGAGTGCCGTCTTCGATGTAACGGTCGAGCATCGCGGTGCTTTTCCATCGGCCGTGGCGCTTAATCATTCGATCGGGCTTGTTGGCCCGAGCTGCGGCGGTGGCGAACCCCCGCCTCAGACTGTGGCCGGCGACGTGCTCCGGATCAATTCCGACGGCCTTGCACCGTCGCTTCACGACGTGGGCGACCATCCGATCCCCGAGCGCCGCACCGCGTAGTCCGCCTTGCGGCGTGAGTCCAACGAAGAGCGGTCCCTCCACGAGCCCGGCCGCGGCGAGCCAGGCGCGAAGCGCTCGCACGGGGCAGGTCGTTGGCTCGCTTCCATAAGCGACCGCGATCGTCTCGAGCCGCCCTTCCTGATTTGTCTTTGAGCGGCGTAGCGTCAGGACGAGCCCTTCTTCTTCCACCCGCACGTCACGTACGCAAAGCGCAACGAGTTCGCTGCGTCGCAGCGCCGCCGCAAACCCGAGCAGTATGAGTGCTCGGTCGCGGCGGTCGAGCAGCGAGGCGCCGAGTGGCGCAATTATCCGCCGTAGATCGTCGACGAGCAGCGCCGCTTTTTGGTGGGGCGCCGTGCCCTTCTCCCGCCGGATCCCGGCGAGGGTGCGCTTCACCATCCCGTGCTCGGTCGGCGACTCGAGCCCGGCGTCGCGGTGGGCGACGGCGATCGCGGCAACTTTGCGGCCGATCGTAGCTGGCCGATCGGTCTGTGCCAGATCTGCTAGGTAGGCAGCGAGGGTCTGCGGCTCGGCCGGCAGCGCTGCGACGGCGCGCGCTTGGCACCATGTCCGGAAGACGGCGAGGTCGCGGGCGTAGCCGCGGCGGGTGCTGTCGGAGAGGGAGCGTTCCGCATAGGTACGTGCGGCGGCCAGCGCTTGTGTCAGCGCGAGCCGGCCGGTTTGCTGCTCAACGAACTGGAGGTCCATCTTTGTCACCATTCGGGTGATGATTCCCGAGAACATTCACTTCTCGGTAACGAACATATGTACGATAAAGACACGACAAGCGTTGTTAACGTGTGAGACAGGATGGGTGGAAAAGGGGCGGCGAAGGGCGGTTTGTGCGTAGATTCGCGCCG
>JAABUQ010012942.1_pt1 | contig 10239 bp, 9 predicted proteins | sample 5560001 | NCBI WGS metagenome assembly JAABUQ01 (sample SAMN10711888, study PRJNA513371) | rock metagenome | isolation source: Antarctica rocks | place: Antarctica: Victoria Land, Finger Mt nord | collected 2015-12-18 | reverse complement strand
CAAACGGCGATCCCACTCGTTCCAACCACCTGACGATCCCGCTCCAGAAAAGAGGCGGAAACCTTGCATCACAGGCGGACTCCAGCCGTCAACCGTGAGCAGAGGAAAACTGATGGATGGTGAGGTCCTCTACCCAAGCCCGCCCGCCCTCTGCCGCGTCGGCCTTGAGCAACACTTGAGCATATCCGCCGCACGTCAAAACGCGGCATCCCTCAAATCAGCAACAACAATGTGCTGGTGAGGCCTGGAATCGGCAGTTGCCGTGGCGGCCCGATGTTGTTTACTTCAGTTTAACAGATCGGCGCTTCACGCCACCAGCTCGCAAGATGCTCCCAGCGCCGCTTCAGCGTCCTTTCAGCGAATTGCCGCTAATTATTGCACGATATACTCCGTCCACGTGAGAACCCGGAAACTTCGCACCTCCGAAATGCCGTTGATATCAGGGTCGACTCGCCAGTCGATTTTCGGGTTCTCACGTGGACGGAGTATAACGTACAGAACGTCACAATTTTGGCATTCTGACTGTTCTCATGCGTAAGCATCTTGCTTTCGCAACGGATTTTTGAGATAAAGCTTGCGAAATATACGAGGGTCCCATGGTCATCCTGTTCATCAGCCATGTGCATTTCCTGCGGGAAGCGTTAGTGGAGGTTCTGCGTGGCGGCGAGGGCATCATGGCGTTCGGCGCGTTCTCCCGCGAAACTGCCGAGGCGGTGACCGCGGAGTTCACGCCCAATCTGGTCGTGATCGACTCGTCGCACCCCGAAGCAATGGCGCTGGTCAGCGTTGTTCGCACGCGCCTTCCCAAGGTGAGCGTCGTTGTGCTGGCAACGCGTGAGCGGGACGAAGATTTCCTGCTTTGGGCTGATATCGGCATTTCCGGGTATTTGGGGCCGGATACCTCGTCGCGTGACCTGATCTCGACGGTGCGCCGCGCCGCTGCGGGCGAAGTCGTCTGCCCGCCACGGTTGACCGCTCTGCTGCTGAACCGCTTTGCTGACCGCTCGAACGATCGCGCGACGCGGGCCGGAATCCACGCTCTGACACCACGGGAGCGCGAGATCATGGAACTGCTGGCGGATGGCTTGCCGAACAAGTTGATTGCGCGCCGCCTGCAGGTCGCTCTGCCAACGGTCAAAAATCACGTGCACAGCATCCTCGACAAATGGGATGTCCGCAGCCGGGGCGAAGCTGCCGCCCGCTACCGTCGAAAAGTCCAGGAGACCGAGTCGGGCGGCAGTAGATTTGCTGCGGCGCGACCGATCCATGTCCTCCCTTCTGGGTCGCCTGCGTATCGCAATGGCAGTTTGTCATCCGCTGCCAGCCGCCGGGCAGAATAAACAGACCTGCTTTCGAAGCTGGGCAGTCGGCAGCAGAGTGCCGGTGCCCGGCCTCGGCGTAATGAAATTGGTGGAGTGAAAGGCAGCCCTGCTGCTGCTACACCCAGTATCGCACTGATGCAGGCCCGATCCGGCGATCCCGGATGCTTGACAGGACAGCGGAAGCGGGCGTGTCCTTCCGCGGAATGGAGACGGGATCGCCATGTCATTGGAAATCGCGGTGCGGGGCTTGTTCGCGACCCCGGTCGCCGCGATCGTGCTGCCAGACGCGGAGGCACGCAACGCCCGGCTGCGCCGGTTAATCCTGGCCCGCCGGGACCAGTTTCCCTCGATCCACTCGTCCAACGCCGGTGGCTGGCATTCTGAACGCGATTTGGCCGATTGGGGCGGGCCGGACGTGGCCGAGGTCCTGGCGCTCGCGCGGTCGGCGGCGACGCAGCTCACCGCAGACCGGTTCGGCAAGCCAGTTCGGCCCGTTTGGGTCACTCAGGCCTGGGCCAACGTGAACGGATCTGGTGACGGCAACATCGCGCATTACCACGCCGGCTCGTTCTGGTCGGGCACCTACTACGTCGCCGATGGCGGTTGCGCCGCCGACCCGTCGCTCGGCGGCGCGTTCGAGATGATCGACCCGCGCGGCGCGGCGCCCGCGATGTATGCGCCCACTCTGCGCTTCGCCGGGGAGGACGGGCAATCGGCCGGGAGCGGCGAGACGATCTTGCCAAAACCCGGCCTGCTGTTCCTGTTCCCGTCCTGGCTGCAGCATCAGGTCCGGCCTTACCGCGGCACGGAACTGCGCATTTCCATTGCCTTCAACCTCGGCGTCTGATGGACGCGCTACTCCCCCGTGCCGCCTCGCGCCGGCTGACCGAGATCCTGGGCATCGCCCGCCAGGCCGGGCGGGTGTCGGTCGAAGACCTGGCGCAGCGCTTCGCCGTGACTCCGCAAACCATCCGCCGCGACCTGAACGAATTGTGCGAGGCCCGCGCGCTGACCCGCGTGCATGGCGGAGCCATGATCGCCTCGGGGGTCGAGAACCTGGCCTACGAGGCACGCAAGGCCGTGGCGGCGCCGCACAAGCGGCTGATCGGCGCGGCGGCGGCGGCGTTGGTGCCCGGCCATTCCTCGCTGTTCATCAACATCGGCACCACGACGGAGGCGGTGGCCCGCGCGCTCGGCGGCCATGCCGGGCTGCTGGTCATCACCAACAACCTGCATGTCGCCAGCGAGCTGTATCGCAACCCGGCGGTCGAGGTGGTGCTGGCCGGCGGCGTGATCCGGCACAGCGACGGCGGGATCATTGGCCCGGGCACGGTGGAGCAGATCCGGCAGTTCCGGGTAGATACCGCGGTGGTCGGCACTTCGGCCATCGACGCCGACGGCACGCTGCTGGATTTCGATATCCGCGAGGTGCAGGTGTCCCAGGCAATCATCGCAAGCGCGCGCCGGGTGATGCTCGTGGCGGACAGCAGCAAGTTCCTGCGCTCCGCCCCCGTGCGGATCGCTCACCTGTCCGACGTGGACGTGCTGGTGACGGACCGGCTGCCGTCAGCCGAAATCGCTGCCCTGTGCGCGGCGAACGAGGTGGAGGTGGTGGAGGCCGGCGGCCCGGTCGAGGCCGACGAGCTTTCAAATGAAAGTTCGTTTTGACCTCTTGGCGTCGGCGTTTGCTTCGGGTTAGTGTTCGCAAGGAGAGGGCCGGCAAGCGCCCCCCTTGAGGAACGCGCTCACCCCATGCCCCAGGCGGCCACCCCCGGCATCTTTGACCTCGCGATCATCGGCGGCGGCATCAACGGCTGCGGCATCGCGCGGGACGCCGTCGGGCGGGGCTGGTCGGTGTATCTGTGCGAGGCCAACGACTTGGCTTCTGCGACTTCCTCCGCTTCCACCAAGCTGGTGCATGGCGGGCTGCGTTACCTGGAGTACTACGAGTTCCGCCTGGTGCGGGAGGCGTTGATGGAGCGGGAGGTGCTGTGGGGCATCGCGCCGCACATTGTCTGGCCGCTGCGCTTCGTGCTGCCGCACCATAAGGGGCTGCGCCCGGCCTGGCTGCTGCGGCTGGGATTGTTCCTGTACGACCACCTGGGCGGGCGCAAGCGCCTGCCGCCGACGCGCACCAAGCGGCTGCACGGCGACCCGGCCGGGCGGATGCTCAAGCCGGAGTACAAGGTCGCGTTCGAGTACTCGGATTGCTGGGTCGAGGATTCGCGCATGGTGCTCCTGAACGCCCGCGATGCGGCGGAGCGCGGCGCCGTGGTCGCGACCCGCACCCGCTGCACCGCGGCCGAGCGGGTAGACGGCCTGTGGCGCGTCACCACGCAGCAGGACGGGGCGGAGCCGCAGGTCATCCAGGCCCGCGCGTTGGTGAACGCCGCCGGGCCGTGGGTGGGGCAGGTGCTGCAATCCGTGCTGCGGGCGAACACGCCGTCGCAGGTCCGCATGGTGAAGGGCAGCCACATCGTGGTGCGGCGGCTCTACCCGGAAGACCATTGCTACATCTTCCAGAACGCCGATAATCGCATCTTTTTCGCGATCCCGTATGAGCAGGACTTCACGCTGATCGGCACCACGGACCTCGACTACAAAGGCGACCCGCGCGAGGCCCACGCCTCCGCCGAGGAGATCGAGTACCTGTGCCGCGGCACCAGCGAGTATTTCCTGCACCCGGTCACGCCGGACCAGGTGGTGTGGACCTACTCCGGCGTGCGCCCGCTGTATGACGACGGCGCGTCGAAGGCGCAGGCGGCCACCCGCGACTACGTGCTCACGCTCGACGCGCCGGACGGGCAGGCGGCGCAGCTCTCCATCTTCGGCGGCAAGATCACCACCTACCGGCGGCTGGCGGAGGCGGCATTGGCCAAGCTCGCGCCGCATCTGCCGGCCGCCACCGCCCGGCCCGCCGGCTGGACCGGCACGGCGCCGCTGCCCGGCGGCGACTTCCCGGTGGACGGGTTCGACGCGACGCTCGACGCGTTGCGCGCCCGCTACCCGTTCATCGCCGAGCGGACCCTGCGGCGCCTGCTGTGCGCCTACGGCACCTGCGTTCACGACCTGCTGGGCGGTGCTGCCTCGGCGGAGGCGCTCGGCCCGGTGCTCGGCGCCGACCTGACGGAGGCGGAGCTGCGCTACCTCGTCCGCCACGAATGGGCGCAGACCGCGGCGGACGTGGCATGGCGCCGCAGCAAGCTCGGTTTGCGCATGACGCCGCAGGAGATGGCGCGGGTGGATGCGGCGCTGGACGCGCTGCGGTCGCAGCGGGACGCGGCGGCGTGAGCCTGCAACTGGAGCATATCGGCTTCACCCAGGGGCCGGACACGCTGATCCATGACGTGTCGTTGACGCTGGCCCGGGGCGCGCTGCATGTGCTGCTGGGGCCGACGCTGGCCGGCAAGACCACGCTGATGCGGCTGATGGCCGGGCTGGACAAGCCGGCCTTCGGACGGCTGCTGCTGGACGGGCGGGACATCACGGGCACGCCGGTGCGGCGGCGGTCGGTGGCGATGGTGTACCAGCAGTTCGTCAACTACCCGACCCTGTCTGTGTATGAGAACATCGCCTCGCCGTTGCGCGTCGCCGGGGTGGCGCGGGCGGAGGTCGAGCGGCGGGTGCGGCACGCGGCGAAGCTGCTGCGGCTGGACGCCATGCTGGACCGGATGCCGGCGCAGCTTTCCGGCGGGCAGCAGCAGCGCACCGCCATCGCCCGCGCCTTGGTGAAGCGGGCGGAGCTGGTGCTGCTGGACGAGCCGCTGGGCAACCTCGACTACAAGCTGCGCGAGGAGTTGCGGGAGGAACTGCCGCGGCTGTTCGCCGAAACCGGCGCCATCCTGGTCTATGCCACGACGGAGCCGACCGAGGCCCTGTTGCTGGGCGGGGAGATGGTCGCCTTGTCGGAGGGGCGTCTGGTGCAGGCCGGGCCGACCGCAGCACTGTATCGCCACCCGCTGACGCTGGAAGCCGCCCGGGTGTTCTCCGACCCGCCGCTGAACGAGTTGGCGCTGGAGAAGCGCGGCAACGTCCTGCTGACCGCGCATGGAGAGCGCCCGGTGCCGGCGCTGCTGCTCGACCTGCCGGACGGGCGTTACCGCATGGGGTTCCGCGCCGACGCGGTGACAGTTGGCGCGAAGCCGCCGGGCAGCCTGAGCTTCGAGGGCACGGTGTCCGTCACCGAGATCAACGGCTCCGAAAGCTTTGTGCACGTCGATGTGGGCGGCGACGCCTGGGTATGCCTGATCCCCGGGGTGCATGACCTGCTGCCCGGCGCATCCACGGCGATGCACATCGACACGCGCCGGGCCTTCGTGTTCGATGCGAGGGGCGCGCTCGCGTCCCGTCCCGTGCTGGCGAAGGCGGTCTGATGGCCACCGTCACCCTCGACGGCATCGGCCACGCCTATGGCCGCGCGCAGGCCGAGGCCGATTACGCGTTGAAGCCGCTGCACCACGTGTGGGAGCAGGGCCGCGCCTACGCGCTGCTGGGGCCGTCTGGCTGCGGCAAGACGACGCTGCTGAACATCATCTCGGGCCTCGTGATCCCTTCGCACGGGCGGCTGCTGTTCGACGGGCGGGACGTGACGCGGGTGCCGACCGAGCGGCGCAACATCGCCCAGGTGTTCCAGTTCCCCGTCGTGTACGACACCATGACGGTCGCGGAGAACCTGGGCTTCCCGCTTCGCAACCGCGGGGTGGACCGGCGCCAGGCCGCCGCCCGCGTGGGCGAGGTCGCGGCGATGCTGGGCCTCACCCCCGACCTGCACCGCCGCGCCCGCGGGCTGACGGCGGACGCCAAGCAGAAGATCTCGCTCGGCCGCGGCCTGGTCCGCCCCGACGTGGCCGCCGTGCTGTTCGACGAGCCGCTGACCGTCATCGACCCGGCGCTCAAGTGGGAGCTGCGCTCCAAGCTCAAGGCGGTGCACCGCGCGCTCGACCTCTTGATGATCTACGTGACCCACGACCAGACGGAGGCGCTGACGTTTGCCGACCAGGTCATGGTGATGAACGAGGGCCGCGTGCTGCAGGTCGGCACGCCGGCCGAGCTGTTCGAGGCGCCGGCCCACACCTTCGTCGGCTACTTCATCGGCTCGCCCGGCATGAACCTGCTGCCGGCGCAGGTCGCGGGGTGGGAGGCGGCGGTGGACCGGCACCGGGTGCCGCTTGGCGCCGCTTACCCGGCGATGGGCGGTGGGCGTGTGCAGATCGGCATCCGCCCGGAACACGCGACCCTGAGCCGGACCGGCGGGCTGCCGGTGCAGGTGCAGCGGATCGAGGACCTCGGGCGTCGCCGCCTGGCCCGGGTCACGCTCGGCGCGCACCCGCTGGTGGTGACGGCGCCGCCGGACCTCGCGGTCAACGGCGCCGAGGCCTTCGTGCGCCTGGACCCCGCCAGCCTGCACGTCTTCGCCGATGACCGCCGCGTGCCCGGCACCGCCCAATGAACGACAAGCCCATCAGCAACCGCGCCTGGTTCCTCGTGATCCCCGTCATGGTGTTCGTGCTGTTCTCCTCGGTGATCCCGATGATGACGGTGGTGAACTACTCCGTGCAGGACTCGATGGGGCAGAACTCGTTCTTCTGGAACGGGTCGGAGTGGTTCCAGCACCTGTTCGACCCCACGACCGACATCGGCGGGCGCTTCTCCCGCGCGCTGGTGCGGAACCTGGTGTTCTCGGGCGTGGTGCTGCTGATCGAGGTGCCGCTCGGCATCCTGGTGGCGCTGTGCATCCCGAAGCGCGGCTGGGCGGTGGGCGCGGTGCTGGTCAGCATGACGCTGCCGATGCTGATCCCCTGGAACGTGGTCGGCACGATCTGGCAGATCTTCGCCCGGGCCGACATCGGGCTGCTGGGCGCGGCGCTGACCGGCGCCGGCATCCCGTTCAACGACACGCAGGACCCGCTGTCGGCCTGGTGCACCATTGTGGTGATGGATGTCTGGCACTGGACCTCCATGGTGGCGCTGCTGTGCTACGCCGGGCTGAAGGCGATCCCGGATGCGTTCTACCAGGCGGCGCGGATCGACGGGGCCGGGCGCTGGTCGGTGTTCCGCAACATCGAGCTGCCGAAGCTGCGCCGGGTGCTGGTCATCGCCGTGCTGCTGCGCTTCATGGAAAGCTTCATGATCTACACCGAGCCGTCCGTCGTCACCGGCGGCGGCCCCGGCGAGGCGACCAGCTTCCTGTCGCTCGACCTGGTGAAGATCGCGCTCGGCCAGGTCGATCTCGGCAACGCGGCGGCGATGTCTTTGGTCTATAACCTCATCACGCTCACGCTCTGCTGGGTGTTCTTCACCACGATGACGCAACTCGATGCGAGAGAGTCCGCATGACCCGGCGCATCGTCCTCGCGTTCTACCTGCTGGTGCTCGCCCTGCCGATCTACTGGCTGGTCAACATGAGCTTCAAGGACAACGTCGAGATCACCTCGACCCTGTCGTTCTGGCCGCACCGCCCGACGCTCGAGCACTACGTCCACATCTTCCAGGACCCGGCCTGGTACGGCGGGTTCCTGAACTCGCTCAGCTACGTGGCCCTCAACACCGTCATCTCCGTGGTGATCGCGCTGCCGGCGGCCTATGCGTTCAGCCGCTACCGCTTCCTCGGCGACAAGCACCTGTTCTTCTGGCTGCTGTCCAACCTGATGGCGCCGCCTGCGGTGTATGCGATGCCGTTCTTCAACCTGTACTCCGCGGTGGGCCTGTTCGACACCGTTTGGGCCGTGGCCCTCGCGCATTGCCTGTTCAACGTGCCGCTCGCGGTGTGGATTCTGGAGGGCTTCATGTCCGGCGTGCCGCGGGAGATCGACGAGACCGCGGCGCTCGACGGCTACTCCTTCCCACGCTTCTTCTTCCGCATCTTCGTGCCGCTCATTGCGGGCGGCATCGGCGTGGCGGCGTTCTTCTGCTTCATGTTCTCCTGGGTGGAGCAGTTGCTCGCCACCACGCTGACCACGGTGAACGCCAAGCCGTTCGTGGCGGTGATGACGCGGACCTACTCGGCGGCAGGCATGGATTGGGGGCTGCTGGCGGCGGCCGGGGTGCTGACGATGATTCCGGGCGCCGTGGTGATCTGGTTCGTGCGCAACAACATCGCCAAGGGCTTTGCCCTTGGCCGGGTCTGAGGCGCGGGCGATGCCGCTCGATTGGATGGCCTGGACGTGGGAGACCGCCGGGTTCTTCGGGGCCATCGCCCTGGCGCTGGTGGTGCTGACCCTGCTCGCGGCGTACCGTCCGGAGAAGCCGCGGCGCGGCATCCTGGGCTTCCCGACCACCCGCGGCGACCGGTTTTTCGTGTCGCTACTCGGCACAGCCTACATCTTCATCTTCTTCTTGTGCACCGGGGGCGAAGTCTTCTGGTACCCCGTCGCGATGGCGGTCCTGTTCGCGGTCGCGATGTTCCGGCTGGCTTAAAGACGTAACCGCCGCGAAGGCGGCATTAGGGGGGTCAAGCAAAATGAAAAGACGCGAAGTTCTCATCGGTGGCGCGGCGGTCGGCGCAGGCGTGCTGCTGAAAAGCGGCACCAGCCACGCGCAGCAGGTGGACGCCGCCAAGAAGTGGATCGACAGTGAGTTCCAGCCCTCCACGCTCGGCAAGGACGAGCAGATGGCGGAGATGGAATGGCTCATCAAGGCGGCGAAGCCGTTCGCCGGTATGCAGCTCAACACCGTCTCCGAAATCCTCAAGGTGCACGACTACGAATCCAAGGTGCTGACCCGCGCGTTCGCGGAGATCACCGGCATCAAGGTCAACCACGACCTGATGGACGAGGGCCTGCTGGTCGACAAAATCGGCGTCGAGATGCAGTCGGGCCGCCCGATCTACGACTTCTGGATGAACGATTCCGACTTCATCGGCACCCATCCCCGCTACAACGACATCGTCGGCGGCTCGCTGACCGACTTCATGGCGAACGACGGCAAGGATGTCACCAGCCCGACGCTCGACCTGCCGGATTTCATGGGCCTGTCGTTCGGCACCTTTACCGACGGCAAGCTGTACCAGTTGCCCGACCAGCAGTTCGCCAACCTGTACTGGTTCCGGCACGACTGGTTTCAGCGCCCGGAGCTGAAAGCGGCGTTCAAGAAGCAGTTCGGCTACGAGCTGGGCGTGCCCGTCAACTGGTCGGCCTACGAGGACATCGCCGACTTCTTCACCAACACGGTCAAGGAGATCGACGGCCAGCGCGTGTATGGCCATATGGATTACGGCAAGAAGGACCCGTCGCTCGGCTGGCGCTTCACCGACGCCTGGCTGTCCATGGCAGGCGCCGGCGACCGCGGCCTGCCGAACGGCAAGCCTGTCGACGAGTGGGGCATCCGCATCGAGGACAGCATCCCGCGCGGCTCCTCCATCAGCCGCGGCGGCGACGCCAACGGCCCGGCGGCGGTCTATGCGCTGACCAAGTACGTCGAGTGGCTGAAGAAGTACGCGCCGCCCGAGGCGGCCGGCATGGACTTCCTGGAGTCCGGCCCGGTGCCGGGCCAGGGCCACGTCGCGCAGCAGATCTTCTGGTACAGCGCCTTCACCGACAGCCTGACCAAGCCCGGCCTGCCCGTCATGAACGACGACGGCACGCCCAAGTGGCGCATGGCGCCCAGCCCGCACGGCCCCTACTGGAAGGAGGGCATGAAGCTCGGCTACCAGGACGTGGGCTGCTGGACCATGCTGAAATACGCGCCCTTGGAGCGGACCAAGGCCGGCTGGCTGTATGCGCAGTTCTGCACGTCGAAGACCGTCACGCTGAAAAAGGCGCTGGTGTCCCTGCATCTGATCCGCGAAAGCGACGTGTGGCACCAGGCGCTGACTGACATGTCGCCCAAGCTCGGCGGCCTCGTCGAGTTCTACCGCAGCCCGGCGCGCAAGCAGTGGACGCCCACCGGGGTGAACGTGCCGGACTACGGCAAGATGGCG
>JAABUQ010012941.1_pt1 | contig 10239 bp, 11 predicted proteins | sample 5560001 | NCBI WGS metagenome assembly JAABUQ01 (sample SAMN10711888, study PRJNA513371) | rock metagenome | isolation source: Antarctica rocks | place: Antarctica: Victoria Land, Finger Mt nord | collected 2015-12-18 | reverse complement strand
CCTGGTTCGAGGACAACCGCCGCCTGCGCGAGCTGATCAGCGAACTCGAAGCGCTCTCGCTACGGGCCGCCGCGCACACCGAAGGATGGGGGGAGAAATAGACCCGGAGAAGTGCGGAAAGGGAGTCACGGCGATCGTCGGGCTTCTTCTCCTCCCGCCAGCCGCGGACGAGGTTCCGTCCACAAGCCTCGGGTTCTTCAGCCTTGCTCCGCCGGTCGGCTCAGTCGCGGCTGTTTCGGTTATGGGCACCGATCGCAAGCGCATGGCAGAGCGCGCCGCGGTCGCAGCCGAACACGCGCTGCGCGTCCTTCGTGTGGCGCTCCGCGAACATCGGTCCATCCACGACCGTCAGCTTCGCTTCCGCACCTCGCCCTCGTTCGCGTTCAAGGATGGGATCTCAGGCTGGCAGGAACGCTCGGACAAGAGCTATGACCTGACGCTCGACGATGGGTTGATCGCCCTCGCGACAAGCCAACCGGTCGTCCGCCTGCCGGTCGAGCCCCGCAACCGGCTCGAACGCAAGGCCGCTGTCGCGTTGGCCTGGATGGAACGAGCATCGTTCGCGACGGAACCCATCACCGCACTCCTCTACCTGTTCTTTGCTTTCGAGGCTCTGCTCGGCGACAAGTCGGCGAAGCTAAAGGCGGCACCACTCGCGTTCCGCCGCGCAATGCTGGGTGAGGCGGTTGGTGCCGGGTTCGTCGACCCGGGCCGCGCGGCCTTCCTGTACGAGGAGGTGCGCTCAGCCGCGGTCCACGGTGAGGCCCTGCCTGAAGTCAGCTGGGACCTGGTCCAGAGGTTCGCTTGGGACGTCCGCCAAGCGCTCAACCAATACCTCGAGTTCGGCCAGGCTCACCGGCTCACGCGTCAGAGCAAACTGGTCCGGGCCCTCGATGAGCACCCCGACCGTCCGCAGCTCGCAGGCTGGCTCAGAACTAACGGGGGACCCGGCTGGAGCAGCTATCTCGACGAGATCGAACCCTCAGCCACCGCCCTTGCGCCGCCAGCCAACGACCCGCCCGATCCGACCCGTTCGACATGATCGAACGGCCGGACCGCAACTCCCAGCGCGGAGCGTTTTGGTCGCTACCATCCCCTCTCCATGCAGCTCGCCCAGACCAAAGGTGCCATGGAAGTGCCATCAGAGACGATGGTGACCATGACAATGCCAGCGGAAACCGGCGATTTGCAGGGCAAGGGCGATTAGCTCAGTCGGTTAGAGCGCTTCTCTGATAAGGAAGAGGTCCCAGGTTCGAGTCCTGGATCGCCCACCTGGTTTGTAGAATTTTATGGCAATACCGCCTGGATGGTGATCGTGTCGTCGGGCGGCTTGGTGGGTTGGGTTAGTTGCGGTGCTCGGGGCGCTTGACGTTCCAATTGGACATCTTGCGTTTGATGACGCGCGGGTTGGCGCGCAGCCGCCGCGTTTGCGGTGGCTCGGCGAGGATCTCGCCGACGCCTGCTCATGAGTGGCGGCGAGGCACCGGGGGGAAATCCCGGGTGGGAGGGGTGCTGCGGCGGGCGGCGCGGAGGCTGCGCGTGAACGACAATCGATCCGGGTCGAGTCGGCTCTGAGCGCGGCGTCGTGCATCAGGCGACGGATCGCGTAGTGGGTGGCGAGATAGCCGTAGGCCTCCTGGTAGACGCCTTCGGGGTCCTTGGAGCGCAGCACGACGCGTGCCCCGCGCTGGTGTGTCGGTCGTACCCGCCGTGTGTGCCATCGATGTGCGTATCGAGCGAGGATCGCGCCTCGTTCAGCGTGCCTGGCAACCGCGCCCCGAAGGCCTCGGTGCCGGGCGCAGCGCGGCGGGTCCCGGCGCTCTCGCGGTACGGCACTCTCTCGCTCCGTGGGTCGCGCACCCGCCGCCGACCAAGCGGGAGGCTCGTGTAGGCCAGCCGGTTCATTGGCCGGCGTGCAGATGCGATGCCACCGTACGGGTTCTCCCTGATCGCTACCGATCGGTGGCAGGCACCGGGTGCTACCGCTCGGTTGCATGGTAACCTTGCTACCGCGCGGTTGCAAAGGGGATCACATGACCATTCGCTCCATCCGGGATCTGGCGGCGGCCGTACGCGGCGGGCGTAAGACCCTGGGACTGAGCCAGGCTGGGCTCGCCGAGCGTGCCGGGGTCTCGAGAAAGTGGATCTACGAGTTCGAGGCTGACAAGCCCACGGCGGAGCTCGGCCTGGTCCTGCGCGTGCTCGAGCAGCTCGGCCTTGCGCTTGAGCTCGGACCTCGATCCGATCCCGCAGGGTCGGACGGAGGCGAGAAGGTCGACCTCGACGCTCTGCTTGATGAGCATCGGGCGCGATGACCGACACCCTGGTCGTGCTGCTCGAGGAGGCGGTCGCCGGAACCTTGACCCGGCTTCCCGGCGGGCGCCTTCGCTTTGACTATGACGACGAGTACCGGGCTCGCGCGAACGCGACCCCACTGTCGGTCTCGATGCCGACACAGGTGCGGTCTCACGCTAACCGCGCCGTCGCCCCCTGGCTATGCGGGCTGCTCCCGGACAACGAGGCGGTGCTGGCACGTTGGGCGCGCGAGTTCCACGCCTCGGCGTCATCGCCCTTTTCGCTGCTGGCGACGCCGATCGGCCATGACTGCGCCGGAGCAGTCCGCTTCGCCGCCCCTGACGCTGTCGCCGCGGTGATCGGCCGGCCGGGCGATGTCACTTGGCTGACGGACGACGAGGTGGCCCGCCGCCTGCGCGACCTCCGGGAGGACGCCACGGCGTGGCTCGGCCGCGAGTTCACCGGCCAGTTCAGCCTTGCCGGCGCTCAGGCCAAGACGGCCCTCCTGCATCAGGACGGCCGCTGGGGTGTGCCCTCGGGCGCCACGGCCACCACGCACATCCTCAGGCCTGCCGTCGCCGGCCTCGACGATCATGACCTCAACGAGCATCTCTGTCTCGACGCAGCACGCCGCGCCGGCCTGGTCGTCGCCCGGACCCGTGTCGCCCGCTTCGGCGGCGAGAGCGCGATCGTCGTCGACCGCTATGACCGGCGCCCGCTAGACGGCAAGCTCGTGCGGATCCATCAGGAGGACCTCTGTCAAGCCCTCGGTGTTCGACCATCGAGTAAGTACCAGAACGAGGGCGGACCGGGCCCGCGGGACGTCGCGCGGCTGCTGTGCACGGTGATGCCCCCGCGCGTCGCGGACGACGCAATCTGGCGGTTTCTCGACGCCCTCGCATGGAACTGGTTCATCGCCGGCACCGATGCCCATGCGAAGAACTACTCCCTCCTGCTCGCATCGGGCCAGGTTCGGTTGGCGCCGCTCTACGACGTCGCGTCGGCGCTGCCGTACGGCACCCACGAGAAGAAGCTGCGCTTCGCGATGAAGATCGGCGGCGACTACCGGGTCTTTCCCTACCGCGACGGTTGGCCTGCGGCCGCGAAGGATCTCGGCCTCGAGCCGGACCGCGCGGTCCAGCGTGTCATCGAACTCGCCGAGCAGACGGCGGACGCGTTCTCAGGCGCCGCGTCCGCACCCGAGGTCGCGCCGCTTGAACGGTCCCTGCCGGCGCGCCTCGTGGACCTGATCGCGGCACGCGTCGAGCGGTGCCTCGCCCTACTCCGGCGGCCACGCTCAACGGAGGCGACTGCCAACTCCCAGTGATGTCTCCCAGCACGGGGTGCGGAGCCCCATTGAGCGGTGGCGGTGGCGGCACCGGGCGGGGCAACGAGGGCGACAAAACCATATCGGTAGCCCCGCCGTTACGGTAACCTTGTCGCTACCAACACTAGGAGCTTTGTGATCGATGCGGTACTTACGAAGCAGCTGTCATTTCGGCGACGCCCGACACCGTGTGGGCTGTTCTCGTCGACGGCGCGACATGGCCGTCATGGGACTCCGGCGTCGACGCGGTCGAGGGGACGATCGCCTCCGGAGAGAAGATCACGATCCGCAGCGCGGCGGCCCCCGGTCGCGCCTTTCCGGTCACAGTCTCGACGTTCGACCCGCCTCGCGGGCTGCGGTTCCGCGGCGGCATGCCGCTCGGCCTGTTTCGCGGGGTGAGGACCTACACGCTGTCGCGGAGCGACGGCCGGAGCACCCAGTTCCAGATGCGCGAGGAAGACACCGGACCTCTCGTGCCGCTGATCTGGCGGTCCATGCCCGATCTCGGGCCGCCCTTCACGAAGTTCGCAGGGGGGCTCAAGCAGCGCGTCGAGGCCGGACCCTAGACCCGTGGCCCGGCCGAAACCGTCGGGTAGACCGTTCGAAGCTCTGGCCGACGAACACCGTCGCGAGATCCTCCGGCTACTCAGCGCCGGCGACCGACCGGCACAGGAGATCGCCGATGAACTCCCGATCAGCCGTCCCGCTGTGTCCCGCCACCTCCGGCTCCTGAAGGAAGCCGGCCTGGTGTCGGAGCATCCCGAGGGAACGCGTCGCATCTACCGCTTGGAGGAGCAAGGGGTGGCCGCGGTGCAGGGCTACCTACAGACCGTCTGGGGCGATGCGGCAACGCGGTTTCGGCTGTTCGCCGAGAACACGCAGCGAACGGACGCATCGTGACGGGGCCCCTTCGGATGTCGTTCGACGTGGCGTGCTCCTCCGAGCACGCCTCCCGGATGTGGACATCGAGGATCGGCTCCTGGTGGCCGCCCGATCACACCGTGAGGCGCTCGGATTCGCCGAGCTGACGCACGACGCACGGAACAACCGGATTCGCGCGATCGCACAGTAGCGACCGGCGCCTCCCCGACCGGACGGCAATCAGCCAACAAAAAGCACTCCGGAGGAACCCATGCAAAACGCCGATCGAAAAAGCTGCCCGCTCTGATCGTGATCGGGGTCGCCCGTTGTTAGGCTCGTCGCGGCCATCCGCCGCCGCGAGGGCCGTCCAGTCCACCCGTCCAGCCCCAACCGAGGAGACCCATTGCCCATGGCGCGTCATCGCACAGTTCTGGCAGCCACGGTTTCCCTCCTTGGGCTCGCGCTGGTGCTGGCGCCGAGCCCGGCCCTGGCATCCCATGCCCAGGAGTCGATCTTCGAGGACGAAGGCGTCATCGGCAGCTCGAACCTGCCGCTGCAGGCTGCGGGCCTGGGAGTGCTCAAGGGTCTGGGCGTCAACACGGTGCGGGTGCTCGTGCATTGGAGTTCCCTGGCCCCGAGCCCGGGATCGAGTCGCCGGCCCAGGTTCGATGAGACCGATCCGCGCCGGTACCGGGGCTGGGCGCGGTTTGACAACCTGGCCCGGATCGCCCCCACGCTGGGGCTGCGCCTCAGCTTCGACCCCGTCGGCGACATTCCGCGCTGGGCCCAGACGGCGCAGTGCCACTCGGGCAGCCCGGTCATCGACGCGGTCTGCAATCCCAATGCGTCGGACTACGAGCAGTTCGTGCAGGCCGTGGGCAAGCGCTACAGCGGCAGCTATCCCGACCCGGCGCAACAAGGGGCCCGCCTACCCAAGGTCGATGCCTGGGAGATCTGGAACGAGCCCAACCAGATCGGCTGGCTCGGACCCCAGTTCAAGGTCGTCGGCCACCACCTCGTCCAGACCACCGCGGCCACCTACCGCCGTCTCGCCCTGCACGCAATCAGCGCCCTTTACGCCAGCGGGCACCGACGCGATCGCATCCTGATCGCCGACACGGCTCCGCTGGGCAAGAGCTACAGCACGAGGCTGGACCGCCGGAACACCTCACCGACGGCGTTCGTCGAGAACCTCCTCTGCCTCGACGGCCATCTGCACCGCCTGCGCGGGAGGGCGGCTGGAGAGCAGGGGTGCCAGCACATCTCGCGCCTGCGCGTGACCGGCTACGCCCATCACCCCTACCAGCAGGGCGCCTTCTACGGCCCCGATCACCCCGTCGGGGCCCAGGACATCACGGTCGAGCACGCGAACCGTCTAGAGCGCCTGCTCGACGCGGGAGCCAGGGTCGGCGCCCTGCCGCGGGCGCTGCCCGTCTACTACACCGAATATGGGGTCGCGTCCAAGCCGCCGAACCCCATCGGCGCCTCGCTGGCCGATCAGGCGTTGTTCATCAATCAGTCTGACTACATCGCCTACAACGATCCCCGTATCGCTGGCGTCTCGCAGTACGCGCTCCACGACCCCCCAGGTCCGCACCACATCTTCAACCTAGGCCTGCGCTTCGGTGATTACTCACCCAAGCCGGCCTACGGCGCGTACCGGCTACCCATATACGTGCGGCGTCGTGGGGGCAACGTGGTCGTCTGGGGCCAGGCTCGGCCGGCCGACCACTCCCAGGTCCAGTCCGTCGTGATCGAGAGTGACACCGGCTCAGGCTTTCAGGTGGCGGCCACCGCGCTCACCCAGAATCCCGATGGGACGTCGAACGCGGAGAGCTACTTCACCTACGTGCTGCCTGGCGGGGCCTCCCGCTACCGGCTCACGTGGACCGCTCCGGATGGGACGCTGCTCACCAGCCGCGAGGCCACGCCCGGCCGGTAATGACCCTCGGCCTCGCCGGGCGCAGCGGGCGCGGGCAGTCACCGGCCGCGCCCGCCGCGGTCGGGGTCTTCGCGGTCAGGGACCGTTGCTCGTCCCCGAGCCGGGCGGGCCCCGCAGGTCGTGCGGCGGCCAACCCGACGCGCTCAGCGCGCCCGGCTGTCCCATTCGTCGAGATAGGGCGCCAAGTGGCGCGCGGCGATCTTAACTGGCGGCGACCACGTCGGCTCGTCGGTGATCTGCGACTCAAACCCCCCGCCGCCTACCAGCCGAGCGGTCAGGTAACGGGGCCGGCCACCGGTCAGCAGCATCCCGCGGATTGTTGGGTGAAACGGCTCCGGGGTGACTGGCGCCCCGGCCAGCGCGGCGATCGAGGCGGCCGCCGCATCGGCCTGCTGGGCGGCGATCCCGCCGTGCTTGACGGGGAAGTCGGTGGCGTCGCCCGCGGCGAAGATCCGGTCCTGCCCGCGGACCCGCCCCTCGGGACCGGTGGGGATGAAGCCGTGGGCCACGCTGGGCAGGCCGCGGATCGCTGGGCCCAGCAGCGCAGGCAGCGCCACGATGCGATCGACCTCCAGGCGGCGGCTTCCCGGGTGGATGAGCAGATGCTGGGATTCGGGTACCTGGACATGGGCTGAGCCGATCATCTGGATCCCGGCCACCTCGAGCAGCTTGGAGACCGCGTGGCTGGCGCCCAGGCCGAAGACGGCAAGGGGACGCTCCTCGGGGGTGATGAGGGTGATCTCCAGCTCGGCGCTGGTTTCATACGCCCGCTGGGCGGTCATCAGAGCAAGCTCGTACAGCGGCAGCGGCCATGTCGCCGGCCCCGGAGCCACGAACGCCAGCCGCTTGACATAGCCGCCCTCGACATCCTGGATCAGGCCGTGGAGCTGCTCATCGATACGGCGGTCATCGACGGTCACGACATGAGCGAGGCTCACGTATGGGCGGGCTCCGAGCGCCAGCAGCAGCGCGTCATAGCCCAACGCCTCGCCGTGTCGGTGTGGGCCACGCGCTCCTCCGCGTCCACCCAGCCAAAGCTCTCACGGCGCACCTCGGCCCCCAGATCGGCCGCGATCTCCGCCAGCGGGTAGCGCTGAGCCGTCGGGTAGGCAAACGGCTCCTGCACCGTCATCGGCCGATAGACGAAGTCCTCCCGCGGAGCCAGCAGCGTGACCCTCACCAGATCGCCCGCCAACTCCCGCAGCGCCAGCGTCGCCTCCAGCGCGCCCACACTGCCGCCCGCGATCACCACCTCAAACGGTGCGCCGCCATCCTCTGCCGTGCTCATGCCCGCAGGCTACCCCGTACACCCCTGATCGCCATCCCGATGCCACGCCTCGCCACCGGCGGCGTCTACGGCTTCACCGTCGATACCTCCTACAGCCACCAGGCTGATCGCCGAGCGCCTGGCCGCTGAGCACGCGGTCGCGGTGACCCACCTGCGGCCGTGACGGCCCGCCGCTCGGCCCCGTGTGGGCGCCGCGCGGGGGTCCGACCGGCCGGGCACCCGACCCTATACTTGGCCCGTCCGCGAGGAAGGTGCGCCCAAGGTGCAGGAGATGGTGATCTACGGGGTGAGCTTCGACATGGTCGGCAAGCAGCCGATCGTGCTGCTCAAGTCGGTCAGCTCCAACAAGTTCCTCCCCATCTGGATCGGGCATCCCGAGGCCGCGGCGATCCTCATGAAGCTGCAGGGCGCCTCCACGCCGCGCCCCATGACTCACGATCTGCTCAACGACGTCCTCGGTGAGCTGGAGGCGGCGTGCACCCGCGTGTCGGTCACCGAGCTGCGCGAGAACACCTTCTACGCCTCGATCACCCTCTCCATCAACGGGCGCGAGCTCGAGATCGACTCCCGCCCCAGCGACGCCCTCGCCCTCGCCGTCCGCGCGGGTGCCCAGATCTTCGCGGCCGAGGAGGTGATCGCCGAGTCGGCGATCGAGTTCGAGCATGAGGTGGAGGACACCGAGGAGGTCGTGGAGAAGTTCAAGGAGTTCCTCGACCAAGTCTCCCCCGAGGACTTCGCCGGCGAGAGCTGAACGCCCGCCCCACCGCCTACGCGTGGGTCACCGCGTGGGCGCGCCCGACGATCCGTCCGATCAGCTCGTCGAAGCCGATCCCGGCCGCCTCGGCGGCCTGGGGCAGCAGGCTCGTCTCGGTGAGTCCGGGAATCGGGTTGGCCTCGAGAACCAGCAGCGGCGCATCGTCGGCCGGCGCGCCGGTGCCAGTCGCCTGCTCGAGCATGAGGTCGACCCGGGCGAAGCCACGGCACCCGAACAGCGCGAACACCTCCAGGGCGATGGCCTGCGCCCGCTCGGTGACCGCGGCGCCCACCTCGGCCGGGCAGACGAAGGCCGTGCGGCCGATCTCGTAGCGCGACTCGAAGTCATAGAAGGCGTCGCCGTGCGGCTGGGCCTCGACCACCGGCAGGGCGACCGGCCCGTCCGGGCCCTCGAGCACCGACACGGCGAGGTCCCGACCGGGGATGTAGCGCTCGAGCAGGACCTTGGCGTCATAGGAGAAGGCGGCCATCAGGGCTCCCGGCACGTCGCCCGCCGACCGCGCGAACTTGATGCCCAGGGCCGATCCCTGCGACGCCGGCTTGACGACGATGGGGAAGGCCAGGCGCCCTGCGATCTCCCCCAGCGCCGATCCGGCCCCCAGCTCGCGGAAGGCTGTCTCGTTGAACGCGTAGAACTCCGGCGTCGGAACCCCGGCCTCGCCCATGGCGTGCTTGGCCAGCACCTTGTCGGCGCAGCGCACGCAGGCCGCCACCCCAGAGCCCGTGTAGGCCATCCCGAGAATGTCCAGCAGCTCCTGCACCGTTCCGTCCTCGCCATCGCGGCCGTGGAGGGCGACGAAGCAGACATCCGGGCCGATGTCGCGCAGGCGACCGACGAGCCCGGCGCCGACGTCGATCCCGGCGACGTCGTGGCCGAGACGCTCGAGGGCGTCCTGCACCCGCGCCCCCGATCGCAGCGAGACCTGACGCTCGAGCGAGCGTCCACCCTTGAGCACGGCGATGCGGCTCACGGCACGGACACGCTCATCGCTCGGTGCGCCGAGCGTCGGAGCCGTCCGACGGTCGCCGCCGGACCGGAAGCGAGAGCACGGCGGCCATCGCCTCGCTTGGACCCGTCGTGTCGGCGGCCGGGGTGACGGCCCCGCCGCGCGGCTTGGAGACCAGCGTCCCGTAGAGGGCGACGTGCTCGCGCACGACCTTGCCGATCCGGCGAACCCCCTCGCGGATCTCCTCCTCGGAGAGCCCGGCGAAGTTCAGGCGCATGGACGAGCCGCCGCGCACCCCGTCGAGATAGGCGGCTCGTCCCGGGACGAAGGCGACGTTCTCGTCGCGCAAGGCCCGGGCCAGCAGGTCGGTGGTGTCGACGTAGTCGGGCAGGGTGGCCCAGACGAACATCCCGCCCTGCGGATGTGTCCACTGCGCATCGGAGGGGAAGTGCTCGACCAGGGCATCGAGCATGACCTTGAGCCGGCGGCGGTAGATCTCGCGCAGCGACTCCAGGTAGCCCAGCCAGCGCTGGGCATCGGCGAAGTAGGCGGCCACGAAGTGCTGGGTCATCGAGGAGGAGCACAGATCCGAAGCCTGCTTGCCGAGGTTCAGCTTCTCGAGCACGGGCGCGGGGGCGACCGTCCAGCCCAGGCGTACCCCGGGGGAGAGGATCTTGGAGAACGTGCCGAGGTAGATGACGAACTCCCCACCGTCCAGCGAATGCAGGGTCGGAGCCGGCTCGCCGTCATAGCGCAGCAGTCCGTAGGGGTTGTCCTCGAGGATCAGCAGCTCGCGCTCGCGCGC
>JAABUQ010012940.1_pt1 | contig 10240 bp, 7 predicted proteins | sample 5560001 | NCBI WGS metagenome assembly JAABUQ01 (sample SAMN10711888, study PRJNA513371) | rock metagenome | isolation source: Antarctica rocks | place: Antarctica: Victoria Land, Finger Mt nord | collected 2015-12-18 | reverse complement strand
ACGCACGAGGGGCTTACAGAGCCAACTAAACCCTTTTCAGTAAAAATAGGGAGTGATGACTCCCCGAATCTCAGAGGAACAAGACAACTGGAAGATGAGAAGGGGCAAGGCGTCTTTGGTCAGGTGCGGGGGCGACTCCAAAGAGTCGCCGCTACACGCCTGGTACCTAAACGTGCTGACAATGCTCCTTTTGATGCTTCTCGACGTAGTGAAGAGATGGCTATAGAACCAGTCAAGGCTGATGATGTTCTCATTGATCTTGCCCGATGGATTCGACGGTTTATTATTCCACTTTCATTCCTGGCATGGGCGGGTATCGCGATCCTCGTTTTATGGGGTATAAGCCACGTCACGCGAGCACTTTTGTTGCTCGTCGTTGCGTCTTTGCTTGCCTACGCTCTTGCGCCTCTCGTAACACTGTTTGGTCGCGTGATGCCACGTTTTCTCGCGATCCTCCTTGTGTACCTGATTGTGTTGGGTGGTATTGGTGCTCTCGTATACCTTGTTATACGTACAGCGGTCGAGCAAATCACCTCGCTCTCAGCCAAACTGAGTTTTTTGTTGGCACCGACAAGCGGCGGTCATCCAACAGCAATAGAACAAACCCTCAGCTCGTTTGGCATCTCATCAAGCCAGATCACTTCTTTCCGAGAACAGATCATTAGGCAGACGGAGGGACTTGCAGGGGATATCGTGCCACTGCTTACAGGGGTGGTAAACACAACATTAGACATTCTTTTGGTAGCTGTACTCAGCATCTATCTGCTCATTGATGGCTCGCGTGCCACACAATGGTTTCGTCAGAGCATGCCAAGACGCCAGCGAGGACGTGTTCGCTTTCTATTGGAGACACTACAAAGAATTGTAGGGGGATATATTCGTGGTCAACTCCTGCTTTGTACTCTTATAGGAGTCCTGGTCGGTGCGGGTATGCAAGTTTTGGGCGTACCATATGCCCTTTTGCTCGGTGTGCTGGCATTTGTTTTTGAGTTCATCCCAATACTGGGGACGTTAGCTTCTGGTGCTATCTGTGTGCTGCTTGCCGCGACAAAGGGTGGTCTGGTGCTCGCGGCTATTGTGCTGGTCTACTTCATAGTAGTCCACGTCATAGAAGGTGATGTAGTGGGACCACGCATCGTCGGAAAAGCGATTGGATTGCATCCAGTGGTTGCGCTGCTATCCTTGATTGTCGGTGGTGATCTCTTCGGTATCTGGGGTGCGCTGTTTGCCTCGCCGATTGCAGGCGTCTTGCAAGCCTTCGTTGTTGCGTTATGGTCCGAGTGGCGTGAGATGCATCCTGACGATTTTCAGCAAGCGAAAGACAATATCGCGAATAAGATCGACGAGAACTTGGCAGGTAAAACGCTTGATCCAGAGCCGCAGGCAAAGCTTCTGTTAGAAGGGGAATGAAGAACGGGAAGCGATAAATCGTGACATACGTAGGGACTTACCTGATTAGTGAGTCCAAAGTTTGCTTATATATCTTTGCTCTCATAGCAATGCTACGTTCAGTAGTAGGTATGCGCATAGGTGGCGTCTTTATGGGCAATCTGGATAATCTTCCTTTGATTGCCATTCTCGCATAGAAAAAACGCCACCTTTGTGTGTTAATCTGCGATGCAAACCACAATAGCTCTTCCACGTTCATATTATACTTTGGAGTAAGTACCCGCACAGAACTACCGCCGTTTCCTCTTGCGACAAATGACCAGGGTTGAACGTTTGCTAAACCAAATGCAGTGACAGTTAAGCCACCCTCTAAGAAGATTTCTTGTGCTTCAGGATCGACCAAACGTATGATACTATTGTTCAAGTCTCCGCTTGAGATATACGGATATTCTCCTTCAACATAGTTCTTTTCGCCAGTTGATTTTCCATTAAGTACGTTGAAAAAGTCGCTGAGAATACCTTCGGCATTCAGAGGAAGCGAAGGTAGAGAAACCCAGGAAGTACCAAAGTCCTCTAAAACACGTTCAGCTAAATCAGGAAGAGTACTAATTGCTTGAAAAATACTTCTTATTGCTACATCTTGTAAACCGTTCAGTTCCTTCTCAGTGATGAGAGCAGGCTGTGGAAGCCATTCTTGCGGACTCCACTCTTCTCCTCGCTCTAATTGTATGCCCTCAACGGTTGTTGCGAGTGAAGAGGGCGCATCGGAGCCAGTTACACACATATGGAACGCTTCTACGATTTCGGGAATCTGGTTCATACCTCTTGCTACACGTCTCCCTTTGAGTTTCTCGTATCCGTCATTCCACACACGTCCAAGAAACACGCGTTGCATCTTCAGAAGAGGAATATGTGCTTTTACAATGATAATGGAAGTAGGTGCGGCAGTCGGATAAAAAATATCTTCTGGTAGACTGATAACAGCAAGGAGTGTATGTTTTTTTAAGAATTGTTGTCGCCACAGACGATGCTCATCGTCGGCGAAAATACCTGCCTTTACCACGGCTGCAAGAATACCTTCTGGCTCAAGAGCCTCCATCGCTCGATCAATAAACCGTCTTTCTGGCTCGTCTTCTTGTGAAAATGGGGGATTAAGATATACTCTTGTAAAACGTCCCTTTACACCATTGAATACTTCATCATTAAAACAGTCTGCGTTGAGAATATGGCTTTTGCCATCTCCTCTAAAAAACATATTTAACATAGCCAATGCCCATACAGTAGGATTTGTATCAAAGCCAGCAAATGAGTCTTTGACCTTTTCTAATGCAGCATCACTAGTAGCTTTACCACGCATTATGTCAAACGACGATACGAGAAATCCCCCTGTTCCACAAGCAATATCAATAACTCTATCGCGTATCTCTACCCCTGTAAGCTCCACACACATTCGTGTTATGTGTCGTGGCGTAAAAACAATGCCTAATGTATTGTTGTCGTATCCATATCTAAGAAAAGCTTCGTAAAACATGCCAAGAAAATCTGCGTCTGTATGAATAACGGAGCGAATATTCAGGCTTCTAAGGATATTTACCACACGCCCAATAGCGGGAGCAAGCCTGTTAAAATCTGACCCAGAAAGATGCAAAGCATTGAGTAACGCTTCTTTAACGCTCACATCTACTTTTTGCATCTTGGTAATCGCTGTTTCGATAAGCGTATTCACAGAGGAAAGTGCGTTACGAGGGTCAGTAGATACCTCATCTTCGTACATCGCTAACACAACCGAGCCGATCACTTTGGGACGTAAGGGAGCTTCGACTTTCGCGGTACGTAAGATACGGCTGATCTCAATAGCTGCATCAATAAAATCCGATGCGCTTGGAATAGAGACGGATGTTGAGCCATCGTTGGCTTCTAGGGCTAATTCTATCTCTTTCTTGGAAGGAAACGTGGTCAGTTCGTACCCATGAGATGTAAGCGGTATCCATGTTGTTCCTAACAGATACCGTACAGTAAGTTGAAAGCCTTTATCTTCTTCGCCAGCAGCACCAACAGCGATCAAAATATGGTATTTTCCTGTGCGATTAATTTTGTCCGCATATTCAACTGCTTCTGAAATAGCAGTATCCAGTTTGCTAGCATCATTTTTCGCTTCTACCACCACAAGAGGGTTTCCAGACCAGGAAAACAAGAAGTCGGGACGCTCTCCACAAAGGCCAATATCAGGAAAATACGCCTCGATTTCTTGTTCCTCTAACGCATCTCCACCTCGTGCGATGTGCTTTGCATTCCATCCGCGTCGTATCGCCTCCTCTCTCACGTAATATCTACATCGACTTTCGGCTCGCGTAGATTTCCTCACCATAAAACATCTCCTCGTAAAAGAATGCAATACACAGTATATTCAGGCAAGTATACCAGCTTCATCTCTAAGATACTATAAAGATGGCGAGAGTACTAGGCAAAATTGAGAAAAGCATCCATTCTCTTGTCAAATTTCGTAGGGTAGTGTATGGTACACTATAAGAATGTTATCACAATGCCGTGACTACAGTAGTAACTCAATCATTGTATATTGTGTTCTCTATTGTAGTACCATATAGATGCTAAGCCATATGCCCCATGTCTTGAGAAAGTTGAGAAAAGAGATTTCATGCTAAGCCCTTCACCCACTCAACAACCACCTGTCCAAACCGCACCCGAACAGAAGAAGACGGTTCGCTCCACCCCCGCACGGCAAAGACCAGGACAATCGTCAACTGCTCGCTTTTTCAAACCTATCTTCCGTCCTATTTTGAAAGTTCTTTACTATGTCTTGCGCTGGATAGTCACACATTTTCCACTTGCTATCCTTGTTGTATTTCTCCTGCTGGCAAGTATCTTCGCCACGACCTACTTCACTACAGGGCAATTCCCCTACGGTTTAGGTGGCGATCAGTTCAACTTCCATGTTAGAGGAACCGATGGAGGTGGTACGGCTGTCAAGAATTGGATGTATGCCTTACGCGACGGCAACGATGTCGCGCTGAACCTGCTCGACAAAAATATGTCGCAACCCCCTGACCCAACGCAGTTGACGACACAATATAGTCAAGCAAAGGCACATCTCACCTGGAAAGATATCACGGTGTTGAGCGCGTCTGGTCAGGCCGACAATACAGTAGATAGCTTTGTACAAGTCAACCTTTCCGCCACTGGTCCGGGTGGTGATACGAGTGGAATGGTCATATGGCATTTCACGACAATTGCTCAGGGAGGACAAGAGTTTATTCTGAAGGTCAGCACGGTAGATTTTCGTGCGCCTCTGAACTAGCACAGTAGAGAGTTGTCACCACAGCAAAAGGATACAACACAGTGGCAAAAGAGTTCGCCAACAACAAGAAGTCCAGCGACCTGGACAAATCTATTGACCTGGGCATGGATCAGTTTGGACGATTTATGCGGTTGCGCTGGTTCTGGATTCTTCTTATAAGCGTCCTTCTCTGGTTCTTTATCTCAGGGCGTCCAATTGGCTCGTTAAATCCTCCTGTTATCCTGGCCTACGCGTTTCAAATTATGTTCGCTGTCCTGTTCGGCATTATGCAATTTGTGGCTATCTTCTGGTTCCTGGGCCGACCAAGACTCTACTGGGTTATGCCGGGGGAGACAGGCGTCACCTTCGACGACTACAAAGGCAATCCAGAAGTGCTTGAGGCCGCACGACGTATTGTGACGCTGGTACAGGGTGTCAAGGAGTTCCGCGAGATCGGTGGACATCCAGTACGTGGTCTTCTGCTTTCAGGCGACCCAGGTACTGGCAAAAGCTATCTTGCTCAGTGTATGAGTACAGAGGCAGGTGTTCCCTTTGCCTACGCGAGTGCCGCGAGTTTCAAGGCGATGTTCATGGGCATGGATGTGTTGATGATTAAACGCTTGTACGGGAAAGCGCGTCGTCTGGCACGCGAGTACGGCGGCTGTATCGTGTTCCTCGACGAAATTGATGCTATTGGTGGCTCGCGTAATGGACAAGGTAATGGCATGGGTGCTGGCATGATGGGGATGATGGGCGGCGGAGGCACAGGTGGACTCAACGAACTGCTGATGCAGATGGACCCACCGAACATCGAAACCGGCTGGTTCAAAAAGGTGCTACGTACACTTGGACTTTATCATAGTCGTGTGCAGAACGATCCCGTTTTGACGGTTGGCGCGACGAACATTCCTGAGTCGCTTGATGCGGCACTGTTGCGTCCGGGCCGTTTCGACCGTAAGATCAATGTCGCCGCACCAACCGACAAGTATCGTCCAGAGGTTATCGAGTATTATCTTAGTAAGGTACAAGCCGAGCCGAAAATTTCTGTTGCGGCACTCTCACAACGCTTGGTCAGCTACACGCCAGTCGCTATCAAGCACGTCGTCAATGAAGCGGTGATCATTGCGCACTTTGAGGGACGCGACAAAATCACTTACAAGGACTTAATTGAGGCACAAGACGTACATGAATATGGCCTACGTCAGTTAAGCGAACTTACGGATATCGAGCGTCGTCGCCTTGCCTATCACGAAGCAGGTCATACGGTTGCCTGTTACTACCTGATGGATCGCTTCTTTCCAGCCTTTGTGACACTCCACATGCATGGTGATCTTGAGGGTGCGGCAGCATTCGCGGCCTGGCGTCAAAAAGAGACGATTGTCACGATGAGTAAGGATGATGTGCTGGCACGTATTCAAGTCTCGTTGGCGTCTCGTGCGGCGGAAGAACTCTTCCTCAACGTCAACCTGAACGGTGTCACGGCTGACTTTGCCAGCGCGACACAACTCGCGGCAAATTATATCGGTGCCTACGGTATGGATGGCACGATTAGCTCATACCTCGCCTTTGGCAGTGGACTTAGTGGTGTAAATCCGCTCAGCCTGCCAGGTCTAGCCGAGCGTACCGAGGCACTGCTCCAATCGCAGTTCAAAGCTGTAAAGAAACTCTTCCAGGAGCACAATGAAGCAGTGATGGCGGTCGCGGAAGCACTCATTGAGCGTGAGGAATTGATCGCGGACGAGATCAAGCAACTGATCGACGAAGCAGACGCACGGCGCGTGGTCAAAACTGTGTTCAGCGACTTCGAGCCACTTTTGGGAACAGGGAGCAATGGCAATGGTCATAATGGTAATGGCAATGGCTACGTACTCTCAAATGGACATAGCAATGGTTCGCTACCAGCACCACGCATTAAAGCGGTTCCACTCAACTTTGAAGGTGTGAATACACACCTTCCTTCCGACGAGCATCCAGGTAATCCCTATTCGATTGGAGACGATCCTTATAGGGCATAGATAGGAGCAAGGGCACCCGCAAGGGGACGCCCATACGCATTAGGATAAGAACTGTTGGGATTACTATGAACCAAAATCAGGTTGTCGAGAGCATGACAGAGGCAAGCCCTGTCACTACTATACACGGACTTGCGTGGCTTCGCCACGCGGTTTTGGTCAGTAGAGTAGTGACAGGGCTTGCCCCTGTCATGTTCCCACACCGCCTCTCGTGTAATTACAAGCACAGCAATTCTTATCCTAATGCGTATGGGCACCCGTTCATGGATGTAAGTTCGCGCCTATGGGGGCGTCCCCTTGCGGGCGCCCTTGCTTCTAATTTGGAAGCGGAAGGAACACCCACAGCGTGTGATACATCAGACCCGTACAGGTGTTTCCGTATGAATTATAAAACAATACTAAAGAGATAGATTTCATGTCAGCAAGCATAATCACAACCAATATTTCAGATGAAAAGACGCAGCGCAAACGTACCTACGATGTAGTACAAAATGTCCTGGTGCTGTTTGTGGCACTGCTCTTTTTTGGAATTGGTGCATGGATGCGCTTGCGTGACCTGGGGTTGCCTTTTGATCGGGATGGCTATGATGAAGGCGTCTACTGGCAATCACTTCGTGCGATGGCTAATGGCTACCATCTGTATCAACCCATATTTTATTCACAGCCGCCTTTCTTTCTGCTCTCTATCTTTCCTACCTATATGCTTTTTGGACAAACACTTTGGGCTGCTCGCTTAGGAATCGCGCTTGTCTCACTACTTGGTCTTGTAGGAGCGTTTCTGTTGGGGCATGCATTGAGTGGGCGTATTGGAGGACTCGTAGCACTGTTGTTACTGGTGATAGACCCATTATACTTACAACAATCACAAACACTACAAGCCGAGGCTCCGTTTGTCGCCTTCGCGCTACTCGCGGTAGGCGCGGCCTATCTTTGGTGGAAGCATCCCAATGGCGTATTGGGCATGGGCTATGCTGCACTCGCTGGTACAGCACTCTCCTTGAACATCTTCTGTAAATTGTTTGGCTTAGCAACACTTGTCCCCATCGGCCTGCTTTTTCTCGCACACATTTGGCGTATCACTCGACAAGAACCAGAGATGCGTGTGCGGGCTTCGCATTCATTACTGGTAGGAGTCGCATTTTTTCTGCTTGTAAGTGTCGCGCTCATCGTACCATTTGTGTCTTCGTTACAGCAGATGATACGAGGTGTTATCACCTTTCATACGGCTGCTGGCATCGTCTATAAAGATACTCAGTCGGGCAATTTCGCGCAGATAGAGCATGCACTTACCTCTCTACTAGCACTTGCAGCCCTGTGTGGAACTATTGGGGCAGTGCTACGGCGGGATTGGCGTGTTCTCCCGTTGCTTGCGTGGTTTGTGGCAACGGTACTGCTCCTGTGGCAGCAGGTACCGCTTTTCACACATCACCTCGTCGCACTGGTAGCACCACTTATCGCGCTTGCTGTGATGGGGATTAGTCCTCTCAGCTTTGGACAGCAAAAAGGCGCACAACTGCATTTAGGCGGGGCATCTGTCACCATGATACTCATTACGCTACTGACATTTGTCCAGGGAACAACGATACAGCAATATTATAGAAGTGAACTACAAAAAAGTACTGATATTGCTGTTACCAGGTGGGACATAAATGTAGAACGAGACCTGCAAAGCGTGACGAAGCCGAATCAACTCGTGATTACCGATGACCAATTTCTTGCGGCGCGAGCTAATCGTAGTACAGACCCAACGTTGGTTGATACGTCCAATGTGCGCATCAACACAGGTTATCTTACGGCGCAGCAACTTATTACTGAAGCGGCACAACCTGACGTACATGCGGTACTTTTCTATACAGGACGTTTGTTGCGCATGAAGCATGTCGGTCTTTTTTATACATGGCTTATGAAGCATTATCACCTAGTACAGAAATACTATCCTGGTAAAGAGTTGTGGGTTAAGATATGATAGGATAAAATAAGTAAGTATAGTTTTTATGAGGAAGGGATACAATGGAAAAGAAAAAACGAACATTCAGCACAATGGAGATTGTCTTGATCGGTACACTTGTCGGATCTCTGATCCTTTCATTCATCCAGGCACGTCAGGATGAGAAAAAATAAAGGATGTGCTAGTGCAATGGTGTGTTTGTGCAATGCACGAACACACCATTGCACTAGCACATTTTTGTTTGTGAGAAGAAATCAGGCCGCGACCAGTGGACGTGATGCCTCTACGACCTCTTTATAGCCACGTACAAGGCACTCCATTGCTTCGTACCATGAGCGCTGCTGTGCCTCAATCAAGGCCGCGCTACTCATCTGGTGACGCTTTTGTGTATCCTGGATAAGACTGTCAAGGCTGTTACGGTAGCGGACAATCTGCTCGTCTTCCTGTATATGATGGTCTTCAACGAGTAGGCCGGTGCGCTCGTTTTCGACAAGATCACATACCCCTTCCGCCACAAGTCCTACCACTGGCAGGCCCGATGCCATTGCTTCCAATACAACCTGACCAAAGGTTTCAGTGCGAGAAGGGAAGGCGAACACATCAGCAGAGGCATATGTGGTCGCGAGTTCTTCGCCAGAGAGATAGCCAGTGAAGGTAACAGGCAAGCCTTCTAACTCTTGCTGCATCTCTTGAGATGCAGGGCCTTCGCCAACGATAACGAGGTGGCATTTGTTATGATCCATATTATGGTATGCCTGAACTAACAAGCGCAAGTTTTTTTCCCAGGACACACGCCCAACATAGAGAAACACTGTTTTACTATCTGCATCATTCCCAAGCCAGGAGGCTCGTAGCGTAGAACTTCTACGTTCTGGCTTGAAGATGTCTATGTCAACGCCACGAGGCCAGATACGGAGATGCTCAAAGCCCTCTAGCCGTAGCATAGCGGCAGTCGATGGCGAGGGACAAAAGGTCATGGAACATTGATTGTGTACAAAGCGGTTATAGGACCACATAGGACGTGTAAGTAACGAGAAGCCAAAGTGTTCGCAATAAGCCGCTAGGTTGGTATGATATGATGAAACGAGAGGGACATTGAAAAAACGTGCAGCCGCCAAGCCAGTTGCGCCGAGAATAACGGGATCAACAAGGTGAATAATATCTGGACGAAATTCGCCGAGTCGTCGCATAAACAATGGTCGAAAGAAGTTGAACTTTAATTCGGGATAGAACGGAAAAGGAAGTCCAGCTGTGCCGACAATTTCCGCTCCAGCATACTCTTCCATTCCACTATCGGGTCCGAGCAACATCACCTCGTGTCCTGTTAGTTGAAGGTGTTCAAGCAGTTTTGCCAGTGTGCGGGTCACGCCATCCAGCTTGGGTAAGAAGTTTTCAGTAATAATAGCGATACGCATACGAGTGGTGCCTTTATTTCTCTCATCCATAAGGGATATTGTGTACGTTATGCTCCATTATGAGGGTAGCATGCGGTGATTAGTGGATGATTAAGCAACACTTAGATTTATGTAAAGAGGAGGCTAAGTGAAGGTTAAATATTTTTTATACAGAAGCAGTTTGGCACAGCGGATGTCCGCG
>JAABUQ010012939.1_pt1 | contig 10240 bp, 8 predicted proteins | sample 5560001 | NCBI WGS metagenome assembly JAABUQ01 (sample SAMN10711888, study PRJNA513371) | rock metagenome | isolation source: Antarctica rocks | place: Antarctica: Victoria Land, Finger Mt nord | collected 2015-12-18 | reverse complement strand
GACGGCGCCATGTTCAAGCGCGCCGCCGCCACCCCGGCCCTGTTCGAGACAGAGGGCCGCGCCGTCGTGTTCACCAGCCTCGAAGACCTGGCTGCCCGCATGGACGACCCGGACCTGGACGTGACCCCCGCCGACATCCTGGTGCTGCAGAACGCCGGCCCGCACGCCGCCGGAATGCCGGAGGCCGGCTACCTGCCGATCCCGCGCAAGCTCGCCCGGGCCGGCGTCAAGGACATGGTACGCATCTCCGACGCCCGCATGAGCGGCACCGCCTTCGGCACCATCGTGCTGCACGTCGCGCCCGAGACGGCCATCGGCGGCCCCCTGGCGGCCGTGCGGGACGACGACCGCATCCGCCTGTCCGTGTCCAACAAGCGCATAGACCTGCTGGTGGACCCGGCCGAGGTCGCACGCCGCCTGGCCGCGTTCCAGCCGCCGCCGGTGCCCGCCCGCGGCTACAAGGCGCTGTATCGCCGCACCGTGACGCAGGCGCCGCTGGGCTGCGACTTCGACTTCCTGGCCGGGACGCCGGACGGTGGCGGGGACGCCCTGCCGTAGCCGGGCCGCCCCGGCCGGCGCCCTGGCACGCATGGCGGCCCGGCTCGCAAAGGGGTCCGCAGGCGCCGCCGTCGTCGCCTGCCTTGATGCCAACCGCCCTTGACCCTGACCGCTTCCCGCCTGAGCCTGCCGCGTCATTGCGAGCGGGCCTCGGCATGGCGCTCCAGAAGGACGGACACGGTTCCTGCGCCCTGGACCGCTGCGCCACGGATACGGCTTGCAATGGTGGTGCGCCAACATGAGGGCCGGAGCGGATGGCGGTTGGCATCATGGGCCGCTGGCATGCGCCGGAGCCGCGACGCTAATGGTGGCGTCCGCCCAAGCTCGGCGGGGCAGGCCGTGGCGCGATCATGGGAACAGCCAAGCGCGGCGCGGCGACGGGCAGCGCCGGACGGCCCGCGAACGCTGCCAGCCCGGGACGCCCGATGCGTGGCGACTGACGCGCAAAGCCTTGCTGCGGCACTCCTAGCTGCACGAAGCCCGGCCGCGCGAACCCCGGCCGTCCAAAGTCTGGCCGCCCAAAGTCTGGCCGTGCGAACTCCGGACGCGCAAAGGCCGGCAACGGACGCGCAAAGCCCTGCTGCGGCAGCCCAGGTTGCACAAAGCCTGGCCGCGTGAACCCAGGCCGAGCAAACTCCGGCACCGGACGCATGAAGGCCGGCCCAGCGCGGCCTCGGTCCGGCGCAAAGCCGCCGCTTCCATCCCGCAGCCCGGCACTGGGCACGAACCCAGCCCGCCCGGCCCCGCCAAGCCCGAATCCGCCGCGCCCAGCGAGCCACCCGTCCGGATGGGACCGCTCCAGTTGCCGGGCATAGCGGTCCGGGGCGCCGTGCCACCGCCGGGCATGGTCCCAATAGCCCCAGCCCAGCGCAGCGCCGCCGAACACGAAGAACGCCTGCGCCCCGTCAATGACCGCCGTCGGCTGGTCGCCCAGGTAGGCCACCGGCCCATCAGGCACCGGCGCAGGATAGGCCGGGACGGCTGGCGCGGCCACCAAAGGCACGGGATGGACCGGGACGGCTGGGGCCACCACCACTGGCAGCGGCGCAGGCGCAGCCGCCCAGATGCCGCGCCGGTTCGCCACCGCGTCCGCCTGCTGCGCCAGGTAGGCGTCCGGTGCGCCCGGCGCCGCCCGCGCCGCGCCGTTCACCAGCGCCGCCTTGCCCACATCCGCGCCGTCCGGCAGCAGGCAAACGTAGCGCTGGCCCCCCGGCTGCTGCTGGCACGTCACGCTGTCGCCATGCGCGGCGATGTAGCCCTGCAGCTCCTGCGCCGGCTGGCCCGGCAGCCCCTGCAAGCCGTCCAGCGCAAAGCTCTGCCCGTCCAAGACCAGCAGCACGGAGGTGCGCGCCAGCGGATGCGGCACCGTGACGGGCGGAGGCGGCAGGTTGGCCCACGCCCCCCGGCGTGCTGCCTGGGCCGCCGCTTCCTGCTGCCGGTAGGCTTCAGGCGCATCGGCCGTGGCGCGCGCGGCGCCGTTGGCCAGCGACACCAGCGCCACGTCGGTGCCGTCCGGCAGCGCGCAGGCGAAGCCAGCCCCCTGCACGTCGCATTCCACTTGGTCCCCCTGCGCACGCAAGTAGCGTTGCAGGCCGCCAGACGGGTCCGGCAGGGCGAGGATGCCATCCAATGCAACCGTGCGCCCGTCCGCCGCCAAGGTGGCGCTGTCCAAAGCTTGCGGATGCAGCAGCATGAAGCGGCCCGGCGAGGGGGTCGGCACCTGCACGGTTGGAAGCGGCGCGGCCGGGGAGGGCGCGGCAACCATAGGCGCCGGCGCGGGGGAAACCGGTGTAGTGAAGGCTGGCGCAGGAAAGGCCGGCGCAGCCGAACCCGGCACGATGACGGTCGGCAGAGCCGGCGGTGTCGGATCAGGAGCCGGGCCGGCGGCAGGCGCCTGCACGGGTGCCGCCACCGGCATGGCAGGGGCCGGTGCAGCCTGCCCCGGCGCGACGACGACCGGAAGGCCCGGCGCTGGCGCGTCAGCCACCGGACCAGCCGCGGCGGCCGGGGCCGGCGCGTCCCGGTCCATCAGCGCGGGCGTCCCCTGCCCAAAGGCCGCACCCGCCGTCGCCAGCAGGGCAGCGCCTGCCAAGGCGCCAGCGCGGTGCAGCCGGGCCACCGTTCCCTACCTCCCTTGGACCGGCTTGACCCATCCCGCGGCGACCGGGGCCTTCTCGCCGCCGTTCGCCCCTGCAAGGACGGCCGGCGCCACCCAGTCCGCCGCCCGTGCGGCACGAACTGTGGGCGTGCGGGCAGCCTGGCGCACCGGCGCGCGCTGCCGCTGCACAACCCGGCGCTCCGGCTCCGGATTGGGCAAGCCCGCCACGCGGTCAACAGCAGGTCCGCAGGGATGCAGGCGACGTGCGCCATCGCTGCCCCGGCAGGCTCGATGCACGATCCGTTCAAGGTGATGCACGGGTGTCTGGCCTCCCTTGCCGGCCCAACGGACTGGCCTCGCCGCCATCGCTAGCCTGCGAGCCATCCGCCGTCCACCACAAGCTCGGTCCCCGTCGTGAACGAGGCGGCGTCGCTGGCGAGCGACGCCGTCCATGCCGCCCGCCAGCAAACCCTCGACCGCGCCTTCGCCGAACATCCCGAACGCTTCGTCAAGCAGCCGCCCATGCCACCCAGCAAACCCATCGCCGCCTGGATCAACCCACCCCAACACCAAGCCATACCCGCAAGCCTAAACTGACCGAAAATACGTCTCAAAGTCGTTGACAGGTTCCGATGCCCCATCGTGCAGCGGTGCCGTTGTCAGCCATGGACCCTTACCGGGGACGCAAACGCCATGCAGCCGCCTCGCGATAAGGCCGGCCATGGTTGAAGCCGCCTGTGAACTCCGGATAGGCTTCGGCGCCCGCATGTGCATGCAGCGGTGGCCTGAAGGGAGCAGAGCAGTGGTTTCAGCCCCGCCCATCCTGTCGGCCCATGGCGTGGGCAAGGCGTTCGGCCCAGTCCAGGTGCTGCGGGGCATTGATCTCGCCCTGCGCCCCGGCATGATCCACGCCGTCATGGGCGAGAACGGCGCCGGCAAGTCAACCTTGATGAGGATTCTGGCCGGGCAGATCGCGCCAGGCGCTGGAACGCTGCACATGGACGGCCAGCCCGCCACCTTCACAGGGGTCCGCCAAGCTGAGGCAAGGGGCATTGCGCTCATCCATCAGGAACTCAGCCTGGCACCGCATCTTAGCGTGGCCGCCAACATCTTCCTCGGGCGCGAGCTGAAGTGCGGTTTGTTCCTGGACGAGCCTGCGATGCGGTCGCGCTCCCGCGCCGTGCTCGACGAGCTTGGCTGCCCGCTCGACCCCGCCGCCCCGGTGCGGTCGCTGACCGTCGCCCAGCGCCAGATGGTCGAGATCGCCAAGGCGGTGTCGCGCGACGTGCGCGTGCTCATCATGGACGAGCCGACCGCGGTCCTCACCGGGACCGAAGCGGCCGTGCTGGCCCGCTTCATCCGCAAGCTGGCGGCGGCGGGCGTCGCGGTCGCCTACATCTCGCACAAGCTCGACGAGGCGCTGGCCCTGGCGGACGAGGTCACGGTGCTGCGCGACGGCGCCCTGGTGGCGACCCAGCCCGCTGCGGGGCTGACCGCCAACGCCGTCGCGCGCCTGATGGTCGGGCGCGACGTGTCGGACCTGTTCCCGGCCAAGGCCCCGCCCGGCATGGACGCGCCGACCGCGCTGTCCGTGCAGGGCGTCGTTGTGCCGGGCTGGGTGCGCGGCGCCTCGTTCGGGTTGCGCCGGGGCGAGATACTGGGCTTCGCCGGGCTGGTCGGCGCCGGGCGGACGGAGTTGATGGAGGCCGTGGCCGGGCTGCGGCCCCGCAGCGCCGGCGCCATCGCCCGCGACGGCGCGCTTGTCCGCATCCGCCACCTGCGCGACGCCACGGCGGCCGGCATGGCATACTTGACCGAGGACCGGAAAGGTCGCGGCCTGCTTGTCAACCAGCCGCCTCGGCCGAACCTGACCCTGCTCGCGCTGCGGCAATACGGGCGGGTCCTCGTGGATGGGCGACGGGAGTCGGCTGCCCTGGCGGCGGCCGTGCGCGCGTTCGACATCCGCGCCAGCAGGCTCGACGGGCCAGTGACGCACCTCAGCGGCGGCAACCAGCAGAAGCTGCTGCTGGCCAAGACCATGCAGGTCGCGCCGCGCGTGCTGATCGTGGACGAGCCGACCCGGGGCGTGGACATCGGCACTAAGCAGCAGATCTACCGCTTCCTGCACGGCCTGGCCGCCGAGGGGGTCGCGATCGTGCTGGTGTCGTCCGAGATGCCGGAGGTGATCGGCCTGTCGCACCGGGTCTGCGTGATGCGGGACGGGCGGATCGCCGGAGAGCTGGCCGGCGACGCGATCACGGAGGATGCCATCCTGGACCTGGCTGCGGGGGTGCCCGGTGCCGCTGCTGCCTGACGCCGCCCCCAAGCCGGCCCTGCACCAGCCGGCTTGGCCGCGCATCGGCCTCGTGCAGGCCGGGCCTTTCCTGGCGCTTGCCGCGCTCGCGCTGATCGGCGCGCTCGCCAACCCGGCGTTCCTCGGCGCGGGCAACATCGCCAACGTGCTGACGCGAACGGCCTTCACCGGCATCATCGCCGTCGGCGCCACCTTCGTCATCACCACGGGCAACATAGACCTGTCGGTCGGCTCGCTCGCGGCCTTCGCGTCGGGTGTCACGATCATCGCGCTGAACGCGATGGCGGGGCCGGTGGGCGTAGGCTGGCCCGCCGTGGCGCTGGGCGCCTGCGTCGCGCTCGGGATCGGGCTGGCCGCGGGCGTGGCGAACGGGCTGCTGGTGACGATGGGGCGCATCGAGGCGTTCATCGTGACCCTGGGCACCATGGGCGTGTTCCGCTCGCTCGTGACCTACCTGGCCGACGGGGGCACGCTGTCCCTCGCGTCCCCCATGCGCGCCGTGTATCGCCCGGCATACTACGGCGCCGTGCTGGGCGTGCCGGTGCCGGTGCTTGTGTTCGCGCTCGTGGCACTCGCCGGGTCCGTGCTGCTGACCAGAACGCGGTTTGGCCGCCACTGCATGGCAATCGGCAGCAGCGAGGAGGTCGCGCGCTACTCCGCGGTTGACGTGGACCGGGTCAAGCTGCTGGCCTTCGTGCTGCAAGGGTTGTGCGTGGCGCTGGCCGTGTTCCTCTACGTGCCGCGGCTCGGCTCGGCGTCCGCCACCACGGGCCTGCTGTGGGAGCTGGAAGCCATCGCTGCGGTGATCATAGGCGGCACGATGCTGAAAGGCGGGCACGGGCGCATCTGGGGCACGGTCGCGGGTGCGGTCATGTTGACGCTGATAGACAACATCCTGAACCTGACCGGAGCGATCAGCGTGTATCTGAACGGCGCGATCCAAGGCACCATCGTCATCGCCGCGGTCCTGCTCCAGCGGGGCAGGACGCAGCGGTGAACACCAACAAGGGAGACAGGGAATGAAACGCAGGACGATGCTGACCGGGGCTGCAGCCGCGCTGGCCGCGCCGGGGATCGCGGTGGCGCAGCAGGAGCGGGTGCGGATGGGCGTGTCCATCCCAGCCGCGACGCATGGCTGGGCGGCCGGGCTGAACTGGCACGCGCAGCAGGCGCAGAAGCGCCTGCAGGCCAAGTATCCGAACCTGGAGGTCGTCCTCGTGACGGCGCGCGACGCGGCGCGGCAGGCGAACGACCTTGAGGATCTGGTGTCGGTGCGCCGGATCAACGGCCTGGTCGTGCTGCCGTTCGAGTCGGCCCCGCTCACCGACCCGGTCCGCCAAGTCAAGCAGGCCGGCGTGTTCATCACCGTCGTGGACCGCGGCCTGACCGACGCGGCTATCCAGGACGCCTACGTCGCCGGGGACAACGTGCGGTTCGGCGAGGTGGCGGGCCAGTACTTCAAGCAGCGCTTCCTCAATGGCGGCCAGATCGTTGTGCTGCGCGGCATCCCGACCGTGATCGACACGCAGCGGGTCGAGGCGTTCCAGAAGGCGATTGCGGGCACCGGCGTCAACGTGCTCGCGATGCAGTTCGCCAACTGGAACCGCGACGACGGCTTCCGCGTCATGCAAGACTTCCTGCAGCGGTTCCTCAAGGTTGATGCCGTGTGGGCGCAAGACGACGACATCGCCCTCGGCGTGATCGAGGCGGTGCGCCAGGCCAAGCGCGAGGACCAGATGTTCATCGTCGGCGGCGCCGGCATGAAGGAGATGGTCAAGCGCGTCATGGACCGCGACAGGCTGGTGCCGGTGGACGTGACCTACCCGCCCGGCATGATCGAGCAGGCCATGGACCTGACGGCGGCCCACCTGGTGGAGAAGGCGCCGATTGCCAAGCAGACGATCATCGAGGCGGTGCTGGTCACGCCGGAGAACGCCAAGGACCACTACTTCCCGGACTCGCCGTTCTAAGGCCAGGGACCGGACGCTCCGTGGCGCTGATGGTGGCCCCGGTCCCATGCCTTGCCGCGGCACGGCCGCGTCCCGCAGCACGAACCGGCTTGAGGCATCCCCGCTTGAGGCATCCATGAAGACGATCAAAGGCCCGGCCATCTTCCTCGCGCAGTTCGCAGGCGACGCGGCACCGTTCAACAGCCTGGCAAGCATCGCGCGCTGGGCGGCGGGGCATGGCTACAAGGGCGTGCAGATGCCAAGCTGGGACGCACGGCTGTTCGACCTGGCCCGCGCGGCCGAAAGCCGGGACTACTGCGACGAGGTGCGCGGCACGCTCAGGCAAGCCGGGGTCGAGCTGACGGAGCTGTCCACGCACCTGCAGGGCCAGCTCGTCGCCGTGCATCCGGCCTACGACCTGGCGTTCGACGGCTTCGCCGCGCCCGGCGCGCGGGGGGACCCGAAGGCGCGTCAGGCGTGGGCGGTGGACCAGATGATGCTCGCGGCCAAGGCGTCGCGGAACCTGGGCCTGACCGCGCACGCGACCTTCCCGGGCGCGCTCGCCTGGCCCTACGCCTATCCGTGGCCCCAGCGTCCGGCCGGCCTGATCGAGGCGGCCTTCGACGAGCTGGCCCGGCGCTGGACGCCCATCCTCGACGCCTTCGACGCGGCGGGCGTGGACGTTTGCTACGAAATCCATCCCGGCGAGGACCTGTTCGACGGCGCGACGTTCGAGATATTCCTGGACCGCGTGAAGCAGCACCGGCGCTGCAACATCCTGTACGATCCCAGCCACTTCGTGCTGCAGCAGCTCGACCACCTGGCGTTCATAGACATCTACCACCAGCGCATCCGCATGTTCCACGCGAAGGATGCCGAGTTCAACCCGACCGGGCGGCAGGGGGTCTATTCCGGCTACCAGCCCTGGGCGGCGCGCGCCGGGCGGTTCCGGTCCTTGGGCGACGGCCAGGTGGACTTCGGCGCGGTGTTCTCGAAGCTCAGCCAGCACGGCTACGACGGCTGGGCGGTGCTGGAATGGGAGTGCTGCATCAAGGACAGCGAGCAGGGCGCGGCCGAGGGCGCGCCGTTCATCGCCGGCCACATCATCAACGTCGCCTCCCGCGCGTTCGACGACTTCGCCGCGAGCGGGGTGGATGCTGCTGCCAACCGCGCCATGCTGGGGATCGGCTGATGCGGCGCATCCGCCTGGGAATGGTCGGCGGCGGCCAGGGCGCGTTCATCGGCGCGGTGCATCGCATCGCGGCCCGGCTCGACGACCGCTACGAGCTGGTGGCGGGCGCCTTCTCCGCCGACCCGGCCCGCGGGCGGGACAGCGCCGCGGCGCTGCACGTCGCCCCGGACCGCGCCTATGCGGGCTTTGCCGAGATGGCGGAGCGCGAGGCCCTGCGACCGGACCGGGTTGACGTGGTGAGCATCGTCACGCCCAACCACATGCATCACGGCCCGGCCAAGGCGTTCCTGCAAGCCGGCTTCCACGTCATCTGCGACAAGCCGATGTGCCACGCGCTGGATGACGCCCTGGACCTTGAGGAAACGGTGCGGTCCAGCCCCGGGCTGTTTGCGCTCACCCACAACTACACCGGCTACCCCATGGTCCGGCAGGCGCGCGGCATGGTCGGGGACGGCGACCTCGGCGAGGTCCGGGTCGTGCAGGTCGAGTATCCACAGGAGTGGCTCACGACCAAGCTGGAGGACGCCGGCCAGAAGCAGGCGGCCTGGCGCACCGACCCCCAGCGCAGCGGGGCGGCCGGCAGCGTCGGCGACATCGGCACCCACGCCTTCAACCTCGCCGAGTTTGTGACCGGGCTGGAGGTCGAGAGCCTGGCCGCGGAGCTGACGGCGTTCGTGCTGGGCCGCGCGCTGGACGACAACGCGCACATGCTGCTGCGCTTCAAGGGCGGCGCGCGAGGGGCGCTCTGGTCGTCGCAGGTGGCGCCTGGCAACGAGAACGGGCTGCGGCTGCGGGTGTATGGCTCGAAGGGCGGGCTGGACTGGTCGCAGGAGCAGCCGAACACGCTGGCGTTCACCCCGTTCGGCGAGCCAACGCGCCTGATCCGCAGGGCCGGCGCCGGCGCGTCCCCGGCGGCAGCCCATGCGAGCCGCATCCCTGCCGGGCACCCCGAGGGATACCTGGAAGGCTTCGCCCAGCTTTATCGGGACTTTGCCGAGCAGATCGCCGCACGCGAGGAGGGCCGCGACCCGGACCCGGCCTGCCTGCTGGTGCCGGGCATCGCCGCGGGCGTGCGCGGCATGAAGTTCATCGCCGCGGCGGTGGCGTCCGGCAAGGCGGACGCGGCATGGACGCGGATCGGATGATGCACTGCACAGCAGGTCTGCCGTGACCGGCTGCTTCGATGCGCTACCCCGTGTGCGCTATGCTGGGCCGGACAGCACGGACCCTTTTGCGCTGCGCCACTACAATAAGGACCGCATGGTCCTGGGCCGGCCCATGGCCGACTGGCTCCGCCCGTCCGTCGCGTAATGGCATTCGTTCGCCGCCAACGGTGCGGACCCGTTCGGCGCGCCCACCTTCGACCGGCCCTGGTTCGGGGGCGACCCGATGGAGGCGGCGATAGCGAAGGCCGATGCCGCCTTCGCCTTCATGGAGCGGCTCGGGCTGCCCTTCTTCTGCTTTCACGACCGTGATGTGGCGCCGGAGGGCGAAACGCCTGCCGGCAGCAACGCGCGGCTCGACCGCGTGGGGAGTGTCAAAAACCTGGGGCGCTACGCCGCAAGCTGGATCGCTTGGTGGCCAAACCGCTCGTCCAGCAGGGCGGCCCTGCCGGGAGTGTCAAAAACCTGGGGTAGTCTGCTTGCTCTTGGCGGGCTGATCGGCGTGGCTGATGCCTGACTACAGGGACGGGCGTGATGCAGTGGACGGTGCGGCTGGAGGCGAGGACGAGCGGGGGCGAGGTGACGACGACGGAGCTGGTGACGTTCAGCTGGCCGGTGGTGGTCAGCACGCTTGCGGAAGTCGGCCTTGTGTTGTCCGAGACCAAGACGCTGCTGGCCAAGCTGCAGGCGAGCATGCTGTGCGGCCAGGTGGCGGAGTATGCGGCCCACCACCGGGCCTGCGTGGAATGCGGGGCACTGCAGCCGCTCAAGGACCGGCGCACGCGTCGGCTGCAGACCCTGTTCGGCACGGTCGAGGTCGAGGCGCCGCGGTTCAAGGTCTGCCGCTGCCGCCAGCCTGTGCCCATGACGGGGCGACGGTCTCGCCGGTCTGCGCGCTGCTGAGCGCCCGCTGCACGCCGGAGCTGGAGCGGGTGCAGGCCGAGCTGGGCGCACGCACCTCGTTCC